>Ga0126375_10000449_pt1 | contig 11195 bp, 7 predicted proteins | sample PanSoiMetPlot_14_FD_109577 | JGI IMG/M metagenome (GOLD analysis project Ga0126375, IMG submission 109577) | Tropical forest soil microbial communities from Panama - MetaG Plot_14 | ecosystem: Environmental > Terrestrial > Soil > Tropical forest | place: Panama | collected 2016-02-17 | reverse complement strand
TTCAGCCAGAGCCAATTCAGCGGTCAACTCGCCGACACGAGATTCCAATTCGCGCAACTCGCGTTTGAACGTGAGCAATCCGGCGCCTTCTTCCAGCGCGCGGCCATTGCCGGCGTTAACGAACTGCCCGCCTGCAACCCAGTCTCCTTCCGTCGTCACAAACATGTCGCCCGTTGCCAGCGATAACGCCGTCGCATCCTCAAGCGTGTCGACGATGCGTGCGTTCATCCGTTCCGGCATCGTTCGCTCGAGAATCAATAACAGTTCGCGCGGCGCCTGAACGATGTCGGCAATGCGCGGCCCATCGATTCCCATCGGAGCATGCGGTTGACGTTTCGCCGTAACGGTCTCGCGCGTAATACTCAACACGTCAATTTCATCGCTGCCGCCGTGAAATCCGGTGACCAGAAAGTTCGCCCGGCCCGCGTTGTTATTTTTCAACCAGGTCGCCGCCTGAATCGCATCATCGGGCGTCGGCACCAGAATGGACTGGAGCGACGCTCCGAACACACCTTCAACCGCATGCTCCCATTCCCGGTCAACCTGAATCGCATCCGCGAGCGTGCCGATCAGATGAAAATGATGATTTTGATTTGCGGAGAAAGCCTCCTGCACGGCCAACGAATAGTGAGCCCGCCGCTCATCCAGCTCCTTGAAACTTTCCAGTCGATGCAGCGCCCGCGAATAATCGTCGCGCACGCGCGTCTGTTCGGCGTCAGTGTCAGAGACACGCTCGTGACCTTCGACTACTGCTTTGACTGCAGCTTGCCGTTCGGCGGTTAGGCCGGCAAGTTTCATGCGCGCTGCAGCAATTTGCCCCTTCAGACTCTCGGCCTGCGAATTTTTTTCAGCATGAGCGGCGGCGGCTCGCTCACCCTCGCGCGCCAGGCCTTCTGCCTGTTGGGCAAGTTTTTCCAGACTGTTCTCCAACTGACGCGCCAATTCGTGCAGGCGTTCGGCGGCGGCAGTATGTCTCAGCAGCTCGGCGCGCGCCGCTTCGATCTCATTTTCCGATTGCAGCACCAGCCTCAGCTTTTTAGTGTGCGCATCTTCGGCTGCGCGCAATGCCTGGATAGTTTGCTCGTTCTCTGAACTGAGCTGAGATTCAATTGCTCTTAGCCGCTCAAAGTCAGAGCCGATTACTACAGATCGCGCGCTCAGTGATTCGATTTCTTTTTCGATTTCCGCACGGCGTCTGGTCAGATCTTCGATTTGTTCCTGCTGGTAAACCCGCTCACGAATCCGGCGGTCCCGCTGCAGGGCTGCGTCTGCTATCGCCGCGCGTACCTGCGACAATTCGTCTTCGAGAGACCGCGCATTCTGCGTTGCAAACTTGCTGGCTTCTTCGCGGGCGCTCAACTCGGCGGCGAGCCTTTGCTCTTCTTCACTAGCTGCATCCAGCTGAGTTTGGCTTTCCGCGAGCAACGTGGAGAGGCTGTGATCTTCAGCAACATACACGCGACGCAACAGCTCGCGGAGCTCTTCTCGAAGAATCCGATAACGACGGGCCTTGGCCGCCTGACGTCGCAAACTGTTTACCTGGCGTTCAATCTCGGAAATGATGTCTGAGACACGGCTCAGATTCGAGCGCGCAGATTCCAGACGAGCTTCAGCGGCGCGCTGTCGGACACGAAACTTAGTGATACCGGCGGCCTCTTCGATGATCGTGCGACGATCCATCGGTTTGGCAGAAAGAATCTGGCCGATGCGTCCTTGTTCGATGATTGCATAATGCCCGCCAGACAAACCGGTGCCGGAAAAAAGATCTTGAATGTCTCGCAGGCGACAAATGCGATCGTTAAGTAGATATTCACTTTCGCCGGAGCGATACAGGCGACGCGTTACCGAAACAGCTTCGCCGGGCGCGAACTCGAGCGCGAGATTGCGGCGTTGCCGCCAGTGACGATGATGGTGGACTTTCGGTTTTGACTGAGAAACAGAGTCTGTACCCGAAGCGGTAGCAACGGGGTCAGTAGACGAATCGGTGGCAACGATGTCAGAACCGGGAGCGGTAGCGACCGAGTCAACCGGTTCATTTGATGACCCCGTCGCTATCGCTCCGGGTTCTGACTGTGTTTCGTCTGGGGTGGCCAGCACTTCTGCGAACGATTCGCTCTGTTCATCGATTTGCTCAAGCGTCGAATCGATGTCCTGAATGTCCGGTTCATGCTCGACATACTCATCGCGGACCAGATGCAGAACAACCTCGGCCATTCCGCTCGGCGGACGATTGCGCGAGCCCTGAAAGATCACATCTTTCATCTCGGCGCCGCGCAGGTGTTTCACGCGCTGCTCGCCCAGAACCCAGGCGATAGCGTCAGCAACATTACTCTTGCCACAGCCGTTCGGACCGACAACTCCGGTGATGCCATCACCTGTGAAGATGAGGTCAGTGTGGTCCGCAAAGGACTTAAAGCCCGTTATTTCGAGGCGTCTTAGCTTGAACATCGGCATCTGTCGTTTGATGCGGGGGGTGACGCCGAAGCTGGCATCAAAAGACGACCTACGGGTTTGCAACTATAAAGAGATGCGTACGACATGTCAACAAGATCCTCAGCTGACCACCTTTAAGTAGCAGGAAGGAGCAAGTTTACGAGGATCCGTGTGAGGGATTAAGAACGCGCTTTTTGTTCCAGAAGAATGTTTATGCCACGCCGGAGGCCTTCGGTATTTGTCGCGTCGTATCGTAACAACTGTGAATCGAGGAACACTGTCGGCGTGCCGGTGACACCGAGCGAAGTCCCGCGCTGAATGTCCGCGCTGATTCTTTGATCGATTTGATTGCTCTGCAAGTCGTTATCAAACTGGTCCATCTTGAGCTTTAATTGGCGGGCGTAGGATTCGAAGACCGGGCGCGCATCCGCAAGTTCGGACCACTCTTTTTGATTCCGATAGAGCAGATCGTGCATCTCCCAAAACTTGTTTTGGTTGCGAGCGGCTTCAGCCGCGTGAGCTGCCAGCAAAGCATTCTTGTGCTTCATCATCAACGGAAAATGGTGAAAGACGATCTTCACCTGATCACCATATTCCAGCTCGATTTGTTTTAACTCAGGATACAACTGCCCGCAGGGCGGACATTGGTAATCGCCATACTCTTCGATGACGACGGGCGAACTCACTTTTACGTTCGGTCTGGTCGAGCCCGCAGTATCTTTTGCCGGCTGATTTGTCGCGGGATTGTTGGTAGTCGGAGCAGTCGTTGCAAAAGTTGAATTTGAATTGACAGCTGAGCCGCCTCGATTTTTCCAAAGCACAAATCCGGCCCCAAGGGCGACCGTCAGAACAATGATAATGATTGCAAACGGCAAGTACTTTTTCATCATTTTAAGAATGAACTGCGACGCGCGGCATCTCTCGCCCATCGCCTCCTTCGGCAGGCGTTAACACTCGCAATGGCTCGGGCATTTCCAAAGCCGGTATCGATTCAGGACCAAAGCGGCCGTCGCGTCCCTTTGATTTTTCCCGCAGCGCTTTCAAAACCTTCTCCGGCGTGATTGGGACCTCGTCGATGCGCACACCCACGGCGTTGTAGACCGCGTTTGCAACGGCGGGGGGAACCGGCAACAGTGGACCCTGTCCGACTTCTTTGGCGCCAAACGGACCGTTGGGATCCGGATCCTCGATCAGATAAGTCTTCACGTCGCACATCTCCATTGTCGTTGGACTCTTGTATTCGAGCATCGACGGAAACTTGTGCACGACATTACGATTGGCGCGATACGACATCTCTTCCATCAGGATTTCACCCAGACCCATGTACACGCTGCCCTCAACCTGGCCCATCACCAGCACGGGATTGATGGACTTTCCAATATCATGGGCGATCCAAATCCGCTCAACTGTGACAATGCCCGTGTCCGCATCGACATCAACTTCGGCAACGGCGGCTGAATAGCTGTAGGCCGGCGAGGGACCAACACCGGCTCCTTTATATTTGCCGGGCGAGCGCGGCGGCGTGTAGGAACCAACGGTGCCGATGGTGCCGAATTTAGATTCGGCCAAAACCACAGCTTCAGCGAAAGAGACGCCAAATTCGGGGTTCTCGACATCAAAGGCACGACGCTCAGCAAAGGAAACATTTTCGATTGGCAGGCTGAGCTTTTCGGCGACGGCGATCGTCAATAACTCGCGCGCGCGCTCAGCGGCCTGAATCGCAGCGTTTCCCGTCATCAAAGTGACCCGGCTCGAATAGCTACCGAGATCGACAGGTGTTAGATCCGTATCAGCGGTGACCACACGAATGTCGAAAGGATCGATTCCCAGGATTTCCGCGACAATGTAAGCCAGAATCGAATCAGAACCCTGACCGATGTCGATCGAACCACACATGACACAGACGCCGCCTTGTCGATCGAGGCGAAGTTGGACCCCCGATTGCGGCATGTTGTTCCAGTAGATTGGCAGACCTGCGCCGCATATATAGGAAGAACACGCGAAGCCAATGCCTTTACGGTTCGCAGGCGTCCCACCTGCTATCGCCGGCGACCTCGCCTCGGCAACGGCAGGCGAGACGCCTGCGTACCCATTCCACGAAAATTTGTTCTTCCAATCCGAACCTTCAACGACCTTGTCTATGCAAGCGCCCAGTCCCATGCTGCCGATGCGTAAATAATTTGCGGTCACCGAATTCGGTTTGACGAGATGCGCTTTCCGCATTTCAGCCGGGTCCAGATTGAGTTGCTCGGCGACCTTATCGAGATGAACCTCGAGTGCATAACGCGGTTGTGGCGTGCCGTGTCCCCGTTTCGGGCCGCAAGGTGGCTTGTTGGTGAAAACGCGGACGCCTTCAAATTTGTAGCGCGGAACTTCGTAAGTAACAGTTTGCAGCGCGCCGGTGTAGAACGTGCTGGCAACGCCGTAGCTCCCGTATGCCCCGCCGTCCAGAAACGATTTAAAGTGCATCGCAGTGATCGCGCCGTCATGCTTCACCCCGGTCTTGACGTGCATCAGAACTGGATGGCGGCCACGATGGCAATAGAAAACTTCTTCGCGCGTCAGAGTGCATTTCACCGGCCGGCCGGTAATCATCGCCAGCTTGCTGACGACGACCTCGTGATTGAAGGGATCGCTTTTCCCCCCAAAGCCGCCGCCGTTCGGCGTCGCGATCACTCGGATGTGACTCGCCGGTATTTCCAGAACTTTCGTAAGCGCGCGATGGACGTAATGCGGCGTTTGGGTCGCGCTCCAAAGCGTCAGCTTCTGGTCAGGATCATAGTGTGCAACCGCCGCGTGTTGTTCCATCGGCAGATGCGTATTTCCTTCGTAGAAGAAAATATCTTCACGAATCAAATCGGCGTCCGCGAATCCTTCTTCTATGTCGCCGAATTCGAGCGACACTTTCTTGTGCACGTTGCCGCCGTCGCCGTATTCATGAATCCGCGGCTCGTCAATCATCACGCCTTCTTCGATCGAAGAAATCGTTTGCAGCGGCTGGTATTCGACTTCAATCAGATTCATCGCGTCGAAAGCGACATCTTCGTCGATGGCGGCGACGGCTGCGACCGGATCGCCGATGAAGCGAACTTTGTCGATGCAGAGCGCATGCTCATCCTGACTAACCGGCAAAATTCCGTACGGGATCGGAAGATCTTTGCCGGTGATGATGGCGAATACGCCGGGAACCGCCAGTGCCTTCGTCAGGTCAATGTTTTTGATCAGCGCGTGCGGCAGGTGAGAACGCAGAATCTTGCAATAAAGCATGCGCGGCAGAAATATGTCGTCGGCAAACCTGGTCTGGCCCGTGCATTTCGCGCGAGCGTCGACCTTGCGGAAAGGCTTGCCGACCACGTTCAGAGGTTTGCCGTTGCTTCCGTTTGTTCGCATGATCAGAATCAGCCACAGATAAACACAGATTTACACAGATTGAAAAACTCCTCCTCTGTGAAATCTGTGTTCATCTTTGGCCAAAATCACTCCAGCCCATATAAACTTTCGCGCGGCAACTCAATTACTTCGCCGCGCATTCTCGCAGCTGCCAGCTCTACTGCTTCGTAAATTTTGATGTAGCCGGTACAGCGGCAAAGATTTCCCGACAACGCTTCGCGAATCTCGTCGCGCGAAGGTCTCGGTGACTTTTCAATTAATTCCTTTGCAGCCAAAAGAAAGCCCGGCGAACAATAACCACACTGCGCGGCGCCCAAGTCGGCGAACGTATCCTGCAAAGGATGAAGCTGGCCTCCTTCCGCCATACCTTCAATAGTGGTTACTTCACGTCCTTCGGCGTCCAGCCCAAGCATCAGGCAGGAAAGAATCGATCGCCCATCGACCAGGACCGTACAGGTGCCGCATTCGCCCAGCTCGCATCCATGCTTTGTTCCGATCAGTCCGAGATCTTCGCGCAAAACTTCGAGCAGTGTCTTGTGAGGTGCGAACGCAACCTCTGCAAGCTCGCCGTTGAGCGTGAATGAAATGTGGGCTTTCTGATTTGTCATCGATCTTTCCTGCGGTGAAACAGCCCAGGACTATCATCACCCTCAGGCATTAGCTCCGGCAGCGTCCTCTTTCTTTGCGGCACCGAGTACAATATTATCGATCAAACGAGTCTTGCCGAAAAACACAGCGAGTGAGAGCAAAGCCGGCCTTTCGTCGAGCTTATCGAGTTTCTTCAGCGTGGCGGCGTCGTTGATGCTGACATAATCGACGCGCGCCAATGGTTGTGCCTCGATCGACGAGCGAACCAGATCAATCAAACGGCCTGAGTTGTGTTCGCCTTCATCGTACGCGGAACGGGCCTGCGTCAAAGCTCGGTTCAACACGGTAGCAGCCTGTCGTTGTTCTGCATCGAGATACGCATTGCGCGAAGACATCGCCAATCCTGACTGTTCACGGACGATAGGCAGCACGACAATCTCAGTATCAAAAGCGAGGTCGCGTACCATCTGCTTGATGATGATCGATTGTTGGGCGTCCTTCTGACCGAAGAATGCAAAATTTGGGCGCACCGCGTTCAGCAGAATCGCTACCACGGTCGCAACTCCGCGGAAATGTCCGGGACGAGAAGCACCTTCCAGCGCGTCGGACAATCCTTCAACCAACACATAGGTCGAAAAGCCCCGTGGATAAATCTCCTCGACGGTGGGCGCAAAAACGTAGTCAACGTTGTATTCGGCCAGGGTAGCCGCATCGGCGGTCAGGTCGCGTGGATAACTTTCAAAATCCTCGTTCGGACCAAATTGCGCCGGATTCACGAAGATGGAAACGACTACGACATCGCAGATTGCACGCGCTTCATGAATCAGGCTCAGATGACCTTCATGCAGCGCACCCATCGTGGCCACTAACCCGATGGTGCGGTTTTCTTCGCGCCGAAGCTTGCGCGCGAGTGACATCATCCGCTTGCGTCGATTTATGATTTCCATAAAAACGGTCAGTTGTCAGTTGTTAGTTGTCAGCAGCAACCTTAATTCACACAAGCAACTGACAACTGACTACTGACAACTGACCAACGCAATTCTCACTGACGAGAGGCCTGCGATTCCTGCTTCGTTTCAATCTTCAACTCTTCTGCGGCCTCAGCCGGCAAGCCATAAGATTCCGCGTCCGATGGATATGTTCCATTGCGCACATCCTCAGCCCAACGCGTCACGGCATCCGTGATCGTTTCCCGAAGGTTCGCATACTCGCGAACGAACCTCGGCAACTTCCCAAACGCCATGCCCAGGAGGTCGTGAAATACCAGCACCTGAATGTCACAATGCGAGCCTGCGCCGATCCCGATAGTCGGAACCTTGATACTTTCCGTAATCATCTGGGCGATCTCACGCGGAACCAACTCGAGCACGATCGAAAACACGCCCGCTTCTTCCAAAGCGTAAGCGTCGTCGAGCAACTGTTTCGCGGCATCGGCCGTCTTTCCCTGGACTCGGTACGCACCGAGTTGATTGATCGATTGCGGAGTAAGTCCGATATGACCCATCACGGCAATCTCTTCGTTGACCAGCCGTTGCACCAGTTTGACTCTTTTTTTACCACCTTCAAGTTTGACCGCTTCGGCCTCGCCTTCTTTGACTAAACGCAGCGCAGATCGCACAGTGTCGTCGGCCCCTGTGTGAAAAGAACCGTACGGCATGTCGGCAACTAACAGCGCCCGTTGCACTCCGCGGCGAACCGCCTTCACATGAACCAGGATCTCTTCGAGTGTCACGGGCACTGTATTGCCATAACCGAGCACAACGTTACCGAGGCTGTCTCCGACCAGAATAATGTCGATGCCGGCTTCATCGACAATCCGCGCCGTGGGATAGTCATAAGCAGTCAGACACACCAGCCGTTCTCCCCGTTCTTTGCTGGCTTTCAATGAGGGCGCACTGACCTTTTCCGGACGTTCGGGTTTGAGATATGGCATTATTTGCTCCTCAAGCTGCCAATTATAGCGGAGGTTCGTAAACGCAAAAAGCGCCCGTTTTCAACACAAAAAGCGATCCGATTTCCTGAATGAAAACCGCGCGGATTATAGGGGCGTCCGGTACCAGGCGCAAACGATGGGTCACCTGAAGATTGCTTTCCTTCGGTTTCACTGATTTTGGTTATAATTCAGGGCACCAGTTGGTCCTGAGAGGTTTTATGAAAACTCTAACTTCCAGTCTAGTAATCGTGATCTTGTGCTCAATCTCAGGCTGCACAAAATCACATGACGTAGAAGCTGCAAAACCATCGCCCGTTGGTGACTATCAATACAGCGGTTACGACAAGAAAGGCGTTAAGATTGTTGAAGGGCGAATCTCGATCACTTCGGTTGAAAACAAGCGAATTGGATCGGAAGACACTGTTCAGCTGAAAGGAAACTGGGAATTGAAGAAGATTGGCAACCCCGAACGCATCGGACTTCAGGAAGGGACTGGCGAGTTGGTCGGTTCGATTACCAGGGGCGAGATCATAATCAATTTAAATCCGAATATCTCTGATGCAAACGTCTACTTGCGCGGCACAATTGAAGGCCGGCGCTTTCACGGTAAATGGACTTTCAGCGGGTATGCCGGTCCGGTAACCGAAGGTACGTTCGAGGCAATTAAGAAATAGTTCAAACCGCAAACGCGACAGTCATGGCGATAAATCTCGATGGTCTACTGCTGCCGATCACGACACCGTTTCACCAGGACGAGAGTATTGATTTCGCCGGCTTAACAGCGAATATAAACAAGTGGGCCGAGGCCGGAGTCAACGGCTACGTTGTTCTCGGTTCAACCGGGGAAAGAGTCAATCTTCATGAACATGAATACGTAGAGGTGATCGAAGCAACGCGGGCGGTTATTCCTGAAACACTCACTTTCATTGTGGGGGCCGGACAACAAAGCACGCGTGCGACAATCAATGAAACAGAAAGAGCTGCGCACGCTGGAGCTCAGGCTCTACTGATTATCACGCCAAATTATTACCGTTCGGCAATTACGCAGGAAACTCTGATTCATCACTACTCAGCCGTGGCGGACAACTCGCCTGTCCCGATCATTCTTTACTCCGTGCCCGATCTCACCGGTATCCGCATCGAGCCAGAGACTGCCGCACGTTTGAGCGAGCATCAAAACATCATCGGGATGAAAGACAGTTCCAGCGACATCATTAAGTTTGCTGAGGCAGTGCGCACTGTGCGCGAACGATTCGCGCTGATCGTTGGAAACGGCACGGTTTTCAATGAAGCTTTGCAAATCGGCGCTCGCGGTGGAATCCTCGCCGTTGGTTGTGCTGCGCCTGAGATTTGTCTCGCTGTCTATCGAGCATTCGAAAGCGGCGATTTGGATCGCGCGAGGGCGCTCCAGCAAAGACTTACTCCGCTGGCTCGCGCTGTCACTGCGACTTACGGCATCGGCGGATTGAAAGCAGCCATGGACGTGGCTGGCTACGTGGGTGGCGCCGTCCGAGCGCCCCTGCACTTACCAAACGAAGAAGCTCGGGCCGAAATTCAGCGGTTGCTGCGTGACGTCGCCGTCAAACCTGCGCTGGCAAGAGCGTCAGAGGCGCAGCCCTGAGAAGTGCGCTCTCGCCACCTAGCACTCTGTAACAACCTGCGCGTAGAATGTTCCCTCACAGGAGCAACCCAGATTGAGCACTGCTGAAACTGCCTGTCACAGCACCCCTGAACAAGCGGGATTGCGCGTAGAGAATCTTCCATTCGCACAGATTCCGCAACAGACGCGTCTGTTCCTAGATTACCTGGACGATCCTTCGAAACTGAGTCGCTTTTATCCTGAAGCTGTTAAGCACCATTACGAACTGCCTGAACGCCGCGATCGCGTGCTGACAAATTATCTGACCAATCGCGCTGCGCTTTGCGACGCGCTGGAAAGAATGAATCGCGCGTGGCGAGCGAGCAAGCAGACTCTCGACAATATCAATCGGTTGCGCGAAGTGGACTGCATCGCTGTCGTTTCAGGTCAGCAGGCAGGCTTGTTCGGCGGCCCCCTCTACACGGTTTACAAAGCCCTTTCGGCGGTGAAACTCGCTGAGTGCTTGGCTCAACGTGGAATCAAAATTGTGCCTGTCTTTTGGATCGCTACCGAAGACCACGACTTTGCTGAAGTGGCTCAAGCTGGATTTATCAACCGCGACTGCATGTTCAATACGGTCGGCGTCGCTGAGCAGACTCATATTGACCGTTTGCCGGTTGGCCACGTGATTCTTGATCAATCGATCGAAACGACGGTGCAATCACTGTTGTCATCGCTGCCCAAAACTGAATTTACCGGCGATCTGGAAACATTGCTGCGCGACGCGTATGGTCCCGGCAAAAAATTTGGGGATGCGTTTGCGCGAATAATGACTGCGCTGCTCGGTCACAAGGGATTGATTTTGGTTGACCCGCTGGATTCCGAGTTAAAGAAGCTGGCTGCCCCGCTCTACGCCAAAGCTGCGCACCACGCCCAGGACATTGCAGCTGCGATTGTCGCGCGTAGTCGGGACCTGGAGGCTACCGGCTATCACGCACAGGTCACTCCAACCGATGATTGTTTTCCGATGTTTATTCACGATGAAAACGGCGCCCGCCGAGCTTTGGTGCGAAATTCGCGCGGCAAATATCACGCGAAGGGTGATGGCAAAGACTACTCAGCCGACGAGATTGCCGGTTGGACATTGCGAGAACCTGAACGCTTTAGCCCCAGCGTAAACCTGCGCTCGGTTGTCCAGGACTTTCTTTTTCCGACTATTGCTTATTACGGCGGCTCGGCGGAGATTGCGTACTTCGGTCAAATTTCAGAGGT
>Ga0126375_10000448_pt1 | contig 11219 bp, 14 predicted proteins | sample PanSoiMetPlot_14_FD_109577 | JGI IMG/M metagenome (GOLD analysis project Ga0126375, IMG submission 109577) | Tropical forest soil microbial communities from Panama - MetaG Plot_14 | ecosystem: Environmental > Terrestrial > Soil > Tropical forest | place: Panama | collected 2016-02-17 | reverse complement strand
CTCTTAACAGGTAATTCTGGAAAGTTTGTTTTCTGCACTTCCTTACTCATCGTGAAGCTTAGGGCACCTAATGTTCTGCCGTAAAAATCACCATTGCAAGCGATTACTATAAGAGGACCCATTTTCTTATAAGCTATTTTTATGGCGTTTTCCACCGCCTCCGCTCCGCTATTTATTAAAAAAACTTTGGAATTTTTCTTACTTATTGAAAGAAGTTTGCTTGCAATATCAAAATGCTCCTCACAATAAAAATCTTGACCGGCTATTTTGTGGACTCCCTTTTCACTACCACAGTACTCCTTTATTACCTCCAATATATCGGGATGGGAATATCCCAAAGGACAGGATCCAATATTGGATGTGAAATCTAAGAACTCAATTCCATCTATATCTTCAATTACACATCCTCTGCCCGTTTTAATGACTAGGGGATACGTGAAGGTAGAATCATATGTGATATTTTTGAATTCATCTACTAATTTTCTTGCTCTTGGGCCAGGGATATTTGTCACAAGTAATTAAATCCTCTCCAAATAAATAAGATTTGTATGATAACGAAGCGAAGTTGTATAGTCATCATCATAATTTATTATTCCTAAATCTCCAAGTCAAGGGTTTACACTTTACTTAGAATAATTAATTTTAAGGAACGTCCAAGTTAATTAGATTCAAATTCAGTTTAATTTTAAGTGGTTATCTATTATTGCTTGTATTCTTCCACCATATTTTTTCTTATACTCAGATTTGCATGAAGAGCAACAAAAGAACCGTTCATAGTCTGCAAATTTAATGACATGTGGTGAGCCAGCAATGGTTCCATGACAAAAATCACAATCCAGCTGGATACGAATACCTTCCTTAATTTTTTTGACGGGTTGATTTTTAGTAATAACATTTTGTAAATTCGTGACAGGATTCCTTTTTTGAATTTTTCGAAAGTCGATAATTGGTTGCACTCCGCGAATAAATCCCACGTTTACTAATCTTTCAAATCTTGCTTTGACAGTAGGCGTGGTAATTCCAGTTTCGCGAGAAACTTGACGAAAAGATTTGCGACCATCCTCAAATAGCGATTTCAATATAGAGACGTCGTATTCGTCAAGTTCAAGAGGCATTAATAATTAAAAACTCACTTAGCAATATTAAATTTTACATTTGTAAAGCATATGCCATATTGTTATAATGCTGTGCGATTAATTTTAGTGTTGAATATGTCGAACTATTTCTAAAATTGTGCAAAAGTCAAGAAACTATGTTCCTACAAGATTTCATTTCAAAAATATATGGATTTAATGGGAGAAAACAATCTTTTTTGCCAAAATAATGCAAGGTGGGTGGATGGTAACCTCTAATGGATCCAAAAGCAAAAGGGCAGGGACTACTCCATAGAGTTGAAATGAAGACGAAGACATCAAAACTGAACATTGAAATGAAAATATTGTTACTGCGATAGAATATAATTTAGATTATATACAGCATATTTGAAAGTATAGTCTTAATAGCTACTTTACTTGGCTCTGTATGAGTCGATACCTTCGAAAGCGACGGCATTATGAATCGGAATTATTTCTCCCTTTGGCATAGGGACATTCATCTTATCCAATGCAGGTTTTATTCTATTAGCAATAAAGTTGTTCAAATTTTGCTCAGAATCCCAGATATCAGCGACATGAAGGTTTCCAGAATTATCAAAACCAGCAGAGTGAAATATTTGACCTGTGGCCTTATTATGTTCCCAGTCAACTTCTTTTCTAAGTTCTTCGTATATTTGTTTACTGAACCCTTCTCCAGTAAATAATCCCAAAATTGCCATGCTTTTTTTATACTCAAGTCATATTTGATTCTTTGCTACAATGAATTTCAAGATCTATATGGCGAGGTAGGACTGGTGAGCCATGTTTGAATGTCACATAATAGGAGTTTGGCCCACTAGGATGACTCCTTGTCTCTGCATTATTTTCGTTACCATGTTATAAAAAGGCCTTAGTACAAGTATGAAATTAAGAAACGAATCTTTTTTGGATCTTGGGATAAATCAACCACTGAGTCTTAGAAAATAAGAAAAATCCTGATATTAATATTATTGTACTTATAGGAACTAAAATGAATCAAATTATAGCAACTCACCCTATGTTTAGACATTTGTATCAATCTACATATATATTCTGGGGAAAAATATTTGGTTACTTTTGAATAACGTAAGGCACTCTGAACTAACCATTCCGTTATTAACATCGTCTGGTTATTTGATGTGTAATTATGTGCAAGTTGTATTATTGACGCTATTAACTTGTTTATTATTTGCTACTGTATTATTTCACATTAATTCAGAAGGCAGTAATGAGCTTAATGCTGTAGGGGACCGACAATTCAATTTCGCTGCTGCCGGAGATTTTGCATGTACTCGTGAGGCTAATAGCACAGTAGCAAATATGGTAAAGAAAGATCCAGAAATTGTACTAGCCTTAGGAGATCTCTCATATGAGAGATCTCCTAACTGTTGGTTAAATAGTATCAGTCCTTTAGATAGTAGCGGTAAAGTCAAAATAGCATTTGGAGATCACGATATGACCAATGAGTTGTTCAAATATAACACATACTTAAAATATTTCAACTTGACTAAACCATATTATTCTTTTAATTATCACAATGTGCACTTCTTGGCAATGGCAACAGCCAAAAATGATATAATACCATATCTAGTAAATTCGCAACAATATGAATATGTCAGAAATGATCTTAAATTGGCCCGTGAAAATAAGAGTATAGATTGGATAATTGTGTATTCCTTCAAACCGTTCTATTCATCAAATTCAACCCATCCCGGCGAAGAGGAACTTCGGGACTTCTACCACCCGCTTTTTGACGCATATAACGTTGACCTTGTATTACAAGCCCATAACCATAACTATCAGCGAACATATCCAATTACTTTTAATAATCGCTCGCCAGTATATCCTATAGTTTCAGACAAACAAACATACAATTTTTCCAGCCCTAAAGCTCCAATGTTCCTTACCGTTGGAACAGCAGGAGCGCCGCTTTACAATTTCTCAAGTCAATCTCCCTACACGATATCTCAACTTGCTCAATATGGTTTTCTAAACGTAGATATTGAAAAATTACAAAACGCAAATACTCTCACAGGTACATTTTATGATAATAATTTGAATAAATTGGATAACTTTACTATAACGAAGTAGAAATTAGCCTTCAATCGGAGCATTATATTATGGGAATTCTATAGCGGCTGCAGCAGTCAACTTGTACTCGACAAATTATGGTTCTAGGAGAAATAAAAAATAGATTGTTTTTTGTAAACTTTTTTTATCTCACCGGCGCAAGAAATACATAATTTTCAATCTTTAACTTATTATTAGGTTGATCATCCAGATTATTTCGGATGAATTTAACAAATTTATCTTTTTGTTTGCTAATATCATCTTTAGTTACCACGCTTTCTGTATTAGTTTTTACTTTACAATTTGTTCCCATATTGAATGGTCAAACTGCAATAGGAAATACGGAAGACAAAAAAGTAGTAATTCTAAACTTTGACGATGGCCGTAAGTCCCAGTTTACCGAAGCAAAACCAGTACTTGACAAATATGGATTTAAGGCTACTTTCTATGTTGTCTGCGGCTATCTGGGAAAAAAACCGGGTTATATGAATTGGACCGAAGTGAAACAACTCTCTGCAGAGGGTCATGATATAGAATCTCACACCATGAATCACCGTAACTTAAGTGATTCATCTAAAAAGAGTCTGGAATTTCAGATAGGGGAGTCAAAGGCTTGTCTTCAGGAACACGGGATAAAAGCAACAAGTTTTGCTTATCCCTTTGATCAAGGATCGGATAACAAAACTGTCGTGAAGGTAGTGTCCAAATACTATGATTTGGCTAGAACTGCAAGTAGCACAGTAACTTTCTTACACTGCGATGGCTGGATACATCAATCACACCAGACTGATTGCAGCACATATACCAAAGATGGTAAACTTAATTATGCAAATCAATATTCAATTAGAGGTTGGAGTCATGACCAGTCTAGAAAAGTAAATTCATTTGACGATCCTGCATTGTATAATAGGTTCGTTGAAGTGGTAAACAGCCAAAATAAATATAATAAAAATGGAACAATAAACGCAATTCCTATTGTCATATATCATAGCTCAGGTGATCAAGAAATTGATTACAGCACAAACTTGGATTTATTCAACAGGGAGATGAAATATTTACATGATGGTAATTTTACAGTATTAACTATGGCAAATCTCGGATACGATAAAAATAGTAACTATTTATACATAAAATAATTCTAATGTATTGATAGAAAGACTACATAGTTTAAATAATAGGTTGAGTCGCGTACTAGAATAGGATGATCCACTTAATATGTCATTTTCAAACTTTATTCGTTACTATACATACTGTGTTAAAAACCCAAATCTTCTAGACGTTAAGTCCTGAATAATCTTATGTTCCAAGCCACGGCAAAAGATAATACTATCATTTTACCACTTGTGAATAATAGTAAATGAATAAAAAAAACAAAACCTCAATAGTACTATTTATTCTAATTGTTGCTATTGGTATTACTACTACGTCGGTTATGAGGGTTAATGCACTTGATAAAGATGAGGTCATTTTATGTGTATCCGTTCTAGACAAGGAACGAAACAACGATTTAAATTGTCATATTTATAAAATGAAGGATGTCGATATGTCAGATCATAAATTTATCAAGAATTTGTTTTCACCCGAGAATATTATTGAACCTGATAATCCGAATCCAAAAATAAATTATGATAAGGTTGGACTGTTGATAGATTGACTGGATCAGTCATCCAATATCCCAATTTGGTTAAATTCTTTTTATTTATTACTGCAAATTAGGTATAAAATCCAATCTAGTATTCTTACTTGACCATTCAAGTGGGTCGTATATATTATCGAAGTAAAGATTTATTAATTATTACTATCGACAAGTTTTGTGTTTAGATTCATTGTTGTAGTGTTATTTGCGGCACTGGTTTTGACAGTATTCCTGTCATCCCATTACTCATTTGCTGTGGGAAATGTCAAATGCGAGGACGGATACACGCATACCCAGTGGGATCCAAAAGACCACGGTTCTAACACTCGATCATCGAATGAATTCAAAATGCTTGCATACAAGGGTTCTCTATGTGAACTTGCGAAGTGCGTTGACATGGTAGAATGCACGGACCATGACGCAGTTGACTGGCAAAAATTCAAGAATTCACCGGCATTTTATCTGAGTGAAAAGGAATACAAGGAATGTCTGACCAACGCACATAAACAAGGTAATGGACAGGATGGTTTAGTGGGGTATGAAATCCTTGATTGTGTGAATGGGAAATATGAATAGTTATATGTCGAAATTGATTTAATTATTTAGGAAAGTACCTTTCGATGAATAAATTGCAGGGATAAATAACCAAGCATAATGAGAAATAAAATTAGCCAAAAGTTCTTGGTCCATTTGATTGCATGTCCTCACTTTGGAATAAAAATAGAGTCACTTCTAAAATCCGGCGGCTACCAATAATCAGATAATTGAATATTTCTTCTTTTTCTTAAGATAGTAGTCTCTACAATGCTTTACCTTTGAAGAACCATCTCGAAAAATCCGAGGCATTTACCACAATACTTGCAAGTAGTATATGGATGATCATCATCATCTTTTCATTTCTTAATTTCACACTTGTACTAAAGCCCTTTTATAGGATCCTAACGAAGATAATCCACTGCATAATAACGATTCTTCCAAGGCGGGCCCGGGTCAATTATGCTCTATTTTCATAGATTGATATGACCACACTCGGAGTTCTTACCGTCTAAATGTATCACGAAACTAAATCAGGTAGCCATACCATAGCTCAATTTGATAACCTTAGGTACTTAAATTATCAAATTTATTATACTTTTAGTTAGCGCAAGTAAGTTCTGCCAAATACTCATATTCTGTGTAGTATTTGGCATTCCGTTATCTTTTGAGACAGTCAAAATTTTTGCTATTGTTTTGGCGATTGTGGCATTAGGTCTTGTAGGAATCGAGTCGATATTTGATTCAGATGAAACACATGGTGCACCTACTTCCGATAAAAAATGCAAGTGCGACGCCATAGACGAATCTATTTGTGTGCTTCACCTACTTGACCTTGACTTTAACGACTAGCAAAGTATTTGGTAACCTTTAGACTATTATTTTTAGTCGTTTTCATTAAATTAGGTCAGAGAAGTTGGTATAAATCTATTTTATTTGATATTCCCTCTCCTTTCAGTGTTCTAGATTTTAAATTGAATAATTGCCCATAATACCCATGGGCAGAACAATTCCTTCATATAGAATTGCATCGGAGTGGGAAATACGAAAATGGAGACCATTTAGAAATTTGTTAAGCAAGAAGGACAGAAAGATATTTGATGAAATGTTATCTACAAACCGATTCTATACTGTTGCAGGAACTATATCTTGCAGACCAGTACTAATTCAAGTAATCCTTATGTCAATTATTTTTGAACACTACAAGAGGCTGTCAAAATTAGCAACTGAAAAAATTAAAAACCTAACCTGAATTAATTTTGACATATAAAGTTTTTAAAACGCTTTTATAGATAAGATAAATACCCAATTTAATGAAAAAGCATAATACATTATTATCTACGCTATTATTTTTTGCCATTGGGACTATAACGACGCAAATGGGTCTATCTGAAGTTTTTGCCCAAGATACGAATGCCTCTTCGAACACAAATGTTTCTACATCTGCTATTACAACAACTACATTAGCAAAGGGGGATAAAGTTGGTCTGCAAGTCGAGGAGTTATCTCTTACGAAATCAGCTACGGCTGTAACGGAGGTTAAAGGTAAGATCAGAAATAACAATACCATGAGTGTTAACGATGTGAAAGTGAATGCACAATTTTTTGATAAGGATGGTACTGTTCTTAGTAATGCTAGTAAATTTGTTTCAAGTCAATCTTTCATATTGAAACCTGGAGATACGTTGCCATTCGAGTTTTTGGAAATAATTTCGTTTGATAGGATTGCCAGGTACAATATAACTGCTTTAGGGGTTATAACTGGATAATTGCCTTAGCCTTTCTTAGTTCTGAATAACCTAACAAATCTTCATAACTTGCTATTCTTTATCGAGCGAATAACTTTTAATCATTGCTATAAACTAAGTACAAAATCAAGTTTCGTACTTCACTATCCAATGGATCGGCTTCTAAAATAGAATCTTGAACTCACTAAATACAAGTTTATGCAAGTAATGCATTAATACACTAAAAGAAAACCTAAAGACTCAATTTAAGAACAAAAATTGAGTTTAACCTTCAAATTGGTGTCAAAAAATGTCATAAATTTAAGCAATTGACGAACGCAAAGATATGATAGTCGCAAGGAAAAGAACGCATTGTGAATCCTGTGGCGAGTGGATTGAGGGGTTTGACACTTGCTCCGAATGTGGCCGTATCACCCTATAAGAAGTAATGAAATTTAATTTCAATTGCTATAAATAGAGACTTCTTATTTACGAAAAACTTTTCTATTCCCTCATGAAATAACCTGTCGTATGTTGAGGACGAAAATCTCAGATGCGAAATTAATTTTGACGTCCGCTTTATTCACGAATAAAGGACGAACATTGTCGTGTTTGGGCTATATTGGCCTTATTATATTTGCAATATGGTTTCTAACAGGTCTTTATATTGACTATTTTTCACATATAGGCGTAAATCCACCATTAGAACCTTGATTTTTTATTTTGTGTTACCGGCTTTCAAACTCTCACTAGGTAGCAACTGATGGGTGAGGGCTATGGAAAAAATTCCATATTAGACGATTTGGCCCACCAGTCGCCTGATCGGTGTGAGTTTAGGGACGCTAGATTACATCTCGTATTGATTTAAAATGTTGGTAAGATTATTCTGCTATATTTTTCAGATTTATGCTTCAGAGAGTGAATACATTTACAATTAAATTGTATATGGATATAATAATTCTGTAGCATTCTGCTGAATAAGGAGCTATTCGTATTTTCAGACTTATTTAACCAAATAAAAATCTCTTCTTTTTTTACCACTTGTTCTTACCCAATTTACTTATACTTAGTTTAGTATTATTTAACGTAAAACATGGATACGAAAAATGTGTTGATGTTAGCAGTGGTGTCTGCAGTAATGTTGACAGGGCTAGCAGCAACAACAATCCAAGCAACACCCGTATTCGCTGAAAAAGATGAGTGCGAGAAAAACAGTGACAACAACTGTAACCAGGTTAATGACAGAGGGCAGAGTATAACACAGGAAAATAATTGTTACGTGAAGGATAATAGCGGACGAGGCGGCGACACTGGCGATCATAGCGGCAGTGGCGGTGACGGTAGCGGTGGCAGTAACAGCAATGACTTTAGTTGCGACAATACCGTAGAAGCACCAAACACTGGGGACGAGTCATTCAACGAAATACCCCCATCATAGAATCCAATAGGTAACAATATTTAGTTATCTACAATCCCTTTTTTCTTTTTTAATAAATCCTATTAAAAAAATTTTCTCATACGTATTTTAAAAACTGATGGGCCAATTTTGAAAAGGCCCACCAGCGACGCGCGTGCTCTTGGGATTTGCCTTGACACTTGCATTGGTATCACCAACATAATATAACATTAATGTAGAATAGAAAGCGTAATCATGTCGATTTAACCATAGGCAAGAGTTTACTACATTAAATATCATGATCTAGAGATCTTCAGCGAGATATCGCCATTATGATGCTCGATTTTTATTATAACAGGGAGTTTCTGCTATTTCGTCATGTTTTTGTTCGTGCTTACACGAATCTCTTTGATGAAAACAAAAGTGACCAGAGCCGGCTTCATCATAGCAAAAATCCTCATCTGCGAATACTATGTTAAAGGAATTCAATACAATGATTATAGACGCCATTGCAACCAATATCAAGACCGCACTGACCCTGTGATTCATCATTACAATAATCGTGAAAATCTAATTAAAATCTATTGATACAAATATCTAATTCAAATTTCATCATCTATTGTAATCTTTACTTGTTTAGCATGCAGTTTATCGACCTCATCAAAGTAGTTGCTAGGTGAGTTTATGATTCGTTTATTACCCATTTTACTAATCGTTGAAACAAATTTTACTCTAGTCATTTGTCCTCTTGTCATACGATTTCTCAGAATGTGCCCGAATCAACCTATGACTGTAACAATTAATTTTATTGAACTGAGGGCGAACTGGAATTTCCTTCGTCTGGACTAATTTCGGCATTACCTTTTGAAAGTTCATTTTTCTTGGACATAAAGTCCTTAAATGGACTTGTATCATTGGACGGTTTGACAGTGAGCGAATTACCTGTCGCAAGATCCAATCCCTTCTTAAGGTCTGTTGGCAAACCATTGCTCATCTGAGATACTGTCTTTCCACATTTCCAAGTACCGTTTTTCTGTTTGTCACATCTCCAAACATCGTTGTTGGTAGGATCGTTTTTAGAACCGAATGCAGTTTTTTTATCTTTGGTATAAGAACAACTCATTACATACTCATTAGCAGCGGAAAAAGCTCTTGAGGAAGTGTACATCATGGTAAAAAGTACAGCAGACAAGGCAAATACTAGAGTCAACGCGAATTTCATCAAAAAACGAACTCAGATATACTTAATAACCATTTTCGATTTCGCTTTATATCACAACCTTTGAAAATTAGCAGCAAGATTCGTGTGTAAGGAATCTAAAACATTTTTATTATTAGATGATGCAAAAGAGGCTCAAATGAACAAGAACACTGTGTTTGGGATAGCCATTGCTTTATCAATTGCAACCTTGGCGGCAACTATAGTGATCTCTTATGGTATAGTAAAAGCCGAAGCAGCAAAATCGGACAAATGGTGCTATACCACATTCCATTCCGAACTAGTATGCTTTCCAGACAAGGGTAGTTGCAATGACGGATTCGATTTTTCCGGCGGCGCCGCTAGAGATTGTCACAAGGAGTAATAAGATATCTTCATAATCTTTTTTGACTATCTCTTTTACTCTATCGTTAAGCCTTCAAACTTCAGAACGTTTAGGGCTTTTGTCTTGGATCGTATATCTTTGTTTTATATCCTCCCCTATGTTCCCAAAACTTTCTTGATTGCTCTGAAAGCCATTCAAAATTCTCCATAAATGCCTTAACATCTCTTCTTTGTCTCTCCTTCATTATTGAAGCCTCTAAGCAGACCCAGCAACGATATACTACAAGCCCATATTGCCGTAAAAACAAATTTTTATCGATATTTTTATTCTTAACCAAAACTCCGATGACGTCAAAATCGGCTCTAACGTTTTCAACTTCTGGAACATCATGAAATATGTCAAGGTTCCCTGTTTCTTGAAACTCGTGATGCAATTCGTAAACTTTTTTTCTGAAATTTCTATGTTCAATATTATTTAGTATCTTGAAAGCATCCTGCAATCCATTAATTCTGTGTTGTTTTCTAAGATAACGATGTGATACAAATGCGATAATAACTGCGCCAATGAAAGAAAGAATAGAAATTAAAAGCCCTATTAACGCTAAATCCACTAGATTAGTTCAACTCCTTTCAAACTAAGCCTCAAGATTTGATATATAAGTTATTTTGAACCATTTTATAGATGAGACAAATACTCAAATTTAACGAACGGTAAAATCTTTTTGGTATTGGCTCTTAGCATCATTAACCGAATCAAATAACTTAGTAGAAACCTCTTTTGCAGACAAATGTAGGGATTCTGGAGGTTAAGGTTCTGTTTGTCAGTTCCTATTAAAACAGGGATAACCTACAGAAGACCCCCCTTGAAGGCTGCCACTCTTTCGTCGGAAGGGATTCTGGAGTTCTCCGTTCCTCAGGTTCGCGTGATTTCTTGGCTCAATGTGCAAAACATCATTAAATCAATAAATTTCCATTTTTTTATTTTATTCTATTGGTAACCTTTCAAACTCGGCATCATTATGTTGCAACTGATGGGTGAGGGCTATGGAAAAAATTCCATATTAGACGATTTGGCCCACCAGTCGCCTTCGTCGTGTGTTTAGGGATTTTAGGTTACGTCTCGTATTGATTTAAAATGTTGGTAAGATTATTCTGCTATATTTTTCAGATTTATGCTTCAGAGAGTGAATACATTTACAAT
>Ga0126375_10000447_pt1 | contig 11223 bp, 8 predicted proteins | sample PanSoiMetPlot_14_FD_109577 | JGI IMG/M metagenome (GOLD analysis project Ga0126375, IMG submission 109577) | Tropical forest soil microbial communities from Panama - MetaG Plot_14 | ecosystem: Environmental > Terrestrial > Soil > Tropical forest | place: Panama | collected 2016-02-17 | reverse complement strand
GACGAGACGCAATAGCGCGAGCCGCTCCCCGAAAGCCTTGAAGAAGAGGGCGATGAAGATCTCAGGGCCGGGCGGCATGTGGTCGTACACGTAGGGGTGGTAGGCCGCGTTCGAGCTCGTTGACAGATCTTGCAGGAAACCCGAGTTCAGGAAGCCATACCTAACGAAGCTCCGAGCAATCTGATAGTAATTCAGCTGCTCGTCGACGCTAGCCACCGGACTGAGGGGCGCAAAGCGCAGCGTCAGGAGAAACAGACCGAAATAAAGCGTGAAGACCAGCAGCGCAAGCCAACGTCCGGAGCGCAGCCAGGACGGGCGGGGTTCGGCGATCGCCCTGGGCTCCAGCGTCGCCGAGGTCAAAACTTCACTCATCGGCGCCCAGACCGAAGGATCGCCCGGCTTCGCGCCGTGCGGATCACCTCGGCCTTCCCAATCCTCATGACTATCTTCGTGATGTTGGAGATCCCGGTCGGCTCTTCGCTGGACAGCATCAGGGACGTACGAAGGCGGATCCCGAAGCGCACCACCCTGGATTCGCTACCGGAAGCGTCAACTTGCCCGCACAGCCTTGGAGATTGCGACACCTCTCCGTAAAAGTCAACCGCTATCGAACCGTCGCCTCTCATCGAGGAAAGCGCAGAGCCCTCGAGACTCGCCACGGCTAGGAATGGGAGGCGCGAGGATACTCCGTGGCTGGTTACCGTCAGCCCTCTTCTGGCTACCTATCGGCCCACGGAACTGGGGCGCGCGTAGGGGAGGACCATCGGCGTCCGGTCAGGACGGAGCCGTACCGCCTTCATCGGCTCGCTCCGAGCACCACATGCCGCACCATTGCAGGGCGTGATCCGGACCCAATAGTCTGAGTCTGAATCCGGTACTTGGACCTCCACCGAGTTGGTCGACGCTCCCACGGAAACCTCCCAAGACCAATCACCATTGGCCAGGCGCACCTCGACGAGATACTCGGTCGCATAGTCGACGAAGCTCCAGCGCGTAGCCAAGAGATCACCTTCGAGCACCGAGTAGCCGTTTACAAAGTTGACCGGTGTTGGCACGAATGCACAGGCGCGAGCGGGCTGGTTGCCTGATGCCGGAATCACCATCATCTCGCTGAAATATTCGAACCCGCGCTTTTTCTGGCTGTGTGGGGTGACGGACACCACTATGTTGCCGAAAAAGCTCGCAGGCAACGTCACCTGCCGCACCCCTCTAGTGGACGCCAGCACCGCCCCCCGACCCTGCCGTGGCTCGCACGGCCGGCTCGAAGCAGCCTCGTAGACGCGCAACTCTGTGTCCGCCTCAGCCTCACCCTCTTGTTGTGCATATTGGTACTCGACCCGTACCTCGGTGCCCTCCTCATTTCGGTGGCCTCGGTCGACGGTGACGCGAAGCCACTTGTTCGTCCCCTTGTACGTGACCAGATAGGGAGGGAACTCCCAGTCCAGCTGTATGATCATCCAACTGTTCTGCACGTCATCGCGCGCCACGACCCGATTTCGCAGCGGGCCGCCGTCGTCGGCCAGTGCACGAATCGCAAGGGGACTCCGCTCACAGCCATACGAATCTCCCCTGCTGTTTCGCACCATGGCTGCGATGACTGGCGTTTGGGGCCGCATACAGAGGAAGTACTTCGGCTTCGCGTAGGACGCATTCGTGAGACGATCGCTGGACCAGAGGTGACGCATGTCTCTCATCACCACGAAGCCCGTCGGACCCAGGCTGACATCACCCTCCGAGAAACGCGGATCGAAGTAAGCCCATTCACCGGTATACGATGCTACCGGGCCTGCATAGTTGTCGACGACGAATGACGCTCCCTTGTACGGCTCCTCTCCTAGCATTTCCAGGAACGAATAGTGTGTAGACGGTAACAGCTTCGCCAGGGTGATCTGTGTCCGGCCATACACTCCCAGCACCGCCACGAGGAGCACCAGGCAAGCGATACCCGAGAGTACTCGAGCGGCTGGCCCTTCAACACGGTGCAGGTGTCTCCATTCGCCTCCCCGCCCAAAAGCTAGCGCTCTGCCGACCTGCAACAGCGTATAGCACACCATGGCAAACGCGAGGATCGATAGGAAAGCCGGAAAGAACGCCCAACGCAACAAGTACGCACTGATGACATAGCCGGGCGCAAACACAAGCACGAGCATATAGGCGCCGACTCCACAGAGCAGCAGCATACCGATCCTTCGCAACGCGTGCCGCGTGCCACCTGGCTCCTGCAACACGAAGCCGTCTAGTCCGATCTCGAGCATCAGCCAGAGCGATAGCGCCACGAGACCCCAGCAAACCCATAAAGGCAGGCCACCATTCGCCATGAGACTCCAGAGCTCCACCGCCCCCGAGCCAAACAGCTCCGCATGCCTTGCCGAGATCACGTGCATCTCGAGAGCGAATGCACTCACGACAAACACATTCAAGGTCTTGAGCTTGGCGAAGCCCAGGGCGCTCCCGGTGACCCTCTTCGTGGCTAACAGCGTCACCAGGGCGGCAACGATCACCGACGCCAGCCGCACGACCACGACACCGCTTTGCGATGTTCCCGGCCGACCAGCACTCATAAACTCCCAAGCGCCGGCCAGCAGGCGCGTCCCACTGCCGACCAGCAAGATGCCCAGTACGAATGCCTTCGTCGGGCCGAGAACGTTGTTCCGAACCACTCGGGCTGCCCTGGCGAGCGTGACAGAGTACCGGCTCGGCCTTCCCGTCATCCATGGGTCGGCGAAGAAGGTCGCCGCATATGCGACGCTGAGCAGCACGGCATACAGCAGATATCCCGTGAGCACCATGAAGTGCCCCACAGAATAGCGGCCGAGCACCGTGAGGTTATCGGACCGATGCAACAGCGCACCTGGCAAGGCCAGCAGCATGAGGAGCAGGGCCCTCCCGATCACGCTCCTCGCGACACTGAGCACCTCGTTTGGCTCCTTGCGTAAATGATCGTTGAGCAACAATGCCGTCGCTCTCAGGAACTTCAGTCCGCGGGGGGCCAGCATTGCCCCAAAGGCCAGCAGACATCCCACGTACACGGACGCGAAACTGATTCGTCCCGACACGACCGCCAGAACCAGGGTCATGGCAATCAGTGGAGAGGCGATGAGCCATGCACCCGATACCAGCCCCAGCTCGAGCGCCGGATAGCTGGGCCTCTGCGAGTGCGCCTGGCGCTCGAGCCGACCGTACGCGAACAGCGCCATACTCGCCGCGAGAGGCAAGCACAGCAACGACGGCAGTGCCGACTGAGGCAGCCAGTTGCAAAGAATCGGCGCAAGAACCAGCCCATACATACCAAGAAGAGCAACGCCTCCTGCGGCTTTCTTCGTTACGCTCGGTATCTTGGCTTCCCGCTCGTCCATGCCCCCGGTGAATCCGCGAAAAGCAATGGCGAGCCGCGCTCTTCTCCACCAGCCAAGGGCGAGAGCGCCGACCGCCAGCACAACGCACGCTCGGTAGACACTGGAGAGGTGAAGAATCTCCGATAAGGGATGCTCCGGCCATGGCCAGCTCACGATCGCAATGGGAAGAAGAGGGGCAAGGATCAACAAACCTATGGCAAGAATGGCGCGCACAAGTGGCTCTATGATGTGCCGACCGCCCTGCTCCGCCTCAGAGCATCTCCTCAACCACTCAAGCGATCTTCTCGGTCTGAGGGCCAATGACAGGGCAAGGAATGTCATGGGCAGAAAGGACACGAATACGAGGGGAGTAGATCTGGCCGATAGGGTGAGGGCCCACACCGGAAGCGCCACCAGCGGAGCGGCCAAGGCCATCAGCCAAAGAATCGCCGGTATCACGATCGTGTGTGGAACACGGTCTTCACCGTAGACCCACTGCCCGAGCGCACGAACTGGTTTCGCCTCTGACAGGAACCTGAGCCCGGCGAAACTTGCCCAGCCCCCGAGGACGAGGCCCGTCACCACTATCAAGACGGGCGGCACCAACGCGACGATCGTTCTCAGGTGCGTGGCAACCAGCTTCTCCGGTCGCATCAGGCGCGAGGTGTCCATTTGATTGATGTACCAATAGACGACGCTGTGCTCTCTGTAGAAGGACTCCAATAGGGTGAGCTGTTCAGCATAGGCGGCGCTCGAATGGTTTCGTATGGAGTAGGTGTAGTAGAGATCTCGGAGAAAGCCCGTCCAGCCTAAATAGCCGACCACTTGAGCGGCCAGCGCCCCCGCTCCGATCAAGGCGCCGGCCGCCCCCCACAGCAGGCCCACACGAACTCGCTGACTGATTGGCTGGGCGTGAACCAGCACATAGGCGGCGTACAGAAGCGCGAGGAACAGTGCAAAAATGCTCTCGAAGTAAAAACCCAACGCGAACGTCATCGCGCAGACGAGGAACCAGCCCCGCCACTGCCCCCGCGCCACCTCATGCGCACAGAGAAGCACGGAGAAGGTAAAGAATCCGTGCCAGATTCTGTACGTGTCGAATTGCCACTGAACGAAGAACACGTAGTTGGTGATAAGGCACGCGAGCGCCATGAACGCATGGCTCAGGTCCGTTGCTCTGAGAAGGACGATGAAGGCAAGGACGATAGTCGCAAGCCCGACCGTGACCAGCGTCGCGACAATCTCGCCGCGTACCGTGGTGACACCCAGGGAATTGAGGAGGAACACGTACAGCCGCGGGAAGTTCCCTTGGTGGGTATAGACCACCGACGGACTTCGCTCGCTGCTCGCATAGGTCTCATCGGTTAGTCCCAGCGAATGGCGAAGCCCTCTCTGCGAGAGATTCCTCGCATGGATGTGGGTCGAATAGGTCTCGACGTTGTCGCTGATGTACGGGACACCGTTGCTCTTCTTCAGAATGACGGTGGTGAGGAGGCCATAAAGGCAGAGCAGCACAAGCAGTAGCGCGGCCGCACCCCGCGTGATGCTCGGCTCGTGGCGGCTCATTCCTGGGCGTTAGGCCGAGCACATCGGGGGCGAGATCTCCGACAGCTGCGACCCGTCGAGTTGACGTAGCGACCCTGCGCTGGATCCCGATCCATAGGAAGGCAAGGATCACTGCCACTGTTGTGGAGACGATGATATGACCCGGTCCGCCGAATGGCTCGAACCGGCAGCACGACCTCAGCCGCACCGGCGGGCACGAGCACCCCGCGCATCACGATGTTCGCGGAGAACATTGGCGTCTCGCGTTTCCAGGAATACGCATGCCAGGCGAAATGGAAAAGCTCGTTCAGGACGACGATGCGAGGCATCTTGGCCGGCTTCACTCGGGTCGTGATTTTGTCGCCGGGCGGCGGGCTGCAGCGGCGCGCCCGCGAGCGTAGTCAACAATATCCCCCTTCGGCGGGGGGCGCGCCGCGGGTGGCCTTGGACCCGTGACGTAATCTGCCATACTTGGACACCGGCCCCCTCGCTGCCAGAGCACGAGGGACAGTCGTAGGGCCGACGGTGGGCCTCCGTCTTGTCCCACACTCACTGCGCCCCAGTAGAGTATCTTAAAGGTTGCCGATCACGATGTCTATCTCACTCTCCGGTCCGCCCCAAAGCCAAGGTGATTTAGAACGGACGCACCGAACGACGTGGGTCCTGCTAAAACCCATCCGATCGCAAGCATTTTGGGAAGGCGTTTTCTTCGTCTCCATCTTGCTGGCCTACGCCTTTCCGCTGATCTACAGCCTCTATGCCAAAGCCGACTTCACCGTGTTGGCGAACGAATCGCTGGCTTACCGTTATTTTGCAATCGACCGCCTAAATGCAGGTGAGAACGGGAATATCTGGCTACCGCAGGGCCAATTTACCACGGCGCTTCAACGTGGTGCTATGTGGGCCCTTGACGCGGTCGAGCAGGTACGTCCGCTAACCCTCCGCCAGCGGCTTAACGGCTTCGCATATCTCGCGTTGTTCTTCAATCTGCTACTCGTCGCAATACTGCTTGCTCTTACAGCTTGGAACCGTTCCTTGGATTGGGGGAATCGAGCGCTCATCGCAACCGTGTTGCTCGTACCGATTTACTGCGCCCATACCAATGGTCTCTCCTATCACCTGCTGCCCGACTACCTGGCAGTCTCCATAGTCCTACTGGCGTACTCGCTTTTTGTCATCGTAGCTGACGACGGTTCAGGCCGGGCGCAACGCCCTGAGCGGGAGGGGCTTGTGGTCGGAGCGCTGACAGGACTTTTGCTAGCCAACAAGGTAACGCTAGCTCCTCCCGCGTTTCTTCTGATAGTCAGCACCATGTTTCGAGCCGGATGGCAGAGAAGGCGGCTGCTGCTGCATGCGGTTACGATCGCCATCGCGTCGCTGCTGTCAATCCTGCTCGTGCTCTGTGTCGTGTACTCCTTTCGATTGAGCGCCGTGCGGAATATGCTTCCCCAGTGGTATCGCTTCGTGCGTAACCCTGGCACGGAGCCGGACTTCTTGGTCCGTATCTATGAATACACGGGCCTTTACTTCGGGTACGGCGTTGCGTACGCCCTCGGGGCTGCCGTGATATTTGTCGCCCTCGGCATCGTCAGTAACGGGCTTACGGCACATCGGGCCGCGGTCCTCGCTGGAGGCGCAGGCATCTTTTTCGCCGGATTCGTTTTCGTATCACGCCGACCGGCGCAAACCACATTCTTCGAAGTGTTCTGCTTGCTGATCTTCCTGTCCGCCACATTGCTGGCGGCGCTTCCGACAGGACGATTAAGGCGATACATATCCTTGGCGGCAGCCGGCATGTGGCTGCTGCATGCTTGCGTTACTTTTCCGGTCGGCGCCAGCCTCGCGATGATCTCGTCCTCCCGCGCCATGGCAGACGAAAGGTGGGCCTTGTTCGAGGACACGCTGGCGTTGGCTGCAGGTCGACAGATCTTGGTCGTCTTCCCCAACAATGAATTTCATCACGAAGGCGTGCACGAACTGCTCCTAAAAGCCTCGGCAAAATTCCCCACGTGGATGATCGATGCTACCGGCAAACGGTTCCTCCAGAGATTCAGCCCGCGGACACGCTATTACGACGAATACAATCGATCGAATATCGGAACCGCGATAGCGGAGTCGGCAATAGTTCTATGGTTTGATAGCACGGACCTCGCACCGCTCGAGCAGCAATATCCTGATCTGCGCGAGCTTATGCAGTCGCCAGCTGTCAAGTGCCAGCGCGGCGAATACCACAATGTTTCGGGCGAGGTTGGGCATGTCTGGTGGCGGTGCGTGAAGCCAAGCTAACGCGCGTGCGCAGTCTACCCATGACCAAGGAAGCGGCGAAATCTGGCGAAACGCTCGGCCAGCGCTCTACCGCGAGCAGTAAGCGTCCACCCTTCGTCGGCTTGTCTCAGGTAACCGGCGCCACACAGCCTTTGGATTCTCAGCGACAACATCGATGTCGCCAAATACCGGCTGGGCACCTCAGCTAAAGACGCTTCACCGTGCCTGAGTAACATCAGCATGTTCGCCGATGCGCTCCCATAAATCGGCCCGCCGTTGCTCAGAAAGTTACCCGGATGGATCACGTCACTTGGTCAGGCTGGGGGTTCGAGGACGACATGTAGCCTTGGCGTTCAAGGGTTTAGAGCGCACGGCGCTTGCCGCGAGTCTTGCCGCTGCGGTGCTTGCCCGCACCCTCGTTGTTGCCCGGCAGAGCGCTGCCCAGCTAGCCAAGTGGGCCGGGCAAACCAGCAGCGACACGTTTCGGCCTTGACCGTAAGACCATTCGCGCATGGCGGAGTTGAGCACGCGACAGAGGCCCGGCTGGCCTCGTTTCCCGGTACCCAGCGGGCGACGGCGCCGGATCCCTGCCGAGGTGGTCGAGCGCATCGCGCACTCCTGGCGGGAGTTGCATTACGGAGCGTGCCGCACCCACATCTGGCTCCTGCGGGTCCACCAGGTGAAGGTCGCCAGCCCCACGATCTCGAGAATCTGTACCGACTTGGGGGTGTCCCGGCTCCAAGCGCCCCAAGCGCAGGCGCTCCGGCCGTCAGCTCAAGCTCTTCGAGACGCCACCACTGAGAATCCGTCCAGATGGACGTCAAGATCGTCAAGATTGGGCCTCCCAGGACACCGCCATCGGTGACTGTACGCGGCTCCGAGTCCTTCGACTGTACCGGCGGTTGCATGTACTCTCGAGCCTCGACTTCCTCGGCGAGATCACGCGGGCGTTCCCCTTCCCCATCCGCAAGGTGCAGACCGACCGGCAGAGCTTCCCTTTACCTTCCTCCTGGCCGTCGAGCGCCGGGGCATCCGCGATCAGTACATCCAACCCCGCCGGCCGGATCAGAACGGCAAGGTCTAGCGGAGTCCCCGGATCGACGTCGAGGAGTTCTGGAATCGCTCGACCTGCGAGTCGTTCGACGGAGTCGAGGTCGCGCTCCGCGAGTGGGAACACGTCTACAACCACGTGCGCTGCTCAATGGCGCTCCAGGGCCGGACCCCCGCCGAGAAGCTGGCGGCCGTCCTCGCGGCTGCCTGAAGACGACATGCTTCGCCTCCCGCAGATACACGGGCAGGGCCTTCGAGGCGAGCGCCGCGTTTGATTGAGGACGCGACTTGTATTTTCCGGGCGGCGAGGGGGCTTGGGTCAAAGGCCTCGGCGTCTGCGCCAGATCCAGAGAAAGTTGGTCGCCAAGCTGACCGATGTAGAACACGCAACGGCAAGAATTCCTGCCAACAGGTAGTGCACGCCCAGAATGGTAAGAACATTGGCCGTCATCCACCAGACGGCAAACGCGCCGGCATTCGCGATGTGATACTGAGCGCATGCTGTGAGCGTCGGATTCCTTAACCCGAACACCCAGCGGTGATTGACAAGAAACCGCAGCAGAGTGGTGAGTTCGGCCACCAGCAACGTAGCCAGGGGTACAGAGAGCGCGAGCAAATCAACCAAGGCGAATAGGAGAAAGGTGCTGATTCCCATGAACCCAAGCCCGGCGGCAAACCATTTCCCGATCCGCCTCGCTCTCTCATCTTCAACGAGAATGCGGAGCGCCCGTAGGACTCGTTCGGCTCGGCCCTCGTGACCTCCGGCGGCGGCGCCGTATGTCACAGCGTCAGGCCCATCGGCACAGATTCGCTTGCGCGGCTACCAAACGAGACCTGTCAGGACGGGAATCTGCGACACCGGGACGTTCCTTTTGGCCGGTCACGCTCGCCCCCTTGATGGCGGCTGCTCGGGGTTACCGCCCCCCGAAGCAATGGACACGCCCACCAGATTCGAAGGAGCAAGTGGGAATCCCGTCTTGAGAATCCTATTGCTCCGATCGGCCGGAAGAAGCCCGCGCAGCGCTGCGGCATCGAGGAGGTTTAGATTGCCGACCTCGGCGAAGTAGGGTCGCCCTAGTCGGCGCAGGGAGGCCCGATACCGGGCGTCGGGAAGCCAGTGCAGAAACGGGAGGAGAGTGTGGACTTCGAGGGGAAACCACCGGTTCGGTGTGGTGAACATTACACGGCGGCATACCCGACAAACCTCCCGCACGAGCGCCGCCTGCTGCTCACGCGTCCCGGCGTGCTCCAGCACCGCGTTGCAAAGACCGGCTTGAAAGTAGCCGTCCGGGAGTGGAATCGAGCGGAGGTCAGCTTCGAGAAACAACACGCCGGGAAACCGCGACGGAAACCATTGCGCCCCCTCGGCTTCACGGGCGATGACCGTCAGGTTTCTCCGATGCGGGTACATCGTTTCGAAGAACATGTGGACCGGGTGGTCCGCATGCCCGGTGGCCCCGAAGTCGGCCACCCGGTCCTCGGGTCCCGGCGAACACTCCCGCATAAAGAGAGAGAAGATGCGGTGTCGCACCCGTAGGGCAAGCCGATTCTTGAGGTCCTCGAGGCGGCCCAGATTCGTCGTGTAGTTCAAGGGCATGGTGTCAGGCTGCTCTCGTCTATGACAATAACCTCGTCGGCTGCCGCCCAAGGGCGCTCATGAACCAAGGCCCGCATGGGAGTTTGTCTCGACCATTCAGGAAGCGAGCCGGAGCAGAGAAAAGCTTGCCTGAATGCGAAGACGGCGAAGGTTGCATGGTACTTAGGGTGGGCGCGACGGCCCTTCCCCACCTTTGAGATCAGGACCTCCAGCGTCCACTGGTACGACTGCGGAGCTCGCGCATGGTCTACTCCGTCAGCGTCCAGTAGTACTCGCCGGAGTACCCCGCTTCCGCCATAAGTTTTCGCCACTCGTCGGGGCCCGAGTAGGTCAGCGCGGTGAGCTGCCAGCGCTCGAACTTCTGCCGCTGCTCCTCGGTCAGCCACGAGTCCACCTGGAGGTATGCGGATCGCCGGCTCACGCGCACCAGCTCCCGCACCGCCTCCACGCACCGGGGGCGCTCGAGATTGTGCGCGGTATTGATCGAAACCACCAGATCAAAGGCGCCGTCAGCGAAGGGCAGGGCGTCAGCGGTGCCCAGGGCCAGGAAAGGCCGGACGTCCTCCATGGCATGCACGATCGCGTATTCGGAAATGTCCAATCCAGCCACCCGGACACCAGGCACCAATTGGAGGAAGTCATGGAGCAGGAAGCCCTTGGCGCACCCGACGTCGAGAATCCGGTGTCCGGCGCGCAGGCCGTAGAAGTCCCGCATGCGCTCGGCGATGGGCACCCAGCGGCCATCGTAGCGATAACCGCCATAGCCCTGACCACGGTCCCCGTCGAAGTACTCCTTGCCGAAGCGCTTGGCCACGTCGCGCTGGCTCGGCACCGCCGCCGCCCGCGAGGCAATGTCCCGCTTGGCGTGGGGGTAGCGGTCGAGCAGGTTGACCTCGCGCATCCTAGAGCGCACCGAAGGCCGCCAGGGTGGCCCGCAGCCCATCCTCGAGTGGCGTGAACGCGAAGCCGGGCACGGCGTGGTCGAGTCGCGTGATGTTATAGGAACGGTGGGTGATGGGACTCTTGCGGGGCACATTCGTTACCGCCACGTCGTAGGGCACGAGCTTGCGTATCGTCTCGATGACCTGGGCAAAGGACCGGCTGCGTCCGCTCGCAACGTTGAAGACGCCGTGCGCGCCCCCTTGCATGAGCGCCACCGTAAGCCGGGCCGCGTCAGCCACGTAGAGGTGGTCGCGCTCTTCCTCGCCCTGTCCGAAGATCCGGATACCTCGATCGCTGGCGAGGGAGCGGGCGAAGCCGTTGGGTCCGTAGCTGCCATGGGGATCGCCGGGGCCGAAGACCGCGGCCACACGAAGCGACAGGAAGGAAACTCCCTTGCCCCCCGCGACATATTCCAGCAGCTTCTCGCCCGTGTACTTGGCGAGGGCGTAGTATCCGCCCGGCGCAACTGCCGTCTCCTCCGTGACCGGG
>Ga0126375_10000446_pt1 | contig 11224 bp, 10 predicted proteins | sample PanSoiMetPlot_14_FD_109577 | JGI IMG/M metagenome (GOLD analysis project Ga0126375, IMG submission 109577) | Tropical forest soil microbial communities from Panama - MetaG Plot_14 | ecosystem: Environmental > Terrestrial > Soil > Tropical forest | place: Panama | collected 2016-02-17 | reverse complement strand
TTGCTGGTGGACATATATTCCTTGTAGTCGTGGAGGTTGAAAGCGTTAAAGTCAACGCACTGCTCGCCATCGACTTGTATGATGCGGAGCACTTCACCTCTATAGACTGGCAGAGCTTTTCCCGAGACTGGCTGCAGCAATATGTCTTCACGCTTGGCGCCGTATTCCATTGCCGATCCTTCCTTTCTCGATAGATTAGATTTGAGTTTGTTTCAGAAACTCCTGGAAAACATTTTGGATAATCTCGGCATCGCTCGATCCATACCGGCCTTCCTTCCGCAACCGTTCCAGGTAGACATCCTGTTGCTGATTGAATTCAACCTCGACTACAAATTGTTGCTCTGCTTTTTTTTGTTGCTCCATATAACTCCCTTATTCACCTCGATTAAGTTACGAACTTTACCACAGAGTCACCACCAATACTGTCAGGACTCTTGATTCTTGAACGATTGAAGTTACCTTGAACTTTGAACCCGAAACCTTGAACTGCCGGCGGCAGTTTTTTGGGTACGTGTGACATTAATATTCCCGCCGCATTATCAGATCATCATTTTTTCGGCTCCAACCATAATGTCTTAAAGAAGCCTTCATCGATTAGTTCTTGCAACAGGCTGTTATCGTAGAACTGCTCAGGCCGGGCCTGTTTTGCTTTTGGATTCTTCTTGGCGCTTTCATCGAGCGTCAACTGAAACCCCTGCGGTTTCACCAGCGGTATTTTTTCAACGAAATCATAGGCATATTGCAAGCTGCCATCGAGCATCCCGAGGTCATTGATTTTCGTGTAGCGGGCGAGGATCGCTTTGGCTGCGTCTTTTCTTGAGTACATAAAATGCACGCCCCGGCTGTAGGCTCGGAGAAATGCTTTCGCTTGTGTCCGATGACCGGCTAAGAAGCTTCGGCTTGTGGTAATCCCTACATGCATGAAAGGAACATCCTCCTTTGCAAGATTGGTCAGAATCTTCATGCCACCTTGTTCCGCGACATAAACCATCGGATAAGATATGGCTGCCGCATAGATCAGCCTTTTCGATAGAGCAACAGTTTGTTCAGGTTGTCCCCCGAGCTGGATCAGCGGAACGTCACGAATAGGCTCCAGTCCATATTTCTGCAGGAGGTGACGAATACTGAAGTCAGATACCGATCCAAAACGGGTGATTCCCACAGGCTTACCTTTTAGGTCCTTGACTGAATTAATCTCCGGCGGAGCCAAAATATAAAAAGCGATGACGTTAACACCAGCACCAATAGCTACGAGGTCACCACCCTGCATGCCTATATCAGTGATGACCTGGCTATTTGCTGTCGAGATGGCAATATTCCCACCGAGCATCGCTTGTGCCATCGTCGGCGAGCTTGCGACATAAACAAGATCAGAGTCCAGGCCTTCTCCCCGGTAGAACCCGACCTCTTTTGCGATCCAGTATGGCAACAGTAATGCGCTGACGGCGGAATAGCCGATGACGGTTTTCTCCGACTTCGCAGTTGAGCTCCAGCTTAATGTCAGCGCCAAAACCAGTCCGATAGTGATTGCGAAATGTTTCCAAGCTGTAAACATGAAACTCCTTTCACGGCTGGCCAAAGAGCCGCACAGAGTTGTCATAAAGAATCTTTCGCTTTTGCTGTTCGGAGAGGTCCGTCCGCTCGATTGTGTAATTACCGGAGTTCTCTCGTCTCTCGCTATGGGGTATATCGGAAGAACAGAGAACCTGGTCCTCGCCCATGAGAGCCATTTCCTGAATAAGCAGAGGATCGTCTGCTTCAGCCGCAACGAAAATCCTGCCCGACTTCAAGTAATCCTCAATGTCATTCCGTGGTAATTTTTCTCGGTTAGGCTGAGCATCTCTATCGATGGGAAGATAGTGCCCGAGGCGTCCGACCATGTAAAAGATCCATTCGGCGCCAAACTCCAAGAACCCGACCTTCATGTTGGGATAACGGTCAAGCATTCCACCTCCGACGATTGCGACGAAGGCCATCTGAGCCGGCAGACTCATGCCGATCCCGTGGGCCTCAAAAAAACTTTCGCAAACCTGCTGAAAAGGGGTAAAACTCATACCCATATGAACGCAAAGAGGAAGGCCGCTGCGAGCAAACTCATCCCAGACGGGGGTAAAACCACGGTCCGAAAGTAGACGTTCTCCGGCGGTCCCAAATACAACCGCAGCTACTGCTCCGAGTCTTTGCATTTCTTCGATTGCTTTAATCCCCTCCATCGTGTCGCGTAGCGGCAATAAACCACCCCATTTCAGGCGCTGCGGATTGAACGCACACTGCTCACCCATGTACCGGTTATAAGCGCGGTAAAGGGCCGCTTCGAAGCCAGGATCGGTGGTAAATCGTGCATAGCCGGTGGTCGGAAACAGCACCTGGATGTCAATGCCGATGCGGTCTAAGTCGCGCAGGCGAGCTTGAGGATCGGAAAGGTCGATACTGCCTGCAGGAAACTGAGGCGCATCTACGGCGGCACCGAATTCTTTCAAAACTCTTTTCGGTTCATTCCCGGGCTGAGTGCCGGGTCCCAGCGCGCAAGGATGAACACGGCCTTCAATGAGCCATCCGTTCGTGTAACGACCTAAATCGGTTGAGTCTTCGATCCGCAAAGGACGAGGCCGTCGCAAGTTATAATGGGGCGGCAGAGTGGCCCACATGCCGGGGCTGAATATTACATGAGCATCCGCATCGAAGATTTTAAATCCTTGCAGCATTGTGTTCTCCTTCGTTAGAGCGCAAGAGGTTTTCAAGATATCAGCAATCGTTACATATTCTTTCAATGGGTTTGTCCTCTTCCACTGCGCGTCAGAATTATCTTCGTGAAGATCCCTTGTCAACGTGCCAATCAATTCACCAGTCAATCAATTAAACTTGACACCTCTGCGGAATCGATGGTAAGACCCAAACCCGCGTAACCGCAAAAGAAGTTTGTTCCGCCGAGACTTAACGAGGATCTGCTCATCGGAAGATTTCGGCAAGGAGGTGCTTCTTTGAAATTTCTCAGTCGATCCGTTGCCATCCTAGCCATCGTACTTTTCTTTTGTCCGGTACAGGTTTCGGCTGAGAAGGTACGTGTGGTTTACACGATACTCGGAGCCACGCAATCCTCTATTTGGGTGGCTGAAGAACTTGGTTTTTTAAAAAAGCGCGGATTGGAAGTTGAGCTAACATACATTACGTCCGGGCAACTCGGTCTATCCACTCTCCTCTCGGGAGAAGTCGATTTCACTGTTATGGGCGGCGCCGCAGTGATGAATGCCATTGAGAAGAAAACCGATATTCAGATCATCGCGATTCCGCTAAAACTGCTCACTTCCTCTTTGATAAGTGCACAATCCGTTCGAACCCCGTCAGATCTTGTTGGGAAAAAGGTAGGCATCCCACGTTTCGGGGGTTTGTCCGATCTGATGTTGCGCCATGCGCTTCAACTCTGGAAAATACCTGGAACGAAGTTAAACATTATTCAACTTGGAGGGAACGCAGAAATCTTGGCTGCATTACAGACCGGCCAAGTCGATGCGGTTGTCCTGGTAGCTCCAACGACCTTTAAAGCATTAGACCTTGGATTTAAGGAACTTTTTGATTTCGCTATGATGGATGCGACCTACCCGGCCACAACCTTAATTACGCGTACGAAGATGATACAAGAGAGACCCGATCTGGTGGGTAAACTAACCGCAGGCTTTGTTGAAGCACTCAGTTTCATGAAAACTGAGCGCGCCAAGACCATTGCAGTCCTTAAGAAGTACACCAGGATTACGGATAATGAGGTTCTTGAGAAAACCTACGATCTTTACATGGGACACTACCTGGAAACACTCCCGTCAGTCGATTTAAGCATACTCCAATCCGGCTTTCGGCTGATGGGAAAGAGTGAAGCGGAGATACAGGCGCTGAACCTATCTCGTTACCTGGCGCCTCGCTTCGTGGAGGACGCCAAACGGGTGGGCAGATGACTCGCGATGCGACACAAATCCGGTGCTTAGGCCGAGTTTAAAAGACTGTTTGATCTGCGGCCGATCGTATTTTCACGATTCAACTTCGTCGATGATTTTTTTGTTTTTTCGGAGATGCCAGTGAGAACCGTTTTGAGACACGCCACTATAGTCACAATGAATCCGTCCAGGGAGATTAAAGAGGAGCACGATCTACTCATTGAGAACGATAGAATTGCTAAGATTGCGCCGGGAATAACATCAGACCACGCGGATATAGATACAACTCTGGAATGCAGGGGAAAGATAATCATCCCGGGGCTAATAAGCGCCCACTCCCATCTCACCGGTATGTTCCAAAGAGGTTTGTGGGATGAGAACACGTTTGAGGAGTGGTTTAGTAATTCCAATGCGGTAGAAAAGCGACTTAATTTTTCACCCGAGGATATTTACACGATCCACTGTGCTGGCTGCATCGAGTTTATACGCCACGGTGTTACGACTGTGCTAAACATGTTTACGGTCAGTCCAGGCTCCAAGCTGGAAAAGGTGGCATCGTCCTGCAACGCGATATTAGACAGTGGGCTCAGAGGAATCCTCGCGGTTTCCCTGACCCCAAATGATAATGCAAATGTTTTCGAGCCGGCGAATCCAGCGTCCTTGCTGGATTTTGCCCGCGGCGCGGCAAAACATGTGGCTGGTCTTAACTCGAGACTTGGCTTTATGTTGGCCCCTTCGGCTCCGCAGAGATGCAGCGATCAGTTTCTGATTTCTTGTGGGAAACTTGCGGCAGATTTCGATCTCGGCATGCACACTCATCTTGCGGAAACTAAATTACACGCGGAGACTGCGCGGTCAATCTACGGCGAGCCTATGGTAACGCATTTGAAAAGAATTGGGTTTCTTAACTCTAAACTTGCGATGGCGCACTGTATTTGGCTCGAAGATGAGGAGATCGACCTTCTCGCTGAAAATGATGTAAAAGTTGTCCATAATCCCGCATGTAACATGAAGCTGGGAGACGGGGTCCCTCAGGTTAAGAAAATGCTCCAGAAAGGTATTTCCGTAGGCTTGGGTTCCGACAGTGCGAATGCAGGGACCGTTTACTCGGTGTTTGAACAAATGAAACTTGCTGTGTTGTTACCGCGGGTCACGTGGGACCGTGAAAATTGGCTCCTCCCGGCCGACGCTTTTGAGATGGGGTGCCTCGGCGGTGCAAAGGTTGTCCTTCAAGACGAACGGCTTGGATCTATTGAGGAAGGTAAAAAAGCAGATTTGGTAATACTCAATCCGTCAACTTCTCTCAGCCCCATGAATAATTTGATCAGTCAATTGGTACTCTGTGAGAATGGAAATTCTGTCGAAACTGTTTTTGTCGACGGAAGAGCGGTGATGCTTGAAAAGCAAATCCAAACAGTAGACGAGGCAAAAATTATTGCTCAACTTTCCTCTTTTCGTACAAGTATCTCCGAAGCATATAAGGATGTCTTGGAGAAAAAGGCGACTAGGCCGTAAAAAAATGGGCGATTCTTGAATTGAAGCTCTAGCCGACTCCGCGTGAGGTGACGTAGTAATTTGCTCTTTCGTATTCAATCCTCAGCGGATGCGCCATGGATCCAGCACCTATCAAAGGTTGCATAAGAATCAACATCCCTCCAAATTAGCACGAATTTTTTTAAGAGCCGGAGCGCCAGCGGTTGAACGGCTGGAACGGCTTGAACTGCTTCGTTAAGAGAAACTTCTCCCGATCGGTATCGTCGCGAAAGATCGCCTTGCGCCCATTCCCCCGTGAACTGACGTGGTAGTGCGCTCCTGCATGTTCAATCCGCAGCGGCCGCGTCATGGATCGAGCATTCAGCAAAGACCATTATAAGAATCAAGAGTCCTGACCCCAAATGTTCAATGTCCCTAACCGGAGGATGACGGCCGGCCTAAGCACTCTTTATTTCGCCAGTTTGCAACGCGGTTAGTAGCGTCGGCTTTGACAGCGAGAATGACGCACGTTAACGTCGAAGCGATTCATGGCGGAAGAGCCTGGTGAAGAACCTACACCGATAGCAGCGCGGTTCATTGCCGCGATTATCGGAGCATTGTTTGGAGCTATCGTTGGAGCGATTGTGCTCTTGCTCCTGCTGATGATCTTCGACTCGGACTTTGATCTAGACAGCCCGGCATGGGGCCGTGCTAAAATCGGGGGAACTATAGGTGCTCTGTTCGGTTTTCGCTACCCCCGCAAAGTCATCTCTTGGTTGACTAGCATCGATATTGATTAGACACAGAACGTAAGCCCCGGAGCCAGACAAAACTTAGGAGGTGGGAACGATGTCAGAACCAGTATCTACGGGAAACTTATATGGAACAGTGGTAGACCAACAAGGTGATGCGCTGCCAGAGGCAACAGTAACGCTTTGGGTAGAGGGAGCACCGCTGATTCAAGTCACTAATGATCTGGGACAATTCAGGTATCTTGAACTTCAGCCGGGTTCATATAAAGCCGAAGCTGAACTGGAAGGATTCGCTCCGGCTGAACAACCCGTTACAATCAATGTAGGCAAGAATACAAACATAGAGATTACGTTAGGTATACCTGAATAAGAAAACCGTGCATCAAGTATTTTACATTGGCCCTAGCTTAACGGTTAGGCCGTCCGTGCCTAATCTATGATGTTATTCGCTTTGTTCCTGACCCGCTTAGATCCGTGCCGTTGTACGTGGTAAATGTGCTCAGAGTCTTCCAACATGCCCGGCGCATGATTGTCGAGATACTATACACCCGGCAGTCTCTTATTTATTTGGGCAACGTGCAGGGAGTTTTAGTGCTCGGCTGCCCTGCCCACTTCATGGGGTCTTTGTCATCGCGTATCCCAACGAAGCGCGAGTGTCTTAGGTGACCGTCAGGTGTCCATTCACCAAACTCGATCTGCACGACTTTTAGCAAATATAGACTACCGATGCTCAAAAGTGATACTAGCGTGTATCCACATTTGAGGGAGGTGGGAGTGTTCCGTAGCAAACGAAGACCATCTGTCGATACTTAGGTGTGGCGTAGGCGCTTGGAACGAATGGAGACAGGAAAATCCTGAGGTCAAACCGAGCCTCAGCGGAGCAGACTCAGCTCGGCAAACCTCAACGGAAGTGAATCTCAAAAAAGCCGGCCCCCCCGTGGGGCAAACCATTTTGCTCGCCCCTGTGCACCAGTCTATACTGCGCGCTAATCTCAATGATCAGGCTTAGAACCCCCTTGCGGGCGCTCAGGAGACCGCACCGGGACAGGTCGGCTGCGACACGATGAGCACCGGGCAGCGCGTGCAACTCCTGTCGCTGGTCCGCGGCGAGGCGTCCGCACTGGCGCCGTTCGTCACTGCCGCGATCTTCCTGCTGCTCGGGCATGGCTGGGAGGTTATCCTCCCCAACCTCGTGTTGTCCGGCTTCGTTTTCGTGTGGCTGTTCGCGATGATCGTGGTCGGGGCGGTGGCCGTCGTCCGTCACGCCGACGGCCTCGCGGTGCTGCTCGGTGAGCCGTTCGGCACGATAATCCTCACGCTTTCGGTGACGAGCATCGAGATCCTGACCATCGCGATCGTGATGACCACGGGCAATCCCAATCCGACGCTCGCGCGCGACACAATGTTCTCGGTGGTGATGATCGTTCTGAACGGGCTGGTCGGTCTGGCACTGCTGCTGGGCGGCCTGCGCCATCGCGAGCAGGAATACAACCTGCAGGGCGTCATTGCTTACCTCAGCGTCATCGTGTCGCTCGCCGTCTTCGGCCTGATCGTGCCGAACTTCACGGAGACGACGCCCGGCCCGACGTTTTCGCCCGGCCAGGAAGTGTTTTTGATCGTGATGTGCCTGGGGCTGTACGGGGTGTTCCTCGCCATCCAGACGACCCGTCACCCCTCGTTCTTCGTCGAGGTGGTGCACGACGAACCGGGCAGGAAGGCGTTCAGTTACGACGCACACCGGGAGCTGCTCGACGTGCGGACGCTCCCTTACCACGCGGTGTTTCTGGTCGGCCACCTCGCCCTCGTCATCTACCTCGCCGAAAAGCTCGCCGTGTTGCTCAACAAAGGACTCGACGATCTCGGAGCGCCGCCCGCGCTGGGCGCGCTGCTGGTAGCCATCCTGGTGCTGGCGCCGGAAGGATTGGGCGGCATTTACGCCGCGCTCGCCAATCGCATGCAGCGCGCAGTCAACATCCTGCTGGGATCAGTGCTCGCGACGTTGTCGCTAACGATTCCCTCCGTCGTGATCATCGGCCTGCTGCACGGCACCAACGTGATCCTCGGCCTCGATCACGTGGAAACGGTAATACTCGCCCTGACGCTCATCGTCAGCATGCTCACCTTCGCGAGCGGGCGCACGAACGTGCTGCAGGGCGCGGTACACGTGATGCTGTTTCTCGCCTACCTGATGCTGATCCTGTGGCATTGAAATTTCTCCGAGCGCACGTAGTGGTGAGAGCGCTTAGTACCACTGCAAGTCATTTAACGTTTCGCCGTGTAGATCTTCTAGGATAATGTCATTGTCAGCGAAACGCGAAGTGGTTGCTTTTTGACGTGATCTCTAAAGTGCGAAAGCTCTTGTCACTGCGCGCAAGAGTTCTTAAAAAAAGTGTTTTTTCCCTGCGGCCGCTTCTTTTCCTCTGTGGCAAGCAAAGCAAGTACCCTTTCTTGCCTTTGGCCAACTTGAGCCTGTTGATATGAACACCCGTCAAGCTCCCACTCTTCCGATTTGGATATTGATCTAGGAAATTGCGTCGGCACGATTTCAAGCGTCCAAGCTATTGTACTAAAATCCGATATGCCGGTTCTCAACTTTGTGCTAAGACATATAAATAACAGTGGGTGATATGTGACGAGTGTCGATGGGACATGAAGGAAAAAGGTTTCCGTGTTTAGGTATCAAGACGGAAACCTGAAACTCGATTTCTGAAGAAGAAGTCGCGTTTGTCGTCTCTGGCGCCTGCATCGCTCAGTGAGTAGCAATCTAGCATGATCCGTCGGATATGGATCAACGAATCAGTACATGAACGTATTAATGAAAAGTTTCTTGAACCCAAGTGGACCGGCTTTGGAGCATAAGCCGGGCTCCTTGCCTGAGCCGCAGTAGTTACGCGATGGGACCTCCTGAAAACACCCGACCCTCCGCTGATGAGGCGCGGTTTATGAAATTGAAACGGGTAGCGTGAGATTCTTGCCCCGGCGCGTTTCTGGGATAGACGATGAGCGTGAGTGCTGATCTTCCGGCCTCCGCGTCATTCTGGAATGTCCTACGCGGCGATTTTTTCGGCGGCGTGGCGGCCGGCGTCGTAGCGCTGCCGTTGGCGCTCGCCTTCGGCGTCGCGTCGGGACTGGGACCAGCGGCGGGCCTTTACGGAGCCATCGCGACCGGCATCGTCGCGGCGGTGTTTGGGGGCACGCCCGTGCAGATCACCGGACCGACGGGACCGATGACGCTGGTCGCGACCGGCGTGGTGGCGACGAATACCTTTCCTTCCGGCGCAATCGACCTTCCTCTCGTCGTGGCGATCATTGTGCTCGCCGGGTTGTTGCAAATCGCTCTGGGACTGTTCCGGGTTGGCGCCTACATTCGATACGTTCCCTACCCCGTCATTTCCGGGTTCATGAGCGGTATCGGGGTAATCATCATCCTTCAGCAGGTGTTCCCGATGTTCGGCGCGAAGTCGCCGTCGTCGGATCCGCTGTCGATCCTTGGCCAGTTGCCTCTGCTAGGCGGCGACATTAAATGGAGTGCCGTTGCCTTATCCGTCTTGACCTTAGCGACGGTCTTCATTCTGCCACGATTCACCACAGCGGTTCCGGCCTCTCTCGTGGCGCTCGTGGCGCTGACGGCGCTGGCGGTGCTGCTCAGGCTCGACGTTTCGGTGATCGGAGAGATACCGTCAGGGCTGCCGAGCCTGGTGATGCCGGCGCTCGACTTTCAACGGCTGCCGTCGCTGATATCCGCCGCGCTCCAGCTCGCGTTCCTCGGGGCAATTGACTCGTTGCTGACGTCGCTCGTCGCCGACAATCTGACGCGCACGCAGCACGACAGTAATCGCGAACTAATCGGGCAGGGCTTGGGAAACATCGCCGCCGGTCTGATCGGCGGCATTCCCGGCGCTGGCGCCACCATGCGCACTGTCGTCAATGTCAAGGCCGGGGGGATAAGCCGCATATCGGGTGTGATCCATGGCCTGTTCCTGGCCGCCGTGGTGCTCGGCTTGTCGGGCCTCGTCCAGCATGTTCCCCGCGCCGTTCTTGCGGGTCTGCTCGTTGCCGTCGGAATTGGCATCATCGACTACCGCGGCATCAGCCATATTCTCAAGGTACCACGGTCGGATGCGTTCCTGATGCTTTTCGTCCTCGTGCTGACCGTGTTCACCGACCTGATCATCGCGGTGGTCGCCGGCCTCATCGTGGCCTCGTTCGTCTTCATGAAGAAGATAAGCGACGTTACGGAACGGCAGACGACGCTCTCGCAGGTCGCCGATGAACCTTGGGCGGATGAGCTGACCATCCCGGACGCGCTCCGCAACAAACTCATCATCAAGCACGTCGACGGGCCGCTGTTCTTCGGTTTCGCCAGCCAGTTCCTCGACATCGCCCGTCAGGCAGGGACGCAAAGCAGGCTCGTGGTTCTGCGCATGGACCGCATCTCATACATGGACCAGACAGGCGTCTACGCGCTGGAGGATGCCTTGACAAGACTGATTGCGTCCGGGGTGCGCGTGCTGGTGGTGGGCGTTTCCGTGGCTCACCGCGATCTACTCGAGACGCTGCAGGTGATCCCGGCGGTCATTCCCGAATCCGACGTCTTCAGCGACTTCGAATCGTTGAAGAAGGCACTGGGCGTGAGCATCGGGAAGATGCAGGTGAAATCGGATACGGGCTAGTGCGCGCGTGAGCTATCTCACGAACACAGCGCTCCCGCCGCGAACAATGACGACCGCTAGGATGTTCGCCACGTCGGTCCAGTAGCCGAGCATCATATTCGTGAAGCCCGCCGCGTCTGTGAATAATAATTTCGCTCCCCTGCAGTCGAGTATAGACGGCCCCCGCGAATTGCAAGCAAAGAGGTCTTGTGGTTTGACCCTCAAATCTGCTTGCGGTTGCTCGACCCTTGTGAACAAGTCCCATCATCAAGCACCCATCCCAAGATTGTAATGATTGTGATTATGCTGAAAAACCCTAAGAATGCTTCGACACGCTCAGCATGAACGGAAAAATCTCCCATAATCTCAACCGCTTCTCCGTTCGTCCTGAGGCTCTCGAAGGATGAACGGAGGTTTTTCA
>Ga0126375_10000445_pt1 | contig 11227 bp, 9 predicted proteins | sample PanSoiMetPlot_14_FD_109577 | JGI IMG/M metagenome (GOLD analysis project Ga0126375, IMG submission 109577) | Tropical forest soil microbial communities from Panama - MetaG Plot_14 | ecosystem: Environmental > Terrestrial > Soil > Tropical forest | place: Panama | collected 2016-02-17 | reverse complement strand
GGCCAACCTAACCTTCAAGTAGGTATGCCTGGTCAAATGGCGTTTTGGTCTAATCAGTTCAGTCTGTTCGGAATCTGGGCCACCAAAAAAAACGCCGCCAACGCCCGTCAATCCAGACGTCAGTATCACCATGCCAAATGCGGGATTAGTCCTTGAGGACCACAATCTCGGTCCCGACTATGCGGTCAACCGCTATAGGGTATTGTCGCCTGAGAAAGTATCCGCAACCAATCTCGCGATAAGCGTGCTCTAGCAACCTGACACGCGCCGTACCGCGTTCAACCAAACTGAGGGCGATGCGGTGCGAGTCAAGGATGGGATTGCGCTCGCCCGGGGCAGCAAGACGCCTCTGTTGCATGAATGCGAGGGAGTAGGCGGCACCAGCTCTGGCTTACACGTCGAGTAATTCTGCGCTCCATCGACGGCGACACGCTACTCGCCGGAATCCGCCACTCAAAATTAGTGGGTTTGGTGTCGATCTCGTGGCAGCGAGCCGGCAAGCGCCCGCTCGCGTGAGCCCGCCATCGCATGTGCGGTGAGCGCGATGACTGGTATATCAAACGTCCAGCAGTTCGGCGCTGGCGAATTCCGCCTTCTCTTGGATGAACTCGAAGCGCGCCTCGGCCTTGGTACCCATAAGGCGCTCAATCGTCCGCGCGGTTGGTTTCATCTCTTTGCCTGCCAGCACCACGCGAAGCAGCGTTCGCTTGCCGGGATCCATAGTCGTTTCCTTGAGCTGCGCAGCCATCATCTCGCCGAGGCCCTTGAAGCGGCTAACTTCTACCTTGGCGTTGGAATGAAATTCTTTCTTGAGCAGCGTTTCCCTGTGCTTGTCATCACGCGCATAGACGATTTTGCCGCCATGCGAGAGCCGATAGAGCGGCGGTACCGCAAGATAGAGCTTTCCGCCTTCGACCAGCTTAGGCATCTGACGGTAAAAGAAAGTGATAAGCAGGGAAGCGATATGCGCGCCGTCCACGTCAGCGTCGGTCATCACGATGACCTTCTCATAGCGCAAATCCTTCTCATGATAGTGCGAGCCGGTGCCACAACCGAGCGCTTGGATCAGATCGGCAAGCTGCGCATTCTGCGCAAGCTTGTCTTTACCGGCCGACGCGACATTCAGGATCTTACCCCGTAACGGCAGTACGGCTTGGGTGCGGCGGTCGCGCGCCTGTTTGGCAGAGCCGCCGGCGCTATCGCCCTCGACAATAAAGATCTCGGACCCTTCCGAGGCCGACAAGGTGCAATCAGCGAGCTTGCCAGGCAGGCGCAATTTGCGCACGGCGGTCTTGCGCGCTATGTCCTTCTCTTGCCGACGACGAATACGCTCTTCGGCGCGCTCGATGACGAAATCAAGCAGCTTGTTGGCCTGCATTGGATTGCCGGCAAGCCAGTGATCGAAGGGGTCCTTGATCGCCTGCTCGACGATGCGGTGCGCCTCGGCGGTGGCGAGGCGGTCCTTGGTCTGACCCTGGAATTCGGGCTCGCGTACGAATACTGACAGCATGCAGCCGGCGCCTGTCATGACATCGTCACTGATAACCGGCGCCGCGCGCTTTTCCTGTCCGACCCGTTCGGCATGATCTTTCAGTCCGCGCAGCAGCGCCGACCGCAACCCGGACTCGTGCGTGCCCCCATCCGGAGTCGGAATTGTGTTGCAGTAGGAGTTGAGGAAACCGTCGGTGTCGGCGGTCCAGGCCACCGCCCATTCGACCGCACTATGGCGACCAGTTTTTCCTACCGACCCGGTGAAGATGTCGGGGTGCACCAAAGTCGCGCTGGTTAGATTGGACGCGAGGTAATCCTTCAATCCATCGGCGAAATGGAACGTGGCTTTCTCGGGCACGTCCTCAATGCCCTTGAGCAGCGCCTTGTCACAGTGCCAGCGGATCTCGACGCCACCGTAGAGGTAGGCCTTCGAGCGCGCCATCTTGAAGACACCCTCGGGCCTGAAGGCGGCTTTCTGTCCGAATATCTCCGGGTCGGGCTTGAAGCGCACACGTGTGCCGCGCCGGTTGGGCACGCGGCCCGCTTTGTCCAGTTTCCCTTTCGGCTTTCCGCGCTCGAACGCCATCCGGTAGAGCTGCTGTTCGCGCGCCACTTCGACTTCCATGCGCTCGGATAGTGCATTGGCGACAGAAACGCCCACGCCATGCAGGCCACCCGAAGTTTCGTAAACCTTTGAATCGAATTTGCCGCCCGCGTGCAGCATGCACATGATCACTTCGAGCGCGGACTTGCTCTTGAATTTGGGGTGGGGGTCGACTGGGATACCGCGCCCATTGTCAGTCACGCTGACGAAGCCGTTCGCTTCCATCTCGACTTCAATCCAGTCGGCGTGGCCGGCCAATGCCTCGTCCATGGCATTGTCGATGACTTCAGCAAACAGGTGATGCAGTGCCTTTTCGTCGGTGCCGCCGATATACATTCCCGGTCGCCGGCGGACCGGCTCGAGTCCCTCAAGCACCTCAATGTGCCTTGCGGTATAACCAGCTTCGGCGCTCGATCTGCGGGTGGGCGGCTTTGCGCGCGCGATTTTTTCTCTTCCCGACGACGTCGGTGCCTTGCGGGCCGATGACTTCCCGCTCGCAGGCAGATCGAAAAGGTCAGGGTGTTTTGCGGGTTTTTTCTTGGTTGCTGTCTTGGTCATTCAAGGCTTCAAGTAAGGTCGGGGCGAATCAGTTGCCAGACACTATGCCACGGCTGCCCCCTCGCAACCTGCGCCAGATGGCTTAAGGGAAGGTTTAAGGGCGTATTTGGCCCGATTCCGGACGCGCGTTCGCGGTTTGTGGAGGAGTGGCAACCAAACGGAAAGTCACCCGTTATCAAGTCCATGGAGTTGGGCAGCACCAAAGCAGATCGTAAGCGTGTCGACAAGGCGCCTGTCTCACGTGAAGCACAGCGTGCGCGCTTTACTCTCTCCGTCAGCGACCCTCAGCCGGTAATTGAAGTTGCGCGATTTTGGCGTACTGCTGCCCAGGCGGCGACCATTGGGATGTTTGTAATTCTCTTGATCGTAGCGTTGAGTCTGGCGCGACCGGTTTTGCTACCGGTAGCTTCGGCCTTTGTCGTGACGATGATGCTCGGTCCACTATCGGCACGGGCGGAGCGCTATCGCGTCCCATCGCTGATGTCGGCGATGGTTTTCTGGCTGCTGGTGATCGCAGTCTTCTACGGGGTAATTGTCCTTTTGGCTGCCCCCGTGGTGGATTGGATCGGCAAGGCACCGGAGATCGGCCGAAATATTCAGGAAAAGCTCCACGTCTTCGATCGTCCAATAGCTGCGTTGCAGGAGCTGCGCGATGCCCTTCTGCCATCAGATAAGAAAGGCAACCTTGGCGTCGACATTATGAGCTTCGTGCAGACAGCGCTACTGATCGTCACACCGGCGATTGGTCAGATCCTCATTTTTTTCGGCACGCTATTTTTCATGCTGCTGGGCCGCTCTCAGCTCCGGCGCGTTTTGGTGGTGTTTTTCGAAGAACGCGACGCACGGCTGCGCGCACTAAAAATCATGAACGATGTCGAGCACAATCTAACCGGCTACCTGAGTGTCGTGACTGTCATTAACATTGCGGTTGGTCTGTGCGGTGGTGCAGCAGCGTGGATTGCCGGCCTGCCAGATCCGGTTGCCTGGGCCGTGCTCGGATTCATTCTCAACTTCATTCCATATGTCGGGGCTCTGATGATGGAAGTCGGCTTGTTCATGGTCGGACTGGCGACGTTTCCATCGCTCACGCATGCGTTGGTCGCGCCATTGATTTTCCTGGCGCTGGCAACGTTGGAAGGTCATTTTATCACGCCCAGCATCATGGGCCGTAAACTCACTCTCAATCCGCTCACGGTGTTCTTGTCGCTGGTGTTCTGGACCTGGCTGTGGGGGCCCGTCGGCGCGTTTCTGGCAGTGCCACTCCTGATCGTGGCCTTGGTGGTGATTGATCATTTATTTCCGGAAGATGAACCGGAGCTCCCGGCCTAGAATGCTGGCGCATAAGCCGCCGTCGGGCTAGACACGAGTGGCAACGCTCCGCCGATCCTTCCCGATGGACCTCCCAGCCATTGCCCAGCAAGTTGTCCAGTTCGTCCACGACAACGGCGCTTGGGCGGTACCCGTGGTTTTCGGCTTGGCGTTCGGTGAATCGCTGGCCTTCATCTCGCTGCTGATTCCGGCCTGGGGCGCGCTGGTCGCGATCGGCGCGTTGATCGGCCACAGTGGCATCAGCTTCTGGCCAGTCTGGGTTTCGGCATCGCTTGGCGCCGCGTTCGGCGATTGGCTGTCCTATTGGGTGGGACTCAAGCTTGAATATACGGTCGCACATATGTGGCCGTTGTCGCGTCACCCCGATCTCATTCCGCGTGGCGAGGCGTTCATGAAGAGGTGGGGTATCCCCGGAATTTTTATTGGACGGTTTTTTGGACCGTTACGTGCGTCTGTGCCTTTGATCGCCGGCATTTTTGAAATGCCATTCTGGCAATTCCAGCTTGCCAATTTCACTTCCGCATTCGTCTGGGCGGCGACGTTGCTCACTATCGGCGACGTCATATCGAAAGCGATTATATGGCTCTGGTGATCATGCAAAGGCGGCGGCCGAGAAGATGATGGTGCAGGGCTATCATCTCGCGTTCCCTTCCATGGTGTACGTGGAGAAGAATGGAAGCGGCTATCGACTGGTGCCCGCACCATGGAGCTCGTCGATTTAACCGAGGCAGATTTGATACAGCGTGCTGTGTGTCCTTGACCGGAGGTTTGGTGCGGCCTATACGCTCCGGCAATGACGACGCTTGTTGTAGCAAGAAGGCTCCGTTGCCGTGCCACCCCGGCACGGGCGTAGCTTTGTCGTCACCCGTGCCGCCGGATGAAAGCCGCGGCACATCTCCCCAATCAAGACCGCGCTGTTGGCCTTCTTCCGGTAGATCGTTAAGACTTCTGGACAAGGATTGATTATGGCTACCAAAGCGAAGATCGGTGTGTTGGGTGCCTCAGGTTACACCGGAGGCGAGCTGATACGTGTCTTGCTACGCCATCCGCGCGCAGAGATCGTTTTGCTCACCGCCGAACGCAGTGCCGGCAAGACGATGCGTGACGTATTTCCACAATTCTCGCCTTTCACGTTGCCGCAGCTCGTTGCCATCGATGGCCTTGACTGGGCGAAGGCGACTCTCGATATCGCATTCTGTGCTCTGCCACATGCCACGACGCAGAAAGTGATCAAAAACCTTTTGGCTAGATCACCTACAACCAAGGTTGTCGATCTGTCGGCGGATTTTCGCCTAGCGGATACGTCGGCATACGCGAAATGGTACGGTCACGAACATTATGCGCCCGAGCTCCAGAAGGAGGCAGTCTACGGGCTCACTGAAATTCATCGGCGCGAGATCAAAAAAGCGCGGCTCATCGCTAATCCTGGCTGCTACACAACCTGCGCGCAGCTTCCCCTGATCCCGTTGATCGAAAACAAGGCGATCGAGCTCGATGAAATCGTGGTCGACGCCAAGTCGGGAATGACCGGGGCGGGGCGGGCAGCAAAAGAGGCGATGCTATTCTCGGAAGTATCAGAAGGCTTCCATGCCTATGGCGTTGGGCATCACCGGCACATGGCCGAGCTCGACCAGGAATTTTCGCTGGCGGCCGGACGGGAAGTAATAATTACTTTCACACCCCATCTTGTGCCAATGAACAGGGGAATGCTCTCGACAATTTACATTCGGGGGCGGCGTGGTCGCACGCCTGAACATCTTCACGCATTACTTTTAAAGTTTTACTTGAAGGAGCCTTTTGTGCACATCCTGCCATTCGGCGAAACTCCGCAGACAAGGCATGTGCGCGGTTCCAACATGACATTCATCGGCGTAGCCAAGGATCGCATCCCGGGGCGGGCGATTGTCGTTTCGGCACTGGATAATCTGGTCAAAGGCGCTTCCGGCCAGGCGATCCAGAACATGAACCTGATTATGGGTTGGCCCGAAACCATGGGCCTGGAGCAGGTGGCGCTGTTTCCCTGAACTGGGGCCGGCCGCGGAATCTAGGTACACTAGCCAAGTCTGCAGCTGGATTCCGGATTTGCTCGCTGGCGCTCGCGCGCCGGAATGACGAGGGAGCCGATGTTCGAGGTTCAGAACCAGCCGCCTCCGCTTGAGCCGTATAATTTGTTTAGCAGCGATGCTGTGCTTCGCGATGCAACCCAGCGCGAAGGCGCGGGCTGGGCTAAAGGCGAGTTAACCGCGCTGGGTGCGACGCTGGGCAAGCCGGAGACGGTTCAGCTTGGTTTCGATGCCAATAGATTTCCGCCACAACTGCGCACGCTTGACCGCTACGGTCATCGCCTGGACGAGGTCGAATTCCATCCTGCGTGGCATGAGCTGCTTGGACTTGCTGTAAGAGCCGGTCTGCATTCGAGTCCATGGGCGGACCCCAGGCCCGGCGCGCACGTCGCACGTGCGGCCGGCACCTACATGCTCGGACAAATCGAAAGCGGCGTCTATTGCCCGCTGGCAATGACCTACGGTTCCGTGCCGACAGTGCGACACGCCCCGGCAATCGCGGCTGAATGGCTGCCGCGGATTTTTTCGCGCGACTATGACCGGAGTTTCCGTCCGGCAAGGCTGAAAAGCGCGGCGCTCGTCGGCATGGGCATGACAGAGAACCAGGGTGGCTCGGATCTACGCACGAATACGACGCGCGCGGACCCATCCGGCGACGGTAGTTTCCGCCTTCACGGCCATAAATGGTTCTTGTCGGCCCCGATGTGCGACGCTTTCCTCGTCCTCGCGCAATCGCCGAAGGGCCTGAGCTGTTTCCTGGTGCCACGTTGGACGCCGGGCGATGAACGCAACGCCATTCAGATAATTCGTCTAAAGGACAAGCTCGGCAACCGATCGAACGCGTCGAGCGAAGTGGAATTTCACGGCGCCTATGGGCAACTCGTCGGCGAGGAGGGTCGTGGCATCCCGACCATCATTGAGATGGGAAACTATACGCGACTGGATTGTTGCATCGGCTCGTCGGCCTTGATGCGGCAGTCCGTCGCACAGGCAATCCATCATGCTTGGCATCGAATCGCATTCCAGAAAAAACTGATTGATCAGCCGCTGATGACTAACGTGTTGACCGACCTGGCTCTCGAATCGGAGGCTGCAACCGTCATTACCATGCGGCTCGCGCGCGCTTATGACGAAAGCGACGAGGCTGCGCAGATAATCCGGCGTGTGATCACGCCAGCGGCAAAATTCTGGATATGCAAGCGGACGCCGTTTGTAACCTACGAGGCGATGGAGGTGCTGGGAGGGTCCGGCTATATCGAGGAATGCATCATGCCGCGGCTGTATCGCGAGGCACCGGTAAACTCGATCTGGGAAGGCTCGGGCAATATCATGTGCCTTGATGTGCTGCGCGCAATGGAACGAATGCCGAATGCGACTGACGTTCTGCGCCGCGAGTTGGGCGATGGCAAGGACTCGCGACTCAAAGCGTTTACCGAACAGCTTGAGAAGCGGTTGCTCGTCATACGGGAACGCAATGACGAGTCGCAGGCGCGCGTGCTGACGCGCGAACTGGTGCTGGCGCTTCAGGCCGCGCTGCTGATCAGGCACGCGCCGTCCGCCGTGGCGGATGCATTTTGCGCGTCGCGGCTTGGCGCAAATAGCGGCTCAGCGTTTGGCCTCCTTCCCTCTGGGATAGATCTGCGCGCTATCGCTTGCCGCGCGGCTTCCGCGAACTAGAGCTTTCCGAACACGGCAAAGACAAGAGCGACTTGCGCCAGGAACCCGACGGTGAAAGCAAGCGAGCGTACCACGGGGATGCCCATCGTATAAACGATAACGTGGACCAGGCGCGACCAGAAATACACCGCGCATGCGATAACGGTGCTTTCAGTCGAGTGACCCTGTGCATCTAGAATAAGCACCAGCGGCGCAAAAATGATCAAATTTTCGACCGCATTGGTGTGTGCAAAATAGAGTCGCTGCGCCCACGGCGATTGCGGCTTGGCGTTCCGCGACGGGTTGGCCATTGTCCCCATCAGTCCGCGCACCATGGCGCGATCGATAATGTAAGGCACCCACATCAGGCCGGTCAGGATGATCGTTAGCGTCAGCCACAGCAGTTCCTTAGTCATTGCTGCTCCCCGTCTTGATGACTTTCAGCCGGAGCATAATCGATGCCGCGGCCGCTGTCCCGCCTCGGGCGCATCGAATTGGTCACGTCCAGCTTTTCACTTTAACGTACGAGCCGGGCGCATCTTCCGTTGGCTTGAGCTTGCCCCCGCCAATCTTTCGCGCAGGCACCGTTTGTGCGCCCTGCTCCCTAAGCCATTCCAGCCAATTCGGCCACCACGAGCCGGGATGCTCTGTTGCTTTCTTCAGCCAGGTTTCGACGTTTGAGCCGCTGGGCTTTTCGCCAGTCCAATATTGATATTTTGGCTTGTCGGGAGGGTTGATCACTCCAGCGATGTGACCTGATCCTGCGAGCACATACTTCACTGGCCCGCCGAAAAACTGCGAACCGTAGAGCACCGATTTTGCCGGCGCGATGTGGTCTTCGCGGGTGGCAAGATTATAGATTGGCACCGTCACCTTATGCAGATCAAGCATGACGCCTGCGATTTTCATCTCGCCCTTTGTAAGCTTGTTGTCGAGGTAACAGTTGCGTAAATAATATGAATGATTTGCCGCGGGCATACGGGTGGCATCCGAATTCCAGTAAAGAATATCGAATGGCAAGGGCTTCTTCCCGCGCATGTAGTTGTTGACAATGTAGGGCCAGATCAGGTCGTTCGAGCGCAGCATGTTGAAGGTATTAGCCATGCGAGACGCTTCCAAATAGCCTTGCTTCTGCATGTGCGTCTCTAGCTGTTTTATGCGCTCTTCGTCGACGAACACCATTAGGTCGCCGGCATAGGTGAAATCGACTTGTGCTGCGAACAACGTTGCCGATTTGACGCGCTTGAGTTTTTTAGCCGCAAGATAGGCAAGGGTGATCGACAGGAGCGTGCCGCCCACGCAATAGCCGACAGCGTTGACCGTTTTTTCGCCGGTCGCGAGCATAACCTCGTCGAGGGCCGCGATGACACCTTCGCGCATGTACTGTTCAAAGCTTTTTTCCGCGAGCCTGGCGTCGGGATTGACCCAGGACAACACGAATACCGTAATGCCCTGATCGACACACCATTTGATGAAAGATTTATCCGGCGTGAGGTCGAGAATGTAAAATTTGTTTATCCATGGCGGCACGATAAAAAGGGGAGTCTTTAGTACCTCTTTCGTGGTCGCTTCATATTGGATCAACTGAATCAGATCGTTCTGAAACACGACTTTACCGGGTGTGACCGCGAGATTGCGACCCAGGTCGAATATGGAGGGATCGGATTGGCGGATTTTGAGAGTCCCTTGGCCCGCCTTGATGTCCTCTGAAAGCATGTGCATGCCTCGCACAAGATTTTCGGCATTGGACGAGAATGTCTCTCGCAGCAACTCGGGATTGGTAAGCACAAAGTTTGACGGTGCGATTGCGTTGGCGATCTGCTTGACGTAGAACTCGGCTTTCTGGCGTGTGTGCTCGTCGACGCCGACGGCATCCTTGACCAGCCGCTCGCCCCATTGCGCGGTGAGCAAGTACGCCTGCTTGAGAAAATCGAAAAATTGGTTCTGCGACCATTCCGGATCGGCAAACCTTTTATCTCTTGAATCAGGGGAGACGACCGGTTCGGTCTGCTCACCGGCCATGCGCTTCACTGTGCTGGCCCATAGATCAAGATAGGCGCGACCGAGGCTGGTCTGCAGCTCAAGCGCGCGACGAGGATCGGACATCCAGTATTCCGCCACCCGTCCAATGGACTTGACTGCGTCGGCGATGTCCTCGGCGACTTCACCCTTGATCTTGCCTTCCTCACGCGGCTTCAAATACGCGGCCAGAGCCTTGCCGCCTTCCTCGATCAGGCGCGCAATGTTGCGCGACAATGCCTCGACATCGACATTGCCGACCTTGGCAGGATCCATGGTTGGCTTGTCCATCCGAGTTCGCTCACGTCCCGACGACAAAAGTGACCGGACCGCGCCGCTCCTGCAAGCCGTAGCGCATGGTTTCACCGTCCTTGCGGTAGCAGAGGCGTAACCTTGCTGTGGCCATAATAGCCCTATAGCAGGATCATGTTATAATTCATTGAGTCCACACCAATTTCCCGTATGGCCAGCAAAACTTGCACATGGTACGTGCGTTTGAACGAGCTCTTTGGGCCGCGGGCCTCATCGCCGCCCTTACCGGCTGTTCGCCGGGCCCGGTGATCGACCGATTGCCAGCAGACATGGGGTTGCCCGCAGGCGCGCCGGCACGGCCAGAAAAGCCCTACGAGTACCCCGCCGTGCATGACTTGCCGCCGGCCCGGACTTCGGTACCCATGACCGAAGAAGAGCAGGTCAAGCTCGAAAAGGAGCTGACCAACATGCGAAATCGCCAGGAAGAGCGTTCACCGTCCGGCAAGAAGGCGGCCCCCGCGATCAAAAAGCCACCGGCTGAAAATGGCCAAACCGCTGGCGCTAAGCCAAACCCATGATAAAAGCCAGCCTGGATAATACCCGCGGGCTGGAAAGGGCAGCCGACCTTAAGGTTTGAGCCGATGGAAGAGTTTTACCGCATTCTCCGGTTGCCGCCGTATGTGTTCGAAGAGGTGAATAAGGCAAAGGCGAAGGCCCGCAATGCGGGAGCGGACATCATCGATCTCGGCATGGGCAATCCAGATCTGCCCGCGCCGCCGCACGTGATCGAAAAACTCAAGGAGACTCTCGGCAAGCCGCGCACGGATCGTTATTCAGCCTCGCGCGGCATTCCCGGATTGCGGCGCGCACAGGCAGCCTATTACGAGCGCCGTTTCGGCGTGAAGCTCAATCCCGATACTCAAATCATCACCACACTCGGCTCCAAGGAAGGCTTTGCGAATGTCGCGCAGGCGATTACGGCGCCTGGGGACGTCGTCCTTGTTCCGAACCCGAGTTACCCCATCCATGCCTTTGGCTTCCTGATGGCTGGCGGCGCTATCCGTTCGGTACCGTCGGACCCGACGCCGAACTTTTTCCACACCCTGGAGCGGGCCGTCGTGCATTCCATTCCGAAGCCGACGGTAGTGGTGGTGTGCTATCCAGCCAATCCGACCGCCTACGTCGCGACGCTCGACTTCTACAAGGATCTGATCGCTTTTGCGAAAAAGTATGGCGTCTTGGTGCTGTCCGATCT
>Ga0126375_10000444_pt1 | contig 11231 bp, 14 predicted proteins | sample PanSoiMetPlot_14_FD_109577 | JGI IMG/M metagenome (GOLD analysis project Ga0126375, IMG submission 109577) | Tropical forest soil microbial communities from Panama - MetaG Plot_14 | ecosystem: Environmental > Terrestrial > Soil > Tropical forest | place: Panama | collected 2016-02-17 | reverse complement strand
TTTTGAATCCACATTTTCATTTTGCGACAAAAACCCAATAAAAGCTCCACCAAAAGAATCACCAGCTCCAGTAGGATCCTTGATGATTTCAGTCGGATAAGCTGGTAGTGGGAAAAATTCATTATTATAGAAAAGCAGCGACCCATTTTCTGCTTTATTAATTACGGCAAACGCAGGCCCTTTTGATACTAACAAGCGTGCGCAATTGAAAATATTGCTCTCCTTAAACAGCAATTTGACCTCTGTTTCATTTATAATTATCCCATCGACTTGACTTATCATCCTCATCACCTCCTCTCTTTTATTCATAATCCAAAAATCCATCGTATCACAAATTATCATCTTTGGTCCGGAAAATAGTGCTAATACTCTCATATTTTGCACTGGGTCATTATTTGCTAGGTAAACATATTCTGAATCCACATATTCTTCTGGTATTGTCGATTGGTAATTTGATATTACATTTAGCTCAGTTTTATTAGTGGTCCTTTTTGAAAGATCATGGTCGAAGGAAGAATCATAATGAAAAGTTTTTTCAGTTTGACTGATTATTAATCCCCTGATATCAAGACGACTTCTTAGGACCTCCAGAAACGATGAAGGAAAATCATTCCCTACTATCGCCACAATGGATGTAGGTACGTATTTTGACGCTGATATTGATGCAAATGTGGCAGTACCCCCCAACGTTCTTTCAACTGTATGAAATGGTGTTCGAGTAGTATCTAATGCAATGGTTCCAAATACCGTTAGCATGCTGTTCAATCAATATCAACAATAAATAAGTGTTCAACAATATTTTGAATATTGAAGTCTGAAACAAAATATGATAAAATTGTTGTTGGCTTTTCTGGAGCATCTGGTGTTATTTATGGAATACGACTTTTGGAGGTACTACACTCCATTAATATACCGACATATCTAATAATCAGTGAATGGGCAAAAAGAAATATAGAAACTGAAACAAATAAAACATTAGAATATGTAAAATCTCTGTCCTCTGTTAATTACGATAATTTCAAGCTAGACGCAGCAGTTTCAAGCGGATCATTCCTCCATGACGGTATGGTTATAGTACCATGTAGCATGAAATCCCTCTCCAGCATTGCAAATGGTTATGATGATACTCTCATTTCTCGTGCTGCATCTGTTACCTTAAAAGAATTGCGTACATTAATTCTAGTTCCAAGGGAAACACCTCTTTCGAGAATTCATCTTGAAAATATGATCAAGTTACAAGATGCCGGGGCGATCATACTTCCAGCGATGCCCGGCTTCTATCATAAACCATCCACTATCGATGAAATTATAGATCATTTGGTTGGCAAAATTCTTGATCAACTAAAAATAAAACATGAGCTTTTCACTAGGTGGAAAGATCAATAAATAAATCCAGGCAGGGGCTTGATTGATTACAACAACCAATATGAATTAACAAATTTAATATTTAGATTTTCCTTCCAATTTTACAATCGTTATGTCCTTGTAATAAGTAACGTGCGTGTATCGATTCTTTGATTAGTCCAATTTTATGTCGTAATACAAATCAGGCCCAATCTAAAGCTATTAATCCCAAACTTCATATAGCAACTTGCTTAAAATTGTGAACAAGGATAATATACCACTGAGTTTATTAGTATAGCCTTATTGTAGTAACGAGTGTTAAATACTGTGGATTATTTTTCCCATAATTGTAATTTTTCAATTTTTGACTTTCTCTTTGCTTGATAAAGCATTTCGTAAACTGTCTTATGAGATCTTCCATTGATTAATAACATTATTGCATCAAGAGCTAGCATTGTTTCTTCATAGTTTCCGATAAAAGAAACTGTATGGCCATATATAGAGATAAATGTATTAGTTAATTCCTCTATATTCTTTCTAGCTTTACCTTTTTCACCGATTATTCTTCCCTTAATCCTATTAGTGGAATTGGTTGAGGTTGTAAAGTTACGAAGATCCAAAACCTGTAAAAGCGACTCATCGTCTAGGATCCTAAATGCCCTTTCTGGAGAAAAACCATTTGAAATAGCATTGATAATGTCTCTTGCCTTTAGTGCTCCATTTTCATCAAAATTTTTAGTTGTTGAACCTATTATTATTTGGCCGGTCTTACTTTCAACTTCAATTTCTGCATTGCACATTTTGCAAATTTTAATCTTGGTTTTTCCCTTATTTCCTATTACAACCGGTATTCGTTCTTCGGGTATATGCAGTATTAATCTGAATTGTTCATCTTTATCCAAAATAGGCATTAGAAATAGAGATTTGTAATTATTTATTTATTTATTGTACGTGATTTTTCACTTAATATGCCTGAGTGAACCTATATATCATTAGAAATGGAACGTCTGAAAAATACTTGACACTTGATTTCTTTGCAAGGTTCATTTCAATTGCCTTGTTTACAGTTTCTTTTCCAGCTAAATTTGAGATAGTAGATTCTTTTAAATAAGATTCTACTTCAGATTCATCTACAATTTTATCCATCCAATAACTTTTTTCAATATTTATTGTAACATTAGCATGATGAATTTGCTTATTAATCAGATAAAGATCGCATATATTAACCATAATGGAATTTCGGTATTTTATAGTTCTAATTGCATATCTTTGGGTTTGGCTTTTCTGTCCGGTATTTTCAATTTTCAATTGATATCTTCAATGATGTGTATTTAGATAAGTTTTTTGTTTGAGCTACTATCTGATAAACTGCTTTGGATCACTATAGTGTAAAAGTTATCAAATAATGTTCATTATCATTATTTGTATTTTTATTATTAAATAATAATACTATTAATGGACCATCAAATTAATTAGTCCCTCGCGCATAATGATGACGTAGAAGAGATTGCCAAAAGACCTAGAATACATGAAGGACAAAAGGAATTTGGATTATGCTTCAATTTCAACTCATTATAGAAGAGTTCTTGTTGGCTGCATAGACCGAGACAATGATCTAGGCAAAAATGGCGGCGTCGAGACGCCAGTCTTTGGAAGAGATCAATGTATTAGCGCAGGAACTAGGTTAGCAATAGAAGATCCAGAAGACGCTGACGCCAACTCAATCTTCGGCGCTGTAAAAATATATGAAGAGCTTGTAACAAAGGGATATGAAACTGAAGTTGCAGTTATTGCTGGAGCATATAACCGTGGTGTAGAAGCTGATGAAAAAATATCATCAGAACTAATAGCAGTATTATCTAAATTCAAAGCAGAGGGAATTGTCATTGTTTCTGATGGGGAGGACGACGAAACGGTAATACCGCTAATACAAGCTATGATTCCAGTGATATCTATCCAAAGGATAATAATGCGACATAGTAGAAGCGTTGAATATTCATATGCAGTTTTTGGAAAATACATTAAGATGTTGATTTATGATCCAAGATATTCAAAGTTCTTTTTAGGAGTACCAGGTGCTCTCCTTATAGCCAGTGGATTTGCTACTATATTTGGTTTCACTAGAGAAGCCCTGGCTTTAGTATTGAGCATACTGGGTGTTGCATTTATAATTAGAGCATTTGATATTGACAAAGCAATTGGATCGCTTAACAGAACTACACCATCTACTTTCATTAGGATATTTTCTACATTTGCGGGGATAATGATTATTTTAGTGGGAATATCCAATGGGATATCGAGTATACCAGACGGAGCAGTTCCAAAAGATACTAGCATAACTGGGATTATCACAAATAGAATCGTAGTAGGGGACTTTGTTCATGGTTCAATAACTTTAATTTGGATAGGTATCGGGACTATTTTCGGTGGGATTCTTCTAAGCAATTGGTTTAAAGGGAGTATTAGAATTCTATCGGATATCCTCCGATTGGTTATACTTGGTTTGATATTTATACCTGCAATTCAATTTACTTCAGTCCTTACTGAAAAAACTAACCCATTCAATCTTATTTCTTCGTTATTTATTGGTTTAGCGATAACACTAGTGGCAACTACATTTTTGTTTCAATATTTCAGAAACAAGAAAGGTGGGGAACATTTAAAGCATTAGAACAATTCGTTTCATAATGGTTATTATATGATTTAAAATAACTCAAATAGAGAGCATATGAAAAGTTTTTTTTATGATCTCATTAATAATAATTGGTTTTATAGATTCTATGAACGTAAGCTAGAAACACAAATAAAACAAGATTCTCTCCCGAGTCATGTTGCAATAATATTAGATGGAAATAGAAGATGGGCAAGATATCACTTCTTGGCAAGCAAGGGCGCGCACACGTTTGGTGCAGACAAGGCAGAACAGTTACTAACCTGGATCTACGATCTTAGAATTAAAATAACTACGCTTTACGTATTATCCATTGAAAATATGGAACGTGACAAGAAAGAATTGGGTGATATCTATGATTTGCTTAGAATAAAACTTGAAAAATTGTACGACGATTCACGTATACATGAGAGGCAAATGAAGATAAAGGCTATCGGAAATGTAGAAGCCCTACCAACATCAATTAAAGATATTCTTTTTAAACTTGAGGAGGGGACGAAGCACTACGACCTGACTTACCTAAATATAGCAGTTGCTTATGGTGGACAGCAGGAATTAGTTGAAGCGATTCGAAAAATTGCTCGTGATGTGGAAAAAAAGGAATTACAAATATCGGATATCAACGAGCAGTCGATTGATTCGTATCTTTATACGTCACATTTGCCTCAGCCAGAACCAGACCTCATCCTCAGAACTTCTGGTGAAAAACGACTCAGTGGATTTTTGTTGTGGCAAAGTGCGTACAGTGAGCTAGTATTCATGGACGTATTTTGGCCTGAATTTAGAAAGATAGATTTAATGAGAGCAATTAGAACATTTCAGAGGCGCCGAAGAAGGTACGGAAAATAAGACAATATTGATATGGCGTTCCTTGCTAATAAGGTATCAATGCCAGAGCACGGCGATTATAATCAGAAAGGCCAGTGGTTTTGCCATGAGTGGATAGACAAGAAACATTGGTTAGAGATTCATGGATATCCTCCAATATCCACCAATATTGAATCAGAATGAATATGATATCATACAAAGCAGCTAGTTGAAATGGATTTTAGTATTGAAATTTGGTATAATGAAAGAAAAATCTGCAGGTTTTATTCTTGTCTCAGACAAATTCCTTAACTCTAGTTACTCTGTATTACTACTGCACTATAGATCTGGTCACTGGGACTTCCCTAAAGGTAATATTGAAATTAATGAAACCGAAATGCAGGCTGCTACCAGGGAATTAGGAGAAGAAACAGGTATATCAAAATTTAGATTGATACCCAATTTTAGATACACCTTAAGTTACAAATATGCCAGAAAATCAGTTTTGATTTCAAAACAAGTAATCTTATTTCTAGCATCAACTAAAGTAAATAAGGTAATAATTTCTGATGAGCATATTGGTTTTAAATGGCTCAATATTCACGCTTCAGCAAATCAGTTAACTTATTCTAATGCCAAAAAAGCATTGCAATACGCCATAAATTTTTTGCGTGATTTCCCTTTGAACATTAATTATTAGATTATCGCTATCTTCACTTTGTGATATAAAGCAAGGATTTTCATTTTTCATGCCAAATGATACTTTTCAAGTCAACTTTATCGTAAAATTATAGTGAAGAATATTTTTCATCCCGTAATGAAGCTGATTCAATCTTATACGCCGGTGAACCAGAATCATGTAATGCACAACATTTGTCCGTTTTTAGATTTCCTTTGACTTGAGCAATATTGATAAGGTTTTTTGCTTGTCTCTCGAATTTAAAATGGAACGCCCAATTATTAGATAGTTACTCCCATTATCGATTGCTGATTTAGGGTTCCCACCTTGAGTACCAACACCAGGTGAATAAATGGGAATTCTGGTAATGGACGTGATGTGTTTTAAAGTCTTTAAATCCGCAGCTCCTACTATAATACCATCAACCCTACTCTTTCTTGCATATTGTAAGAAGATTTCAAACATTGGTAAAATTTTACTTTCTATTGAACCTTTCTGCACTATATTCAAACCATATCCCTCTTTAACACTTTTATGGCTCATATAAACAAGTGAAATTACTCCCATTCGAAAATTGTGTGCAAGGCGAACAAGGGATTTTAATTCGGTCAGCCCGATTATTGGATTTACAATCACTGAATCAAAACCCATAGAATGTAAATATCCTAATGTTACATGATTCGTATTTGTGACATCATTTAATTTTATGTCAGCGATCGATAGTAAACCATATGAATGAATAACTCTATTAATATTTTGTATTACTTTTTTACTAAAAGGTAGTAAAAGGTGAAAATTAATTTTAATAGCGCATAAATATGGATTGAGATTCCTTATTAATTTTTCAATGTATTTTATATTATGATAACGTGATTCCAAGTCAAGGGCAAGTATTATGAAGCTTTTATTATTAGCTGATATTTGAGCAATGCGTTCTTTGTACGAGTAAACTTTATTCATTTACCTTCACAAGAGGATGTGCCCCAGATAATTTTATTAACTTGATATAAATATATCCATGTTCTTCTATGTTATTTGTAAATATCGGATCTACTGATTTTAGGCTGGAGTATTTTATAAAACAATGATGCGGGTTGGTTGGAATTGTTGCATAATAAAAGTAGGAGACTCCGTCAGATTCAGCCATATTGAGCGCCGTCCCTACAACATAATTGGATTTCTTTGTACACTTAAATACAAATAGAGGAAGTGGTGATTCTTCGTATATCATTTTATATGAGGCTATTTTTACCAGACTTTGGAAATTACTCAGCTTGATTGGCTCATAATTTGAATTCTTTATCCGTTTTGGTCTACGCCAAAAGATTGCCGGAAATTTTTCAACTGATATAACTGGAGAATACATGATTGATGGATTTTGTATGTTTTCCACTATTGCTACATCTTCATTCCCATTGCTGTTTCTATATGCGAGATATTGACCATGGCTACTATATTTGACATAATAAATTACAGGTATATTATTGAGGAAATCAATCTGTGTTGCCAATAAATCTTCTTTGCCAGATTTAAATGAGAATGAAAGAAGGGGTGTTCGTTCAAATGCACAGACGAGTCTTCCAAAATCGTGAATTGTTGAAACTTCTATAAAGAAGGGCGATTTAAGTTGCAATGCTGTACGTTCTTTAACAACAGTATTAAAATCATACGAATAAAGGATGTTTTTTGATACTAATCACACCCGAGTATTGAATTAATTGCCTGTTCGACGATCTATTATTTCGTTAATATCTACTCCGGTTCCTATGAGAACTGCCTTAACACCTAGACCGTCTTCTATCTTCTCGATGAAACCCTTTGCTTGAGAAGATAATTTGGAGTATTCATTTACCCCAGCACAATCTGGGAAGACTACGTCTAATTTAGTAACAGCAATTTGGGTTGCACCATTTAACATAACCGATTTCTTGGCCAACTCCATATTAAAGGGGGAAGCTCTTCTTTGTCTCCCAGTTACACTTCCGTATTCTAACCAACCCAATTTACTTGCTTCTTCGACGCTAATTTCATTTTCTAAAGGCCCACCTCCCACTCGGGTAACATAGGACTTAAAGACAAGTATTACATCATCGACCTTCTTTGGTCCTATGCCAATATCAGAACAAATTCCAGAAGCAGTAACGTCTTTGGAGGTTACAAACGGATAATCGCCATGGTATAATGACAGAAAGGTTCCCTGTGTTCCTTCTATGAGTACATTTTGGTTTTCGTCAATTGATTCATTTACAATGTTAGAAACATTTCCAATGTATTGCTTTAATTCATCAATGTCTTTGGCCAATTCTAGGATTCTCAATGCACGATCAGAATTTGCCGGACCCGTACCACTTCCAGTAGTGCCAACTATTTTTTTCAGGTGGACATCGTTCATATCCCGCTTCATATGGGATTCGTGAATAATTCCACATTGACTATCTATTATTATCCTTCTTTCAGCATTATATTTCTGTGATTCTTCCCTCAAAACTTCCGGTGTAACAAGGACACCGGCACCAATCAAAAGTTTGGTTTCAGGATTTAAAACGGCACTTGGCAACATACGAACCTTGAAACTCTGATTATTGTAAACAAATGTATGACCTGCGTTTGCTCCAACTCCTCCTCTTACAGCTATTTTTGGGTCATCTTTAATCGATAGATAAGCAATAATCTTTCCCTTTCCTTCATCACCATAAAATCCTCCTACTATTACTGTGCAGGTCATTTTCAGATCCAATTGTATAAAGAGTAAATATAAGCATAATCAAGTTCTAAGCTCGCTAGTTGAGTTAGAAAACTGTATTCAAACAATTCAGGAAGTTTAACATTTTAGAATTTATTGCATTATTTGGTTTGACCATGCTTAAAGCACACGGCTGTTGATGCACATCACTGACACAATTTTATATAGTTGATTTGAAATAATGATACTATTTAAAATGGATTACGCAAAGTTGTGTAAACAGATATTAGAACTGGATCCAAAAATTCGTTTTGCAGGTGTGTGTGATGAGTCGGGGGAAATAAAATTTGGCGGTCAACGTGAAGGACTCGTGAATTTATTAACAGCTGAGGAAACAAAAAGATCAAATTTGCAAGCTCTTGCCAGGTGGGGTTTACGGAATTCCTTAGCATCCAAGGTAGGTAAAGGAAAATATGCGATGGCAGAATACGAAAAGATAAAACGAATAACGGCTCCACTAGATAACGATCATCTGCTGTTGGTTACTACAGAAGTAAAAGCAGATCATCAAAATATAATAAAGAATGTTTTAGAATTGATTCAAACATAGTAAACAGTAAATTAAATTCGTCTTTTCGAGTTGATGTTGGTTAAAAAGCTGACTGAAAATTAGTCTCCCTTTATCCATTGATGTTCGTGTTCTGTGTGCTCATGTGATGCTCCTACACCAGTTACAGCACCCATGAAATCACCATAAACTGCTACAACATCTTTTAAATCTGAAAGCTCCTTAAGAAATTCTAATGTTAATTTGTTGTTAAAAGCGTAATGCGTTCCGCTGTCATGTATTGTCGGATTCATCCCGGTTTTCGTAATGATATAAGTTCTCATTTCTTCCGAATTTATTTCAGGCTTCGTAAAAACCTCTATTAAATAAAAAGGGTCCTTTCTTGGATTATTGCGTACACGCATTAACAGATCATGAATGAGTTTGGGATGAACCTTTGGAAGGTGGATTTCATAAAGAGTATGTAGCCCTTCAAACACTCTTCTTATTTCATTGAGTTCTGACATTATTAATTTCAATTAATAATATACCTCTCAAACTATATGAGTATTTTTGACCATCGCTATTTCCAAGAGTTATTTTTTAATTAGTTTGGATATTGAGTAATTGAATCGTATAATATTTTCCTAATCATTCTCAGACTTGAGAGTGAATGGAGTAATCATTTTGGTTCAGTATATCAATAGCGAAAGTGACAACTTAATTATAATGTGATTCATTACGGTATCTGATTACAAAGTAGTAAATAGAAATAGTGCTTTAAATATGTCAACGATTGCTTAGAGTTGATATCAGGTAATGTACTCAGACTCAAATAGAAATAGCATAGAAAATTTGCTTTTCATTATCGCGAATCTTCCAGATTTTCTGAAATTGTCAGTCTGCCGAACTAAAATCAAGGAATTGGTGGAAATGACAGAAGCAGAAAAAAAGGAGGCTTTAATTAGAAGTTTAAATTCTATTACCATGATACAAACAGAAAAGCTAACTGGATTAACGAAAATATGGATGAAGGCGCTATCGGAGATAGAACCTGATGAACTTACCAAGATATTGTATTGTTATCTTAGGATTTTAGGGAGTGTTAATCTTTTTAAAAAAATTGATCCGAAAATGATATTGAATGAATTTTTTTCACTTCAAGAGGTTGAAAGGAATAAACTGCTGGTATGTCTTAAAGAGGCGTTATTTCTGAACCCAGATAGAGAGACTATTTTGAAAACTATTCCTGTGAAAATTGCTAAAGTAATATTTTATTAAGGTGCTTCAGGATTTTCAGGATTTTTTTTCAATTCTTCAACTTTGTCCAGACCAAAGAAAGCTCTTTCATATTTTTTTAATGCCTTCCTGTGTTCTGGTAATGACATGTCTAAATGCATTTCATTAATCACCATAACTCCATAGGTAGTCCATTCCTTCCAACACTCCTTGCACGAAGGATACTTTAATGAGGAAGCGTCCTCCACATCACTTTCATCAAAATTTTTACCGCATTTTAAGCAATTCATTTACTAAAGATGATGAATAAAGGATATTTTATTGTTTTATTGAAATGAATCAGTTCAAACTAAATAATATGTGTTTTATAACTATGATACTTTCTAATATGGTCCCTCATCAATTCCATTCCTTCAAAATTCATATTGCACTTTTTACATTCATATATATGATTATCATGCATAATTTGAAAATGGCTCATCAGACTTTCCAATGTACTAAATTTTTCTCCACAAAATGTGCACGTACTTTTCTTTAATATACTAAATCTGCGAAAATTGAACACAATTAAGAAGAGGTATATTTAGTATTTAAATTATTATCATTTTCTAACAAACGTCTGATTAATGTTATTGCATGATGAGCGCGCTCAAAATAATCAAATTATTATTATCCCTTATACAAATATCTTTTTAAATCTCTAATGACTTGCCCCGATCTAAAATTCTATTCACGAAATACAGAACATGTTGCAAGGGATTTGGTAGGAAAGATTCTAGTAAGACTGTATGATGATGGAACCAGAAGGGTGCAGCGACTATCTGGAATAATTTGTGAAACTGAAGCATATGGTTCAAAGAATGATGCTGCAAGTCATGCGTATAAAGGCGTAACGGGTAGGAACTCAATTATGTTTGGTGGAGTTGGTAAAGCCTATGTTTATTTTATTTATGGAATGCACCATTGTGTGAATGTTACTGCGCATTCTCCGCAAAGTGATGCAGGAGCAGTATTGATTCGATCGTTGATACCAATCGAAGGACTGTATATAATGATGCGGCTCTCTAATATAGAAAGCAAATTAAAAATAACAAAGGGACCGGGAAGATTGACAAAGGCACTGGACATAAACAAGTCTCACAATGGCCTCAATCTATCTGATAAGCAATCTATATTGCAAATAGAAAATGGTATAAAGCCCAAACAAATAGTTGCGACTACAAGAGTAGGTATTAGCAAAGCCAAACAAAGATATTGGAGA
>Ga0126375_10000443_pt1 | contig 11240 bp, 8 predicted proteins | sample PanSoiMetPlot_14_FD_109577 | JGI IMG/M metagenome (GOLD analysis project Ga0126375, IMG submission 109577) | Tropical forest soil microbial communities from Panama - MetaG Plot_14 | ecosystem: Environmental > Terrestrial > Soil > Tropical forest | place: Panama | collected 2016-02-17 | reverse complement strand
TATTCCGCCTGCATCGCGGTGCCCGCTGGGGCGATTGGAGACGGCGCGCCTTCCGGAGCTGCCGCCTTCTTCGCGAACTGACCGCGGCTCGTGCGAGCTTTGAGCGTGCCGACCGAACCTGTCGGCGGCGCTGCGGCTGGCGACGGCGCTGCGGCTGGCGGCGGCGCTGCGGCTGGCTCAGCAGCAGGCGTTGCGGCAACCGGTGCCTCTGCCACTGCTGGCGCTTCTGCTGCAGGCGCAACAACTTTCGTTGCGGCCTTCTTTGCGGCGCGCCCTGGCAGGCGGCGTTCAAGGTTTGCGACGGATTCGGCAGGCTCGACACCTTCGGCAGCGGCTTCTGCGGCCTCAGGCACGATGTAGGCACCGCCGCCGGCAGGCACACGCTCGACGACACTCGCCGCGCGCGGCATACCATACATCTCCGGACCTTGCACGATGCCCCATGGATTCCGCTCTGGGAACGGGACTTCACCCGGCGCAATCGTTGGAGGACCACCCTTCGGCACGCGTTCGACGACACTCTCGGCGCGCGGCATACCATACATCTCGGCACCCTGCACGGCGATAGGTTCTGGTGGCGGTTCGTACTGCGCTCCGACGAACGGTCTGCCACGCTCGACGACGCTCTCGGCACGCGGCATCCTGTAGATGTCCGGTCCCTGCACGATGTCTGGATTCGGCGTCGGCTCCGGCGGCGCGACGTAGGGACCGCCTCCTCGCGGCGGACGATCGACGGTGATGTTCCCGCGTTCCATGTCGTACATGTTCGCGCCCTGCACGACGCCGGGATCCGGTGGCGGCTCGACCGCTGGCTCAGGCTGCACGTAGCCGCCACCCGCCCCGCGCTCGACAGTGCGCGCCGCGCGCGGCATGTTGTACATCTCCGAACCTTGCACGACGCCGGCGCGGCTCACCGGGATGCTTGGTTGCCCCGTACGGCCACGCAGTGCGGAGATGGCCCCGCTCTCGCCAGCCTCCGTCATCGCGCCGCCTAGACGCTGTACGCCCCGTCCAATGGCTCTTGTGGTCGGACCGGCAAGACCGAGCACGGCCGCCGTCGGCAGGTTGCCGTGGGCCATGGCCCCCCCGGCACCCCACGTGCCCGCATGGCGCATCACACCAGACTCGCCGACCGCCTCCAGACCACGACCAACGGCTGAGGTCGCCCGTCCGGTTCCGGCGACGACGTCCGGCACGTACTTCTTCGTCCATGGCAAGACTTCAAGCGCGGCACGAACTGCTGCGCCACTCGCTCCCGCGATGTCGCCTTGTTTGATGTCTTCCCAGCCACGTTTCGCAGATGCCACTCCCGGCACGAGGCTCGTGGGATCGGCTTTGATTCCTTCCCATGCCGCACCACCGAGCAACTTCGCCGTCTCGATTGGATTGTGGGTCGCGACATATGCCGGACCTTCCCAGTAGTCCGCCGCACGTGTCGGCAGACCGGCTCCTGCCAAGAACCGCCCGAACACGGACGTTGGTTTCTGTTCCGTCGGTGCCGGCGGCGGCGTGAAGTCCTTCGGATCCGCAGCCAATGGCTGGTCGTAGCGCTGTGCCTTCGCGAACGTCTCGGCAGGATCGTTCCACTGCTGACCGTCCCAGACTTCGCCGTAGGCATTCTTCGCGCCTGGTTGCGGCATCACAGCCCTCGATTCGGATCCCGCCGGTTATTCAGGAATGGGACGTATTTCTCCGGAGCCGCTGCGGGTGCCGGACCGCCGAGTGATCCGGGGGCCATGCCACGTCCAGCTTCCACGCCACCGAGCACCGCAGGCAACAAATGCTGACCGATATACATTGCGCGTTCGGCGTTGGCACCAGCCGACAACCCGACTTGCGGCACATGCAGTTTCAGATCGGCGTATTGCTCGCGATTGATGCGTCCCGTCGCCAGCATGCGCGGAAGCTGCGCCTCGAGGAAGCCAGTGAGGATATTCGCTCGCGCCTCGTTCTCTGTCGTGATGTGGCCCATCTTGTAGAGGCCACCGCCGATCGTCGCGCCGAGCATGTCAGTCGGCGAGGAGAACTTCTTCGGATCGGAAGTGATCCCAGGATTGTCGGTTTCGTAGAGACTCAACAATTCAGGGATGAGTTGTTCGGCCGTCTTGCTCTGATCGACGAGCATCTGTTCCTGCGGAGTTAGCTTCTGCGCCGGAGCTGTCGGCGTGCCTGCACCGAGGTTGCCGAACAGTGCGCCCTTCATGGCCTCCGCACGCTGAATCTCGCGACGGTTCGCAGCGTCAAGCGCCTGCTGGCCGACGTCGCTCATCTGCGCGTAGTACGGCGTCTCGGCAGCCGCAATGCCAGCAGGCGATCCGACGGCTTCCAGCTCGCCCGTTCGCATGCCCTTCGACTTGAGGTATTCGGCGAAGGCATTGCGCTTCGCGAGTTCCTGTGCTTGTTCTCCGATCTCCGGACGCATCGTCAAGGCAGCGGCATCGAGCGCATCCTGTGTCTTCTGGACACGTGCCTGCGCGGCAGCACCTGTGAAGGGATCGGCGGCGCGTTCTTTCTCGATGTCGCGTGCCTGCTGTCCTGCGCCCCATGCATCAGCGGCAGCGAGCAGGTTGGATACGCCGCGATGCGTTTTGCCTGGCGTCCCCCAGTCTGGGCCTTCGCTGATCGGACCCATTGCGACTTCCTGACTGCGCCGTGCGCGATCGGACAATTCATCTTCACGCTGACGCCGCAGCTCGTCGAGAGCCAGCGATCCAGTCGGATCGCCGTAGTAGACATCCTCATCGTTCTGTGCGGGCATCCCGAATTGTCTGCGAAGCAGTCCAGCGGATTCGGTGCTGAGCGGCATTGTCGTTACCCTGTCTTTCGTCGCAAGGCTTCGATCGAACCCGAACCCGGTTGCAGTGCCATGGTGTCCTGCACACGGGCGAGTGCCTCAGTCGGTGTTTGGCTGTACGTGGACATATACGTCGGCTGCACCGATTGCCCGTGGAGTTGCCCTGGTGACTCCACATACCTCGCCTTGCGGCCTCCACTCGGATCGCCGAGCTCGTTGACACCGGCGTCATGCAGTGTTTGGAAGAACCCGGCCCATCGTGGATCCGGCAAGGGTCCGGTGATCGCCGAGGTCGCGAGCAGCGGATTTTGCTCGTCGAAACTCCGTTGCACCATGGCTTGTCGTTCGGCACGAGCATTCTCCATTCCGCGGAGTTGTGCGTCCGTGCCCAGTGGATCTGGATTGATGTCGAAGGGAGTGGGCGTCACGAGCGGACGATCCGCTGTGATGCGTTGCCGTAGACCGAGGACGGATCGGGCGGCCATGTCAGTACAACCTTCCCAGCAGGTTGGTTACCGAGGCATTGCGTTGCGTGTTCGCCTGAGTGCGTGCCGCGATGTCTTGTCCGCGCGCGGTGACGTCCTGTCCACGCTGACTGATCTGCCCTTCATAGTTCCCTAAAGCGGCCCTGAGCGCGGCGTCACGATCCGACTCCTGCTTCTGAATGTCCTGTCCACGTGCCGTGATGTCTTGTCCTCTTTGATTGATGGCCCCCTCATAACCGAGTTTTGCAAAGTCAGTCAGACGTTGTCCTTCTTGGATCGCCTGCTCGCGTGCGACATCGCCGAGTTGGCCCAGTCCGGCTGTCATCACGTTTTGTGCGCCGCGTGCTTCGGCACCGCCACCGAGCATGCCGCGGCCTGCCAGCGCACTGCGTAGCGAGGCCAGCGAACCCTGCGATGCTGCGGCGACTTTGTCTTTCGCTCGAGCGAAGAGATTCGCTTGCGCCGCGCTCGTATCCGGTAGTTCAATCCTGCCGATGGTTGGTGGCGGCGGCGCAGCGGGACCACCGCCACCGCCCGCGAAGGTTGCGGTCGGGAATTCAATCGGACGTCCGATACCCGCACCGTAGCCGTAACCGGTACTCGACGAGATTTGCTCCGGTCGATCGAGCATGCCGATCAATTTGCCACGCAGTTGTTCGCGTGCTTGGCGATCGGCAAACTCATACGATACCTGCCGCTGGCGTGCTTCATCTTCGAGCCGCTGCTGTCGCTCACGTTGTGCAAGGACATCTGTCGGCGAGCCAGCCAGTGGAATCAGTGCGCCGGTATTCGGATCCCGTGTATAGCCGGCAGGCGCCTCTGGCAATGGCCGCAAGCCTGCCTGTTCCCGCGTCACGGGATTGCCGCCACCGGCACCGTAAGGAATGCTGACTGGCATGGTCGTTCTCCGTTTAGGGTGCCAACGTCAACGCTGGAAATGTCGTACCGCCACCGCCACCGCCACCGCCAGCACCGAAGAGCGGCACATACGCCTGCCCATCGAACCAGTACTGTTGCGTGCCGCCGTCGGGTGGACTGGCGCTTTTCTGCACGCCCTCGAACGAGGCACCATCGAACCAATACTGCTGACCGCCTTGCGGATTGACAGCAGGCATCAGCTCACGCTCCAGTCATCGACGAAGTAATTGCCGGCGGTGCCGTCCACCTCGACCCACGCTTCAAGGACGCCGTCATCGGTCACACTCGCGCTCGTGCCCGTCAATTGTTCCCACGTATTCGCCGCCGCCGCAGCCGTCGCCAATGTCGTATCCGCCGAGATGCCGACGGCTGGATTCGCGCGCAATATCAGCTTCGCCGCCGTGCCTGCATAGCTCCCGTCCTTGCGTCCCCACACGCTGAACGTCACGGTCGTGCCGCTCGCGACGGCGCAGCGTTTCGAGGACGAGCGCAGCTTGAGGCCAGCCGTCGCGAACGCTGTCGATTGATTCGGCGTCAACTTCTCGGAGGGCGATGCCGTGTGGAACGTGCTGGTGTCCGTCGCCAGGGTGCCGCGATTTGGAATCGTGCGCTGATGTGCGCCTGCGGTCTGATCTTTCTTCGTCTCGGCGATGTAGCTCCCGTCATACAACGTGTTCGCAGTGATGTTGATCCGCGTTCCCGAATTCAGTTTGCAGTTCCACAGCGAATGCCGCTCCAGCGATGCGACCGACGTCAGGTTGATGTCAGCCGACGTGTGGCCTGATGTGACGCCGAACGTGCACGTCCGCCATTCGGCTTCGTGAATGGTGCCAGCCGTATTCGGAATGTAGCCATTCGATGTAGTGAAGCTCGCCTCGCTCGAGAGCGTCCACGTGTCAAAGATCGTGCTGACGAAATGCCCAGTCGTCATGCGGAAGTTCTGGCCGGAATTGCCGAGCAGCGTCACGTTCTTGATCGTGAGATCGGTCGTGACGAACGTGCTGTTCCCGCCCATGAGATCGAGTCCGCCCGCACCGTTCCGATTGCAGATCAAGCCGTCGATCGTATTGGCGAACCAAAAGGCCGACAGCGACGCGCCGAGATTGCCATTGCTGTGTGCGACGTTGTTGTTGAACGTGCCCATAACAACCGGGTTCGTCGTGTCGAGGACATTGATCCCCATGCCGGTGCAGCCAGCCGCGCGGTTGCCGGTGATGGTGCCGCGCAGACTGTTGAAGACGAAGACTGCATCTGAACTGAAGCCTTGACCATTCGCGTCGAACGCATTATTCGTGAACGTCCATGTACTGCTCGTCGTCGCGCGTAGCCACCAAGTCGCCGCGTTGCTGGAACTCGTGTTACGCATGCCGATGTTGTCACTGATGGTGAAGTTGTTCTCGTTCGTCGTCGTCGTCTGCAGATCGCCAGAGAAGTCACGGAGCGATGTGAATTTGAGTGTGAAGCTTCCTGTCGTCGTCGCCCAGTCGATTCCGGTGCGTTGACTATTCGTCGAGCCGAGTCCTTGGAATTCGACCCACTCGATATCGGTAATCGCGGTCGTGTCGGCGAACACGAACGTTCTGTTTGTTGTTGGCGTCGTCGAACGGATCTTCACGTTGCGCGTGTAGAGACAGACTTCGCCAGCAACCGTGCCGGTGCCGTGATGGAGATTTGTCAATCCGGCCGTGATCGTCATCGAACTGGCACCGGCATCAGCACTCAGCGTCCTGTCCTCGCCTTGACTCGCGGTCCGCGCGGTCGGGAACAGACGAATCAGATCACCGTTCAACCAGCCAGTATCGTCGGCGACGTTGAGCGTTGTCGCGGCGGCAGCCGCATCCGCGGTCAACGTCGTCCGCACGAAATTCTTGCCGGACGTGCGACTCAGTCCGAACGCATTGAAGGTCGAGCCGTTGAGGATCAGCACGCCTGAATCGCCTGAGCTCGTGGGCACGAATTCCAGTACCGCCGTCGAGGTGCGAGGCATCGGCGTTCCGCTGGTGCCGATGCTTGCGGTGCCACTCGAATACACGACAAATGATCCGGCCATCCGCAAGACGTAGTTCGTCGAGGCCGTCGTGCCGTAGGTCATGGTGCCGCGCTTGCCGACACTGACCGACGCGCGGAAGTCCGAGGTGCCGCGCACCGTGCCGTACTGCGTGGTCGCCGTCGAATCCATCGTGATGGTGATGTTGTTGCCAGTCCCAGCTCCGGTGAATTCGCCACCGATGATCAGCAGATCGCCGGCGGCTGGTGCCTGCGTGGTCGTGGTCCGGACCTGTCGCGCCCAGTTGTTGCCAGAGGATACCCACAACGAAACGGCCGTCGTGGTCGCACTCAGCGACACACGAACGGCATAGCTGTCCGTGCCATTCGGTGTGACTGTGGATGCAAACTTGAAGCAGTACCAGCCACCGGCATGATCCGTCGTCGAGCACACATCGAGATCGGAGACGTTGATTGTCAGCGTGCGCGCATCGGTCGCCGTCGTCGTGTTCCGCAGCACGACGGTGATCGTGTTCGACGGCGAGCCGCTCGCTCGAGACGCAATCTTGATCAACACCGCATCGATGGCGACGGCCGCCGGAACGAACGTGGTCGAATCAGTCGGCGTTGTCGTCAAGGCGGTCGAGGTCGTCTCGATGTCATTGACGGCGTTCGCGTCACACAACGCCCACGAGGCCGCTGCTGTGAAGTTACCGCCGAGAGATGCCAGCGTCGCCATCAGGTATGCCCGATACTTGCGTCGGCGTAATACTTCGTGTCGCCAGCCCGGTAGACCATCGTTACGATGTCCACACGACTGGCGGTCGTTGACCACGTCGGCGTCGTGTTGTTGTTGCTCCAGCTCACTGTGCCAGGAAACGTCGGCACGCGCGAGCCGGTGCCGTCCTGCTTCATGATGACGACATAGCGGCCACCGTCCACGGGATTGCTCAGCGTGAACGTGCAGTTGTTGTTCAGCGTGGTCGCCTGCTCGTTGCCGTCGTTCCAGTTCAGCGTGAGCGCCGTACCCGAATTGCCCTTCTCGACGAGCGGCGCGTAGTACTGCCCGACGATCTTCAGAACGGCATTCGCATCGATGGTGCCGTTGATCGCGGCCTTGCTGAATGTCGTGTTGCCGACATCACCCGACCATGCCGGATCCGCAGCCGCGCCGAGAGTCTTCAGAATCTGACCGCTCGTGCCTGCCGCCAGTCGCACCCAGCCGGATGCGCCGCGGTAGAGGATGTCGCCCTGTGCGGCGCTGCCGACGAAGTCGAGAATCTCCGACAGCGTGCATTCTTCGGTGTCGCCGGCGCCGGCGGTCTTCCGGCCGAGGATACGCGCTGTAACCGAGACGTTCTGCAACTTCGCGTAGGTGACGTTGTCGTCGGCGATCTTGGCAGTCGTCACCGCCGAATTGTCGATCTTCGCAGTCTGCACCGCCAGCGCGTCGAGCTTCGTGGCAGTGACGGCAGCGGCGGCGATCGTGGCCACCTGTGAGCCGGTGCCTGGCCCAGCGGTGACATCGCCGGTGAGTTGGCTGATGCCGCCACCTGACGAATAGGAGTCCCATGTCGCGCTGTTCGACCGCTCAAGGACACCGGTATCCGTCGAGTAGTAGAGCGATCCCTTCGGCACGGTGTTGGCGGCCGGACGAGATGCTGCGACGCCGAGCAGGATGACTGACTCAAGCTTCATGGTATGTGCGTCATGATGACGTCACCATCTGCGAATATCAGCTCCGGTGTCGTGGCATCGCCATTCGTCAGAACATCCCACTCGACCGTACTGCTGCTGCCGCCGCCGCCCGTCGTCTCCGCTTCTTCGGCCGTCTCAATCACCCGCACTTCCCTAAACAAGATCTCAAACATTTCATCAATGTTTGACATGTGCGTGCCGAGTGCCGCATTGACTGGCTGCGGGAGTCCATCCAACTTGCGCCACGACACCCGATACGGTTGGCGGCCAATCACCGACGCCCCACTTCGTGTACGTCCGCGATCTCGATACCGTAGATCTCCACTGGCTTGTCCACGGTGTTCGCCCGCAGGTTCAGTTGCGCGAGCTGCCCGGTGCCGAGGCGCCGGAGCCGTTGACGGCCCTTCTTCATCTCGTACGCGATCGATGCCTGCGCCGGGACGATCTTCGGTGGCGTGTCATCATCCAGATAGCCGACACGCGGCGTGATCGCCATCGTGCCGCCAGCCGACTGCGATTTGCCCAGCATGGACAGTTCGCCGAAGTACTGCACACGATCCGCCGTCGTGCCGATGAATGCCTTGGTGTCTACGTTGAAGTCGATCGCATACGGTTGTCCGTGCAGATTGACGTCGGCCGCGCGAGTCGTCTCGCAGTAGAGGCCACCGTCAGTGCCGCCAATCGTCGGCGTTTGTACGTTGTCGGCAGCCAGTCGCAGGAAGACGGAATTGGGCGTGAACGCATCGACGCGGTGCGGCCCCCACCACGTGCGATCGTCTAGATCGAATTCGACGTAGTGCCGAACGCCATCGGGATCGTCGAGGAAGAGACGGTACTTGTTGCGAATGGGATCCACATGGCCGAAGGCAACCGGAAATTTGCTGCGATCGAAAAAGTCGTCGGTGGCGAACCATGAGCGCACACGAGCTCGACCGGCACTCCCGTCTGAGACGCAGACGATACCGTTGTCACTCCATTCGTAGACACCGTCGAACCACAAAAAATATACATTGTCACGGTACACCGCCAGTGATTCCTGCGAGAGGAATCCCGTCTCGTCACTGAGCTTGATCAGTCGCAGATCGGTTGTGCCCTGTGCATCCTCCTCGCCGCTGCCGGTGATCTGCGACAGACGATTGAGGCGACCGACGCCGAGCGCTTCACGTCGGCTGATAAGGCCCGTGATGCCGAACGTGTCGGAGCCGACGCGTGGCACGACGATTTCATTCAGTGGCGACCAGGCATACATCAATCCGGTTTCGGTGTAGACGACTGAGTCGATGTTGACGTCGCCGACGCCGAACAGTCGATCGCGGAATTCCGCAATCATCGTCAGTCGTGGCGGCGAGCCGAGCGTCGGGCCTGCCGTCGTGCCAAGCCCTGCATCGCTGAGATCGTCCTGCACGGTCGTCAGGATGTTTCCATCGAGATCGATCCACTGCATGAAGACTGCGCCGTTCGTCGTGGTGCGGTACAACCGTCGTGCGCTGACCGGATCCGGCGAGACGTCGATGCTTGAGGCTTTCAGGATCTGGTTCGCGATCGTGACGGAGTTTGAGATCGGCGAGTAATCGCTCTCGGCGATCACATTGCCGATGTCGTCTTTGATGACGTTGGTGTACCTGCAACGATAGGTACCGCTGAGCGTGCTCGAGCCGGTGCCGGAGAGAACGGCCGCAAGTCGCGGCGGCAGCGGCGTCAATGGCCGCACGGTGCCAGACGCGTCGATGGTCAGCGGGCGAGTCGGTGTGTTCACGATGATGACGTAGCGCCCGTAGACGGCCCAGCGTGGCGGGACGGTTGTCTGCAGCTCCATGCCTGTCGGCAATGAGAGCGTCGTGATCGTCCCGTCTGTCGCGACGAACTGCAATACGCTGCCGGCCTGAATGACGGTGAAACTCATCGCTAGAACACCACTACCGCTGCTGCTGGCAATGCGGTCTTATCGCTGTCCGGCAATTGCGCAGTGAGATCGGTCCACGTCGTCCCATCATTCGTGCGAACGACTGCGGCGGCCAGGTTCATGCCACCACCGAACGCGAACAATTGGGCGTTGTCCACCATCATGACGATGAATGGACGCAGCGTGCCGCTCGCGCCCGAATAACTCGTAGCCCACGATGCCCCATCAGACGTCGAGCGGATCGTCGCGATACGCGGCGTGTCGTTGTTCCAGTACGTCGCGTAGAGCTTGTTGTTGAAGTCGCACAGCGCAAGGTAGCCGTTGTTCGCCGTCGCGGCGCCGCCGCTGCCGGTATCGGCCGTCGTCCACGTGCCGTCTGTCGCCCGCTTGATCACCTTGGCGAACGTGCCCACTGCGGCGGTCGTGCCCGCATACAACGTGCCTCCCCACGAGCGCAAGGACGCCACGCCTGCCATGCTGGCTGACGCGAGGTCATAGTCAGCCGTCCACGTCTGATCGGCGAGGTCTGGCCGGATGCGGTAGATCTTCCCGGCAGCCGCCGAACTCTGGCGGTGCGTGCCGACCCAGAGCATGCCGTTATGCCACGCGAGTGCATACGGCACGTGGCCCGTCGCCAGTACATTGCCGATCGGCGTCAGGACCGCTCGTTCGATGTCCAGCGAGAACACGCGCCCTACCCAGTCCGCCGAAGACGAACCCGTATCCAACGTGGATAGGTAAATCGTGCCGTTCGCCACGAGCAACGACATGATCGCTTTCGGCACCGCGCTCGCGGCCGTCGGTGGCACACGGACGAGTTCGCGATCGAAGCTGCCATCGAAGATGCGAATCGGCGGATAGTCTGTGCCGACCGTGTAATCGGTGCTCGCGTAGACCATGTGGTTCCGGAACGCCGCGGCGATGCCGGGAGAGCCACCGAGCATCGCGGCATCGCCTGTCGCGAACGTCGCAATCTGACTCCAGTGCCGCGGATTCTTCGGGCGTGCTGAGCCGGATTCGCCGGCGAAATCGGCGACGACCGTGATATCGCCGCCATACGCACTGATGGACATCCACCAACCGTGCACGGACGGCAGGAGCAACGGATCGGTGGCCCAGCCGACACCGGGGATGTCTGGTCCGTAATGCCAGATGTAGTGAAAGCTGAATGGAACGTGCAGCGGCCACGGATGATTCAAGAAGTCGTCGTCGAGAATGTTGATGTACCACCAGCCCAAGTACTGGTAGCCGCGCTCGAGCACGCCGCGTTGCCCATCAGGATTCTGCACGACGACATCGACAACGGCGGCGATATGCGCGGAAGTGTCGCACGTGATCGTTGTCGCATTCACGACGATGATGTTGATCGGCGGAATGTCGCCGATGATGACGGTCGCACTGGCGTTGAAATTCGTCCCGGTGATCGTGACGTGTGTGCCACCGGAATAGGGACCGG
>Ga0126375_10000442_pt1 | contig 11240 bp, 10 predicted proteins | sample PanSoiMetPlot_14_FD_109577 | JGI IMG/M metagenome (GOLD analysis project Ga0126375, IMG submission 109577) | Tropical forest soil microbial communities from Panama - MetaG Plot_14 | ecosystem: Environmental > Terrestrial > Soil > Tropical forest | place: Panama | collected 2016-02-17 | reverse complement strand
TATTTTCCTTGCTGTGCTGATCACGGGCGGCCCTACAGTCGATAGGCCCTTATGTGGGTAATCACGCCGCGGAACAAATGGACAATACTTCGGTACAGACCGAAGTATCCTGCGCGCGCAGACCCATTTTTATCTCCCTAGTAGTGGCGCTTGCTGTCGCCAGGCGCTTGAGGCAATCCGCTTAGCGGCGACCACGGGGCGGCCGGCAGGCCACTTGTTGCTGCCGATAACTGGTATTCCGAGTAGCAATCGCGAAGCGCCGACGGCTTCAGCCCGGTTTTCCTTTTTTGGTCTTCGGCAGTCGCTTCTCGGTTTGCCTTCGGTTCAGCGCGTGCGACATCCGCCTCAGCGGGCAAGCAAGTCGTCTTTTTCGTTGACGCGTTGATACTCCGCATGCGCGAGAGCTTTAGCTTTTTTTCCCGCCTTCACTCGCCGCAGAAGGCATTTAGCCGCAATGGTGACCGAAAGCGTGGTTTGACGGTCTGAGTTGTTGAAACGGCCTAAGATTTCACTTCTGTTGGGACCGTCACATAAGATCATGATATTTAAATGCTTTTAAGCATCAGAAATAAGACGCGCGCTGGTAGATCGTGGCGGGAAGCACCAGGGAAACGCCCTTTCCCTCGCGGTGAACCACGCGCCGTCCACATCCGACCAAACGATTGGACAGGGATTACCCACCAGTCCCCCAGGAGGAGCCGATGGCCACCACGTTTGAAATGGCACTGGATCATTTCTGGCGAGCTCAACAGGCCAGGACTGACGAGGAGCGTACGCTGCAATTGGCCAGCGGCCTTCAGCTGTTTTGCGTAGCCGTGCAGGAATCGGTGCGCAATCCGGACAACGACATGTTTCAAATGGCAATTGATCATTTCTGGCGCTCGCAACAGGCGGGAATGAGAGGGAACCAATCGGAGCTCCTTCTTCAGATGTCCACCGGCCTCCAGCAATTTTGTGCGGCCACCAAAGACAGCATCTAACGCCTTCTAAAATCGGCTTTGGAGCGCTCCAAGCGCCGTCTACGTCACCGGTGGAGTGCGCTCAGTGGAGCGGGCTGGGGCAGCGGAACGGGAGCAGCCGGACCACCCTCGCTATGGATCCAGGGCCGCCCTCGCCAGATATGGATGAGTTCCTCCGCCGCATCTCAGGCGCAGGTGTCGTCGATCTGCGGGCACGCTTGAATAATGAAATAGTCCTCAAGGTGCCTAATATTCCTGTGCAAGCTGCGGCTCTCGCTTGCCAATCCATAGGCTGGCTTGATCTTAGAGGGCGCCTGAATTGACGCACGCTCCGAAGGTGTCGCGAACTTCGTGCAATGACTTGACGGGACTCGGTTTCCCAGATCGAGCGATCAGTTTCGCGGCATGGTCGGCCGATGCCGAGCAGGCGTCGCGTGATGCTTTGCTCTATGACCATTGGCGCGCCGAGACGCTCATGCACATTCGCGGGCGACCGATCAAGTGCGGCCGCCACTATGCCGATCCAGGACGGCGGTGACGCTGAAGATCGCCGCGGACAGGCGCAGATGGCCGGAACGGATTGCCGCTATGTAGCCGGAAACACCTCACCGCCATCCGCGTTGACTCGACGTGCGCCAGGTCCGCTTGGTGCATGGCCCCGGTCCCCATATCCAGCTCCCCCGCCAGGGACCGGGGCGCCGCCGCGCCATAAAGGCAGGGCTTGTAGTCAAGCTGCCGCGAACCGCGTTTCTTGCGCGACGACGCCCGGCTGCTGCGACGAAGCCGCTTGAGCAAGGGCCGTGATCCTGTTTGCCCATAAAACCAATCAAGGCCAACGGCACGTCTCCGATAAGCTGCCCAGATTTGTGCTTGTTTTTCATTTCGTCCCAACTGACCACTGGGACAGAGTAACCCAGAATAGCGCTATGGTCGCTGGGATCAAAACGAGCCCCCGGTCGCTTCGCGTTCGCGACGCCGGTCATCAGGTTTAAGTATTTGATCCACGGCCGACCGCACCATGTTGATCGGAATCGCCAATCCCATGCCTGGACTGGTGCTACCCGCCGCCCGGAAGGCGGTATTGATGCCGACGAGTTCGCCGCGAAGATTGACGAGCGCACCCCCTGAATTTCCCGGGTAAATGGCGGCATCGGTTTGAATGAAATCTTCGTATTGCTCAATTCCCAACTTGTTCCGGTGCAGCGCGCTAACGATCCCGGACGTCACGGTTTGACCAATCACATATGGGTTGCCGATGGCGAGCACGAAATCGCCGACCTCGAGCTGATCTGAGTTTCCGATCGGCACAGCCGGCAGCGCCGGCGCCGTGACCTTAATCACGGCCACGTTGGTGGCTTTGTCGGCTCCTATTCGTGCGGCTGGCAGCTCGCGACCACCGGCAAGCGTCACCACGATCTCATCGGCACCGTCAATGACACGAGCGCTGGTGAGGATTATGCCCTCGGCGCTGTCGATCAGCACGCCAGAGCCGCTCGCTCGCAATCGACCATCGGCTTGAATATTGCGGGCACTGGCGGATGGCTCGGCCTTTTGGGCCTTGTTCGGCGACGAATTCTTGCTAACGGCTGCTACCCGGATTGCTATGCTCACCACCGCAGGCGTTATCGCTTTGAGAAGTGGGGCAAGCGAGGCGATGCCGCTTGCTTGTTCGATCACCGGCAAGGGAACACTGGCATTCGCGTTGACGTTCCCGCACGCAACCGAAAGGCCTAATGTCACCGCTCCAAGTAGCCGTTTCATGGTATTAACTTTCGTTGTAATCAACGCTTCCCCACTGAAACTGCCGGGGAGGGGGCCGGCCCGAAGGCCGGCCTCAAGGCTCCCGCGTTATTTTTCTGGTTCAGTTGCCCCGTCCCCAGTCCCGGCGCAGTTCGAAACGAACGCCCAGATCCGGGTCGCCGCCGACGTAGGCGCCCTGGGGGTTGTACACGTTATAAATCGTCGCCTCACTCGGGACGGCTGAATGAGTCTTGGTCGCGGCAAGCGCACCCGAAGCAGTGGCTAGGATAACGGCAAGCCCGAACGCGGTCTTGGTGAACATGGCATTGTTTCCTTTGCTCTAAACCGGTACGGACGTCATTGACCGTACCGTTCGGTCATTTAGTAGGGGCGCCCGTATCCGTCAATGACCGAACGGTTCGGTCACATTCATTTGATCGTATGGGAAGCCAAGGAGGCGAGGCAAGTTTGGATAGTCACGTCGAAACAGCAAGGGAATCATGGTGGGGCAACAACCTAAAGCCGCTGCTTGGACCAAATCCTGAAAGCCAAACGGCAAAATGCTGCAAGCCTGCCAGCGCTCTGAAGCCTCGCCATCCAAGAGCGCCTGGCGTAACGCGAATGCCGCGAGAGTAGGCGGAGAGCGGACCGCGCTCACTCGACCAGCCGGACAGGATGAGCTCGCCGCTCGCGAACCAATCGGCAGGGCCCAGCTCAAGGCTCAAAAACACGCCTTGCCGGCGATGCCGGCCCGCAAGCGCCGCTGATGGATCGTCCATTATGACTCGGCCGGCGACAAGCGATCTCCGCTGATCTGTTTGCCGTGATGAATTCCCAAGGGAAGGGGCGGCCTGTCTGCGGATCGCGGTACCGCACGCTAATCAACTGGGGACGGCCTCATGGCCGTCACTTGTATTTTCAAAAGACTCATCTGATTTAGCGAAAGGCAACCTGATCGGATAAAGACAACATGTCGGACATCGATGTACAGCGCTTCTCGGAGATCGCAACGGCATTGGCCGTCATCTGCATTCCGACCTTCATCGTCTGCCGCTATCTGTACACCGCTTACCGTGCCACTCGGAACATGGTGACATACGGTTTGCCGCGATCAGGGATGCGCCCGCGCGGCTTCAATCTGATAGCGGGCGCTTTTCTGCTGGCGTCCGACACCAAACGCTTCTTGCGTTGGCTGCCGCAACTGCTATCCGGTAATGCGCGCAAGCGTAGGCGTCAGATGATCGCCCGCGGCCCGCAGTGCGGCCATTAGCGCCTCGTTCTTCGCGGCGACTTTCACGCCCCGATTGAGAATCGCCGGGTCGTGGCTGGCGACATTTCGCCCACCCGGCGCGCGATGCTCGTTTGGACGGCTATGCGCGGCAAAAGCGCTGCCGATCGCAAGAGCCCGAGCGTCCGTCGCCTTCGCCGCCGTGCGCAGTGGCTGCTCTGGGACAACCAGGACTTCATGAACCAATGAGGGACAGAAAAGTAAGCAGCTGCCGTATGGGTATAGGGACGACAACAGTGCCCAGTTTGTCCCGGTTGGTCCGCCAAAGGAACATGCTCACTCGGGGCCCGCATAGGCCCCGGCCGTAGCCGGGAACATCGATTTCACGATCTTGAATCGCGAGATGTCGGCAGTTGCATCCATGTGTGGGAAGATCGCGGCGTCGCGGAACAGCTTCTCGACGCCGAAATCCAGCATCATGCCGTTGCCGCCATGCAACTCGACGGCGTGCCGGGCGACCTTCATGATCTCCTCCGAGGCAAACAGCTTGGCCATATTGCACAGTGTGTCGGCGCTTGTCGCGCGTTCGTCCACAGCGTGAGCGGCGCGCTCCAGGAGCGCCCGGACCGCCTCGATACGGGTCGCCATATCGGCAAGCCGCAACGCCACCGCTTGGTGCCGGATGAGGATGCGCCCCCCTTGGGAGTAATTCTGCACGTAGTCCGCCGTGACCTCGAACGCTCGCACTCCCACGCCAAGGTTTTTGGCAGCCTGGATGACTTTCCCGGGTTGAAAATAGACGCCGGCCTTGCCGAGCGCAGAGCCCTCAACCAGCAGATGATCGTCGGGCACGAACATCTCCTCAAATACCAGCTCGCCATTGTTCATGAAGCGGCACCCGAGGGTCTCGTTGCAGCGTGCCACGATGAGGCCGTTTGTCTCGCGCGGCACCAGGAAACTCGACGTGCCTTTGGTCATGCCGACCGTAGGATCGGTGTTGGCGTAGACCACATAGAGCCCGGCATCGTAACCGTTGGAAATGAACTGCTTGCGGCCGTTGATGAGCCATCCGCCGGAGGTCCGCACGGCGCGGGTCTGCATGGCGGCTTCGGGTACGTCATACGGAAGCCAGCGGTCGGACGCGCCGCGCGGCTCGGTGAGGCAGTGGGCAAGCAGGAATTGAGGGTCCGCGACCAGGCGAACGAACCATCTTTCCTGGAGATGACGCGGCGCGATATTGCGCAGCAGCACCGCCACCTTCCAATTCTGAACGAGCTTATCGGCCAGCCCGGAGTCGCCGCGGGCGATCTCTTCCGCGATGATGGCAAAGCTTTGCACCTCTCTCGCCGGGTCGAGCTCGACACCGCCGAATTCCTCCGGTACCCCGAGGGTGCGGATGCCGATGCGGTCAGCGGCCGCAAGTATCTCGTTCGGCAGCCGGCTCTCCGGTTTCATGTCCCATTCGCGTTGCCAGTTGCTACGGATGAACGGGATAACCACGTCGTCGACGAAGTCGCGACAGCTCTGTCGCATCATGCGTTGTTCTTCGGTGAGATCGCTCATGTGCGTCCTCCATCGGCCAAGTTCATGTCGCACAGCTGTGGTGTATTCGCGGTTTTGCGGCGAGGGCGCAGGGATGCTCCACCCGTTGGTCCTATGGTTCGTCTCCCATTGAGACGCCGTTCGATCCGACCTAGGTTTCTACCAGCACCCCGACCCCCTGGGAGACAATTGCGTGATCGAAACAAAATTGTCCGCTCCCGACGCGGCTCGCCCCCGCGGTGCCGCTGCCGTTGCGGCCGTCGGGAGGCATGAACGATGAATACGTCCGATATCCGCGGGCTGGTCGCGGTCGACAAGATGGGCGGCAAGGTGATCTTCTTAGACCCTGTCAGCTATGCGACGACGTTGGTCCTCGATGACTTCGAACGCGTGCCGCACGAACTTCTGGTTATACCGGAATCCTTGACCGCCTATGTCCCGATTTTTGGCGACGGCATTCACGGGCGCAACCCCAACCCCGGGCATCTCCTCTCAGTCGTCGACCTAGGAAAGCGCGCGCATGTTGCTGACATCGACCTTTCCCCCTTTGTGGCGCCACACGGCCTGCAGGTCGGTCCGGACGGCTTGCTCTACATCACTTGCGAGAACAGCGGCGTGGTCGCGCTTGTCGATCTCGGCGAGCGCAAGATGGTGGGTGGTATCGAGACGGGCTCGATCAACTCGCATCGCCTCGTTATCGATCCCTCGGGGCGGTGGCTCTACACGGAAAACGAGGAAGATGCTTCCATCTCCATTATAGATCTACCGGGACGCAAGCTGGTACGGCATGTCACGACACCGCATCCGCTCGCCGGCCTTGCGATTTCGCCCGACGGGAAGTATCTGGTCGCCGTCGACGACCAGGAGCCGTCGTTGTTCCTGATCGACACCGCGAGCTTCGCAATTATCAGGACGGTGGCGCTCATTGAGGTGCCGGAGCCGGCGCAGATCGCACGCTATAGCCCTGATGGGCAAATTCTCCTGGTCACGAGCTTGCGGAGCGCGACGGCCACAGTGATGGACTCATCGTTTAATCATCAGACGACGCTGACGGTCGGCCAACAGCCGATGGATGGCGCCTTTCGTGGGCGCTCTCTGTTCATTGCCTGTCAAGGCGACGGCACCGTCCACGTCATCGACCTGGTGACCCGACAAGTCTCACAGCGGTTTGCGGCAGGGGTCGGTTGCGAGACGCTGGCCTTCTTTTGATCAAGGGCAACGATCCCATGGCCGCAATATGAGTTGTTGAAATGCCGGAGCGGAACATAAGCGGACTGGATGAGGCCCGTCGGCTGCTAGGGAACTGTGGCTTGTTTCGGGGGCTCAAAATTGATGAGCGCAGTGCTATCATCAATAGGGCCCGCATCCGTAATGTTACGGCGGGCGAGAGGATCTTTTCCATCGGCGAGCCCGGCGATTATATGGCAGCGGTGCTAACCGGCACGATCCGCATCACCGTACCGTCACCCCATGGAAGGGAACTATTGCTTGCTATCCTTGAAGCGGGCGAATTGTTTGGCGAGATCGCACTGTTGGACGGCAAGGAGCGAACCGCAGACGCAACCGCAAATACCGCAAGCGTTCTCGCAATTTTGGACCGGCATGAGGTTCTGTCTTTTCTTGAGCGAAATCCCGCCTTATGGCCAAGGATCGTTGAGATCCTATGTGACCGGATACGCCATACCGACTTGCAACTGGCTGAGGTCGCTTTGCTGCGGCTGCCTGCGCGCCTTGCTAGGGCAATTTTGCGCATCGCGAGCAGCGATCCTAGCCTAACCAACGAGGACGGACACTTCTACATTCAGCTCACTCAGCAAGACCTTGCCAATATGGTGGGCGCGACGCGAGAATCCGTCAACAAATGCCTTAGCGTATGGCAGCGTCAAGGGCTCGTTCACATTGATGGAGGACAGATTGTGGTGCCGGATCGCTCGCGCCTGGAATCAATGGTGCAGTTGATTTGATCGCGTCGCTACACCGCCGACTCGCAAGACGATTGCGAAATTAGAGTTGAAGGAATCCGATAGAGAGCCGTTGTCCGCGGACAGTTCCCGATTAGGCATGATCATTGACGCATTTTTTTTAAAGGTGTGACCTCCGTCACAGGTGCACCTTGTTGCACTTTGCTAGTTTGCTTGTGTTGGTCGAAGCAAGGGGCACAAACATTGCGTCCAGCCTTGGTCCGTATGCGTCGCCTTATTCCCGGCCGGCGTTCCTGCGGCTTAACATTCATTCTTCGAACGATTAGGCGCAGGTTTTTTGAGTATTTGGGGTCGCTCCAATCCGGTCCATGGTCGACCGCGCGGCTCTTTCGTGAACCCAATCGATTTTTCGGGTTCGATGCTGTCGACTGGGCGCTGTTGTGCGCGGGAGTGCTAATTGGTCTACTCATATTGTTCGTTTGACTGGCGTGATCCTGCCTTATTACTCAGATGAACACGCGCGTCGTCGAATCGCCTTCAGTTATTCTACGTGCCATAAGCCGTCCGATCGGGTCTTCGGGATGGCGCGCCGCGTAAGCAAGCATTTGCTCGCGCCCGCCGCTGGAACCGGCCGCAAAAGCCGAAAACGCCTTGAGATAGGGTGACAGCCACGGCAAATCGTCGACGGAACCGTTGATCGGTTCATAGACGTCGACCGGCCTGGTCTTTCCCTTCAGCACAACTGATCCGATCGGGCGGAACGTCTCGGGGGCACAATGTTCCACTGTACTTCGCGCGATGCATATGCGCGTCCCAAGTTTCTTGTTGGCATTTTCCAGGCGGGCTGCCGTATTGACCGTATCGCCGTAAGCGGAAAAGTCGAAGCGACGATTGCCGCCGAAATTTCCGACGACCGCTTGCCCGGTGTTGACGCCGATCCGTGTCGATCCGAACGGAATACTTCTTCTCTGCTGCTCATCACGGAATTGTACTGCAAATGCATCCATAGCGCGCGCGCAGGCGACGGCTCGAATGGCGTGGTCGGGCTGATCGACAGGCGCGTTGAAAATGACGTGCACGGCATCGCCGATCAGCTTCACCACGGTCCCGCCGTGATCCATGGCGATTGAGCAGAGAGAATCGAGATAGCCATTGAGAATGGTGACGAGTTGGCCCGCCGGAGCCCGTTCCGCAAAATTCGTAAAGCCTTCCAGATCGGTGAACAGGCAACTGATTTCGCGCGTCTGACCGCCAAGTTGGAGCCGCCCGGAATTGCGCACCACCTGTTCTACCAGAGCTGGCGCCAGATATTGGCTGAAGGCGCGTTTGAGCCGACGGCTGTCTCGCTCATTGACAAAATATCGTGTCAGCGCGGTGGCAATGACAGCAGGCGCCGCGGCAACACAAACAACAGTCGGATCACCGAGAAGATGATGATCAGCGTAGCCGTACCACGCAGCCGCGAGAACGGTCGTGATCACCGCCGCGAGGGCGCCAAGGCTTAGCCCAACCCCCCCCAAAGCACAGATAAAAATCAGGCTTACGGCGATGGCAACAGCTGCCGCGACCTCAGCGCCGGCGAACCATGTCGGGCGCACCAGATGGGCCCCAAGCAGCATTTGTTCGATCGCTTGAGCGTGGATGTTCATGCCGGAGTCAAAGGGGTTGACCGCGGTGGCACGCAAATCCGACAGGCCCGCAGCACTTGTGCCGACCAACACGATGTGGCCCGCGATCCGATCTTCAACTTGTGACCGCTGATCTGCGCTCAGAACCTGCCATGCTGGAATTGTTCGCCCCGGAACCGGGGCCGTGAAATGCATTCGCATCCCTGCGTCGGCATCGGCCGGAACCACGACATCTCCCACCCTCAGGCGGAGCGAGGCTTCACTTTCTCGCCGCACCAAAATGGTGTCCGCGCCCTGCGCTACCCGAAGCGCCTCCAGCGCCAAAGAGGGGACGATCTGATCTCCATACCGTGCAAGCAACGGAATGCGTCGGATGGTTTCGCCGTCCTCGCCAGTGATGCTGAAGCTACCAACGCCCTTCGCGGCATCCTCCAGTTCCGGCAGATTGGTAATTGCCCCTGGAAACTGTGCAACGGTTCGGGTCGGCCAGGCACCCACCAGCGCAAATCCCGCCTTCGTCGCGGGGGCTCCACGCCCCTCTGACCCAACCAAAGCGATCGACAGAACGACTGGGCCCGATGCGATGGCTTCGGCAAACCGCCGATCATAATCGGGGAGCTCCTGTGTGGCGACCGAGACCGCCGGAAATCCCGGCATCGTTGCCCACTTTTTCATCAGCGTTGAAGGCGAAGTTCGATCCGGTTCTGAAAACACGAAATCGAAAGCAATTGAGGCGGCGCCAAACGCGGTCAATCGTTCGGTCAGAGTCGCCAAGACGTCGCGAGACCACGGCCACTGTCCGATCCGCTGTAGACTTTCGTCGTCGATGTCGATGATACGCACGGGCGCCTCAACATAGGGCCGCGGAGCGATCCGTTGCATCGCGTCAAAGATCGCGTTTTGCGATGCCATGAAGGGTGCCGGCGCAAGCGTTCTGAGCACGATGACGATGACGATGAAGGAACACCCCACCCAAGCCGGTAGGGTTCGGCGCGACCTCAATGCAGCAGAAATGCCGCGTCTTCTTGTGGATAAACTCGTCATTCGAGCCAATGCAGAGAAAACAAGACAAAAGGGGGCGACCAAATGGCCCGCTCGGATGCCGATTCGTTAGCGTCTTTTATTTGGCAAAAATTAGGTTATTCTGAGGCTTAGATACTGCGATCGTCCAGACGGGCGCACAAACCGATGCAACAACTGAGGCGATGAGCAGGTAATCAAATTCATCCACAGAAATTTTGTATGTTGCCGCGGTTTTCCCTCGAAGGTTGAGTGCCGGTCCCATTGACTAAGAAAAGAACATCACAGATTTTGTCCCGAACTAAACATACCGAATAATCACATCACATCTCAAAGCGACACGGAATAAAGCGCGCAACTTCAGCGGTCGCGCGGCGGCGCTGCTGTGCAGCGGGAGCGCGCGTGCGACCATCATGAGCAAGGAGTAAATGCAAATGTACCTGACGTCCGCAATTTGTCGGTTCCTGGTGCCTGTTACCGTGTGCACCTTCACGGCTGGAGCTGTGCTTGCGGATACCATGACGGTCGGCAATGTCGACAAGGTCCAAGCGCAAGTCGATGCCACGCAAGCCGGCCAGAAACGCGCCATGGCGATCGGTTCGGATGTCTACTTCAAGGACGTATGCCACAGTGGAAATAACGCGCGCCTTCAGGCCACCTTGAAGGATGGAACTCAGCTGACACTGGGGGCGAATGCCACGATGGTGGTCGACGAATTCGTCTACAATCCTCTTCCCTTAACGTCGGGCGCGCTTTCGGTCCGAATTACCAAAGGAGCGTTCCTGTTTGTCGGAGGCAAGGTGGAAGATAAGACCGGCGCGAAAGTCCAAATCCAAACGCCAGTCGGCACGCTGGGTGTGCGCGGTACAACCGTCTGGGGCGGGCCGATCGATAACGGTTATGGAGTCATCGTGCTGAACGGCGAGGTGACTTTGACCACGAGGACGGGAACCGTCACCCTGAGGCAAGGTCAAGGTACAATGGTGTTTGGCCAGGGCACACCGCAATCGGCGCGCCCCTGGCCGGCGGACCGCATGAAGCGCGCGGTCGCCTCGGTCAGCTTCGCAAACCCACCTGCGGGGCGCTAGGGTTCTTGCGATGACCGAATAGCAGCCGGCCACGATGCCGCGGCACTGTGACGAGCTGCATTGAGCCGTCGCGATAGGCCGTCGCCTCCCTGAGAAGCACAAAAGCAGGTCTT
>Ga0126375_10000441_pt1 | contig 11259 bp, 8 predicted proteins | sample PanSoiMetPlot_14_FD_109577 | JGI IMG/M metagenome (GOLD analysis project Ga0126375, IMG submission 109577) | Tropical forest soil microbial communities from Panama - MetaG Plot_14 | ecosystem: Environmental > Terrestrial > Soil > Tropical forest | place: Panama | collected 2016-02-17 | reverse complement strand
TTGATCACGTTCCGGATGCGCTTGCCCGTGTGCCCCTTCCAGGCCCCGCTGCGCACGCGCTGGGCGAACTCGCTCATCTTGTCGAGGACGGCGTGCACTTCGGGAACGACGTCCACCCCGTCCACCTTGATGGAGGCGGTGCGGGGGGCGCGGAGGGCCACGTGGAGCACCGCGCGATTCTCCGTGATGTTGATCTTCTCGCCCCGGAACATGGCGTCGATCCGCTGGCGCAGGCCGGACTCCTCGGCGAGCTGAAGGAGGAGCGGCAACGTCTCGTCGGTGATGCGCTGCTTCGAGTAGTCTAGGAAGAGCCCCACCGCCTCCACGGTGAGGCGCTCGCCGCGTTTGGGGTCGGCGGCGAACAGCTCCTTCACGTGCAGATCGCGGATCTTCTCATGGTGCCCCTCAAGGGCTTTCCAGGCCGGTCGCGAGGTCAGAGGCTCGACGTGAGTGGTCATCGTATCTTCCCCCTCTTGTCCTCCCAGAGCCGGAACCCGCCGGTGAAGGCGTTGGCGTTGTTGCCCTGCCGGCATCCGGGGGGCAGCTTCTTGAGTTTCTTGACGTTCCCGCCCCCGAGCACGATGTCGTCGGGCTCGAGGGCAGCCGTGAGCTGGGCGACCACCTTCTCCACGTGTTGCCGCCACTTCTTCTTTCCCCGCTTCTCGAGCCCGCGTAGTCCCACGTAGTCCTCGTAGGTGCCCTTCCGGTACGGCAGATGCGCCAGCTCCATCGGCTCCACGATCCCACCGGCGATCATCGTGGATCCCAGTCCCGTGCCGAGACCGAGGAAGAGCATCTTCCCGCCCTTGTAGCTGCCGAGGGCCTGCATCGCCGCATCGTTGATGATCTTCACGGGCTTGCCGAAGGCGGCACGATAGCCGAAGCCCACCCAGCCCCGGCCCAGGTTGCGCGGCTCCGCCACGGGGTGATGGTGGACCACCATCCCGGGATAGCCGACAGAGATGGCGTCATACTTCCATCCCTGCGCGAGCTTCTTCACTCCGGCCGCCATCGCCTTGGGCGTGAGCTTTGGGCCCGAGACGAATCGCCGCGGGTCTTTCCGGCCACTGGCGAGGATCTTGACGTGCGTCCCGCCGATATCGACCGCCAGGACGTTCACGACCTCTCACCCTTGCCGAGAGCGGCGCTCTTCGAGTTGATCACCTCCATGAGCTCGTGCCAGGAGTTCACGAAGGACTTCGCGCCCTCCTCCTGGAGCTGGGCGGCGAGGGCATCGACATCGATGCCCGCCTTGCCGAACTGGGTCAGCACGGCCTCGCAGTCACCGCCGTCGGCCGGCAGGGTCTCTCTGACCTCACCGTGGTCCGCAAGCGCCTTCAAGGTGCCCTCAGGCATCGTGTTCACCGTCAGCGGCGCCGCGAGCGCCTTGATGTAGAGCACATCGGACGCGTGCGGATCCTTGGTACCTGTACTCGCCCAGAGCGGGCGCTGCGGACGGGCGCCGGCGTTGTAGGCGCGCTGCCAGCGCGGCGATGCCAGGAGGTCACGCGCCGCCTTGTACGTGCGCTTCGCGATCGCAATGCCGAGCCGGTTCTTGAGATCTGCAGGAACCTTGGAAGCCACCGCGGCGTCCCATCGGCTCACGAACACCGACGCGACCGAGCCGACCTCGGGCTTGAGTCCCGCCGCGATCCGCCGCTCGATCCCGCGCACGAACGCCTCGGCCGCGGCCCCGTAGTGCTCGCGCGAGAAGAGAAGCGTGACGTTGATCGGGATGCCGGCGAAAATCGCCTCCTCGATCGCCGGCAGGCCTTCCTTGGTACCAGGAATCTTGATCAGAAGATTGGGCCGCCCGGCGCGCGCATGCAGACTTTTCGCCGCGGCAAGGGTGCTCGCCGTGTCGTCGGCGAGGAGCGGCGAGACCTCCAGGGACACCCACCCGTCCACGCCCTCGCTTCGATCCCAAATAGGACGAAACAGATCCGCGGCCCGCCTGAGATCCTCCAGCGCCAGCTCGAAGAACAGATCCTCCCCCGACTTGCCCTCCCTGACCTTGGTCCGGATCGCCGCGTCGTAGGCCGCACTGTTCTTGATGGCATGGTCGAAGATCGTCGGGTTCGACGTGAGCCCGGTGACCGAGAGGTCGTCGATGTACCGCTTGAGAGTTCCACTCTCGAGCAAGTCACGGGTGATGTTGTCGAGCCAGAGGCTCTGGCCGAGATCGTGAAGAATCCGGGTTGCTTTCATCGCGTCACCTCCGCCCGAGAATCAGGCTCCGACATGCCGTGTGTCGTTCCACAGTCGAATCACGGGACGGGAGCGTGTGTGCTCGTAGCCGAGTTCGCTCAAGCTCGCCGTCCCCAGGAAGAAGCAACGCCCGCCCCCGGGCGGGAGGCCGAGCCAGCGCGCCGCCAGGACCCGCAGGAAATGTCCGCTCGAGAAGAGCAGGACGTTGCCGTCGATGCTACGCACCCTGTCTACCAGGCGGTCGGCCCTCACGGCTATCTCGTCCGGCGATTCACCGTCGGGACAGCCGTCGCGAAAAAGGTCCCACTCCGGCCGCTCGCGATGAATGTCGGCGCTGGTCCGTCCTTCGTAGCGGCCGTAGTTCCATTCGACCAGATCGGGATCGCGCTCGGCGCGGGGGCCGAAGCCGGCAAGTTCACAAGTCTGGGCCGCCCGCTGCAACGGGCTGGTGAACACTTTCGCGAATGCCACGCCCTTGAGCCGCTCGGCCAGCCGGCGGGCGTTGGCCTCGCCACGCATGGTCAGCGGTAGATCCGTCACTCCGGTGTGCTGGCCGGAGAGACTCCACGCCGTCTCGCCGTGGCGCGCGAGGTATGCCACCGGACGCGTCTCGATCATGCCGCCACCGATTGGACCTTGCTTCGACGCGCGGGCCGATAGTTCGGATGGATGAGGGTGCGTGGGTTCGTCTCGCGGCTGAACTGCACCACGAAGGCCTTCCACGCCGGCCGCACGTGCGTGCCGTGGCTAGCGCCTGCCACTGGCCGGCGCGGCTCCGGGGTCCGCTTCGCTCTCATGTTCGCTTTCACGGCGCGCAGGATCGCTGGAATGCCCGAGGTTGTCTTGACATTCTTCTGGAAATCTTCTGGAAAATTCGTGGAAGCAGACGAAGTCGGCGCGTCAATCTAAGCGCATCCCGATGGTCAACCCCTGTGCGTCGGGTCAATGGCCATTCTCGTAGAGCGGCCTGCAGGGTCCGGCCGTCGAATTCTTGATCAGGCCCGGTGGAGCCCTGCAGCGGCCCTAGCGTCGTGCGGAGGGACGGCTCGGCTTCGCTTCGCGAGGAGCGACTTCGGGGTTCGCAGCTGACCGGGGAGGCCTCGCGCCTCCGCGAAAGCAGGTCCCCCGGTTCCCGTGCCGAACCATCGGCAGATGCCGCCGAGCAGTCTGCACACTTCGGCGGCGCGTCCGCGCGCTTGCCACGCGGGCGCCAGGCTGGTCGCCGTGCGAAGCTCGAGGGATTTCGCCCGCGACGCGCGTGCAAGTTTCCGACAAGGACGCCGCTACGTACTACGGTCTGGTCTGCTTCGGCGACATTGCCGCGACATCCTCGTCGCCCAGGGTAATGCGTTTGCCGCGCTTGTGAGTCAAGATGTTCCAGCCCCAATCTACGATGATGCCAGCCTTTTCTTCGGCGCCGTTGAGTAAGGCCAAATGCACGCCCAACCAAGCCAACCAGGCCAGGTGTCCCCTAAGAGTTCCACCGATAGGCAGCTCCACTACCGCCGCGCCACGTCCCACTTGTGCCATGGTCCCTTTGTTCAAATACTTGAATGGCTCGGGTTGCGTGCCCTCCAGCAGCCGTTTGATGGTTTCCCCGACGTGGCGTCCGGCTTGAAGCGCGGTGGACCCGAGTCCGGGCAGCACGTGACCAGTTTTGCCGTCCGTGATGGCCGCGATATCGCCGATGGCGAAGACTCCCGGATGGTTTTTCACCTGGAGGTCGGGTCCAACAGGAATGCGGCCGCCATGAACCAGCTCGATGCCCAGGGAGTTCACGACAGGGCTGGCCTGGAGGCCGGCGGCCCACACTGTCGTGTGCGTTTTCATCGCTGCTCCGGTCGATAAATCAATGCGCGTCGGACCAATCTTGGCGACGTTCGCGCCCGTGTGCACTTTCACGCCGCGTTCCTCCAGTGCCGCTCGAGCGTAGGTCTCAAGCTTGGGGGCAAACGTTCCCAGCAGATTGGGCGAGTGTTCGTAGAGGAGCACTTGCGCCTTGTCTACCGGCAGGTTTGGATAGTCCTCTTTCAACTCGGCGGACAACAATTCCGCCACCGCTCCCGCAAGTTCCACGCCCGTAGGACCGCCGCCGACCACGCAAACGTTTAGTGCGCCGTCATCAACCAGCGCCGGGTTCTTGTCGACGGCTTCGAAGCGTTTGAGAATGTGCTCCTTGAGACGGATGGCATCGGTCATCGTGTAGAGGGGTAGGGCGTATTGGTCGGCGCCCGGCGTGTGAAAGAAGTTGACTGTTCCGCCCAGCGCCAGGACCAGGTAGTCGTATTGAATCGGGTTGGAGCCCTCCACCATGACTTGCTTACGCTGCAAATCGATGCTTTGCACGGTGGTTTGGTGGAACGTGATGTTCTGACGGCCGTGCAGCAGTTCACGGATGGGGAAGCCTACTTCCATGGGTCCCAGCTCATCTGTAGCTACTTGGTAAAGCAGTGGCTGGAAAGTATGGTAGTCATTCTTGTCGACAATTGTGATCCGGACATCGGCATCGCGTAGCCTCTTGAGCGCACCGATGCCGCCAAATCCGGCGCCAAGAATCACTATGTGAGCTCGTTCAGCCATCATATGGATCCTCCTTCCGCTGGGCTGTATTCCGACACTGCCGGAGTCAGCTTCCTCAAACACATCCCGGTTTCACTACTCTCTTCGTTCGGTCCCGACTCGCCCACTTCAGTTCAACCACGAAGGAGTCTAGCAAGGGTTGCAGCTCTGACGGATCCCCTCGAGCTCGGCCGGTCCAGGCCGGGGTTCGCGTGGTAGATCAAGAACCCGGCCGGCGGTACCGTAAGTCGAACAACAAGCCGCTCGCCCCGACGCTCAACGACCAACTCTTCCGATGGCGTCGAAGAGGCCCCCGGTGTGTGCCAGAAGATCAGCCTCAGCAAGTCCCCGGGCGCACGGAAACGCGGAGCGACTGTCGAGTATGCCGTCAATGGCTGCTCTTGATCCGTGCTGAAAGCGACGAGCACCTCCTGATCGACGAAAAGACGTGACCAAGCCACGATGGAGCGCATCCGTTCACCCATAAGACGAGGCAACCCGAAGGCGAACCCGTCGCCGGAAATCTCATGCAGCATTTGCCGGCCGCGCCGTAGCGGTAGCAGCTTCTTGCGCAAATCGATCAGTTCCGAGAGTGCTTTGTAGAGAGCGGCGTCCTCGTCGAAAAAGTGGCGGTGCTGGGTGCACTTGCCGCCAAAGCGGCCCCCGAACATGCTCTCCCGGAGCACCAGGTCAGAGCTGCTCGGACGGCCGCCGCTGTCGAAGCCCTGCTCGGTGCCGTAATAGATGCAGGGAATCCCCATCGTGGTGAGCTGCGTGGCGACGACGTTAAAGGACAGATCGCGAAAACGACTGTCGCCGCCGAGCCGTAACTTGGCCGCGCCTTTGCGCACCTGATCGTGGTCGTCCACCAACGTGACCACGCTGTTCCGATACCAGCGGTGCAAGGACTGGTCGTCGAGCATCCAGTTACGGAAAATCGAGAAGTAATCCGCGGGCTCACCGGAACCGCAGGCCATCCGCTCGAGCTTTCCCGGGATGTCCTCGATCCCCAGCGCTGCATCCAGGCCTGTCTTCTCGACAACCTCCCACGCCAGCACTCGGCCGCCGCTAACCTCGCCCGCCAGAAAGAAGCGCTCCTTGCCGATCGCCTGGGCAAACTCACGGATCGAATCGCAAAAGGTTCGGAGCGCCTCTATGCCCATGTGTTTGGCCGCGTCGATACGGAAACCGTCGAGATCCGCATAGGCGATCCAGAAGCAATAGGTGACCACGAGACACGCCAGCGCGGAGGAGACGTCGCGTGATTGACCCTCCTGCTCGGCCCAGAGATCCAGGGTTCGCAAGTTGAACATGTCGCCTTCGAGATACTCCGGGTGGTAGTCCCAATTGGTAATGTGTCCCTTGCGGAGAAACATGCGCAGGTTCTGGAACTCCCGCGGCCATACGGCAGCGTCGAGTGAGACACCGTCGAGTGAAGCAGCATGGGGCGCATCGCCAGGAATCGAGGATCGACCGTCGCGATCGTTAAAGCCGTTTACGGCGTAAGGCTCACCGTCCCATCGTGGATCGTTGTGGATCTCCCCGGTGTTTGGATCGCGCACCGGGTAGCGGTCTGCCGCGTAGGTGAACACGTTGCCGGTGTGGTGGGCGATGATATCGAGGATCACGTAAATGCCGTGCTGATGGGCGACGTCGACGAAGTCGCGGAAGTCCTCGCGCGTACCGAAGTGCGGATCGACGTCGAGAAAATTCTGGATGCCGTAGCCGTGGTAGCTCGTTGGCTCGAATGCGACCTGGCGGAAGATCGGGCTTACCCACAAGGCCGTGACGCCGAGACGTTTAAGATACCCGAGCTTGCTCTTGAGCCCTTTCAACGTCCCACCCTGCCATGTACCGCCGGCATCGAACCAGGTACTGTAATCAACCTTTCCTGCATCTTCGCTATAGAGCCGCGTCGTCCCCGCAGTTACCGGGCCACCATCGTTGTCCCGATAGCCGCCGCTCTCGTTGCCATCGGAGAATCGATCGATCAGCAAAAAATAAAGCACCTGGTCCTCCCAGGCGGCCGGGGAAGGCGTGAACTTTCGTTGGCTCAAGCTCCCGAAGTCGAGATCCAACAGACTTTTCTCAATCCCCTTGGTCATGTGTTCTTAATCCCCTCGGTCATGATTGTTCTAAAGGGAATTCTTTACGATGTCGGCAAAACTTTGGGCCTCCAGCGACGCGCCGCCAACCAATGCACCATCGACATCCGGCTGGTTCATCAGCTCACGGGCGTTGGAGGGCTTGACGCTGCCGCCATATTGAATACGAACCCTCCGGGCCGTCCCATCATCAAACAATGTGACCAGCACGCCCCGGATGAACGCGTGAGCTTCCTGAGCCTGGTCGGTTGTAGCCGTCTTGCCGGTGCCGATCGCCCACACCGGTTCATAAGCGATGATCGTTTCGACCATCTGGTTTCTACTCAAGCCGGCCAGACTCCCGCGCATCTGGGCTTCCAGGACGGTCTTCATTTGGCCCGCTTCGCGCTCTGCGAGGGTTTCGCCGACGCACACAATGGGTACGAGAGATGCGGCATGCGCCGCTTGCGCTTTCTTTGAAATCAGCTGGTCGGACTCTTTCTGATACTGCCGCCGCTCCGAGTGGCCGAGGATGACATAGCGGACGCCGATTTCTTTGAGCATCACCGCTGCGATCTCGCCGGTATGGGCGCCCGGGCCATGCTCACTCATATTTTGCGCGCCGAGGCCGATACGAGAGCTCCGGACAGCGGTAGCCACTTCGCTCAATGCGGTAAACGGCGGGCACACGACGATGTCCAGGTGGTTTGGATTCGCCAGCTCGATCTTCACATCCTTTACCAACACGAGCGCCTCGGAGACCGTTTTGTTCATCTTCCAGTTTCCGATAATGATCAATTTCCGTTCTTTGTTCATATCAAGCCTCTCCGGCTACCGGTACCAGCAGCATTTTGCTCTTCATCGCTTCGGGCCGGCCGACATGCCCCCGCGTGTCATGGTCAGCGCCTCATGCAACGTTCCGAAGACATGCTGCCTGCCGATAACATCGATCAAGCGATGACGCTCGAGATCGACCAACATAGACGCTTGCGCGTGCACGAGCGCTACGGTGACACCGTTTCGGGTCAAGTCATTGTGAAGAACGCTCAGTACACGAGCCGCCGAATAGTCCACATTCGTGATGGCGCCGGCGTCCACCACCAACCACTTCACCGGCGTGGGCGCTCCGTCGATGAGGCCCTGCACGCTCGCGGCAAAGCGGCCGGCGTTCGCATAGAACAGGTCCGCTCCGAATTGGAACACCACCACCCCGGGCCCGCTCAGCGCGCCCGGGACTGCGGCGGTCGGCCGCCATTGCCCGGCGCCGTCCTCGACCAACACCGCCGTGTGCGGACGGTAGCTGTGGAGCACGTGGCGAAGCAGCGAGAGCACCATCGCCAGAAGGATGCCCTGCTCGACGCTTATCACCACCACGGCCGCGGCCGTGGCCAGCGCGAGTTGGAACTCGCCGGGGCTCTCGCGCAGGATGTCGCGCAAACCGCGCACGTCGACGAGCCCCACGGCGATCGTAAACACGATGGCCCCGAGGACACACCGAGGCAGATACTGGAGCGGTCCGGTCAAGAACAGGAGCACGAGTGCGACAACCCCGGCAGTGGCCAGGTGCGCGATCTGGCTTCGGCCCCCGGAGCTTTCAACCATCGAAGTCTGCGTCGGGCTGCCGTTCACCACGAATGCGCCGCTCAATGCCGCGGCCGCATTGGCCGCTGACAGACCCACGATATCCGCGTTTGCGTCGAGCGTTTCGTGATGGCGCGACGCATAGGCGCGCGCCGTCGCTGCGCTCTGCGCAATGATCATGAGAAAGCATGAACCTGCCACCGGGAGAAGCGGCAGCGCCTCGCGCCAGCTCACATTCGGAACTCCGAGTCGCGGCAGGCCAGCTGCTACCGGACCGATGACGGTGATTCCCTGAGCGGAGAAGTTGAATGCCGCACTCGCTGACACAGCACCGATGACCGCGAACAACGGTCCGGGCCAGCGGGGCGCGAGATGGTGCAGAATGAGAATGACCGCCACAACTATCGCTGATATCGAAAGCGTCGGCGCATGCACGTCCGATAGACTGCGAAGCACCTGGGTGAGCTGCTCGACCGTCCGGCGGCTGTGAACCGGCACACCCAACATTTCACCGAGCACCGCAATACCGACCTGGAATCCCACGCCGGTAAGAAATCCGACGAGCACTGTCTGGGAGAGGAAGTCGGCGAGGAAGCCGAGCTTGAATAGCCGCGCCAACAGCAGGCAGCCAGCCGCCAGCAGCGCCACGAACGCAGCCAGGGCCACATACTGCTCGCTCGCGACGGGGGCCATGTGTGACAGCGCACCCGCGAGGATGGCTGCCGTCGCGGAGTCCGCGGCCACCACTAAATAGCGCGAGGAACCAAATGCCGCGAACGCCACCAGCGGCAAGAGCAAGGTGTAGAGTCCGGTCACGACCGGGGTGCCGGCGATTTTGGTGTATCCCAGAGCCTGCGGCACGTTCATCGCAGCGAGCGTGAGACCGGACAACGCGTCACGCAAGAGCGTAGCGCGGCTAATCGGCCGAATGGCCTCGAACAACCGCAGCCCGCTCCAGCTCTCCTGTAGCTTCTTCGCCAACACCATGTCCATTGCGAATAGTTCCCGATTACGTGACGGAGGCCTCGAAGATGCTCTGGATCGACGCATCCAGCAGGGCGTTGTACTGAGCGTCGGACTGCTGGACCGTCAGCCCTTCGACCAGCGCCCGCGAAAAGCTCGCCACGACACCGTGATTCCTTCGCAGGCGCCGATTGCCTTCGTCCCGTGTATAACCACCCGACAACGCGACGACCCTCACGACCTTGGGGTGGCTGACGAGTTCGGCGTAGAAGTTGTCCCGCTCGGGCAAGGTGATCTTGAGCATGACGAGCTGATCTGGGGGCAGGATCTCGAGCTCCTTCAGGATGGCGGCCTTGAGAAGCTCTTCGGCCTTGGCCTTCTCCGGGCAGTGAATGTCCACTTCCGGCTCGACGATCGGCACGAGGTCCGCCGCGATGATCTGCCGTGCGGCTTCGAATTGCTGGGTCACGATGTCCTTGATGCCGGCTCCGTCGGCTTGCTTGATGAACGAGCGCATCTTGGTTCCAAAGATGTGTTTGTCTTTCGCCTTGTCGAGGAGCGCCGCGAGATCCGGCATCGGCTTCATCAACTGCACGCCGCGGTTCTCCGCGGCCAGGCCCTTGTCGACCTTCAGAAACGGTACGATCCGTTTCACGTTCCACAGGTAGTCTGCGGTGGGCTTCCCCTCGATCTTCCTATCGATGGTGTTCTCGAACAGGATGGCGCCAATGATGCGCTCACCGGTGACGGCAGGGCTGGTGATGATGCGCGTCCGCATTTGATGCACGATCGCGAACATCTGCTCCGCGTTGGACCACGCATCGTCCTTGATGCCGTAAGCTCTCAGCGCGTGGGGCGTGCTGCCGCCGCTCTGATCCAGGGCGGCAATGAACCCGCGATGGGCTCTCATCTTCTCCAGTTGTTCCTTGAAGTCGCTCATTCGATCACCTCGTCACGCGGTGTCCTCGCGCGCCTGACCCGTTGGGGGATGGAAGCTGCCTCATCCGCGGCCGCTCACCCGGGCGCCGTCTCCGACCCCGCGGCCGCGTTCTCCGTACTCGAACAGGAGCGCGGCGACCAGGGCGGTCCATCCCGTCTGATGGCTCGCGCCGAGTCCCGCGCCGGTGTCGCCATTGAAGTACTCGTGGAAGGGCGTGCAGTCGCGCCAGTGCGGGTCTGTCTGGAAGTACGCGTTGTCTCCCCACACGGGGCGTCGTCCGCCGTGAGCGGGATCGGGCAGAAAGATCGAGACGAGGCGCCGCACGATGTCCGTGGCGATGTGCTCGAGCGTGAGAAAGCAGCCCGAGCCCGTGGGGCATTCCACCTTCAGGCGGTCTCCGTGGTACCGCGAGTAGTCGAGCAGCGATCGTACGATCACGTAGTTCATGGAGAACCAGATGGGGCCGCGCCAGTTGGAGTTGCCGCCGAACAGGCGGTTGTCGGACTCCGCAGGGAGATACTTCACTTCGAACTGCTGCCCGGCCGCCGTGAACACGTATGGATGCGCCAAGTGATGGCGCGATACCGACCGGATCCCGTAGTCAGACAGGAACTCCGCGGGGTCGAGCATGCGCCGCAGGACGGCCTCGAGCCGCTCGGTGCCCAGCACCGCGAGCAGCTGGCTCGAGCCGTCGCCGGGAACTCCCACCGGCGCCACATTCTTGAGGAGGCTCGGCCGCCGCTCGAGGAAATCCCGGGCGCGGGCAACGAAGCGATCGAGGTCGGCCGTCTCCGCGGGCATGAGCACGTGCACGGCGAACAGCGGCACCAGCCCCACCATCGAGCGCGTCTTGATCGGGATGTTCTCCCCGGACGTCAGGTGCACCACGTCGTAGAAGAACTGGTCCTCGTCGTCCCAGAGGTC
>Ga0126375_10000440_pt1 | contig 11261 bp, 4 predicted proteins | sample PanSoiMetPlot_14_FD_109577 | JGI IMG/M metagenome (GOLD analysis project Ga0126375, IMG submission 109577) | Tropical forest soil microbial communities from Panama - MetaG Plot_14 | ecosystem: Environmental > Terrestrial > Soil > Tropical forest | place: Panama | collected 2016-02-17 | reverse complement strand
GTGTCAACCTCTTACGCAGACCACGTCCTGATCGGTTCTGATTCGTTCTGCTTCGATTTGAACGGAAAACCATGACACTTTTATGACACTCGTTCGTGGGGCTTCAACCGCCTCACGTGAGGGCGTCGGATGGTCGAAGGACCTTGAAATGAGCGAAGCAGCGCTGATTTTGAATGCTAAGGATATGATTGCGTCCGGCCTTACGCGGATGTTTTCCGACTGCCCGGCACAGAAATCGTATGCAGGTTATTTCAAAATGGTTCTCATGTTTTAGAAAATGATTTTCAGGCCGAGTTGAACGTTAAGCGGTTCGCCGAGGCCCAAGCCGGGATTATCTCCGCCATGCAAGGTGCTGCCAATGAAGCCGAAGCCATCGGGGCCATCAGCGAGGTTGTTGTCTGGCGGCGCCAGGTTCAGGATATTGAACACGTTGAACATTTCGAGGCGGAATTGCGCCTTTACGCGCTCCGTGACCGAAGTGTTTTTGATTACAGAAAAGTCGATGGTCTTGAAATGCGGACCATAGAATTGGTTCCGTTTCGTCGTGCCGAAAGTTCCGTCCGCGTTTGGAGCAAAAGCATTAAAGTTAAGCCACTGGTATTTCGCGAGCTCCTGGAAGGGATTTCCTATAAGGTTGGCGCGATCTAGGCCGTTGCCCGTATGACTTCCGCTATCGGCGCCTCCTTCACCGGAAAAGACGGTCAATGGAAAACCGCTGTTATAGGACCAGAAGGCGGAGAATTCCCAGCCTTTCGATAGCCGAGGCATAGCCTTGCCAAATTGCGGCAGGTCATAGAGCAAATACCCGCTTATAGTGTGGCGCATGTCGAAATCGGCGTTGCCGTAGTCACCTCGCAAATTGTTGTTATCTGTAGGAGCATTATGTCGAGGAGACGACATGTCGTCACGTCCGTGACCGAGGGAGTAGCTAAACTGTCCGCTGAAGCCGTGCCAAGAGGTGGTCCGCATGAGCAGTTGCAAGGCGTTAAATTGGGAGTTCGCTGCGCTCGAGATCTCAGTGATGCCCGAGAAATTAGGAAATTGCGAGAAAAACGGCCGCGCAACCTGAAGGTCTGGATAAGCAGTTACACTGGGAGCTGGTTGGTTGATGTTTCGTGTCATGATGAGCTTCCGGCCTTGGCTACCTACGTAACCCACCTGGACCATGACCTCCGGCGTAAGCTGGCGTTGCACGTTCAGGCTGAAGTTCTGAACATAGGGTGACTTCAGATTCTGATTGATTCCATAGATGCCGAATGGAGGCTGCGGTCCCGAATTGCCGAAGATCGGCTGGTCTTGCACTATTGTAATCTGGCTCTCGTTCGTAACCGTGAAAACGGGATTCGGACCGCCGGGGTTGCGAGACACACCGTTGCCACCCGGCGCCGCGCGATTGTCAATAAAGAGATTTCCGTTGACGATGTCATAGTACATGCCCCAGGCACCGCGAATGACGGTCTTGCCACCACGGGTCGGTGTAAACGCGAAGCCCAACCGCGGCCCGAAGTTGTTCCAGTCGCGCGGGTAGAGTCTTTTCAACGTTTTTGGCGGAAATGCTAGCCCGTCCGGCGCGGTCGCGAGAAAGGTGGAAACTGTGTGCGTTGGGTCATAGATTGGCCCGTTGTAATCCCAGCGGAGGCCGTAATTCACATTGAGCCGGGGTCCCCACTGCCAATTGTCCTGCGCATACCAGGAGACAGAATTTACAAAATAATTTCGCCGTGGGTCGCCCGCCGCAATTGTGGCACCTTCGATGTCAATGAACCCTGCGAGAAAGTCTGCTAGTCCATTCAAAGCGGTCGGAGTCCCACCCGTAAACCAAGGTCCGACTTCCCCGTCGAAGAAGAAGCCACCACGGGCTTCCCGAAGATAGTGCACGTCGAGCTTTGCCCGGCGGAATTCTCCGCCAAACTTTAGGGCGTGTCCGCCCAGCGTGGTTCCCAGACCATCCGTGAAGTGATAAGTCGTATCCGTGCGGCCAAGGTTGGGAGTTTCTCCCACACCACCGTTAGGAAAGCCGTTGATTTCGATGTTTGGCGAGCCGGAATTGAACGAGCTCGCTCCGGTATTGAAGCCCTGAGCCACGACGTTTTGGTCATGGCGCTCATCGTCGGAGTTCTGAAGGAAGTAGTTCACGCCGAAAAGAAACTGATTGGTCATGCGGGAAACAAACGAGCTATTAAACACCAATGCCCAGTTCTCCTGGCGGCTGGGAACCGTCCGGAAATAGTCGGGGTATACGGAACCGAAAAAGGCTGTTGCGTCACCGGTGCCCACAAATGACCGCAGGAAGAGGCGTTCTTTACTGTTAAACGCGTAATCCACGCGAGCAATACCTTGATAACTCTTATAGTCATTGTTAGAACAGCCGCAGAAATTCAACTGCGTTGCTGCAGCGCTTTTGATATTGTTGGGCCAGAGGTAATTCAACAGGTTGACCATGGTCGGATTTACGGGCACGTCATTGGCTGCCAAGAGTGCTTCCGCCTGCGTGACCCAGGCATCCGAAGGGACTGTGCCGATGATGGCGTTTGCGGCGATGAGACGCTCGGCCTCGAAATTGAAAAAAAACAAAGCCTTGTCTTTCACGATGGGGCCGCCGAGTGAAAAGCCGTAATTGTGATTGCGCAGCTTGCTGGGGATGCCCGGGGGAACAAAAGGTGATTCTTTAGCAAGGGCGTCGTTGCGATGAAAATAGTAGACCGTGCCGTGGAAGTCGTTGGTACCTGATTTGACCACAACGTTTATCATGGAGCCCGGATTGCGTCCGAAATCGGCCCCGCCGACACTTTGCTGGTTGAGTTCTTCGATCGAATCAATTGGCAAGAGCACAGCTGGAAGGCCCGAGATACTTCCCTGATTGATCGCTTCGATGTTGTGCCAGAAGTCGTTGTTGTCTACTCCGTCGATCTGCCAATTATTCTGGTTGCTGCGATTCCCGTTCATGGACTCGAACAAAGCATTGAATCCCGGCGTGAGCTGAAGCAAGTTTCGGAAATCTCGCCCGTTCAGAGGGATGTCTTGCACGGCGCGGCTTGGGACCACGGCATTCAAAGCGCTCTCAGTGGTTTCGATCGTAGCCGCGGCTGCTTGGACTTTGACTATCTCGGTCTGCTGGGCCACTTGAAGCGTAACCGTCAAGCCGCTGATTTTTCCGACCTGCACCTCGAGATCGATCACCTTCTGGGTTTGGAAACCCGGGTGGCTAGTCGTCACGGTATAAAAACCGACCGGTAAATCCGGGAAAGAAAAGATGCCCGCACTGGTCGTAGGCGTCTTGAGGATCAGACCAGTGCCTCGCTGTTCGATCTCGACCGTGGCGTCTGGCACCCTCGCGCCGGACTTGTCCGCAACTGTTCCCGAAATTCCACCGCGCGATGTCTGTGCCTTGGCGCCCGAAGGGGCTATTACGTAGACCAGGAGCATGCATCCTGCAGCCCAATGTCTGAGTCGCATAGCTAATTCCTTCACAAAGCAGTAACGATGGAGATTGGCCGCGAATACGTTTGGTTCAAAAATTCTCTGTCATCTTGACTTTGCTCTCGAAACCCAAGCCAACGATCGCGAGGTGCCGTCCGTCCGGTGATGCTAGTCCACGAGTCACGCTGCCTACTTGGATTTTTCCATTGCACTCGGAAGTTCCCTTGAAAATCGATATATAAGCGTTCTTGGTCCAGTCGCGAATACGTCGAGTCTATCAAGCTCGTGAAATTAAGAGAGAAGGCACTCTCAGCGCAACATGGTGTACTCCGCTTTGGCTTGCCGAAGGGTCGGGAGTTCGGGGTCGGCGTCTTTCCAAAGTGCAAAAAAATCGTGATACGCCGCGCGGGCCTTAGCGGTGTCACCTTGAGAGGAATAAGCTCGTGCGAGTCCTAGATATGCTAATGCACGGATTGGGTTGAGCCCTGTGATACCCGGGTGTTGTATGACTCTGTCAAATTCCCCTGCTGCTGCGCGACCGTCGCGAAGAGCCAAGTGCGCCTGCCCCCGTAAATAGGTCAATCTGAAATCGTGTGCGGATGCTGTTCCGACATCCAGGGCCTCGATGGCTTTTTGGGCCCTCTTGCGATTTAGCGCCACTGCAGCATCAATAAGCGGAAGGAATGCGCGTCGGGGGAACGTGTTTGGCGGGGAATCTCTCAAGCCATCGGCCACTCTCTCGGCGTGCGCATTTTCACCGGCCAAGGCAAGGGCCAGCCCGGCCCGGCCCTCGGTGTAGGTGTCTTCAGCCAGCCTCAGCGCTGCCTCTGCGTCAGCCTTGGCCGGGGTGCACCCAATTAGTGCTTCGGATTCCGCGGCCTCGACTTGGTGGGTTGCCGCTCGCGAAGAACTCCCAACCCGCTTGGCGGACTCAACCGAGCGCTGTGACAACGTCCGCGCCTCTCGGCACTGTCCGTGATATGCGGCTGTGGCCGCCGCCCAGGACAGTATTTTGTCTTCTGCGACGCGCGTTTCCCTGGCCGTGGCAAGCAGTTTCTCCATAATTGGCTTGTCAGCTTGGAAGAAAGCCAGCATGTAGCGGTCCTCCGTTAGGTTTTCGCTCTCCAGACCCCGTTTGGCTGCTTGATCGAGGATGGTTCTTGCCTCCTCAAATCGATTCAGGAAGAGGTAATTCCGAGCCACTTCATGGTAGATATTCTGATTGTCCGGCTGCTGTGGAAGTGTTTCCAGGCTGAGCTGGAGAGCTTTTTCATACTGGCCCACTGCGGGGTAGAGATCAGCCAGGTTGTTTGATGCGGCGAAGTCTTGCGGATAAGTTTCCCGCAGCAATTCATACGTTTCAATTTCCTTGTCCACTTCTCCGGTTATCCAACCGTAGTAATTCGCTTCAATGTAGAATCGCTCGCGCTCGCTAACGTGGCTGCGAAGATCGTATGCCCTGCGTTCACTCTCCTCTGTCAACAGCACTTCGTCCAAGTCGACATAAACCATCGCCAGCCTGGCGTGGGCCATCGCAAAGTTTGGGTCCAGTTCCACGGCGCGCTGTAACAACGGGAGGGCTGCGGCGGCCCCTTTTGCGCGACGGGCCTTCATCCCCAAGCTGTATGCCTTCAGAGCATCCAGCGAGGGTGTGGTCACTTGCTCGAGAGTCATGCCGTATTTCTGGATACTGGCAAGAGACTCGCCCAGTTTTTTTCGCATGTCGGTTGCCGACTGGCTCAACGAGCGCAGAACATGGTCACGGCTGTCTGCCTCTACCTGTTCGCTCGCCAACAAGTCTCCGGTATTGCAGTTAAGCGCGCTTAGACCGATGACGTAATGGGTTCCCAAACTGGAAATTGCACCGGCGAATATGGCTTTGCTCCCCTCCCGCTCGCACACCTCGCGTGCCAGGGCCGGGGTAAGGCGCTCGTTGGGGCTCCGCTGCATGAGCCGCAGCTCCTCGGTTACTTTTTGATCGGAGACGGTATTAAGGAACGGCGATTGCTCAAGTTGCGCGCGCAATCCTTGCTTCAGCGTCTCGTCGAAAATGGAATCACCAGTATTGTTGGTGAAATCCGCAAGCACGACGGTGTCCTTTTCGGTAAGTCTGAGCGACTGCCGTGGACGTAGCAACCGATAGGTAATAGCGCCGGCAATTCCACCCACCATTAACGCGCAGGCAAGGACCTTAACCCAAGGGATGTAAGGCGTCGCGTGACGAGTCTTCGGGGGAGGCGTTGGTTCAAGCGCAGGTGCAACCTGCCGTCCGGCAGGAACGGCGTCGCTCCTACTTTCCATTGAGGCAGGGTAGGCGTCGGAAGTGGCGCCCGTCGGAACACTGAGAACAGCGACGCCGCCATTTTGGGGTGCTTCGGAGATTGCTGCCACAAACCGATAACCGCGCTTGGGAACGGTGACTATGTAGTCTTGAGCGTTAGCTTGACCCCCCAGCGCTTTTCGCAAAAGCGAAATGTTACTCGCGAGGGTATCGTCGCCCACGAACGTGTCGGGCCAGAGGCGCTTCATGAACTCGTCTTTCTCGACGAGATGTCCTGCGTTTTCAACGAGAAGGACGAGCGCGTCGAAGACTTTGGGCGTTAGAGGAAGGGGAATACCGTTCCGGAAAAGCAGACGCTCCGAAGGGTCGAGGCAAAACTCTCCGAAGGCGTACACAGTGTTGGCGGGCTGGAGCATGCCTTGAATACCGTTTTTTTGTGGCGTTGCGAGGATTTTATCAGGAAATTGCGAACCGTCCATCAAGACTTTCCGGCACTTTCGGACTAAAAGCGGTGTTCACAGGGGGCGACGTGACGTGGAAAAGCAAGACAAAACGCGTCATGGCGGTGCTATTCGCAGCGCTGATGCTAGGAGTTTTGATCGGCGCCATCGCCGCGGTGCGGCTCCGTGTTCGCCTGCACTGGTGAGTAAGAGCTCCGGTGTACTTTTCCGGCGGAAGAATTCGTCGACCGAAGGGACCAATCCGGCCTGACTGTGTCTGCATCCGTTGGGTGAGTTCGGGCCTGACTGGGGCACGCATCCGGTCGCGCACTCGGGCTGCGGGAAAACGCAGTTATCAGGGTAACGCCACTTCGTGGAGGAAGACATGAAAACGACCCGGCTACTCTCAACTCTTGTTGGGGTAATTCTGACCGCTTTCGGTTTTGCGGGGATGAGCGGCGCGACGGATTTTGCTACGCCCAAAAGCTATCCGGTGGGAACGTCGCCTTCCGTCATTGTTATTGGGGATTTCAACGGCGACGGCAAGCCCGATCTCGCGGCAGGCAATGCAGGGACCAACGACGTCAGCATTCTCCTAAACAACGGAGACGGCACGTTCAAGACGGCGGTGAATTCACCGTCGGGTGCTTCGCCGCAGGACATGGTGGCTGGCGACTTCAACGGGGACGGGAGGCTGGACCTGGTAGTGCTCTGTCAAGCAGGCAAGTCCACGCCGGGAGGCGTGTTCCTTTTACTCGGTAAAGGCGACGGAACGTTTCAAGCGCCTGTGGCGATCGCCGCGAACACGTCTCCCACAAGCATTGCTGTGGCGGACTTCAATGAAGACAAGAAATTGGACTTGCTGATCGGCGGTGGCGGGCTGACCTTGCTGCTGGGGAAAGGAGATGGGACTTTTCAGCCGGGCAAGGCGATTTTCAACGGGAGCGTCACAACTTTGCTGATCGGTGAGTTTAATGGCGACAAGCATGTGGATGTAGTTGCTGCCGGTCCCCTGTCTAAATCCAGCTCTACGCTCCTGACGTTGTCACTCCTCGCCGGGAATGGAGACGGCACGTTTCAGTCGGCCACGTCCATCGCCACCGTGGGGTCCGCGCCACCGCCAACAGTGCCACCGAATGCGGATTCGGAGACAGTGTTATCGCCGTATCTCATTTCTGGCGATTTCAATGGAGATGGCAAGCTCGATGTTCTGTTGCGGTATGAAATACATGAGGTAACTGGATGCGGGGATTCTTGCGAAGACGCTTATGAAGACCGCGTAGCTCTTTTCCCGGGAAACGGCGACGGGACACTTGCGCCCAAAGTTGAGATTAGCTCAAAGTTTTTCAATTCCCCGATCAAGACCGGGAATATTTCCCTGGGCGACTTCAATGCAGACGTCAAGCTGGACTTTGTATTTTCGGTTCTCGGAAGTGGCCAACTCGAGCTGGGGCATGGCGACGGATCGTTTCTTGCCCCGGCGGAACTGTGGACCGGGTTAGGGCTGTTCGTGGCCACGGCAGATTTGAATGGTGACACCGTTTACGATGTGGTCCTCACCGACCCGACCACCAACGCTGTTGTCGTGTTCCTGAACGATAGTCAGGCCGCTGGCGCGGATCTTGCTTTGCTCTTGAGCCAACCGCCTCCCGCAACGGTGGTTGTCGGAGGCGGGGATATTTCCTATAGCGTGACTGCTCTTAATGAAGGCCCCCATGATGCGACAGATGTGACGGTCTCAGAGTCCCTGCCCGCCGGCTTGAAGCTTATTTCGGCGCAGCCAAGCCAGGGGACGTGCTCGCGCACAGCGATTATTTCGTGCGATCTTGGCGCCATCACGGATGTGTCGTCAGCCACAATCGTCTTTACGGTCGCGGTGACTGCTTCGGGAACGCTTACCGATGCGCTGCATATTGCAGCCACGACGTCAGACCTGAATTCGAAAAACGATTCCGCGTCGTTCACTGCGACGGCGGTGCTGCCAGCGGATTTGGCGGTCACACAAACGGCGTCCGCGAGTTCAGTTGTGGCAGGTAAGCAAGTCAGCTTCACCATAACGATCAACAATAACGGGCCCGCACAGGCCACAAATGTCGTGTTGAATAATGGGTTCACGGTGGGCGCGACCATTGCCGCGGTGCAAGCGAGCCAGGGATCCTGCGCGGCACCCGCGAACGGTTCCATGAGCTGTGCGCTTGGGACACTTGCCGCGTCCGCGAGTGCCACGGTCAGCTTTGGAGCGACGCTGGCCGCAGCGGGTACGATGACCCACGCCGCAACCGTTTCCGCCACGGAGATCGATTCCAACAATTCGAACAACTTCACGACCTTGGACGTGACGGTGACGGCGCCGCCGGACTTTTCGATTTCACCTGCGGCAAACAGTCTGGTGTTGCAGCGCGGCGGGTCGGCCAGCGATGTACTCTCTTTCCCCGCGCAGGGAGGATTTGCTGGAAGCATCGCGCTGTCGTGCGCGGTCACAGGGCCGAGCCCCGCACCGACGTGCGGGATTTCCCCAGCGTCCGTGACGCCTGGGAATACCGCGACCCTGACCGTAAACGCCGCAAATCTTACCGCGAGCCTTGCGCCATTTGAGAGAAGTGGACCGCTTTCAGCGGCCATCTGGCCTTTGTGCTTGTCGCTCTCAGCGTTTAGCTTAGCGATGGCAAGAAAATCGCCAAAAGAGCGCCGCGGTTTGTGGTTGCTGTGCGCCTTGATCGCAGTGGCAGCGATTGTGCCAGCCGCGTGCGGTGGCAGCAGTGACCCGCCGCCTCCGCAAAATTTCACAGTAACAGTCACAGCAGCCGCGAGTCCCGGCGGCATGAAGCACACGACACCAATCTCCGTCACGGTCCAATAGAGAGCTGTCGAAGGCGTGAGGAGAAAAGCCCGCATCCGCCATTAGGGGCCTGGTCTCGTGGCCGCGTCGCAAAAAAGGCTTCACTTTAGGGTCAGTTCTGCCCTGACTTGAACCAAAAACTATGACATTTTTATGACACTGCACTATTTTGGTGCAATCGAATTTCTAGCCCGCGGCCGATAACTAATATAGAATCAGAGCGTTAGCTGAATGCGGGCTCGTAGCTCAGCGGTTAGAGCAGCGGACTCATAATTCAGTTCGCCCTTCTGATTGGATTTGAAAATTTCTGATTATATTATGTCGTGTCAACCTCTTACGCAGACTGCGTCTTGATTGGTTCTGGTTCGTTCTGCCGCGAATTGAACCGAAAATCATTACACTTTTATGACACTCGTGGGAGTTCTCGCTTATCCTGTAGGATCAAAGGCTGAAAAACCTCGGCCGTGCTCAAAAGGCGCCGGCTCGAGAAACAGGTTTGCTGCCTTTGCCTGATTCCGAAATGGAGCCAGACTTGATCGTCGTCAGTTTCTTGTATTCGGTCTTGGCCTGAGTAAGTATTGGGATATCCGGATCCGCGTCTTTCCAAGTGGTGAAGAACTCGTCATAAGCTTTGCGGCTGTTTTCAAGGTCTCCTTGCATGGCATGGGACCGTGCGAGACCGAGTTGCGCCAGCGGAGCGTACACTTGCCACCAACCCCAGCCACGGTGATGGATAACGTTCTCGAACTCTGCGGCAGCCTTGGTGTGCTCTCCCGCAGCCAGATAAGCTTGCGCACGTCGATATGGAACGTCCATTGTCTGCTGGTATGGCTCCGCTTGGGCTAGCAAGTCCGCAGCCTTAACGGCGTTTCCGCGTTGGCGCTCGATAATCGAACGAATCAGCGGCAGATGAACCTTCTGTTCAATCGTATCCTCAGGACTCATCCGATCCAGTTTCACGGCCAACCTTTCCGCCTGCGTCAGGTCGCCGGCATCCGCCAAAGCATCGGCACAACGCCAGAGCTCGCCAGTGCTGTCCTTGTCTAGCTCTCCAGCTTGGCGGCAGACCATGCGCGCCACGCCATAGTTTCCCAGGAAGGATTCAAGCTGGCCACGCAGAGCAAGCTCATTGGCAACGTTTTCCATTTCGTTCGCATGGCGCTGCTGATTGACCAGCGCCTTACTCAGCGAACGGAACTTACCGAGGTCCCCGTGAAGGAACGCGAACTGCATCTGTAACTCAAGCCAGTGGATATCATCGGCTGCGAATCCGTTGGCAAGGCGCTTCATCGTTGTGGCATCGTTCTCGAAAAAGGCGATCCGGTACAGCACATCTCTTTGATATGGGTTCAGCGAGCCAAACTGCTGCCAGCGCTCCAGTAATCTCTTGGCTTCGTCCAGGCGGTCCAAAGACATGAGGGCCTGGCTGGCATTGGAGTAGTACTGAGCCGAGGGCACAGGAGAATGGTCGATTGCCCAATTGAACTTCTGCAGTGCCTCTTCCGCTCTGCCAAGCATTGCGTAATTGATGCCCAACCGGTTGGCAGCAAACACGCTGCGTGAATACACTTGCTGGTACAAAACAAGTACGGCGGTTTCCTTCTCCAGGTTCCCCGTTATATAGGCATGATAAAGCGCGGTAGTCTGGAAATTCTCTTCTTGTGTGAGTCGCGCATCCTTTAGCTCGTAGGCCTTGGCAAAATTCCTTCGGGCGGCTTGATCGTCGCTGATGCTGAAATAAGCACTGCCGAGCACGCCATAGGCGGAACAGAATTGTGGGTCCAGCTCGACGGCTCTTTCAAAAAACGGAATGGCTTCACGTTGCTTGCCAGATCGAAACAAGGTTTGTCCCGTTCTGTACGCTTGTAACGCCTCGAGTGAGCTTGTAGTTGCAAGATCGAGAGAAGCGTCGTACTTTTCGAGAGAACTCAGGCTTTCGCCCAATTGACGTCGCAGCCGCGAACCTGCCTTGCCCAGAGCCGCAATCACTTGTTCCTTGTTCTTCGCTTGTTCTTGCCATCGAGCGATGGACTTTTGGCTCCGTGCGTCAATCGCTTCCAGGGTGATCAGGTAGGTGCTCCCGAAGGCGGCAATCTCCGGCACGATCACAGCCTTAAGTCCTTGTCGCTTACAGATTTCGATACCTAGTTCCTGCGTTACCCGTTCGCTTGCTTCGTGGCGCATCGTGCGCATCGTCCGGCGGACGTCTGCGTCCTGGAGAACGCTCAAAAACGGTGACTCTGTCAGCTTGACTTCCAGGGCTTTGTCCAGAGAGTTGTCG
>Ga0126375_10000438_pt1 | contig 11292 bp, 9 predicted proteins | sample PanSoiMetPlot_14_FD_109577 | JGI IMG/M metagenome (GOLD analysis project Ga0126375, IMG submission 109577) | Tropical forest soil microbial communities from Panama - MetaG Plot_14 | ecosystem: Environmental > Terrestrial > Soil > Tropical forest | place: Panama | collected 2016-02-17 | reverse complement strand
CTGATGCAATCGATCTCGCCGAGGACCGCGATCGCTTCAAGAAGTTGCTCGAGAAGCTCCAGCTGCGTCAGCCACAAAATGGCATTGCCACTTCGCCGAACGCCGCACGCGCTATCGCCGATGAGATTGGATATCCTGTCGTGATTCGCCCGTCATATGTGCTGGGCGGTCGTGCTATGGAAATTGTGCGCGATGGCGTGCAGCTCGATCGCTACGTGGCCCGACTTGCGGGCGATCTCGACAGGCCAAGCGAGCTGGTCGTTTCCAAAAAGAGTCCACTGCTGATCGACCGCTATCTGTCCGATGCCACCGAAGTTGATGTCGACTGCCTTTGCGACGGTAAGGATACGTTCATCGCCGGCATCATGGAGCACATTGAGGAAGCCGGCATTCACTCCGGCGATTCCGCCTGCGCGCTTCCACCCCACTCGTTAGGGGAAAAGACGATCGCCGAACTCGAACGCCAGACCCGCGCGCTAGCGCTCGCGTTAAACGTGGGCGGGCTGATGAACGTGCAGTACGCAATAAAGGATGGCGAGATCTACGTGCTGGAGGTTAATCCGCGCGCCTCGCGCACGGTACCGTTCGTCGCCAAGGTCATCGGCATTCCCGTCGCCAAGATCGCCGCGAGGGTCATGGCTGGCGAAAAGCTAAAGGACTTCAATCTGAAATCTATCCGTCCCAGGCACCGAGCGGTGAAAGAGGCGGTGTTTCCGTTCGCGCGCTTCCCCGGCGTTGATACCGTGCTCGGTCCTGAGATGAAATCGACCGGCGAGGTCATGGGGATCGACGGCTCGTTCGAAATCGCCTTCGCAAAGAGTCAGATTGGCGGCGGAACAAGCCTGCCGCGGAACGGAACTGTCTTTGTCTCGGTGAAGGATGCCGATAAAGCGCGCATTCTGCCCGCGGTGCAGCTACTGGCCTCTCTCGGTTTCAAGACCATCGCGACGTCGGGAACTCAACGTTACCTGGCGGAACAGGGTGTGGGGGCGGCCAAGATCAACAAGGTGCTGGAAGGCCGGCCCCATATCGTCGATGCCATAAAAAACGGCAGTGTTCAGCTGGTTTTTAATACCACCGAGGGTGCCGCGGCGCTGGCAGACAGCCGTTCGCTGCGCCACGCCGCCCTCTTGCATAAAGTGCCGTACTACACCACTCTTTCAGGGGCCGTCGCCGCGGCGCAGGGCATTAAGGCCTATCTCGAGGGTGACTTCGAGGTACGCGCGCTGCAAAGCTACTTTGGCGGCCAGGGGTGACGGCACGAGTGGCGCCGGAAAGCTTATAGTCGCGGCATCAGTTGAGGCTGGCCGCGACAGGATTTTTTTGACGGCCCTCGTTTACATGACTCCGGTTTCGCGGGTGACCGTGGCCGGAGTCGTATTACGAGTCCATTTAACGGATTCGCGGTGAAAGGGGCTTGGCGGCGCTCGTTCAGGTTGTTTTCGGGCGCCCGCCAGAGGAGATGAGAAGATGGAAAAAATTCCAATGACCGCCGCCGGCTATGCCACGCTCGAGTCCGAGCTCAAGCATTGCCAGCGGGTCGAGAGGCCCCGCATCATTCAGCAAATCACCGACGCGCGCACGCATGGCGATCTGTCTGAGAACGCCGAGTATCACGCTGCCAAGGAGGCACAATCGATCAATGAGGGCCGCATCGCGGAGCTTGAGGACAAGCTCGCGCGCGCCGACATCATCGATGTTTCAAAATTGTCCGGCGATACCATCACCTTCGGCGCGACCGTAACGCTGGTTGATGAGGACACCGACGAAAAAAAGGTGTGGCAAATCGTCGGCGAACCTGAGGCCGATGCCAAGAAAGGCAAGATTTCTATTACGTCGCCACTTGCCAAGGCACTGATCGGCAAGACCAAGGGCACCTCGGTAGAGGTCAACACGCCAGGCGGGGCCAGAGCTTATGCAGTGAAGAAGATCGAGTGGCGATAGCGCCGGTCCTCATTCCGGCTCGATCTTTGCGTCGGCGGCAATCTGCTTCCATTTCTGCGTTTCGACGCCTTGAAATTTTCTGAGTTCGTCTGGTGTGCTCGCTTCGGGCTCGATGCCGGCGGCTAGGAGCTTGGTGGATACTTCCTTGTCGGCGAGCGCTTCGCGGAATGCCGCATTGAGCTTGTCGACGACAGCCTTGGGTGTTTTTGCCGGTGCGTAGGCCGCGAACCAGGCGGTCAGCTCGTAACCTTTCAGTCCTGATTCATCGATAGTCGGCAAATCGGGAGCCAGCGGCGACCGCTTAAGGCCCGATACAGCAAAGCCCTTGAGCTTACCGGCGCGCACCGGTGGTAAAGCGGTCATGACATCGCCGAAAAAGATCGAAATCTGCCCGCCAAGCAAATCTGTGACGGCCTGTGGGTTGCTTTTGTAGGGAACGTACAACATGTCGATACCGGCCAACGTTTTGAGGAGTTCGGCGGACATGCGCGAGGATGTCGAACCGGCGCCGAAAGTAAGTTTCCCCGGATTGGCCTTGGCGTAGGCGATCAGTTCTTTGACATCGTTTGCCGGCACCGAAGGGTTCGCGACCAAAGCAAGCGTGATCGTGCCGAGCTTGGTGATCGGCTCGAAGTCGGTCACCGCGTCATAAGGCACTTTCTTGAGAAGGCTCTGATTGGAGGCATGTGTCGTGTTTGATGTAACGAACACTGTGTATCCGTCGGGCGCCGAGCGCACCACGTTTTGAGATGCGGGAATGCCGTTACCGCCCGCAATGTTTTCGACAAAAACGCTGCGGCCCAAAGTCGTCGACATGCGGTTGGCGAGGAGCCGCGCCAGCGTGTCGGTCGCGCTGCCTGCAGCGAAGGGCACCACAAAGCGAATGTTCTGGGATGGATAAACTTCTTGCGCCTGCGCACTGATCGCAGTGATAAAGACTACGGAAGCAAAAAAATTAGAGGCCAGTTTCTTCATGGGTTCCTCTCTAGACGGATTGGTTTTGCGTGCCGCGGGTGAAGCGTGGCGCGTCAGCCGCGATCTCGATCGGAATATCAAGCACTAGGAACGATAGTGACTTGCCATGGCCATCCAGGCCGATGCTGGCGTTGACACCCCCTTCGAGCACGTCGTCGAGGACAAAATTAAATGCGGCGAGCTTGGGCAAATCGTAGCGCACGACGCGGGCGGGCTTGCGCGCGGCGAAAACCTGAGCTACGCGCTCGGCCGTCACTTGCGCAGCCACCGTTGGGAAATCGGCCGGATTTCGACAGACAAGAACCAGATTGAGCCGGTTGCCTTTATCTCCGGTGCGCGCATTGGCGATTTCCTGCAAGCGGACAGTGCGCATTATGCTGACGCTCCCAGCATTGTGACACGCGGCTCCGCATAGTGGCGCTCGATGAGGCAGGAAGCGCTGGCGAGACGCGGTGTGATACGCCTGCGGAAGCCTGCGCCGCCGGCTGGCCCGGCACAATAAAGGGCTTCGACCTCATCGAGCAGCATTTCAATTTGCGCGGTATCGGCTGATTGCGCCGCAAAGCGTAGACGGACGTCGTTTGCTTGTGCGACGCCAAAATCTGATCGGTTGTGCCCAGCGCCCAATACGCTCAGCACACCGATTGCGTCGATACGGACGTTGAGGTGCGGGACGCGTTTGCGCAAGCGCGCGCGAACGACCTCAGCAGCCAACTGTGCGCGAGCGGACGCATTGGGACCGGCATAGGAAATCTCTGCTTCACCGAGCAGTCCGCTATCGAAGCAGACCGTTGCCTTCAACGTCTCAGGCGCCGGCCTGCCGCGCGCGCCAGAAACGCGCACACGATCCTTGCCAATTTCGGTGACTTCAACGTCGGTCAGGTCAAGAACGACGTCGGGCGCAAGGTAGGCAGAAGGATCATGGATCTCGTACAGTAATTGCTCGACGACGGTCAGGCGATCGACCACGCCGCCGGTGCCCTGCGGTTTGGTGATAACGATCTCTCCAGTCTCGTCGACTTCAGCGATCGGATAGCCGACTTCGGCGAGATCGGGCACATCCTTGTAGCCAGGATCCGCAAAATAGCCGCCGGTGACTTGCGCCCCGCATTCGAGCAAATGGCCTGCCAGCGTTCCGGCGGCGAGCCGGTTCCAGTCGTCAGCGTGCCATCGATAGGCATGCAGCAAGGGCCCAAGCGCAAGCGCGGAATCAGCGACGCGGCCAGTCACGACAATGTCGGCGCCCTGGTCCAGCGCCTGGGCGATTGGTTGCGCGCCGAGATAAAGATTCGCCGAGATGATGTCGCGCGATCGCGCGAGACTGGTGCCGCCGATCTCGCGGGCTGCGAAATCGGCGGCCGAAAGCTTGGCCGCGATGTCGTCTCCTTCGATTGTGGCAAGGCGCGGCGCACGCAAGCCAAGCGAGTGCGCAATCTGGACAATACGATGCGCTGCAGCCGCCGGATTGGCCGCACCGAAATTGCCGACGATCCGGATGCCCGATGTAAGACAATGCCCCAAAACCGGTGGCAGCATTCGCTCGAGCGCGGGACTGAAGCCGTGCTGGGGATTCTGCCGGCGCTCAAGCTGGCACAGAGCCAGCGTGCGCTCTGCCAGCGTCTCGAACATCAAAAAGCGCTGGCCGGGTTGCGTGGCGAGAGCATTCACCACCGGGCCACCCGCATCGCTCCGGTCGCCGGCAAAGCCAGCTGCTGCGCCGATGAACACCTTTGTCATTGGCGCGATGCTAACGGGACCCAATTATCGTGTAAAACAAGGAGACGGTGTCGGAGCCCAGAACGTTACTCCTGCATCGGCACCATCGCTGCATCCTTCGAATTGCGCAGCGTGAGCGAAGTTTTCACGTTGCGCACATTTCGTACGGCGGTGAGTTTCTCAACGAAGGCCTGAAAAGTCTTCAGGTCAGGCGCCACACATTTGAGCACGAAATCAATTTCGCCAGACAGCATCCAGCACTCTCGCACAAGAGGCTGTGCGCGTACGAACTCCTCGAATGCGACGAGATCGGGCTCCGCCTGGCTCGCAAGATGCACCATGGCGAAGACCGTGACCTCATAGCCGAGCTTTTTCTCATCAAGCAACGCACGGTATCCCTTGATATACCCGGCCTCCTCCAGCGCGCGCACGCGGCGCAAGCACGGCGGCGCCGAAATGCCCACGCGGCTTGCCAGCTCGACATTGGTGATGCGGCCGTCCTCCTGAAGCTCTTTGAGAATTTTTCGGTCGATCGCGTCAAGACGAGCGGGCACGGGGGGTTACCTTTGGCCGAATGGAAGCTGAACAACATCCATACCGCGAAACATTATTTCGCGAAACAATATTGCGCGGTCTAGCCAATCGCGACTTGCGGAAATGAGCGGAGACTGTGGGTCCGGGGGTTGCATATCTTGCATAGCTCGGGCGGAGGCCATACATGGTGCAAAGCAAAAGAACCGGCCCGATCGGCCGCCCCGGGGACAAAGCCCTGATGCGCCCGTCCAGGGGGCTTCCAACATGGCAAAGACCACCCACGCCAAAGTCGTGATCGTCGGCTCGGGACCGGCCGGGTACACCGCTGCGATCTATGCCGCGCGCGCCATGCTTGAACCGATCCTGATTCAAGGCGTCCAGCCGGGCGGTCAGCTAATGATCACCACAGATGTAGAGAACTACCCTGGCTTCGCGGACGTCATCCAAGGCCCGTGGCTGATGGAGCAGATGCAGGCGCAGTCCGAGCACGTCGGTACTCGTACCGTCACCGATCACGTGGTCAAAGTTGAGCTGGCGCAGCGGCCTTTCAAACTTATCTGCGATTCCGGCGACGTTTATCTTGCCGACGCCTTGATTATCGCCAGCGGCGCGCAGGCGCGCTGGCTTAATCTGCCTTCCGAGCAGAAGTTCAAGGGTTATGGCGTGTCAGCATGCGCAACTTGCGATGGGTTCTTCTACCGCAACAAGAAAGTAGTCGTGGTCGGCGGCGGCAATACTGCCGTGGAAGAGGCGCTGTTCCTAACCAATTTTGCTTCTAATGTCACGGTCGTGCACCGGCGCGACACGTTCCGGGCTGAGAAAATTTTGCAGGACCGGCTGTTCAAACATCCTAAGATCGAAGTGGTCTGGGACACCGTGCTCGAAGGCATCATTGGCGGTGATAACCCGCTGAGAGTCAGCGGCGTGCGACTCAAAAACGTTAAAACGGGCGCGGTCACGGAACGTCTTGTGGATGGCGTCTTTATCGCGATTGGCCACCAGCCAGCATCGGAGCTCTTTACCGGCCAAATCCAAATGAAACCATCCGGTTATATCGTGACCACTGGCAATTCCACTGCAACCTCGGTGCCCGGCGTGTTCGCCGCGGGCGACGTTACCGACGATATCTATCGGCAGGCCGTAACTGCCGCAGGACAAGGCTGCATGGCCGCCATGGAAGCGGAGAAATTCCTCGCCGCGCACGAACATCAGCGTGCGGCGGCGGAATAGATCATGGCGGCACCCAATACCACGATGGACTGGGATAAGCTGAAAGTGTTTCACGCCGCAGCCGAAGCCGGCTCATTCACGCATGCCGGTGAACGGCTCGGACTGTCACAATCGGCGGTATCGCGCCAGGTTTCAGCTTTGGAAACCGAACTCTCGGTTTCGCTGTTTCATCGCCACGCACGTGGACTGATCCTCACCGAGCAGGGCGAATTGCTGTACCGGACCGCGCATGAAGTCTTTATGAAGCTCGAGGCCGCCCGCACCAAGCTCACCGACAGCCGGGAGCGGCCAAATGGCGAACTTAAAGTACAGACTACGCCCGGCATCGGTGTACATTGGCTCACGCCGCGGCTCGGTGAATTTCTGGATCTTTATCCAGACATCCACATCACGCTGATCACCACTGACGAAGAGCTGGATCTGGCGATGCGCGAGGCTGATGTCGCCATCCGCCTGCGGCAGCCGACCCAACCTGACCTGATCCAACGCAAGCTGTTTTCCGTGCATTTCCATGCCTACGCCTCGCCTGATTATCTCAAGCGATTCGGCACGCCGCGGGCACATGAAGAACTCGACAAGCATCGCATTATTATTCTTGGTGGTGGCGTCGTGCCGGCGCATCTACAGAATCGGCGCTGGCTGCTGGAAATCAGCCGTGAGGGCAAAGATCCGCGCACACCGCATCTCACCGTGAACAACGTGCTTGGCGTCTTACGAGCGTGCCAACGCGGGCTTGGCATCGCTGTACTGCCTGACTATCTGGTCGAAGAAAACGGCGGCCTGGTGCAGTTGTTCGGCGAAGCAGACACGCTCGCTCTGGATGCCTATTTTGTTTATCCAGAAGAGCTCAAGTCAGTCGCTCGCATCCAGGTATTCCGAGACTTCCTGGTTGCAAACGCGCAGCGTTGGCACTTCTGATTCGCCCGCCACGATTCCCAATTATCGACCCGCAATTACGCGAGAATTGTCGCATTCCCAACGAGTTGCGATTGCGCATGGCTGACATGCGGGGACCGGCGTTGTCGCAATGGCGCACGCTTCGCATACTTCATGTCCGCTGTCGCGCCGGATGTATCCTCCCAGAATCGCCGGTGGACAGCGTTGTTCCCCTCTGGAAGATATTGCCGGCCCCACGTCGGCAATCACTGAAACCGGGCCCCCGAAAGGGGCCCGGTTTTTTTAGTAGGCCGTTTGTTTCTTTGAGTTTTGATCAGTAAAAGCGCGCGATGTAGTAAGCGATGTCGCTAACAGGCGCGGTAGCGTCGAAGCCATGACGCCCTCATAGCCGTGCCGGATTTTTTCTCGATACTTACGCATCGCAGACCCGTCTGTGTGCGCGGTTTGACGCGCGAATCACCAGCCCATGCAAGTGCGCCGACTGGAGACCGGCAGTTCCATTGCGGAAAAGCGCCCCAGCCGCCAACCAAGTACATTGGCGGTGCCCCAGCGGGGCCGCCGATGATCTCGAGTTCGATGTAGAGAAGTGGATGTAACTACTGAAAAGTGCCTACGAACCGTCCACCTAGGCGTCTGTTCCCTTAGCCTCTCCTGTTTGCTAAAAGCCGCGGGGAATCGCGCGAATCGTCTAATCTTGCAAAATAGCCACAGTTAACGACTGTTCTAACGAGGTTATTCGGAAAAACGTAACCGGGCCTGCGCTATCAGTTAGAGTGAATCGGACATAGGGGGCCCTCCCCTACAATTAGGAGAAAATGTGGTGAAAAGTGCTCGATTTGACCGCCTCCTGGCTTCGACGGCGCTTGTGCTGGTGCTGGCCTGGTCTAGCCAAGCGGGTGCGCAGCAAGCCGAAAGCCCGTTGCAAACAGCAGTGCCCGTACCGGATACGTCACTGCCGCCGCCACTAACGGCCAAGGACATAGAAGCGCGCGACACGCATTCCGCGCCGGCCGTCATCAAGCAAGAACCCAAGCCGGATGCTACAGCTCCCTCAACCGAGCCCGCCAAGGCCGCAGCCGCCCCGACGGCAGCGCCAGTTTCTGCGGCGGACAGTGGCGTGGCCGACAAGCTGCGCGAACTCATCACAGGCAAGCAGTTCGAACGTCTGGTCAGCCGCAAAGCCGACCGCACCGGTATCGAAACCTACTACAGCGCCCGTAATTATGCGCCGATGTGGGTGAGCAACAATGCCGGCAATGAGCGCGCCAAGGCTGCAATTGCCTATTTGTCGCAGGCTGATGCGGTCGGCCTCGATGCGAGCGATTATGCGACACCCGATTTCAAGGCGGGGAGCAGCCCGGACGCCCTCGCCGAAGCCGAGCTCAAGCTGGCTGTCGCCGCCCTCACCTTTGCGCGTCATGCGCAGATCGGGCGAATCCATTTCACGCGCGTTGCTGCAGATATCCAATATGAACTGGCCGCACCCGAACCAGCGGATGTATTGGCCAAGCTAACCGAGGGCAACGACGCGGCCAAGGTACTTGACGGCTTCAATCCGCCGCAGGCTGCATTCAAGGCGCTCAGGGCCAAGCTCGCCGAACTGCGCAAGGGACCGGTCGTCTCCGAGACCAAGGTCACGCAGAAACCCGAGCAGCCGAGAGTCAATATCCCGGATGGCAAGATTCTCGGCCCCGGCATGAAGGATGCGCGCGTGGTGGCGCTACGCAAGCGTCTCGACATCGCGGGCGACAAAGACAATCCGCTCTACGATGACGCGGTGCGCGATGCGGTAAAAACTTTCCAGACCGAAAGCGACCTTAACGTCGACGGCGATCTCGGACCAAACACGGTGCGTGCGCTCAACAGCGAGCGCAAGGAAGTGCAGCACGTGTCTGGCAGCGCGATCGAAACGATCGTCGTCAACATGGAGCGTTGGCGATGGCTGCCGCGCGACCTCGGCAATCCGCACGTTATCGTCAACGTGCCCGACTACACGCTGACGCTTTACAACAATGACAAAGTCTATTGGCACACGCGGATCGTCGTCGGCAAGCCGAGCCTGCCAACTCCGATGGTCAGTGCGGACATGAAATTCATCACCATTAATCCGACGTGGAACGTGCCGCCGTCCATTATCGAGAAAGAATACCTGCCGGCTCTGGAGCAAGATCCGCAGGCCCTCGATCGCATCGGCCTCAGAGTGACGCAGGATGCCGACGGCACAATCCACATTTCCCAGCCGCCCGGCGCTGGGAATGCGCTCGGTCGCATCCGCTTCAACTTCCCCAACAAGTTCTTAGTTTATCAGCACGACACGCCGGACAAATTTTTGTTTGCGCGTGAAAAGCGGGCCTATAGCCACGGCTGCATGCGCGTGCAGAATCCCCTGACCTACGGCGAGAAATTGCTGTCGCTCGTGCTACCGAAAGAACGCTACACCGAGGCGCGCCTTGAATCGATGTTCGGAGGCAGCGAGATCAATATCAACTTCTCGAAATTCATCCCGGTGCATCTGACCTATCAGACCGCTTTCGTGGATGACGCTGGCAAGCTGCAGCTGCGCGAGGATGTCTACAGCCGCGACGCTAAGATGTTCGCGATTCTCAAGAGCAATGAGCGCAAGGTCGCTGATGTCGCAATCGAGCGAGCGTCAAATACTTCGTCCAAGCCGGTACGCCTGCCAGTCGGCATGTATGGCGGAGGTGGTTACAGCTATGGCGGCGGCTTTTTCGATTGGATGTTTGGCGGACCACAGGGCGGGCCTCGCCCCTATCCGCCGCGTAACATTCCGCCGCCGCGTTATAACGGCCGCTTCACTTGGCGCTAGGCGAGTAAGCCATCGGCATTAAGCGCCGGCGACAGATGCGCTGGCGTTTTTGTTCTCGTCGACGCGCGGTGGAACTTGGTACAGGCGGGTGGACTTGAACCACCGACCTCTGGTTCCACAGACCAGCGCTCTAACCAACTGAGCTACGCCTGCACGCGCCATCGGCTTCGTTCGAAGCTCGATCCAAGCGGGCGGAACCTAGGAGCCGTTCGCCCCTTTGGCAAGCGGCCGCGGCGAGTGCTGCCCAAACGAAACCCAGGCATTTCTGCCTGGGCGTCGCGTCCACGATATCGAAGCTCTAACGTCAGGCCGCCTTGTTGAACGCGGCGTTGAGGCTTTCCTTGATTGGTTCGGCAGTTTCCGTCGCCACTTTCTGGGCGTGCTCGGAAAGTTCCTTGGCCTGTGTGACCAGGGCATCAAACTGCTTGCGTAAATAGGCGCTGTAAAGCTCGACCATTTCCGAATAAGACTTGGCGGTCATCAGCTCACTCAGCAGATCAAAAGTGGCGTCACTGTTCGCACGAGTGGTCTCAATCACCTTGAGGCCGTAACTCGCACAGCCCTTCGATGCCGTCGAATAGGTGTCTTCAAGGACATCGGTGGCCTTTTCGGCAACACTCTTGGCCTTCTCGTAGTTCTCTTTGGCCTGCGCAACGCCCTTTTCGGCTAACTCACGGAATACTGTGGGGATCTCGATTTTCGGCATTTCGAACTTGGGCATCTCGAATTTCGGCATTTCGAAAGCCGGTATGCTGACGGAGGCTATCGCCTTTGACTTGGACTTTGGCGTTTGAGTAGCGGAAGCAGTAGTTTCTGCCATAATGATTATCCTTCGCTTGTGAGGGCATTCAGGTCGGGCCGTCCGCCCTCGGAAAATCGGCCCTATATTTCGGGAACCGCAGCGCACTTAAATCCATCTTGCGCTGGCGATAAGTTACCTATATCCCAATTTTTGATGCATTGCAACAAAATTATTGCATTGCACAAAAATGGGCCGAGAGTTCTCAAGAACCGGGAAGGCAAAATCGGGGCGTGTCCTTGCGCCCATCAGGTCGCGATGGGTTGCACGTAGAGAATATGTGATGCTCCGCAACGCTCGCCGAGCAGGGTAAGGAACTGAGGAAACGGGGTAGCCAAAATAATTGGGCAGGGAACCCGGCATTGATGGG
>Ga0126375_10000436_pt1 | contig 11312 bp, 9 predicted proteins | sample PanSoiMetPlot_14_FD_109577 | JGI IMG/M metagenome (GOLD analysis project Ga0126375, IMG submission 109577) | Tropical forest soil microbial communities from Panama - MetaG Plot_14 | ecosystem: Environmental > Terrestrial > Soil > Tropical forest | place: Panama | collected 2016-02-17 | reverse complement strand
CATGGTCCGCCAATGACGTGCCGACTGGTTCGGTCAGCGGTCTCCCGATCCCGCGTTTCGTGAGCCTGAACTCCGACCGGGCCAATGCACGCTCAGGGCCGAACAAGGATCAGGACGTGCGCTGGGTCTATACCCACGCCGGCATGCCGGTCGAGGTTACGGCGGAGTTCGAGAACTGGCGCCGCATCCGCGATTGGGAGGGCGCCGAGGGCTGGGTTTACCACTCATTATTGTCCGGCAAGCGCACGGCCACAGTTGTTCCAAGCAAGACCAAAGATGAGCTGGTCCCACTCTTTGAGAAGGCGGACATCGAATCCTCGATAGTGGCCCGCTTGCAGCCCGGCGTGCTGGGCGCGCTGAAGTCCTGCAATGGCAACTGGTGTCAGTTTAGCGGTAAAGGATTTGACGGGTTCGTCCGGCAGGAGCGGCTATGGGGCGCTTACCCGAATGAGAAGGTGGACTAGGCGCGTCACGCTCTGAAACACGACGCCCTGCTGGGCCGGGCATAAAACGCGAAATCTTCAGGTTTGTGCGACTAGCTTTTGCGCCGCAGGCGCACGACCACATCAACGCGCGCAATTTCATAGCCTTCTGGCGGTGTCGGGGTCTTGCCGACGATGACGTCGGCATCCGGGATATCGAGCACCTCATCCTCGCCTTCTACGAAGAAGTGATGATGGGCGGTGACGTTGGTGTCGAAATACGCCTTCGAGCCATCAACCGCGACCTGCCGCAAGAGTCCCACTTCGGTGAACTGGTGCAAGGTGTTGTAGATCGTCGCGAGCGACACCGGGACTTTCGCGCGGGTCGCCTCTTCGTAGAGCATTTCGGCGGTCAGATGCCGATCACCTTTGCCGAACAGGATCCAGCCCAGTGCCATGCGCTGGCGGGTTGGACGCAACCCGACCTCACGCAACATCGCCTTCACGTCATGCCAGGGGCAACCGGTGAGGGCCGACCGATCCGGTAGGTGCTCGGCGCCGGCCTTTACGCTCGGGATTACCAAGGTACGCGTGGGAGCCATTATTATTCATACCCAAAATGCCGGCTCCAGGCAGAGGCCGGCAAAAACCGTTTCATCCGCAACATATACGCAATCAACCCATCAGATGCAACCGCCTCGCAACTGCCGATAAAGTCGGTTTGGCGCGTTTTTTTTGCGCAGCAAACCTGCGTTGTGGCTCGCTGTCCCGCCATCTTTGCCCGCTAGGCTTGGTATGTTACCAACGCGGGCATGGGACCTCAGCCAAGCCCGCTATGCGAGGATTCAACGCGCATGGACACGCGGCGGCATAGCTTCGAGTACGAAGATTTGCTCGCTTGCGGCCGCGGCGAACTCTTCGGCGCCAGCAACGCACAGTTGCCGTTGCCACCAATGTTGATGTTCGACCGCATCGCCGAAATCACCGAGAACGGTGGTGAGCACGGCAAGGGAATGATCCGTGCGGAACTCGACGTGAAGCCGGATCTCTGGTTTTTCCTCTGCCACTTCAAGGGCGACCCGGTTATGCCGGGCTGTCTCGGACTGGATGCGCTCTGGCAGTTGGTCGGGTTTTTTCTCGGCTGGCTGGGCGCGCCGGGCAAGGGCAGGGCACTTGGCCTGGGTGAACTGAAATTTTCAGGCCAGGTATTGCCGAGCGTCAAAAAAGTCATCTATGGCATCGACATTAAGCGCGTCATGCGCTCGAAACTGGTACTTGGTATTGCCGATGGGTGGGTGTCGGCGGACGGCAACGTGATCTACCGTGCCAGCGATCTCAAGGTTGGCCTGTTCAAACAGGACGAAGCGTTGCAGCCGAGTAGCGCTTGAGAGCGGCGGGGGGCTTGCAGAACGACCGCAGCCGGCCAATGTGTGCGCCAATCGACGATTAACCGCGGCAAAGGCTTGAAGGGTAATACGGCAATGCGACGTGTCGTCGTCACTGGAATGGGCATCGTCTCATCCATCGGCAACAATACGCAGGAAGTGCTGGCGAGCCTCCGGGAGGCCAAGTCCGGCATCGTGCGTGCGGATAAATACGCGGAGCTCGGCTTTCGCTGCCAGGTACACGGCGCGCCGCGGCTCGATGCCGAAGAAGTGGTCGACCGCCGCGCCATGCGGTTTCTCGGCGGTGGCGCCGCCTGGAATCATGTGGCGATGGAGCAGGCGATCCGTGATTCCGGCGTCGAGGAAAAAGAAATTTCAAATGTGCGCACTGGTATCGTGATGGGTTCCGGCGGGCCTTCCTGCCGCGCCATTATCGACGCCGCGGATACCGCACGCAGCAAGGGACCCAAGCGGGTCGGACCCTTCGCGGTGCCGAAGGCGATGTCGTCGACGGCTTCGGCGACGCTCGCTACCTGGTTTAAGATCAAGGGCGTGAATTATTCGATCTCGTCGGCTTGCGCGACGTCGAACCACTGCATCGGCAATGCGGCCGAGCTCATTCAATGGGGCAAGCAGGACCTGATCTTTGCCGGCGGGTGCGAAGAACTAGACTGGTCACTCTCCGTGCTGTTCGATGCCATGGGCGCGATGTCGTCCAAATATAACGAGACGCCGCAGAAGGCATCGCGCGCTTACGACAAGGATCGCGACGGGTTCGTTATCGCCGGTGGCGCCGGCGTGCTGGTGCTCGAAGAGCTTGAGCACGCCAAAGCTCGCGGCGCGAAGATCTACGGCGAAGTCGCCGGCTATGGCGCGACGTCGGACGGCTACGACATGGTCGCGCCTTCCGGCGAGGGCGCGGCGCGCTGCATGAAGATGGCACTCGAGAACGTGAAGGCGCCGGTCGATTACATCAACCCGCACGCCACCTCGACGCCGATCGGCGACATCAAGGAGATCGAAGCGGTCCGCGAAGTGTTCGGTGCAAAGTGCCCGCCCATTTCGGCGACGAAGTCGTTGACCGGTCATTCGCTTGGCGCGACCGGCGTGCAGGAAGCGGTCTACTCGCTCCTGATGATGCAGAACGGCTTCATCTGCGAGAGCGCCAACATCGAAAATCTCGATCCGGCCTTCGCGGACATACCGATCGTGCGCGAGCGTCAGGATAACGTGAAATTGGGTTGCGTGTTGTCGAACTCATTCGGGTTCGGCGGCACCAATGCGTCGGTTGTGTTCAAGCGGCTTGATGCATGACGATTTCCTCTGAGACTTTCCGGGCAGCACCGCGCTTTTTCCCGTCATCGGATTGTCGTGTCGGAGCCATAAACGGGCTTGCGCCACGACGTCAGCTGATTCGAGCGGGGGCGGCACGTGAACAAGCCCGTTTCCCCTTTCGATCTCCGCCCCGTTCCGAGTAGGCCGACGACCATGGCAGGTGAGCACATCGCTCCGCGCGGCAGTTTGATGGAGGGAAAGCGCGGCCTGATCATGGGTGTTGCCAACGACCATTCCATCGCCTGGGGCATTGCGCAGATGTTGGCGGCGCACGGCGCTGAGCTGGCTTTCACCTATCAAGGTGACGCGCTCGCCAAGCGCGTGAAACCGCTTGCAGAACAGACCGGCTCGTCCCTGATATTGCCTTGCGACGTCGAGGACGTTGCCTCCGTCGATGAGGTTTTCGAAAAGATCGGCAAGCAATGGGGAACGATGGATTTTCTCGTGCACGCCATTGCCTTCTCCGACAAGAACGAGCTGAAGGGGCGTTACGCCGATTCCACGCGGGAGAATTTCATCCGCACGATGTTGATCTCCTGCTACGCGTTCACCGAAGCAGCCAAGCGCGCCGCATCGCTGATGCCGAATGGCGGCGCCATGGTCACGCTCACCTATAATGGCGGCCTGCGCGCCATGCCGAATTACAACGTAATGGGCGTGGCGAAAGCTGCGCTGGAGGCTTCGGTGCGGTATCTCGCCGTCGATTTCGGCGCGCAGAAGATCCGGGTCAATGCCATATCGGCCGGGCCGATCCGTACGCTCGCCGGCGCTGGCATCACCGACGCGCGCTATATGTTCGCCTTCCAGCAGAAGCATTCACCGCTTGGCCGAGGCGTCACGCTGGAGGAACTGGGCGGCGCCGGCCTGTATCTCCTGTCGGATCTGTCGACCGGCGTCACCGGCGAAATCCATTTCGTCGATTCCGGCTACAACGTCATCGCCATGCCGCAGCCGGACGCGCTCAAGGCAAATGGGGTGGACGGCAACGGCGGCCCGTAGCGCCTCGGCGCATTGCGGTCTAAGGCGTCCAGAAAAACTCCTGCGCAAGGCAAAATAAAAAAGGGCGGCACTGCGCCGCCCTTGCAGATGTGTCGTGCGCCGTTACTGCGCGGCGCCGCCTTGCGCGGCCTGGGGTTGGTCGCCGCCCTCGGCCCGCTGCTTGCCTTCGATGTCCTCGCCGGTGGCTTGATCCACCGCCTTCATGGACAGGCGCACTTTGCCGCGCTCGTCCACACCGAGGAGCTTTACTTTAACCTTGTCACCTTCCTTGACGACGTCGGAGACTTTGTTCACCCGGCGCGCTGCCAGTTGGCTGATGTGCACCAGACCGTCCTTGGCGCCGAAGAAGTTCACAAAGGCGCCGAAGTCCATGACCTTGACCACAGTGCCTTCGTAGATGTGTCCGACTTCCGGATCGGAAGCGATCGACTTGATCCAGTTGATCGCCGCCTTGATCGATTCGCCGTTGGCCGAAGCGACCTTCACGGAGCCGTCGTCCTCGATGTTGATCTTGGCGCCCGTCTTTTCGACAATCTCGCGGATCACCTTGCCGCCGGTGCCGATCACTTCGCGGATCTTGTCGGTCGGGATCTTGAACATCTCGATGCGCGGAGCGTGCTCACCAAGTTCGGCGCGCGCCGCTGTCAGGGCCTTGCCCATCTCGCCGAGAATGTGCAGGCGACCGTCTTTCGCCTGCGCGAGCGCGACCTTCATGATCTCCTCGGTGATGCCGGCGATCTTGATGTCCATCTGCAGGGACGTCACGCCGTGGTCGGTGCCGGCCACCTTGAAGTCCATGTCGCCGAGGTGGTCTTCGTCGCCAAGAATGTCGGAAAGTACGGCATAGCGCTTATCCTCGAGAATGAGGCCCATGGCGATGCCCGCCGTCGGACGCTTGAGGGGCACGCCCGCATCCATCAGTGCCAGCGATGAGCCGCAGACCGTGGCCATCGACGACGACCCGTTCGACTCGGTGATCTCGGAGACGACGCGGATCGTGTAGGGGAATTCGGCCGAAGGCGGCAGCATCGGATGGAGCGCACGCCAGGCGAGCTTGCCGTGACCGATTTCGCGGCGGCCGGGCGAACCGATACGGCCGGTTTCGCCGACGGAGAAGGGAGGGAAGTTGTAGTGCAGCAGGAAAGTCTCTTTGTACGTTCCCTGCAGGGCGTCGATGAACTGCTCATCTTCGGCCGTGCCGAGCGTCGCGACCACCAGCGCCTGGGTCTCACCGCGCGTGAACAACGCTGAACCATGGGTACGCGGCAGAACGCCGACTTCCGCCACGATCGAACGGACGGTCTTGTTGTCACGGCCATCGATGCGCTTGCCGGTATCGAGAATGTTCCAGCGCACGATCTTGGCTTCGAGCTCCTTGAACACCGCGGCAACGCGCAGCTTATTGTAGTCCGGATTCTCGGCGCCGCCCGGGAAGAAGTGTTCCATCACTTTTTCCTTTGCGGCATCGACCGCGACATGGCGCTCCTGCTTCGAGGGGATCGAATAGGCTGCGCGCAGGTCTTTCTCGACGAGGCCGAGAATTTCCTTCTTGAGCTTCGCATTGTCGGGAAGGGTGAGTTCGCGCGGCTCCTTCGCCGCTTTTTCCGCGAGCTTGATGATTGCCTCGATTACCGGCTGGAAATGCCGATGGCCGAACATCACCGCGCCGAGCATGATGTCCTCGGACAGCTCTTTAGCTTCCGATTCGACCATCAGCACCGCCTCTGTAGTGCCGGCAACGACCAGATCGAGCTGGCTTTCGACCATCTCGTCGAGCTGCGGGTTGAGTACGTACTCATTGTTGATAAAGCCGACGCGCGCGGCGCCGACCGGGCCCATGAAGGGCACACCGGACAGTGTCAGCGCGGCAGAGGCCGCCACCATGGCAACGATGTCGGGATCGTTCTCCAGATCGTGCGACAGCGTGGTGACGATCACCTGCGTGTCACAGCGCCAGCCATCCGCGAACAACGGACGCACGGGGCGATCGATGAGGCGGGATGTCAGCGTCTCTTTTTCAGTCGGGCGGCCTTCGCGCTTAAAATAGCCGCCCGGAATGCGGCCAGCCGCGAAGAACTTCTCCTGATAATTGACGGTCAGGGGCAGGAAGTCGACGCCCTCCTTCGGCGTCTTCGCCGCAACCACGGTGGCAATCACCGTGGTCTCGCCGTAGTTGGCGAGCACGGCTCCATCGGCCTGTCGCGCAATCCGTCCGGTCTCGAGGGTTAGCTTGCGCCCACCCCAATCGAGTTCAACTCGATGCATATCGAACATTTTGTCTTTCTCTCATGGTTTCCGGCGAGCCTCGAAAGCCATGAGCAAGACGGCGAGAAGCTGTCGCGCGTCACCGCGTTGCGGGAGGCAACAGCGTCTGGCGATCCTGCCATGGCGTTTCGAACCTTGCCTTGTCGCAGGAGGCGATCCTTATCGGCTCCTGCCAAATCGCCGGCCGCGCCTATCGCCGCCGGCTTAACGAGCGAACGCGTACACGTATTCGCTGCACGAAACGCACAGGGCGTCTGCGCCCTGCGCGTAATAATCATCGGCGGATGCCGAGCTTCTCGATCAAATTCTTGTAGCTCGCTTCGTTGGTGCGACGCAGATAATCGAGCAGTTGACGGCGATGGCCGACAAGCTTGAGCAGCCCACGACGCGAATGGTTGTCCTTGACGTGGGTTTTGAAATGCTCGGTGAGATTATTGATGCGCTCGGACAGGATCGCCACTTGCACTTCCGGCGACCCGGTATCTCCGGGCTTCTTGGCATACGACTTGATTACTTCGGCCTTGCGGCCGGCGGTCACCGACATCGGTCATCCTTTCTTACGCACGGCTCTGCCCAACAGGCCGGCGAGGTTAAACACACGCTTGGGGACGATTTCGCCACGATCCAGTTCGGCCAGAGCCAGCAATCGGCCCAACACCGTGACATAGACTGTGCCGCGGAAATTGGGTGCGTCCCGTCCGCGCAACAAAACGGCCTGGCCTCGCTGAAGCCTTGCCGCGTCTGCTCCGCTGACGGCCAGCGCCGGGATGTCGTCCAGCGCGGTCTCAACGGGCATTAGAGCATCCGCGAGGCTCGCCTCGCCGGACGCGGCTCTATGGCATAGAGCCTCCAATTGTTCCAGCAAAATCATGGTTTCTTCGCCAAATGGACCAACGGCGGCTCGGCGCAGCGCGCTGACATGGCCAAAACAGCCCAAAGCGCGGCCAAGATCACGGGCCAGCGAGCGCACATAGGTACCTTTCCCGCATTCGGCCTCGAACACCGCGTGGTCAGGATCGGGGGTGTCGGCCAACTCGAGACGGCCGATCTCCACCGGACGCGCAGCCAGTTCCACCGTTTCGCCGTCGCGGGCGAGGTCGTACGCGCGCTCGCCTTCGATCTTGATCGCGGAATAACGCGGCGGCACCTGCTCGATGCACCCGGTGAAAGACAGCAGGAGCGAACGTACGGCGTCGGCCGACGGTCTGTCGTCGCTGCGCGCGATCACCCGGCCCTCGGCATCGTCGGTGTCGCGCTCTTCACCCCAGCGGACCGTGAAGCGATAGAGCTTGCGGCCGTCCATGACGAAGGGAACAGTTTTGGTCGCTTCACCGAGCGCGATCGGCAAAGCACCGGACGCGAGCGGATCAAGCGTGCCGGCATGGCCTGCGCGCTTCGCCTTGAACAGGCGTTTCATGACGCTCACGGCGTGAGTCGACGTCATGCCGACCGGTTTGTCGAGAATGACCCAGCCGTGCACGTCGTACTTCTCGCGCTTCTTCTGCTTCGGTCTGTCCCCGCCGTTGCTGCGATAGATCGGCGCAGGTGCTTCCGCCGGCTCGCCGGCAGACGGGCGAACCAGATTTTTCAAAGTTTCTTCGTTCACTCGCTGTCCTCGTTATTATTCAAGTCGCGCTTTACGTCCGGCGAACGTAGCAGCTTGTCGATGCGCTCGGCCTCGGCGAACCGATCGTCGACGCGGAATCGGATATCGGGCGCGAACTTTAGATTGATGCGATGCGCGATCTCTGAGCGCAGATATTTCTTGTGGCGCTCGAAGGCGGTCACCACGTCCTCGGCGTCGCGACCACCCATCGGCACCACGTAGATGGTGGCCAGGCGCAGATCCGCGGTGACCCGCACTTCGGGAATCGTAATCATGTGCGCCTCGATGACGGGATCGTGCACGTCGCCGCGGGCAAGCATGTCGGCAAGCGCGTGCCGCACGAGTTCGCCGACGCGGAGCTGGCGTTGCGAGCCTCCCGCAGTAGAGTCGCGATGATGTTTGTGTCGCATTGGCTTTGCCCAAATTCGTCTGTTATGGCCGGGCCTGTCCCGGCCATCTCGGTTTAAGGGGGCACGAGCAGTGCTCTCCTTATCGGGTTGCCCGGGACAAGCCCGAGCATGACGGTGGAAATAGCGGAGAAAAATCAGCGCGCACGCTTGAGATTTGGACTCACAGCGAGCGTTGAATCTGCTCCACCCGATAGCATTCGATTACGTCGCCTTGCCGCATGTCCTGGTAGTTCTCGAAGGCCATGCCGCATTCCATGCCGGCGCCCACTTCGCGCACGTCATCCTTGAAACGTTTGAGTTGCGATAACTTTCCTTCGTGGATCACGACGTTGTCGCGGATCAGCCGCACATTGGCGCCGCGCTCGACCGTTCCGTCGGTGACCTTGCAGCCGGCAATATTGCCAACTTTGGACACCTTGAAGATCTCCAGAATCTGCGCGTTGCCCAACATCGTCTCTCGCAACGTCGGCGGCAGCAGGCCGGACATGGCCTTTTTAACGTCATCAACGAGATCGTAGATGATGTTGTAATAGCGAATCTCGATGCCGGCACGTTCGGCTGCCCCGCGCGCTTCTTTGTTGGCGCGAACGTTGAAGGCGATGATAGGAACGCCCGATGCCTCGGCCAGCGTAACGTCCGACTCCGAAATACCCCCGACGCCCGAATGCAGTACACGTGCGGCGACTTCGTCGGTCGCGAGCTTGTCGAGTGCGCCGATGATTGCTTCGACCGACCCCTGCACGTCGGCCTTGACGATCAGCGGAAATTCCTTGCGCCCCGAGGTCTTGGCCTGCGCCATCATTTGCTCGAGCGAGCCGCGCATGCCGGTCGCACGCGCCGCCATTTTTTCGCGCTTTTGCCGGGCGCGATAATCGGTCACTTCGCGGGCGCGTGCCTCATTGTCGACCACGGCCAGGCGGTCGCCGGCGTCTGGCGTGCCGGAGAAGCCGAGCACTTCGACAGGGGTCGAGGGCCCGGCGATCTGCACCGGCTCACCGGTGTCAGACACCAGGGCCCGCACGCGGCCCCACTCAGCTCCGGCGACGACAATGTCACCCGGATGCAATGAACCGCGTTGAACCAGCACGGTTGCCACCGGGCCACGTCCGCGATCGAGCTTGGCCTCGATCACCGTGCCTTCGGCCGGACGATTTGGATTGGCCTTGAGGTCGAGGATCTCCGCTTGCAAGCCGAGCATTTCGAGCAGCTTGTCGATATTTGTCTTCTTGGTGGCGGAGACTTCCACGTCCACCACCTCACCGCCCATGGATTCCACCTGGATCTCATGTTGCAAGAGATCGGTCCGCACACGGTCCGGCTTGGCGTCGGGTTTGTCGATCTTGTTGATGGCGACGATGATCGGAACCTTCGCGGCCTTGGCGTGATGTATGGCCTCGACCGTCTGTGGCATTACGCCGTCATCGGCGGCGACCACGAGCACGACGATATCGGTGACCTTGGCACCGCGAGCGCGCATCGCCGTGAAGGCGGCATGGCCGGGCGTGTCGATGAAGGTAATCTTGGCGCCCGACAGCGCGGTGACCTGATAGGCGCCGATATGCTGGGTGATACCGCCGGCTTCGCCCGCCGCCACCTCGGAAGATCGGATAGCGTCGAGCAGCGAAGTCTTGCCGTGGTCGACGTGGCCCATCACGGTGACGACCGGCGCACGCGGCACAAGCTGAGCAGGGTCGTCCGCGATATCGAACAACCCTTCTTCGACGTCGGCCTCGGCCACGCGACGAACGCTGTGGCCCATTTCCTCGGCAATGAGCTGGGCAGTATCGGCATCGATGACGTCGTTGATCGTTGCCATCTGGCCTTGCTTCATCAGCAGGCGGATCACGTCGACTCCGCGTTCGGACATGCGGTTGGCGAGGTCTTGGATGCTGATCGCTTCGGGTATCGTGACTTCGCGCACCAGCTTTTCCTTCGGCTCGGCTGACGCGGCCCCTTTAAGGCGTTGCGTGCGGCGGCGGAACGAGGCAACCGAACGTTCTCGTATATCGTCGGCGTTCAATGCATTGATGACGGTGAGGCGTCCGCGCTGCTTCTGCTCGCCTCCACGGGGTGCCGGACGCGGCGCTGCGGCAGGACGGCTGGCGCCGCCACGGCGGTTGCGCGGCGCTTCTTCTTCGTCTGCTTCGAGCGCGAGACGGGCCGCCGGGCCGGGACGCGTGGTGTCTTCCGCGCCGAAACGCTTTTTGGCGACTTCACCGGCCTTGCGCTTTGTTTCCTCGTCGTGCTTACGGCGCTCTTCTTCGCCACGCTTGCGCGTTTCGGCGGCTTCGCGCTCGGTGCGGTCGACTGCCTCGCGACTTGCACGGCGGCGTGCTTCTTCCTCGGCAATCTTGCGCTCTTCCGCCTCGCGGACCCGCGAATCGGCGAGGGCATGCGCACGAGCGGTGCGCTCTTCTTCGGTCAGCGTGCGCAGCACGACGCCGGAAGGCTTCGGCTTGACAGCGTCCGATTGCGCGAGACCGGCACTTGAAACAGGCGCGGCCTTTCTACCGGCGCCGGCAGGGGCCTTCTTTGCCTCGACTGGGGGCGCGGCTTCTAACTTTGCTTCGGCCGGTCCGCCGACGACGCGGCGTTTGACCTTTTCGACCACGACCTGCTTGCTGCGGCCATGGCTGAAGCTCTGGCGCACGACGCCGGTCTCGGTGCGTGGCTTGAGTGTCAGCGTCTTGCCAGAGACGCTGAGCTTCTTCTCGCCGGGGTTCTTGGTCTCGCTCATTCCGTACTGTGTCCTTGTGCGCCGCCTGTCGGCGCATGCGCGCCAACTGTTTCTGGCGAAAGGCCGGCCCGGAAATACCTCAAACGCGCAACGCGCGTAAGAAAAGTCTCGCTTCCCGGCCCGGCAAGCAGGGCTGCATGTACCACATTTGGT
>Ga0126375_10000435_pt1 | contig 11313 bp, 12 predicted proteins | sample PanSoiMetPlot_14_FD_109577 | JGI IMG/M metagenome (GOLD analysis project Ga0126375, IMG submission 109577) | Tropical forest soil microbial communities from Panama - MetaG Plot_14 | ecosystem: Environmental > Terrestrial > Soil > Tropical forest | place: Panama | collected 2016-02-17 | reverse complement strand
CGGAGCGGCAATCTCCCCGCGATGAAGACTGACGAAGTGACACCCCTCGAGTTCTGACATTCCTCGGGGGGTGTTGCGCTCCTACCCCTGCCTAGATAGGCTCCGGTGCATGACGACAGAGATCTGGTTCAGAAATCCCAACAACTACATCAAGGAGCTGGCAGAAATCGGCCATACCTTGATCGCTTGGGACCGAGGGATTCTGATTAAAAGGCGAATCGACCCTTTCAAGTTCAGTCAATTGTACTTCGGGGACGATAAAGAGTGGCGAAGTCTCTGCGTCGGCAATGCAGGCACCGTCGAAGTGGATCAAGACCACGACGAGAAGCATCCTAAAGCCGTTTATCCCACCTGGGAGTACGGTGAAAAGATGGAAATTCTCGAGGAAATGATGAGTACAAACATCGGAGACGACCCTCAAGCCTGCATGGACATTAAGATCCCAGAGGAACAGCGCCCCGTTTTCGGCCAGGAGCATCGAGTTCTTGTCACAAACTTGCCAAATGCCCAGCTAGGAGCTTCCAGAAAGTTCTATATCGACCTTAAGGAGTTGCAAGAGGACTATCCTGACGCGATTTTACACCTCCACGGGAGTTATTCCTTCAGAATGATGTTCGGTATGGGGTATCAGGCGGCTGATTACGAGCCGCGGACCCACGCCGCGAACAAAGTCTGTATGCTGCCGACAGGAAAGGCCGTCAGGACCGACGAGCAGATGATCAGAGCCGCTAAGTGGTTCCATCTTCTCGATTACCGCGTGCCTGACATGAGAGTTCCGCGGAATCGTTGCCTCTACAACATCTCGTCAGCCCTCTGGGCTTCCAAGAACTGGGAAGAGAATGTCAAGTTCAAGACTCAAGGAACAGCACTCGTTAATCCAGCTGCTCGTACGACGAGTACGCCTTTGGGCGGTAAGATTTACTCAGGTGATCCGCAACCAGGAGACATGATTAACTGTGATACTTGTAGTCTCGCAAGTTCATGTAAGTACGCTCGTGAAGGCGCGGTGTGCTCTGTGCCGGGGAGCGATGGTTCGACCCTCGCAAATTACTTTCGGTCAAGAGACTCCAATACTATTATCGAAGCTCTCGGTGCGATCATCGGGACTCAGGTAAAGCGTACTGAACGTGCAATCACGGAGGAAGAAGAAGTCGGAGAATTGAATCCACAGGTGAGCCGGGAGCTGAATGCCATCTTTTCCAACGGCATTAAGCTTGCCAAGCTGGTCGATCCTTCTTTGACGAAGCCGAATGTGTCAATCAACGTCGGCGCAGGTGGTACTGTTAGTCAAGCGGCTCCCAATCAGATAGTCTCTCAGGTGGTACGGACGCTCGAGTCTCAAGGCATCAAGCGCGAAGACATCACACCTGACATGATCCGAAACACGCTGGCCAAAATGGCTGGCCAACCTCAGCAGATCGAAGGAAAGGTTATTGAGGGATGACTGGACGGAGCGCTTGGAATGTTCGCGGCGTCGGCGGTACTCTCGATTATGGGCCTGATAGCAGGACTCGTCCTGGGCCGTACTACATGCTCGCTACTGCAAACAGCACAAGAGTCGGGTCGACAGGTTGGGAAGACCCTGACCCGAACTATCGTGCAGTACATGGCGCAGTACGTGTCTACCAGGCTGCTCTTAATCGAGAGATTGAGGCAGGCATACTCATTGATGGAGTCTTTGGACCCAAGACTCAGAAGGCCGTTACTGCGTGGCAAAAAACTCAACCGTCTGAGCATGAGATTTCTGTTTGGGGAGGCATTGGTCAGTCCTCTTCCAAGTGGCTCCTTATGCCTCTCCTTAAGGCAATGGTTCCAGGAGATCTCCAGAACGCTGTATGTGGTCTTGTCACCCAGGAGTCCAGCTGGGATGCCGGTGCGGTTGGCTTTGTGGATGAGGACGATCTGGGCCTCGTACAGATCAATGGTCCTGCAAATCCTGACTTCGACGAGAAGGAACGACTACGGGCGAAGGTTGCTTTCGAGTATGCTGCAAACATTCTTGACACACGTCGAGAAGACTTTGGAAACCTTCGAGACGCAGTTGCGTCCTACAATCTCGGAGCTGGAGGATGCCGAGCGTGGATCGCAGCAGGTCGTCCTGACCTTTGGACTCCAAGTGCCAGTGCAACACCAAGAAACGTACGTAAGTACATCGACACGATCTTGAATGTCTGTGCTCAGTGAATCAGCTTTGGTCACCTGAACAAGTCACCGAAGAGCTCGAGTGGTTACAGGTTAACCCGGAGTTCGATGAGAAGCCTGCCTCGATCCTGCAATTCTTAGGACCCGGCTACCTGAACATCTATGCGAAGGTTCGTGAAGGTGTGCGGGAGGAACTGGTCGAGATCTTCGGTGATGAAGTCAATTCAAAACGGATTGCGCTTTATCAGGAGGCCATTTTCACGGGGGCGATTGGAGTCGGCAAGACTACTCTCGCCTCCGTGGTGATTCCTTATATGTGCCATTGGGTGCTTTGCTTGAGAGATCCCCTGGATTTCTATGACTTGTTGCCAGGCTCTCGCATCGCATTCATGCAGATGAGTACTTCGTCAGATCAGGCAAAAGCAGTTGTCTTCGGTGATATTAAGGCTCGAATTGACTATTGCGACTGGTTTACCACTCGTTATCCCTATGACCGGAAGTTTACGAATCAGCTTCGATTCCCCAAGAACATCTGGGTGCTTCCTGGGAATAGTGCTGAGACGACATTCGAAGGATTCAACATCCTCGGCGGAATTCTAGACGAGGCAGATTCGCATAAGATTACCCTCGACAAGGATTATGCAGAGGATGGGTATAATACGATCCTTTCTCGTATTGACTCGCGTTTCGATAATCGAGGTTTCTCCTTAATTATCGGTCAAATGAAGTCCTCATCGGGCTTTGCGGCGAGGAAATACAACGAATTCAAGGTCAATCCTAATGCACATACCTTCAAATTGACCATCTGGGAGTCATTCGGTTGGCAGAAATACATGAAGGAGGATGGTACTCGGGACTCCTTCTGGTACGATATCGACCGCAAAGAGATCGTGCATGAGGGTATTGCGAACCTAATCGCAGCTGAATCCAGTAATCTTATTGAGGTTCCGAGCGTATATAAGCGCAATTTCTTGAACCATCCGGAGAAAGCGCTTCGTGATCTGGCCGGAATCCCGCCCCATGCGGGCGATCCCTTTATTTCGTTGACGTATAAGATCGACGAAGCGGTAGAGCGGTGGCAGGAACGCTACGATAACCTAGGTTCTCCGGTCGATGAGAAGGTATCTCGGCCTGCATTCGCGGATTGGTTTAGGTGTCACGATCCTTTACCTCGAGTTGCGCATATTGACATTGGCTATTCTCCCGATGGTGACGCCGCAGGAATTGCAGTTGGTCACGTAGCCGAAGTGGTGGAAATGGAAGGGGAATTGAAGCCGTATATTGTCTTCGATTGCCTATACCGCGTCCATGCTTCCCCAGGTCAGGAAATTCTGATAGGAGATTTGCGGCGGGTAATTTATGAGCTTAGGGACGATAGGAAATTCCGCATTAAAAAGGTTACGATGGATGGGTTCCAAAGCACTGATACTCGCCAGCAATTGCGCAAAGCCAGATTCGTTACTGAAATCGTATCTGTCGATAAGTCCAAGTGGCCTTATGAGGATCTCCGGGATGCTCTTTACGAGAATCGCGTTGAGTTTCCGCCATATTGGACGTACCTCAAGGCTGGCGATATTAACCGTGTACAGATCGCAGTGAAGGAATTGCGCGAATTAGAGGACGATCCGAAGAAGATCGAGCATCCTGAGAACGGTTCAAAGGATGTTTCCGACGCAATGGCTGGCGTTGTCTTCGAATTAATGGGCAATCGCAGTTATCGGCGTAAGGTTGTTCCCATTGAAATGGCAAGATCTCGTCGTCAGATGGAAGAGCCAACCGGCACTGACGGCTATGGATTGGGTAACGGCATTCATATACCTGGAATGGGAGATATGCAGGCTCCTGTTCCACCGAAAGCGCCGCAGCCAGGTCAACGAGAATACGCGCCAATTCCTCCTAGCCTGATGCCTCGCCGTCATGAGTGACATTTAGCCAGTCATCTGTCATAATCCTTGACGATGCATGACTCATTTGACTCATCCATCTGAAAGGTCAAGAATGCAGCTCCTAGGACCTGATGGCAAGGCTATCAGCTCGGCTACGTATCAAAACAAGAAGGCAAAGCCTCCGATCATCGGAGAAAAGCTTGGATCGTGGGCAGGTGAGGATATTCGTATCCTTATGCTGCCAGGTGGAAGTGCGATTCAGTTTGACTTGAGTCGACTCACGCTCACTGACTACAGGCAGATGAAAGATCATTACCAGATCAATGCGTCCCTGGCGGTACTGACTTTCATGCTGCACCAGATCGAGTGGCACATCGAGTGCGAAGACTCAAAGATCCGCGATCACTGCACGGAGAACATGGAAAAGATCTGGACGCGACTGGTGCGGGCGAAGTCACAAGCCTTTTGGGCAGGCTACGCACCGAATGTTCTTCAATGGGAGAACGACGTCGAGGGTCGGAGGGTTATCCTCGACAAGGTGAAGGACCTGATTCCTGAGGAATGCACCGTCAACTGGAAGGAAGTCGACGGTTACGCTCCGCCAAACACGAACATGAAGCCGAAGCTTAAGGTGTATGACGGCATCCGGCAGGATTTCTGGCCGTACCCTTATCCGGTGGACAACTCCTACTGGTATCCGCTTCTGATGGAGAACGGAAACTACTACGGAAGAAATCTCCTCAAGCCCGCCTTTGTGCCTTGGTTCTTTTCCTTGCTGGTCCACCTTTTCGCCAATCGCTATTACGAGCGTTTCGGCGAGCCGACTCCCATCGGTCGTGCACCTTTTGATGAGAACGTCGATATGGACGGCGTGAGTATGCCGGGCAACAAGGCGATGGAGCTGATTATCTCAAGCCTTCGTAACCGCTCCACAGTCGTCATGCCGAACCAAAAGACGCCAGTTAGTGAGTCGGAGACGAATCCAGACTTCGACTACAATCTTGAGTATCTTGAGTCTCAGATGCGTGGCGCTGACTTTGAGCGCTATCTGACGCGCCTGGATGAAGAAATGTCACTGGCAATGTTCACGCCGATTCTGCTGCTGAGGACTGCAGACGTTGGTTCGTACAACCTTGGTGTCGGCCACATGAAGATCTGGCTCTGGATGCTGAACGCCATTGCAGATGACTGGAAGCTGTACATCGACAAGTACATCTTGACGCGCATGAGGGACTTTAACTTTGGTGTGAATGCAGCGCTACCTGAGATCAAGTTCCGTCGACTTGGCGTGGAGAATGGGGAGCTGGTTCGAGACATTATCAACATCATGCTCAACGCAGGTATGATTAAGATGGATGTTCGAGAGCTAGGCGAGATGGCGGGATTGACCCTCGAGCAGACTGACGTGCTGACGGTGCCGCAGCCTGCACCGAGTACTGGCGCTCCAGGTGAGAAGAAGCCTTCTGGGACTCCGAAGCGTGGAGATAGTCCATCGAAGAACATGACAGATCTTACTGAAAAGATCTACAATCGAGTGTATCGTCAAGCTCGGACGTGTCTTGAGAGGAACGGTAATCTCGAGGGCTTCGATCCAGAGATGGGATTCTCTCGTCAGTTTGAGGACTCATTGGTTGCTGAGGGCTTCCAAGATGCATCGCGTCGTACTACTGCCTTTTATGGTCAGGTTGAACACTTCACTGATGCCCTCGTGGAGACGGAGATCTACGACGAGACGGATCGGTTTATGCAGACTTTCCGAGTTGGCCTTGACATGGCACTCGAGGGAGCACTGAATGGGGCGTAATGCAAAGGAGTTGCGATGCTTCTGTCGACGTAAGCCTTTACTTGCGACGTACGGCTTGGATGATCAGGGTGAGCGGTATATCCACGTCAAGGTTTATAAGCAGAAGCGTATCTTTTGCAATATCGTCGTCAAGGGGGGTGAAGTAAAGATGCAGTGTCGTGAATGTCTGAGGTGGCACAAGGTAAGAATTGTTCACAATCGGCCAGTCCTGACTGAATCGACACCTTCAGAGCCTGCTCATGCAGTAGGTTGACACGTACGATCCTTGCCCTACAGGGTCCAAACATCTAGGATTTGTCACATGCGAGCCATTCCTCAGTCCTTCACGTTGCGGAAGGACGGTGCGCCGTCCAAAGGCGACTGGTTCTCTATTCAGAACAAGAAAGGCGACGACGATACCACTGAGGTTATGATCTACGATGAGATCGGCTTCTGGGGTACGACGGCCAAAGACTTTGTCAAGAAGCTGAATAAAATCGAAACGGCTAAGATCAGTCTTCGTCTGAATAGCCCTGGTGGCGCTATCTTTGACGGCGTCGCGATCTTCAACGCTTTGCTGAATCATGACGCGAAGGTTACCGTCTTTGTTGACGCACTGGCGGCTTCGGCTGCGTCCTTTATTGCGCAGGCTGGCGATGAAGTCATCATGGCAAAGGGTTCGGTCATGATGATTCACGACGGCATGGCAGTCTGTATTGGCAATGAGGAGGACTTGCTTAAGACGGCTGAGACTGTCGGCAAGCTTTCCAACAACATTGCTGGTATTTATGCTGATCGCGCAGGTGGCTCAGTCGAAGAGTGGCGTGATCTTATGCGCCAAGAGATGTGGTACACCGCCGAAGAGGCGGTCGAGTCAAATCTCGCTGATCGTGTCCTTGAGAATGAGGACGAGGAAGCTGAAGAGGCAACGGATCAGTGGGATCTGTCTTTCTTCAATTACGCTGGGCGGGAAAAGGCTCCGAGCCCCTTGCTAGTGCGAGAACGAATCCAGGTCACGAATAAGGAGACAAAGATGGCCGACCGCCCTGCGGGTACTCACGATCATGGAGGAGTCACCGCTCCAGGTGGCACTCACAGTCATGGTGCGACCACCACGACTTCAGGCGATAACAAGATGGGATCGATCGTTACGCCCACCTTCCAGGGCGTAACGATCAATGGCGAGGTTGTGACTGACCCGGCCAAGATCCAGACTGCGATCGCAGCTTTCGAAGCTTCTCAGAAGGAGTCGACGAACGCGAACCGTCGAGCCTTCGTTGAGCAGCTTGCCAAGGATAACAAGATCTTGGCGTCTGATATTCCGAAGACGCAAGAGTTCGCACTTGCCCTCGGACCTGAGCAGTACACTCAGTGGTCGGCCTTGTATGAGTCCGCCCCCGCGCAGTCCGCGCTCGGTCAGATGGGTCAGCCTGCGAACAAGAATGTGGACGAGCCGAAGAAAGACGACAAAAACAGTGTCGCCGATCAGCGAGTCGTCCATGAAGCAACGGTGGCGATGCTTGTCGCTTCCGGTCACACGAAGGAACAGATCGAGAAGACGGACGCCTATCAGGCGCTCCAGGCTCTCGACGCCAACCAGTAAGTCCTTAAGGAGAAGGGATGCCTTCATTCGCTAAGGGCGGGACTGCGCGGACGCCGTTCGGTAAGAACGTTTACCTGCGTTCGACACAGGATGTGAAGTACGAGCCGTACACTTGTGCGGCTGCTTCCGTCGCGACTGAGACCATCGACGGAGTGACTCAGAAGGTTCTCCAGTCCGGTGAGGTTATGGCGAAGATCACGTCAGGTGGCGACACTGGAAAGGTTGGACCCTTCCAGGCGTCGGTGGCTGATGGTCGCCAGACTCTTGCCAACATCGTTGGACTCAATGACACCTTCCTGCCGTGGCAACTCCTCGAGCATGATGTGGAGATTGCCGTGGCATACGAGGCTACCGCAGTGCAAGCATGGTGCTTCGAGCGCAATGCTGCGGGTGCGCGCATTGTCCTGACCAACACGACTGCGGACGCGATGCGTTCGCTCAAGAACATGGACATTATGTTCCATTAAGGAGGTGTAAGATGAACACGAATCTGTTTAGCAAGGCTGCTGCAGCGGAAGCGTTCACTAACGCCTCCGCAATCGGCCAGGATCGCCTGGTTCGAAAGGAAGTCTCTCTAGGCTTCATCCGTTCACTCCTGCCACCGATGACTCACATTGGTCTGACCCTTTCGCCTTGGCTTGAGGTTCCGACTGATGATGTGATCTTCGGTTACCTGGTTGGTGACACTGACGGACTCGCCCCGGCGCGTGCAGAAGACGCCGAGGCTGAGCTTGCTCAGAAGGACCAGACCAGTCTGCAGGAAGGGCGCGCATCGGTCATCGACTGGTCGCTGAAGGATCACTACACGGCGTCAGACGTCAACCGTTACCGTGAGATCAACCGAGTTGTTCAGGCTATGCAGCGCGGTACTGTTCCGCTGTTCGCACAGTCTGCCCTCGAAGACTGGACGACGAAACTTGCCCGCGACACTGCACTTCGTCGCCGCAAGCTCGACAACCGGATCGAGTGGCTGATCATGACCGCCTTGTCCGATGGAATCATCGGCTACAACGACGGCAAGATCAAGTTCAGCGTTGACTACGGTCGCCCGGCTGCACAGCAGGCAGGCAATGCTGCGAATACCCTTGGTGGTGCTACGGCTGGTGTTGTTAACTGGTCGAGCACGACTCACGACCCGATCAAGTTCTTCAACGACATTATCGACTACTTCGACCAGAACTACGGAGTTCGGTTGGATCGAGTCCTTACGTCGAAGAAGATCCTTCGGACGTTTGTCAACTCTGACAAGTTCGCGCAACGTGCAGGTCTCGGTTCTGCATGGCACTCGGGCGTTCAGGGTCCGCCAGACCCGCTGTACCTCATCGATGGATGGGGACCTGATGCAGCGGTTCGAGTCGTTGAACAGGCTTGTAACATCCAGTTCATCGTGTATGACTCGGTGTACCGGACTCGGCCTATCGGCTCGAACACGATCACCAACAACCGATTCTTCCCGCAAGATCGGATGCTGTTCCTCCCGGCAGCGGAGAGCGTCAACGAGGTCGATGACACTGAAATCGGCTTCGCCAAGACGCTTACCAGTCCGCACCCCGAGGGCAACTGGACTCCTGGATTCTACGAGTGGGAAGACTCCACTAAGGATCCTTGGGGTCAGGACGCTGGTACTGGTGTGAAGGCCTTCCCTGTGTTCCCGCACATGGATTACACTCACACTGTCACCGTCACGACGCCGTAAGGAGGGTCGTCATGGCAAAGCCGGATAAGCCGGAAGAAGAGACTGAGGCCCATTACGAGCCGTCATCGGCGCAAGTTGACCTTGAGCGTCGTCTCGAAAAGGATAATCAGTCTGAGCGTTTCCTTTCAACTGCACCTGACGCACCGCCCGTTGAAGATGACGGTAAGGCTCGGGACATGAAGGTGGAAGGCAACGAGGTAGACGATTACCTTGGAACTGCGGTTGAGTATCAGAACTACTCAAGCGACGTCTTCAAGCCGGGTCGGGCTGAGGAGGGTCCAGAGGCTCAGCTGGAAGAGCAGCTTTACACCGCTGCCACTGAAACCGAGGAGCACAGGATGGAGGTCGCGCCGCCGCCGCCTGATCCACCGCCGGAGCCGCCGCCGTCGGAGCCGCCTCCAGCACCTCCGGTTGAGTAAGGGAGCAGGGCGGGATGGCTTACTGCTTGCCGACAGACTTGTTAAAGGGTGACGTTCCTTATCCAGCTCGATATGGGAACGGTCAGTCGATGATTAACTACTCGGCTGATCAGATCGATGGATACATTGGGCACCTTTACGAGACGCCGGTCGTGGTTCCAGTGCCACCTGCAGAAAACCGTCCCGCCCAACTCTGCCTCAAGACAATCAACATCTGCCTCGCCTCCGGTCAGATCATCCTGGATATGGCTGCTGGAGGCGAGGACAGTGAGCTTCAGGCTTACGGGAAGAGCCTCGTTGATCGAGGCTGGCATATGCTTGAGGAGATTGCTTCAGGTAATATCGTCCTCAAGGGTGCTACCAAGGTTGCAGGCATTACTACAGGCCCGATTCTGAACAATGAGGATCAGGAAAGTCTTGTCGAAGCTTTCTATCAGCAAGTCGTCTGGGGAGAACCTCGTGGGGACTTGGATCCTGTTGGTCCGTACGTTCCTTACTACAGGCAGTGAGTTATGGCGTCTTTGATGGACGTTGAGGTAGAAGCAGACTCCGTCCTACTCATGTTGAAGCGCATGGTGAATGCACTTCAGCCATACGGTGTGGCCAACTTTCTCGAAACACAGGTTGGCCCGTATGTGAAGAAGCGTGCTGTGGACCGCTTCCGAGAAGAAGGCGATGACGTCTCTGGACCTTGGGCTCCGCTGAAGGAATCGACTCGAGAGATTCGTTATTCTTCAACTGAGTATCAGACTGGAGCTGCCCATCCGATTAACGTGCGTACTGGTCGCTTGGAGAAGTATGTGACTGGTTCGCAGCCGTTGGCATATGCCAACAGCTTTGGTGCTTCATTGAGGTATCCGGCCCGTGCCTCGTCGAAGAAAGAGATCCGCGACAAGATGAGGACTGCGCAATTCGGTTTGCAGAGTCCTCCTACCGTAGCTCGTCCAGTTCTGGGTCTGAATGAGCATGATCTTCTTTTCGTGATTACGGCATTTAACTTCCATCTTTCTTCATACGATACGCCTCATCCAGGTTCTCTATGATTAGCGAGAATCAGAATCCGTCTTTCCCTGACAATGTGATCAGGGTTATTGAGCCAAAGATGGTGGCTATCGACACTGACATGACTGTCGTTCGTAGGCCTTTAAGGCCGAGTGATCCCAACCAGGCCATTGGACTCTTTCCAACGCTCTGGATGCCTAATGAGGAAAGTTACGAAATTGGTCACTCGACTCCACACGAGCCTACGATTCATGAGTATCAAATCGGCGTGCAGGGACTAATCAAGCACGGTGACGAGGTGATTGGACTTTCGATCCATTCCCTTCTGGCGATGTATATTCGCAGGGTGCTTTACAAGGACCAAAATCTGCGAAATGATATCACCAGCCTTGTAGTTGCCAGCGGAGGCCTTGTAGAACGAACAAGAAGGTGGACTGCAAGACTCCAAAGGTACATGAACGATGAGGTCGAAGGCCAATTCGTCTTCGTTAGTACTTGTGAGGTCATAGTGGAAACGGAGATCACTTAATGGTCACTGATGAAGAAGTCGAGGCCATGCGAGATGAGGTCGAAGGCCTTCGTGAAGAACTTGCAGACGTGAAACAAGAGGTTGCTGAGCAGCGCGCAGGTGACGAGAACGCACTCATGGTTCAGCAGCTTACGGCTGAGAAGGAGAGGTTGCAGGCAGAGATTGACGCTGCTCGTGGCCAGCTCAATGGTGGAGAGGAACCGGCACCTCCACCGCCCGAAGAGCCGCCTCCTACTGAAGGTGGAGAGGGAGT
>Ga0126375_10000434_pt1 | contig 11321 bp, 11 predicted proteins | sample PanSoiMetPlot_14_FD_109577 | JGI IMG/M metagenome (GOLD analysis project Ga0126375, IMG submission 109577) | Tropical forest soil microbial communities from Panama - MetaG Plot_14 | ecosystem: Environmental > Terrestrial > Soil > Tropical forest | place: Panama | collected 2016-02-17 | reverse complement strand
CTTGGCTAAGTTCGTCCAGCCTCTGCCGAATGCGATTGAGGAGGTCGTTTGCAAACCTCAGTTGCTCTGTTGTGAGGCGCGGGTTCGCCATCGTTGTATAGGCTCAGAGAGTGAACAAAAACTGCAAAACTGGCTGCAAAACTCTCTATCCGAAGTGAGCTAAGTATTGGAGCGGGCGAAGGGAATCGAACCCTCGTATGCAGCTTGGGAAGCTGCCGTTCTACCATTGAACTACGCCCGCGTGGTTCAAGAATAACGAATGGCCCACGTGCGCGGCAAGCGCGCTCCGTTATCGGTCAGGTCTTGAAGTGCTTGGACAGCTTTAGGCTCTGCGCCTGATAGTTCGAACCGATGCCCCGGCCATATAATTTTTCAGGCCGTGCAAGCATCTTCTCATAGACCAGACGGCCGACGATCTGCCCATGCTCGAGAATGAAGGGCACCTCGCGCGAACGCACCTCCAGCACGGCGCGCGCGCCCTTGCCGCCGGCCCCCGCATAGCCAAAGCCTGGATCGAAGAACCCGGCATAGTGCACGCGGAATTCACCGACCAGCGGATCAAATGGCACCATCTCGGCGGCGTAGTCAGGTGGCACCTGCACCGCCTCCTTCGAAGCGAGAATGTAAAATTCATTGGGATCGAGGATTAGATTCTTGTCGGGGCGGGCCTGTATCGGCTCCCAGAAATCGACAACCGCGTATCCGCCACGCCGCTCCACATCAATAAGGCCGGTGTGCCGCTTGGCGCGGTAGCCTACAAGGCCGCCGGGGCCCAGACCGGAAAGATCGATGCTGACTGCCACCCCCTCGCTCACGTCGGCATTGTCAGCGTCAACCAGACGCTCGCGCGAATGTAGGTCGCGCAAGGACATGGCGTCGACTAATGCGTGGCCGCGACGGAAGCGAATTTGCGACAGCCGTGAGCCTTCGCGTACAAGCACCGGAAATGTTCGAGGGCTGATCTCGGCATAGAGAGGACCGTGATAGCCGGGCTCGACACGATCGAAACCACTGGTCTCGTCGGCAATCACGCGGGTGAAAACGTCGAGCCGGCCAGTCGAGCTTTTGGGGTTAGCAGCGGCGGAAATCTCGTCGGGCAATGCCAGGCTCTCCAACAACGGCACGATGTAAACGCAGCCGGTTTCCAAGACCGCGCCGTCAGTAAGCGAGATTTCGTGCAGCTTAAGCTCGTCAATGCGCCGCGCGACCGTGGTGCGGCCCGGCAGAAAGCTCGCGCGCACACGATAGGCCACCTCGCCCAAACGTAGATCCAGGCTGGCCGGCTGGATCTGATCCGGGATGAATTGATTTTCGGACAAAACAGCGCCATCGGCGGCGAGCACCGCTATCATGCGATCGGGCAGAATGCCCTTGGCATCAACAGCAAAGGAAAGCGTCACGGGGACCCTGTTTTGCGAGGCGTTGATCTAACCTGAGGAGCGCCTTGACGGGAAGCAGTGCCTCCCGTTAGATAGATCTTATCCCGTGGTCATTTGAGCCGGCCGGCTTGCAGCCACGTTAAACAAGTCGCTAAAAGGCCGGGGACGCGTGAGCCCGGCCGAGATATTTCCCCCGGCCGGTTTTTTGTTGGCCACGCGCATGGCCCCCGAAAAGTGGATACCGGCTTTCGGGAGAGGCCATGCGCCAGGCTCAGAGGAGGCCGCAAATGTCCGCGTCGACCAAGAACTACCGCCCCGAAACCCGGCTGGTCCATGCCGGTACTCTTCGATCACAGTTCGGCGAGACCTCGGAGGCATTGTTTCTTACCCAAGGCTACGTCTATTCGACCGCAGAGGATTGCGAGGCACTTTTCTCCGGCAAAATCCCGGGCTACGTCTATTCGCGCTACTCCAACCCAACCATGAGCATGTTCGAACAGCGCATGGCCGCGTTCGAAGGAGCTGAAGCTGCGCGTTCGACAGCAACAGGTATGGCGGCGGTAACCACAGCGCTGATGGGGCTGGTGAAGGCCGGCGATCATTTGGTGGCCGCGAAGGCGCTGTTCGGCGCCTGCCGCTGGGTGATCGAGGAATGGCTGCCACGCTTCGACGTAACCTCGACATTGGTCAACGGCACGGATCTCGACGCATGGAAAAAGGCAGTTCAGAAAAATACCAAGGTATTCTTTCTGGAATCACCGACCAACCCGACGCTTGAGGTAATCGACATCGCCGCGGTCGCGGACATTGCGCACAACGCCGGTGCGAAGCTGGTAGTCGACAACGTGTTTGCGACGCCACTTTACCAGAGCCCGCTCACGCTTGGTGCCGACTGCGTTGTCTACTCAGCGACCAAACACATCGACGGACAGGGGCGCGTGCTCGGCGGTATAATTCTGGGCTCAGAAAAGCTGATCCTTGACCACTACCATCAGGTTCTGCGTCAGACTGGCCCATCGTTGTCACCGTTCAACGCCTGGGTTCTGCTCAAGGGGCTTGAAACCTTGCCGGTGCGCGTGCAGCGACAGACCGATAATGCAGGGGCCGTCGCCAACGCTCTCGCCGGTCATAAGAAGATTACGCGATTAATTTATCCGGGTCGGTCCGATCATCCGCAGGCGGAGATTATCCGAAAGCAGATGCGTGCCGGCTCGACCCTTTGCTCATTCGAAGTCAAAGGCGGCAAGGAAGGCGCCTTTCGCTTTCTCAACGCCTTATGTCTGATCGGAATCACCAACAATCTCGGCGATGCTAAGAGTTTGGTCACGCATCCAACCACAACCACACATCAGCGGTTGACACCCGAGCAGCGCGCAGAACTCGGCATCAGTGATGGATTGATCAGATTTTCAGCTGGCCTCGAGCACTCCGACGATCTGGTCGAAGATCTATTGAAGGCGATGGATAAAGTGTGAGGGACTGACGCTGGTTAGGGCATCACATGCGAAAGGACAGCCGCCGACATTATTGGCCGTTCAGCAGCCTCAGCAATGGCATTTCCGAGTCCCTTTGCCAAGCAGGCATAGCTCCAATCGTTCATGTGCAGTCCATCGGGTGACACGAACGTTTCAAAGGCCAGATGATCAACGTCGCGCCAATGGCGCATCACCTCGAAGCGGCGGAACAGATCGACGTCATCGTGCTTCGCAGTCGCGGAGATCAAGGCAACCATGGCCTCGGCGTCGGGTTTCGCGATGACCTTCGGTGCAAACTGCGGATCGATCAGAACAACGTCGGCACCGACAGCGCGGATCTTGGCGAGGCCAGTGCGAATGAGAGCCACATGGTCGCCGAGCTGATGGCCGCGAATGACCGAATTGGTGCCGAGTTGCCATAGCACCAGATCAGGCTTAGCCGCTATTACCGCTGAATCGAACCGCTCAAGCATGTCGGCGATCTCTTCACCGCCTACGCCACGGTTCAAGACTGTGATCGACGCTTTTGGGAAATGTTGTTGAAGCTCGCGCGAGAGCCGGCTCGGATAGCTCGATGCCGGTGAGCTTGCTCCTGCGCCCAACGTGGACGACGAGCCTATGGCAACAACGGTGATCGGTTCCCCTGCGATGAGCCTCTTCGCGACGTGTGGCAGCGGGCGTGCCAGCCGGATCAGATCTTTAGGAGTATTGCACTTTGGCCCCGCCATATCTGCAAGCGCTGAGAATGGCATAGCCAGCCCCGCAGCCAGTGCGGCGGCAGCAAGCAACTTCGCGACCCGTTGGTCGGGATTGTAGCTCAAGGCGCGTCCTCCGTTATCCAATCAACGGCTGCCGTTGGTCGGCGGCTCTTCGGGTTTGGCTGCTGCTATAACCATATCGGCCAGCAGCCGCCCTATGCAATCGTGGACGCGCTCGGCGATGTCAAGTTTTTTCGTAGCCGAGTACAAATCGAACGTTCCTAGTTCGCCCCATAATTTCATGATACTAAACCGATCAAATAATGGCACTTCCTGCTGCAATGCAACCCAACGCATGTCTTCCACATACGTACCAAGGGCAATCATCGATTCCGTGCGGGGGCTATATTGGGCGTTGATCAAAACCACATCAGCGCCTGCCGCGTGGGCAGTTTTTATGCCGTTGTCAAGCGCCTGGCTGAATTGATCTGGATCAACTCCGAGCATCGCGTCCACAGTTCCGGTCTGCCAAACCAGCAGCGCTGGCTTGCTCGCGTCTAGAGCAGCCGGAAGCACCTTAACCATCTCGGCAGCAGTGCGTCCCGCTTTGACGTCGGTCGTAACCTTGACCTCGACGCCACGCAGTTGTTCGGCAAGCGCATGCTGAAGCCGCACAGGATATGCATTGCCTGCCGGCAGTTGCGATGAACCGGCCCCGACCACCAATATGGTTAGACGCTTCGTTTCTAGAGCTTGGGTGACATGCGGCAAGCGGAAGCTGGGCTCGATCAAGCTCCCGGCAACGCCGCACTCCGCCGGGTGCTCGGCCCATGCAGGACCGGTGGCCAGCAGCAGCACCGCGAGCAGCAGCAAGCGTCTCCTCATACGTCGCCCCCCGCATAACCCGGCTTTGCGGCGGGAGGGTGCGGTCCCCCTCGTCGTTCGGCCTGTCTATACCATGAAATCAATGCCGCAATGGCCACCATGATGGCGATGCCGGCGAAGCTAACAATCACTTGCGTTAAGACACGGTTGGAAACTTCCGTGAACACGAAGTGGCCGGCAAAGGATAAAAAAACACCGGCGCAGAACGTTTCCAGCGAATGCTGACCGCACACGATCGCCGGCCAGAAAATCCACGACTTCAGCCCAGGCCAGTTACGCGGCACCACAGCAACCGTAATTACGGCAAGCGCGAGGAAATGCAGTATGCGAAGCACGTCCAGATTGGTCTTGTCGATCGGATAAATCGTGTCGCCAACAATTTTGGGCACGTAAACCGCAAGTCGCGGAAAATACCAAGTCATCGCAATTGAGAATGCGAATAGTAGGTAGGCAATGGCCAATCCGATCAGTACGGGCGAATGGACCCAGCGTGATAGGTTTGTCGCCCCACCCATTGCGCACCACGCGCCAAACACGAACAGCAATTGCCAGGCAAATGGATTGAACAACCAAGTTCCGCTTGGATAGGCTGGGATGTTCCATTCGAACAGCCACATCAGCGCGTAGAGTGATGCTGAGACGATCAATGCGATTGATGGCGCGCGCAAGAGCAGCCATAGCATCGGCGGAAACCATGCAAGCAGCAAAATGTAGAGCGGCAGTATGTCCATGTTCACCGGCTTGAACTTCAGTATCAGCGCCTGAAAGATGGTGACGTCTGGATTTTTAAGGAAATCGAGGACCCCCATTTCTTCGGTGTAAAGTGGATTGTCGAAACTGTGCGCGACATACGCGATCTCGGCTAGATAGATCGCGAGGAGGAACACATGTGCCACGTAGATTTGCCACGCGCGCTTGAGCACACGCGCAGAGGCAACAATGAACCCGTGTTGCTGCATCGCGCGGCCGTAGACAAAGGCCGCTGTATAGCCCGAGATGAAAACGAAAATCTCGGTCGCGTCGCTGAAGCCGTAATTGCGGATGGTAATCCAGTTCACCGCATTGGATGGTATGTGGTCGAGGAAGATCAGCCAAAGCGCGAGCCCGCGAAACAAATCAAGTCGGAGATCGCGTTCGGTCGAAACCGGGGCCATGTGCGGCTTTTCTTTCGTGCGGTCTTTCGGCCATAATCCCGGGCATCAAGCGAATGGCAAGCCCTGGTAAAGTAAATTGTGCGGCATATAGATGTACCGTGCTGTAACACGCAAGATTGAAGTCACAGTGACTCCCCGTTTCGTTTCGGAGCGGTCGTCGCCGTCCAACGGCTATTTTTTCTGGGCCTACACCATCAACATTACGAACCTGGGTGTGGAAACTGTTCAACTCAAAACGCGACATTGGCGTATAACCGACGCAGCCGGGCGGTTGCAGGAGGTCAAAGGCCCGGGCGTCGTCGGCGAAGAACCGACGCTCAAGGCTGGTGAATCATTCGAGTACACCAGCGGCGTTCCCTTGCCGACACCATCGGGTTTCATGGTTGGCAGTTACGGTATGGTGACGGAGGCGGGAGAGTATTTCGATATTGAAATTCCCGCTTTCTCGCTCGATTCGTCTTACGCCGAGCGAAGCATCAATTAGGTTTTGGCTTCGACGTCGCCCGGTGCAAACTGGTAGTTCGCGCTGCAAAATTCGCAGGTGACGGAAATCTTGCCGTCTTCGACCATATGGTCGCGATCGTCCTGCGAAAAGCTCTTGAGCATTGCCTCGACGTTGTCGCGCGAGCACGAGCATTCCGCGCGCAGCGGACTCGCGCGGAAGACGCGCACGCCAGGCTCATGGAAAAGCCGATAAACCAACTGTTCGCTGGAAAGCGACGGATCGATCAGCTCAATATCCTCCGCGGTCGAAATCATGGCCTGACCTTCCGCCCAGGCGTCGTCTTCTTCGACAGCGTGTGGTTCACGACCATCTGGGGCACGGCCGACATTGAGATCGGCAACACGCGCTCGTTTGGAGGCCCTAGGCAGGAATTGCAGCATGATGCCGCCGGCGCGCCAGCGGTGCGTGGCACCGCCCGATCCCGCGCGCAGTTCCTCGGCGACCGCAAGCCGCACCCGGGTCGGGATCTGCTCCGAGCGAAAAAAATATTCCTGCGCTACATCTTCCAGCGAGCCGCCATTGAGCGTGACTAGGCCCTGGTACCGATTCATGTCAGGCCCCTTGTCGATGGTCATCGCAAGGTGCCCCTTGCCAAGCAGCGGGCCGCCACCTGCTTCGCCTGACGATATTGCAGCAGCTACGCGGTCCTTATCGAAGCGGGCGCAAGCGCGCACTTTGTCAGGGGCTGTGAAGTCCACCACCAGCATGCGCACAGGGCCGTCGCTTTGCGTTTGCAGAATGAAACGTCCTTCGGTCTTCAAGGCGGAGCCGAGCATGACAGTGAGCACTACAGCTTCGCCAAGGAGCCTAGCGACCGGCTGCGGATAGGCGTGCCGTGCAAGAATCTGATCCACGGCATGACCAAGCCGCACGACTCTGCCACGCAAATCAAGCTTGGCCACTTCAAAAGGCATGACGGTGTCATCGGCGGTGCTGGCCGATGGCTCGCGGGAAGGAATGGTGATTTTAGGATCGATCATGGGGCCTATGTGGCGTCCAACGCCCGGAAAGCGAGCCCGTCCGTCAAGCCTTTCGCACAACCTGCATGCAGCGACGCAGTCAGGCGTCGACGCGCAGACACCAGGCAAGCAGACCCTTCTGGGCGTGCAACCGGTTCTCAGCTTCGTCTAAAACCACCGACTGCGGTCCATCGATGACCTCGTCCGTGACCTCCTCGCCGCGATGTGCCGGCAGGCAATGCATAAACAGTGCGTCGGGTTTGGCCTTAGCCATCAGGCTCGCGTTGACCTGGTATCGTTTGAGCACGTTGTGCCGGTGTTTGCCGCCGCGATCACCCATCGACACCCAGGTGTCAGTGATCACGCAGTCTGCATCCCTGACGGCGGCTTCTGGATCATCCCCGATTATGATCGCAGCGCCGGACGATTTCACCCAGTCCATCAGCCATTTCTTCGGCCGCAACTCTGTCGGTGTCGCCACTCGTAGCTGGAAATCGAAGCGCTCGGCTGCGTGCATCCAGCTCGCCAGCACATTGTTGGAATCTCCGCTCCAGGCCACCGTGCGGCCATGGATCGGCCCGCGCTTTTCCTCGAACGTCATCACATCGGCAAGCACCTGGCACGGATGCGAGCGTCGCGTGAGTCCGTTGATAACCGGAATGGCAGCGTGGCGCGCTAGGTCGACCACTGCCTCGTGATCGAGGATGCGGATCATGATTGCGTCGACATAGCGCGATAGCACGCGAGCAGTATCGGCTAGCGTTTCACCGCGGCCCAGCTGCATTTCCTGCGCCGTAAGCAGGATGGCGTCGCCGCCAAGCTGGCGCATCGCGACGTCGAAGGATACCCGGGTCCGGGTCGACGGCTTGTCGAAGACCATTGCAAGTGTCTTTCCAGCGAGAGGCGCGGTATTCATGCCGTGCTCGCGCGCGCGTTTCATGGCGCGACTTTTATCGATCAACCCGCCAAGCACCGGCTTTGGAATGTCGATGAGATCGAGGAAATGCCTGACGCCATTTGTGGTCATGACACCACCTTGGCTGGCCGCACACGCGCCCGGGCGAGCCGTGCACAGGCGCGATCAATGCAACCGACCGCCTCTTTAGTTTCTTTCTCGCCGATGATGAGAGGCGGCAGCAGCCGGACTACATTGTCGCCAGCAGCGACAGTGATCATTTTCTCGGCGCGCAACTCGTCCACCATTTCGGAGGCTTGCGTAAACATACGCAAGCCGATCAGCAGGCCTTCGCCGCGCACTTCGGCAATGACCGAGGTATGCCGGTCCTTCAACTCGGCCAGTCGTTGCTTGAGCAAGAGCGCGGTCTTGCGCACGCGCTCGAGAAAACCGTCGGCCATCACCACATCGAGTACCGCGTTACCCGCTGCCATCGCCAGTGGATTGCCGCCGAACGTCGAACCATGCGTGCCGACTGTCATCCCTTTCGAGGCCTCTGCGGTTGCAAGGCAAGCCCCGATCGGAAAGCCGCCGCCGAGCGCTTTTGCTAGGGCCATGATGTCCGGCGTAACGCCACTGCGCTGGTAAGCGAACATTTCGCCAGTACGTGCGATACCCGTTTGCACCTCATCGAATACAAGCATCAGGTCGTGTTGGTCGCAAAGCTGACGCAACGCACGCAGGAAAGCCGGCGGCGCGACGCGCACGCCACCTTCCCCCTGGATCGGCTCGATCAGAATTGCCGCCGTGGCAGGCGCGATTGCACGTTTGACCGCGTCGAGGTCGCCGAACGGTACCTGGTCGAAACCGTCAACCGGCGGCCCGAATCCGTCGAGATATTTCTCGTTGCCGGTTGCAGCAATCGTCGTCAGTGTGCGGCCGTGAAAGGCACCCTCGAAGGTGATGATGCGGTAGCGCTCCGGCTTGCCCAAAGCGGACTGATATTTGCGCGCGACCTTGATCGCGCATTCAACCGCTTCAGCGCCCGAGTTCTGGAAAAATACGGTGTCAGCGAAGCTGGCCGCACACAGCCTGTCGGCCAGCTTCTCGCCTTCGGGAATTCGATAGAGATTGGAAACGTGCCAGACCTTGTGCGCCTGCTTGGTCAGGGCCCTGACCAGGTGCGGATGCGCGTGTCCGAGCGCATTGACGGCGACACCGCAAGTAAAATCGAGATAGCGTTCGCCCTCAGCCGTGAATAGCCAGGCGCCCTCGCCCCGCTCGAAAGCGAGATCGACCCGCGCATAGGTTGGCAATAGATGCGAGCTCACGGCCAGCTTCTTCCATCGAACGAATTCGCCTGTGCACGACCAATTCAGGCCACTGCCGACTGCTTTTCGGTGTCATGTACGCGCCGAAAAGAAATGTGCCGCCTCGCCGGGCGGCACTTTTTCATTCTATTGCCGGTCCCAGCGCTGTCAACACAAGCCCAAAGCAGTCAGTCCAACTCAATCGTGCAGCAACCGCCGATTCTAAAGGAAAACCTGTTGGTAGCTAGCAAAGGAGAGTTGCAACAGCTTGCAGAAGAGCCACTGGCTATTGTAGCCTCTTTACCAGATAGTACGATATCTCGTGCTGCCGAGCGATTTTCTGGTCCATCCTGGCGCGTATGCGTCTGGCCCTCGAAAGGGCGTCCGACGGCGGGATTGGGTTGCATCCAAGGCCTTGAATCCGAAGGAGAAAGCCCCATGGGCTGGACGGACGAAAGGGTCGAGCTCCTGAAGAAACTGTGGGCGGATGGATTATCCGCCAGCCAGATCGCGGCCGAACTCGGGGGGATCACCCGCAATGCAGTTATCGGCAAGGTCCACCGTCTTGGCCTTTCCGGACGTGCCAAAAGCACCTCATCGACGGCCCCGAGGCCGCGCAAGGCTCGCTCCTCGGGCCACATGATGCGGGTGCCGCGTCCCTCGATGCGCGGCAATACCGCGCTCGCCTATGACTACGACGTCGAACCCGAACCGGAGCTGATCGAAATTCCCGTCGAACAGCGCAAGACACTTTTGCAGCTGACGGAAAAGACCTGCCGCTGGCCGGTCGGTGACCCGGGCAGCACGGACTTCTTTTTCTGCGGAGGTGATACAGCAAACGATTTGCCCTATTGCTCCTATCACTGCCGCATCGCCTTCCAGCCGATGAACGATCGCCGACGGGACAAGCGCCCGTTCAAGAACTGACAGCCGGCAATTTTGATCTCCCTCACTGCTGAAGGGCCGTGAAGCGTGACGCGTCAAGCTTCAGCCTGGTCGCCAGCAGGTCGATCAGCAGGTGATACTTAGTCCAAACCGCGGGGGGCAGGGCGCGCTCTCGTATGGCCACCCCAAGACATTCCTGCAATGCGCAATTACATCTTTTCCAGCGCTGCGTAGACCTTCTTTCGGCTGTTGCCGACGCGTTTGATCACCTTGCGCACAGTATCCGCTCTGACCCCGTACTTTCTTGCAACGTAATACACTTCGTAAGGCTCACTTCCCGAGATTCTGGCGCGATCGGCTTTTCCACGCTTTTGCTTGCTGTCGGCCATGACTCCTCTCCTCGATTCAAGTCAGCATTTAAACGCACCGCCACTTTATCATCATACATCAGACCACTCTCGAATTTCGCTTCGGTGCGGCGTCATCGACCCCCAGAATAAGGATGGTCACGCTCGTCCTCCTGATTTGGCAAGGGATGCCGCAGTGCGCGGAAGAATAATCCTAAATTCCGTGAATTCGCCGGGCCGCGTATCCACCTCGATTGAGCCGGCGTGCTGCTTGACTATGATATCGTGACTAATGGAGAGGCCAAGCCCTGTCCCCTCCCCGGCTGGCTTGGTTGTGAAGAACGGGTTGAACATCTTATCCTTCACCTCGGGCGGAATGCCGGTGCCATTATCACGAATCCTGATCTCAACGCGGTCGCCAAGATTTTTGGTGGCCGCCCCGAGAGTTGGCTCATAGCCATTGTCGCCGGCCTGATCCTTGCGTTTTGTCGCCGCATAGAAGCCATTCGATATCAAATTCAGCAACACCCGCGTAATCTCCTGCGGGAAAAGTTCGACCTCGCCAGCGGTCGGATCGAACGACCGGTCCAGGGTGATATTGAACCCCTGCTTTTCGGCTCGGGCGCCGTGATAGGCGAGATTGAGACTCTCATCAACTACCGCGTTGATGTCGACAGGCCGGCGCTCGCCCGAGCCGGCGCGCGAATGCAGCAACATATTCTTGACAATGGAATCGGCACGCTTGCCATGCTGCACGACCTTGTCGAGATTGCCCTGCAGCATGTCCGCAATCTCGCTAATCTCACTTCGCAGTTTGTCGCTGAGCGTG
>Ga0126375_10000433_pt1 | contig 11331 bp, 9 predicted proteins | sample PanSoiMetPlot_14_FD_109577 | JGI IMG/M metagenome (GOLD analysis project Ga0126375, IMG submission 109577) | Tropical forest soil microbial communities from Panama - MetaG Plot_14 | ecosystem: Environmental > Terrestrial > Soil > Tropical forest | place: Panama | collected 2016-02-17 | reverse complement strand
GGTGGACAAAATACTGGCAAGGGACTTGCACTACATCCTGCACCCTTTGTTATGGGATTATTCGACGAAGAAATACATGGTAACAGAGGAATTCCAATGTCATATACATGCCATCAATTCGGTGTAACCAATAAAGTAGAAAAAGGTGGTTTTTTGATAGAAAGCATATTTTTGCCCGTTTTTCAAATGGCGCTTGCCATACCTACGCTGGGATCTGACCATAAAAGGATGATGGAAAACTACAATCGATATACTATGGCAGGAATATTGTCACGTGATGACTCTGTCGGAAAGATCCTGATGTCGTATAATGGTAACGCAAAAGTTATTTATAATTTGTCAGACCAGACCATAGAAGATATGGCCAGGGGCATGGGAATTCTGGCTAGAATGTGGTTTAGCATTGGTGCAAAATCTGTAATTACATCTCATAGAGATGTACCAGAAATAGGGACCAAAGCTGATGTTGCTAAACTAAAAGATGCAGTAAGAGAGAACCCAAATAATCTTATGCTAGGTTCAGCACATCCCCAAGGTGGTAACAGGATGGGCGATATCGAAAAAGATTGTGTTGTGGATTCTGATTGCAAAGTATTCGGGTTTGATAACCTGTATGTTTGTGATGCAAGTGTCTTTCCAACAGCTCTTGGAGTAAATCCTCAATTAACTGTGATGGCGCTGGCGACGATAACTGCAGACAAGATAATTAAAAAGTGGCAGGATAGAAATGTCAAGCAAGATTATGGAAGCACATGTCAACTAACACAACCTAGATTTTGTAAAACAGAGCAGATTTCAGAAAAGTTTGCAGTACTAGAACATAAGGCAAGTCTTTTTCAATCACTTGCAAATTCCGACGAAGATAAGGTAACCATAGGCAAGAATTGGAAATTTGATCTAAATGCACTTAAAATCTATAACAACTTGTATTGGAAGGGATTTTTCGGCAGAGATAATGATTTTATAACTAACGCATTGCGATATTTTGGAGGCTTTTACAAGAGGTTTAAGCGCGTTGATAACGGCAGGATGGAAGGTACAACACATCCATTTGAAACTCCAATGGTCAATGCAAAAAATATTGCAACTGAAAAAGATGTACCTGGTTATGGTAAAGTTATACATTTGGAGTATACGGAAATGCCTTACTCATCTGCATATGATTTGTTGAAGATGGTAGATGAGAATACCATTATTGGTAAAGCGTTTTTAGGCCCCTTTGCAAGGGGAAGAGAATTATTTAGTTTTAGTATGTCAAGGCTATACGATGTAAGTTTCCTAACTGAGGCAGATTTACTTACCTTATTCGAAAGTGATGAGTTAAGTCATAAACCAAGTGAACAAGAGCTTGTTGGAACATGGGAGGGTATGCTTGTCTCTGATTTAGCAGTTTCACCGAGATCTCAGCTGTTTTATTTTAATTATGAAGATGGCGAAATTGATATGAGATATTCATTTGCAAATATGTTAACAGGCAGGTCAGATGTGCTCACAGATGGAAATATATTGCGACTCGATGATCCAACGCCTTTCCATGATGAAATTAGAATTGTAAGCCCAAATTTTGCTGTAGGAACATGGATGAGTGAATGGTCATCTAAAGATGTTATACAGCCATTCATAGATGACTTGCGTAGGTATTTTCCAATCAAGATTTCAGATAATGATATTTTTAAACATAAGATTTCATTATGGGAACCTCATCATTTTCGGAGATTTAAACTACCAAAGGAGCTTGGTGTGAGCTTTTTGCATGTAGAGGAAAACGACCAAAATGAGACTAGAATTGGATTATTGTATATTCTAAAAAGAATTGGCTAGATGTAATAAAATGGTTTTTATTCAGCAGATCTGGACAGGTAGAGGTCAAATTTTCGAATGAGTTTTCGAACCTGAAATTGTATACAGTACAACAGTACAAGTTTTCATAATTTCCAACGGAAAGTTCGGTATTTTGAATGCGATGATAGTAATTTGATAAATCATTAAATTTATTAACTTCAAAATGTCATCTGAAAAGTTTCAACAATTTGGAACCGCGATAGGTTCTGACGAAACGGCATCAAATGAAAACACCATACCCCTTGAGCAATGCCTAATTGAACAGGCGGATAAAATTGAAGGGTATGAAATTGTCGAAACAAGCCCAGAATAATTAGGCGAATGCGGAACTATCTTAAATAGATAATCACATTTGAATGTCAGGTTAGAGCTATATCATCAAGTGTCTGATATGTTCGATTTATCTTAAGGCCGAGCCGTTTATCGCTAGAATCTCTATCCAGTTGGTTTATTAAGATCAGCTGTCTTTCAAATTTGAACATGAACTCTAAGGTTAGAATTGTATCAACTTACTTTTTGATTTCAGCTTTATCTTTAGGATTACTAGCATCTTATATAAGTGCACATAGTAATGTGGTATCTAACGCACAGACTGATCCTTATCGATTATCAAGTGCTCAGGAGAAGAATGCCTACATAGTATATGTCAAGCAAAAAATAAAACAAGATTCAGATTGTCAGCCTGGTTTAAAATTAGGCCAGCTGAAAAAACAAAATATTGTTCCAAGTGAAAACTTCTTATGCAACCCTGGTCTTGAGAATATGAAAAAGAAGGTAGAAGATTTGAAGGCTAATGGTGTCGGTAATGATAAACAAATTAATAAATTTAATGATATTATTGAGAAGAAACAGAACAAATTAAATGCTAAATTTGACAAAATAAGGGAGAAATTGGAAAATGCGATATCAGAACCAGAGAACGAAAAACCAATCTCACAAGATGAAAAGAATAAGGTTAATGAGCAAGATAAAAAGGATACTGGAGAACACAAGACCCAAACAGGTGATAATTGTAGAAGTGGAAATGTTCTAGACGGAGCATCAAATCAACCAGACCTTAAAGTCTTGGCAGACTGTCAACAAGTAACTGGAGAAGTGATGCATACTAAAAAAATGAATGATGGAGATTACAAATTCTTCCTCGATGTTGATGACAAGTACAAATTTCTAGTTAACGACAAGAATAATGCAAAAACTAACGGGTTTCTCGTTGTAGAAGTTGTTCCTAAGGACCAAGACATAAGTACTGTGTATCTTCCTAAAGAGGGCGACAAAGTAGATATACATGGTGCATGGGTCACGGATGAGCCAAAAGGATGGCACGAAATTCATCCTACCTGGGTGGTAACAAAGCAATAACACAACTTATTTTAAAAACCTATATGATATCCCTAATTTAGGGAGAATTATAAGACTTATTAGAAAATAATAAACTGCGCTGAAAGCAGAGTCCTAATTATTTTTAGGCATTATAAACTAGCAATTCCATTGGCTGTATTGAAGTGTTAAGGTGAAAACTATATTATTATGTACATCGAACTGATAATACGTGTTTAACGGATACCTGCGGGTAGTTGTTACACTTGGCTTGTTCCTATTTTTGGACTTGGCAGTTCCATATCCATATGTTATTGCACAGGTGAATCATAGCGAGGAAAAAACACCAGCACCAAATAACAACATGAATGTCGGTAATCCACCTAATTCTACTGGAATAATGCAGAATACTTCAGGAATAATTGATGATGCAATTGACGCAATAAAAAATTCAGTAAGCTCATTTTTTAAAAAATAGCTAAATAATCAAGTCATTCAGAGGAATGGGCGATGAGAATATGTCAGTCTACTATTGGGAATTTTCAAAAATAAACCCTGGATTAAAATAACATTTTTGGGCAAATTGACTTTTGATAGAGTCATAGTAATCCTGTATTGATACTTGAAATGGTCACGTTACCTGCTTAAATTGTAGACTAGTTTATGTCTCTAAGGACCATTGGAATGCCTGATAATGATTGTAGTAGAAACCATCGACATATTTGGCGCAAGTATAACATGACCGTCGTCATTCCGTAGTCTAGTGTATAAGAGCCCGATGTCAAAAATTATGCCAGTATTACCAAATACTGTAGCCTTGTCTCCGATCCTAAAGGGCCGCGTAATGGCGAGGTACAATCCAGAAATTAAATTTCCAATTACATTTTGGCTAGCAAAGCCAATTACAATACCCGTAATTGTTCCAATCGATGCTGCGATAATGGGATCTTCACTCAAGTAAGAAATTATGATGGATATGACAATAATTGCGCCTACTATTCTAATTAGAATCCGGATTATATCGGCATTCTTTTTCAATACGTCGTATGATAGCTGGTAAAACACATTTGCAATGGAGTTTATTACAAAATATCCAATGGCTGCTACTACTCCTACTTTTAAAAAAGTGCTATACCGTGGATCAATTAGCTGTCCTACAAAACCGCTGGCTATAGCTATTATAGTTACTACGATAATCGTAGTCGTCAATGATTTTAATAGAGTTATCCCTTTTTTCTCACGACTATTTTTACTCAAATTTGTATCGCTGTCATGATTGTCTTCTTCCTTTTCCATGAGGAGTGATAGGGTACTATTCATATTTCAAATTTTCATTGTACTAAATACTTGGCACCGATATTACATTATTCATTCTTGATATTAGACTTACACAATCAAAATTTGCTGATTTGACTGTCATTGGCTATGCTAATAATGCGAACTGAATTTCAACAGAACTCACTTGAATTATCATTTCTAAAGATTTAAAGAGATGGAATTCGGATATAATTAAGATCTCGATGGTAAAGTGTGCAGAATGCAGAATAGAACTTCCAGACGATGCTAGGTTCTGTCCAAATTGCGGAACGCAGGCAGGACTAAAAAAAGATGTTTATGATGTTTCTGCAGGTGGCCTGGTCGGAAAAGTAAAAGAGATTCTCCAAGATGCAAAAGTTAAGCGGATTGTTATAAAAGATCAAAAGGGTAGAGTTCTATTGTCAATCCCTGTCACTTGGGGTGCAGCTGGAGCAGTTGCAATGATTACTCTGGCACCATGGTTAGCTGCCTTGGGTGTTATTACAGGTGTAGTAACTAGGTGCAAAGTAGAAGTAGAAAGATCGAAAGAGCCCTAGATCCATTGATTGATACAAATCGATCAAATTAAGTAGTACCGAGCATCATGACAAAATCATGATGAGAAAATATTCATCTGAATACAATAGTCTTACATTATCTCAAAACAAGACTCGGTTCTAAGACTTTCAAAATATTATCCAAAGTGGATATATATGTGATAATAAGTTAGACTTGTGTGCTTTGAGTCATAATATTTTATTTACCAAATCATTCCTAATCGCTTTATCAATAACCTCGGTCTTGATAATATCAAATATGCCAGGTGCGATGTCAATTCTATTTGCTCAAACAAATGATGCTGCAGACTGTGTCAAATATGATTCACTAAAAAAGTTAATCCACATTAGCTGCAAATCTATCCATCTTAATGATATTTACAAGAGTATCAAGAATACCAGCATTTTGGGCAGGGAAAATAATACTGGAATAAACACTAGTCTATCAAACGATAAAGTGTGGATTTTAAATGCTGGCATCACTATAGAAAAGAACGGAGAACTTGTAATTGACTCAACCGATACTTCCTGGTTAAAAATAGTGCCAACTCCTACAATTCAGAAAACCGGACAAACAGGATTAACAGGAGATGAAAATGATGATGATGATACTAACGATGATAATCAGGACGTGGATGTTATTTCTTATCCAATTGTTCATACCAATGCAAAAGAAAATGATAGTAACAATTTCAATACTAATGAGCAAAAACCGATTATTGTGAATAAAAACAATGGAGATAGTCCAAATGGGATTCACGTATTGGCTCCCTAATTATAAATTCCGTAAAAATAACATCATGGGATCCTGAGAAAAAGCAAGTCATTACTTTTAACTTGGGAAAAAGGCCAGGGGAGGAACTTACTAAATCAAGTTACGACACAATATTGCCAAGACCATTCATTAGGGTATCAAACGATGCGAGTGGAATGACCAATATTACAAATTCTGAAATAGCATATCTTGGCTACTCATGTAGTAGGTGTTCTGGAATAAGCTATTATGGTGGCATAGGCAGTATAGTAAAGGGGAACAATATCCATCACCTCCTGAAAGGATTTTATTCCAAGGGCATGGGCGCCATGGTGGTCGAAAATAACACAATTCATGATAACTACCTTTACGGAATTGACCCACATACAGGGACACATGATATGATTATACGTAACAATAAGGTCTATGGGAATAATGCTTCAGCAATAATATGCTCAAAACATTGCTACAATATTCTGTTTGAAGGAAATGAGGTTTACAAGAACGGTGGAAGCAATCGTGGTATTGCTTTAAGCATCAATACGACTCATTCGATAGTACGGAATAACAATGTCCATGACCAGGTTTCGTGCACTGGATCAAATAGAGGGTCAAACTTTAACACTATAGTGGACAATGTTTTTTCTAATTGCAAAATAGCAGTAAATTTAGCTGACACGTCAAATAATATTCTAAAAAATAATAATATTACTGGTGCTCAGGTTGCAATTGTCTTACGAGACACTTCCAACAAAATCGTCCATAATAATATAGAAAACTCTACCAATGGAATAGTATTGCTAAAATCGTCTACTGGCAACCAAACAGATAGTGTCAACGGTAAAGAAATAGAACAAGTCAATTCTATCCCCTTTTTGCATAACCTGACTGCAGTCAACGAGATGACGGAGGTGAAAAATCCTATTGTCGTTAATGCTACCCCTATTGCAAGCGGAAAAGAGGCTCAGGATCATCACTAGAATATTTTAACAAGACTAAATCAGCCTTTACGCTAGAACTCAAATCCAAGAATATCCTGAGGCGGTCAATGGTTTTTATTACGGCTACTAGATTTTGAAATAAGATTCTCTAGTTTTGTCTTCTGAAAAAAAGGATATTAAAATTACAAATCACGTTTATCAACCTAAACACGAAATTTTGTCCAAAAAGCAGGCTGAAGAAATTTTATTGAAATTTAATACAAAACCTAGTCAACTCCCATACATATTAATTAACGATAAAGGATTAGAAGACTTAGATGTGAGACCGGGAGATATTATAAAAATAACCAGAACCTCATCTACGGCCGGAGAAAGTGTGTATTACCGATATGTAGTGGAGGATTAAGCGATGTCACAAGAACAAGAAACACTTGATATGTGGGCAATAATCCACAACATTTTACAAAAGGAAGGCGTAGCTAGACAACATCTTAATTCATATGGAGAATTTATTGAACGCGGTTTACAAAGTATAATTGACGAAGTTGGAGAAATAGAAATTGAAACTGCAGAGTATCCTTATAGAATAAGACTGGGTAAGATAAAATTACAACAACCAAGAATTATGGAATTGGACGGTTCGGTAACTCATGTGGCACCTGTAGAAGCTAGGTTGCGTAATCTGACATATGGATCACCGATAATGCTTGAATGCAGTATTGTCGAAGATGATAAAGTTCTGGAATCAAGATTTATTCACATAGGAGATATTCCCGTTATGGTAAAGTCGAATGCTTGCGTATTACACAATCTACCAGATACTAAGCTTATTGAACTTGGAGAGGACCCAAAAGATCCGGGAGGCTATTTTGTAATTAATGGCTCAGAGCGAGTAATTATCGGCTTAGAGGACTTGTCATATAACAAGATAATTGTAGATATGGAAGAAACCACCGGTAATTTGGTCTACAAAGCTAAAGTATATTCTTCGATAGTTGGGTATCGTGCAAAACTGGAACTAATAATGAGACCGGATGGATCAATTGTGGCAAAGATTCCAGGTTCACCAGTAGACATACCACTTATTACATTAATCAGGGCATTGGGGCTTGAATCTGACAAGGATATTGCCGACGGCGTATCTCTGAATTCAATTATACAGGATGAATTAGAGCCTTCATTTGAGAAGGCAGGAGAAATTGAAACTAGTAGGGACGCAATAGTCTACATAAGCAAGAGAATTGCTCCCGGAATGTTGGAAGAATTTCAGATAAAGAGAGCTGAAACCTTACTTGATTGGGGATTGCTACCACATCTTGGGAAGAATCCTGAAAATAGAAATGAAAAGGCACTCTTTCTAGGTGAGGCGACATGCAAGCTCGTTGAATTGAGACTTAATTTGGTAGCATCTGATGATAAAGACCATTATGGAAATAAAGTCATAAAATTTGCCGGTCAGATGCTGGCAGATCTTTTCAGAACAGCATTTAGAAATCTTGTCAGAGACATGAAATATCAACTTGAAAGATCTGGTCAAAAGAGAGGAATAAACGCAGTTGCTGCGGCGGTAAGACCGGGAATCATTTCTGATAAATTAAATAATGCTATTGCCACTGGAAATTGGGGTCGGGGAAGAGTTGGTGTTACCCAGCTACTGGACAGAACGAATTATATATCAACAATTAGCCATCTTCGCAGGATTCAATCGCCGTTAAGCAGGAGTCAACCTAACTTTGAAGCAAGGGATCTTCATTCTACTCATTTTGGCAGAATATGTCCCGCTGAGACTCCTGAGGGATCAAACTGTGGCTTGGTAAAAAATATTGCTTTATCTTCTATAATCTCTGTAAGTGTATCTGCTTCCGAAATAATTGAAAAATTATATGAACTGGGGGCTCATCCTGTCGAGGAGGCTTCCGATCTATTAAGAAAAAACGGTGCAAGAATATTTGTGGATGGGCGCCTGATAGGATATTACGACAATGGGCAGCACTTGACAGATACACTCAGAAGTTTGAGAAGATCGGGGAAAATACACGCCCATGTTGGAATTTACTATTATTCAAACGACAATGAAAATGCAACAAAGCGCCTTTACGTAAGTTGCAATTCCGGAAGAATCCTCAGACCACTTGCTATCGTAAGAGATGGAAAGCCAGTAATAACTTTGGATGTTCTTGACTTGATAAGGAGGAATATGAAATCCTGGTCCGACCTATTGTGGATGGGTATGATTGAGCTAATAGATGCAAATGAGGAGGAAAATTGTTATGTGGCGATGGACTATGGTAGTCTGCAACCAAGTCACACGCACCTGGAAATTTATCCACCTTCGATTTTGGGTGTTGGAGCTTCTATAATTCCTTATCCTGAGCACAACCAGTCTCCAAGAAATACATACGAAAGCGCAATGGCAAAACAGAGTTTGGGATTCTCAACGCCATTAATGAATGCAAGCACATATGTAAGACAACATTTCATGCTGTATCCACAAATCCCAGTCGTTACAACAAAAGCGATAAATCTTCTTGGATTAGAAGAGCGTCCTACAGGTCAAAATTGTATTGTCACAGTATTACCATTTGAAGGATATAACATAGAAGACGCTGTAGTATTCAATAAATCATCCGTTGATAGGGGTCTGGGCAGAACTTTCTTTTACAGAGTGTACGAAGCTGAAGCAAAACAGTACCCTGGTGGGATGAAAGATAAGTTTGAGATACCGTCATCGGATGCAAATATTAGAGGTTACCGTGGCGAGAAATCTTACAGGTTACTTGAAGACGATGGTGCTATAATGCATGAGTCAATAGTAAATGGAGGAGATATTTTGATTGGTAGAACTTCTCCACCTAGATTCATGGAAGAGTACAAAGAGTTTGAGGTCAAAGGTCCTTACAGACGTGACACATCAATAGGGGTCAGGCCTTCTGAGAACGGAGTGATTGATTCAGTCGTAATGACTCAATCTGTAGATGGAGGCAAGATGTACAAAATCAGAGTGAGGGACATGAGAATCCCGGAAATTGGTGACAAATTTGCATCAAGACACGGACAAAAAGGTGTAATAGGAATGTTAGTCCCACAAGAAGACCTTCCATATACTGAAGATGGTATAGTTCCAGATGTTATGATCAACCCACATGCATTTCCATCAAGAATGACTGTCGGTCAATTCATGGAATCTATTGCAGGAAAATCTGCTGCGCTTCGAGGCAAAGTAGTTGATGGCTCAGCATTTGTAGGTGAAAAGGTAAATGACCTCAAGGAAATTTTGGAAAAATATGGATTCAAATCAACAGGTAAAGAGGTAATGTATGACGGACGTACTGGCAAGAAATTCAAAGCCGAAGTATACATTGGAGTAGTTTATTATCAAAAACTTCACCATATGGTTGCTGATAAAATCCATAGCAGAGCAAGAGGACAGGTTCAGATGCTTACAAAACAACCAACAGAAGGTCGTGCCAGAGGAGGAGGGCTTAGATTTGGTGAGATGGAACGAGATTGTTTGATTGCATATGGTGCTTCTATGATGTTAAAAGATAGACTCTTAGAAGAGTCAGATAAGGCAGAAGTTAACATTTGTGAGCGATGTGGTCTGCTCGCATACTACGATGTCAAACAAAGGCGATACGTATGCAGAGTTGACGGCGACAGAGCCAGAATATCATCAGTGGCTATTGCCTATGCGTTCAAACTATTGCTACAAGAAATGATCAGCCTTAATGTAGCACCAAGATTGATTCCAAAGGAGAAGGTGTAAAGATATGGAAGTTGAAGATACTCTTAAAATCCTAGGCGGTATTAGATTCAGCGTTCTATCACCAGTTGAAATTCGAAAATTCAGTGTAGTCGAAATCACCGCGCCAGAAACCTATGATGAGGACGGCATGTCTGTACAAGGAGGCCTAATGGATAACAGGCTTGGGACACTGGAACCCGGACAAAAGTGTGGAACTTGTGGTAACACATCTGCTAATTGCCCCGGGCACTTTGGTCACATAGAATTGGCTGAAGCAGTTTTGCACATTGCGTTTGTCGACGATATCCACAAGTTGTTGCTTGTTTCGTGCAGATCTTGCAGTAGGATAAAACTTCCACCTGAAGAGTTGGCAAGATATAAGGACCTCCGAGACACAAAGGCTGCGTATGCAGTAATTACTCTTGAAAACGTCAAAGAAGATATAATTGAAAAAGCAAAAAAAGTAAAGATATGTCCACACTGTCAAAAAGAACAATACGACTTGGTTTTTACAAAACCAACGATATTTGTTGAAAAAACCGAGATAGGGGAAAATAGACTTCTTCCCATTACAATCAGGGAACGACTGATGAATATCCCTAATGAAGATCTTGTTTTATTAGGTTATGACCCCGAGACTGCCAGACCCGAATGGTTTGTCCTGCAAGTCCTTCCAGTTCCTCCTGTTACTGTAAGACCATCGATTATTTTAGAAACTGGGATTAGATCGGAAGACGATCTCACTCATAAATTGGTTGATATTATTAGAGTTAATCAAAGACTTAAAGAGAGCAAGGAAGCTGGTACACCGCCCCTGATAGTACAAGATTTGGTCGATCTTTTACAATACCATGTAACCACTTACTTTGACAATGAGGT
>Ga0126375_10000432_pt1 | contig 11334 bp, 7 predicted proteins | sample PanSoiMetPlot_14_FD_109577 | JGI IMG/M metagenome (GOLD analysis project Ga0126375, IMG submission 109577) | Tropical forest soil microbial communities from Panama - MetaG Plot_14 | ecosystem: Environmental > Terrestrial > Soil > Tropical forest | place: Panama | collected 2016-02-17 | reverse complement strand
CGTCCAATCATGCAAACGGAAGCGACTCTGGCGCAGTCCGATGTGTCGGAATTGGACTTGGTAAAACGATGCCAGGCCGGTGATACCGAAGCATTCGACGAGCTGGTCACTCGCTATCGAACACGAATATTCGGCATGATTTACAACATGGTCCACAGCGAACAGGATGCATGGGATCTGGCCCAGGAGAGCTTCCTAAAAGCATGGAAGTCGATTGGACGGTTCCGAGGTCAGTCATCTTTTTACACTTGGGTTTATCGCATCGTCATGAACGTGACGATCGATTGGCTGCGCAAAAAGCGGGTCAAAGGCGGCGGCGCCGAGTTCGATGATGCAATTCAACTGACGCAGATCGATCCGGCGTCCAAGACGGTCCCGAAAACGGAAGCGTTGCCCCATCAAGCCATGGAGTGGGACGAGATTCGCGCCCGGATCGAAAAGGCAATTGCCCAGCTCTCACCCGAACAGCGCGCGGTGATTTTGATGAAAGAGATCGACGACATGCAATATCACGAAATCGCAGAAACGCTTGGATGTTCCATCGGCACAGTGATGTCGCGGCTTTTTTACGCCCGCAAGAAATTGCAAAATTTGCTGAGAGACGTGTATGAAAACGTTTGAGGAAAAATGGACAGCATGGCTGGACGGCCAGCTCAGCGGGCGAGAACTATCGGACTTCGAAGCTGCGCTGCCAGACAAAGCTGCCGCTCAAGCCGAAAAAGCTGAGGCAAAAAAGCTCGGCACGCTGTTGAAGCGCGAGTTGACTGCACATCCACTGAAAAACGAAGAATTCTTTAGTCATCAGCTTCGCGAAGGGATCGTGCAGGGACGTGGCGGGCAACGTCGGGAGCGGGCTCGCCGAAGTCCGACCTCCAATTGGTGGACGGTTCCGCGCCTGCTGTGGGCGGGCACGGCCTCGCTCGCCATATTTTTGATTTGCACCGTCTTGGTTATGCGTCAGCAAAGACCGGCAGAGGAATCGCAATACCTGACACAGATACTCAATGCGCGGGTCGATCCCGTCGTTAGTCCAAATGCGACGGTCTCGATCTTCGAGGTCAAACAAGACCGTGTAACAGTCCTTTGGACCGAAGGACTACAAAGCTTACCGGCCGATTACGCCGCGAAATAACTGCTCATGCATCGCTCGCTGGCGGTCGTAATTTCTGTTCTTGTCCTGACGATGACCGCGGTGCCAGCGTCACAAGCGGCGGAGAAAGTTTGGAGCGGGCTTGTCATAGCCGAGAACGTAACGGAGCCGCAGCCGATTCCCTCGGAACTGACTCGGATCGAAGGATCACTGAAAAGGTTTTTCGGCTACAACCAATTTCAGGTGATTGGGCAATCGCGAAAAACCCTTAAGACCGGTCAGGAAGATTGGCTTGCGACGAGCAAATTTTTCGGACTGCACGTAGACGCGCGCGGTGAAACTCAAGGCGGCTACGTTTTGAATCTGAAGCTTTACAAGGAGAAGGAGCTTTTGCTCGAGACCGACGCCAAGCTAAGCAAGCGCAGCCCGCTGGTGATCAAAGGCCCGCAGGTGGGCGGAGGACAATTACTGCTGGTGCTGGTTGTGCAGTGAATTAGAAACCCCTGTTGTAGTCACGGCTCTGTGGGCCGTCTATTTACCGCCAAGCATGCGCGTTCCGCTTCTCGCAGTTCTATTCCTGTGTGTAAGGTCGTTGTTCGGAGCTGTGGAAAAGCCATTTAACTTTAACGAGACGCCGGGGAAACTACCAAAGCAGGTTGTCCCGACGGAATACTCAATTCGCATTGTTCCGAACATCGACAATTTCACGTTTGCCGGAAGTGAAAGCGTGGAGCTGAAAGTGCGCAGTCCGGTCCATCAGCTGGTGTTGAACGCGCTCGAGCTCAAAATCCAAGCAGCCTCTGTCGATGGCAAAGAATTGCCGGCGTCTGCAATTAGCATCGCTAAGGAAACCGAATTGCTGATGCTTGCGTTACCGTCAGAACTCGCGGCCGGTGATCACACCCTCGCGCTTCGCTTCACCGGCAAAATCAATCAACAAGGGCAGGGGCTTTTCTACATGCATTATCAGGAACAGGGGAGCGCGGCGCGCAAGGTCATGCTCGGCACGCAGTTCGAAGCGACCGATGCGCGTCGTTTTTTTCCCTGCTGGGATGAACCGGCTTTTCGCGCGCGTTTTCAATTGACCGCTGTCGTGCCTAAGAACTGGCTCGCCGTCTCCAACATGCCGACCGAGAGCGAGCAGAAAATCGCAGGCGGAAAAGAAGTACGCTTTGCGCCAACTCCGCCGATGTCCAGTTACCTGAATGTATTCGTGGCCGGCGAACTCGATTTGATCGAATCGCGAGTTGGCCCGATGCAAATCCGTGTGATTGCGACCAAAGGAAAAGCGGAACTCGGTCGGTATGCGCTGGATGCCACTGCGCAGATTTTGAAATACTACAACGATTATTTCGGCGTGCCGTATCCGCTGCCGAAGCTGGATCAGATTGCTATTCCCGGCGGCTTTGGTGGGGCGATGGAAAACTGGGGCGGCATCACCTATTACGAATCGGCGCTTCTCTTCGATCCGAAGAATTCCTCCGCCGAGACCAAGCAAAACATTTACGAAGTGATCGCCCATGAAATGGCTCACATGTGGTTTGGCGATCTTGTGACAATGGCGTGGTGGGACAATCTCTGGCTCAACGAAGGATTCGCGTCCTGGATGGGCAGCAAATGCACCGCGCAGTTCAACCCACAATGGGAAGTCTGGCTGGCGCGAGAATTGCCGCGAGATCCCACCCGCCGCACCGGAATAGCCAAGGAAGCGGCGATGGAAGGCGATGCGCGTGCGACCACGCATCCGATTCAGCAGCCTGTCGCAACTGAAGCCGAAGCCAATAGTGCGTTTGACGATATTACTTACAAAAAAGGCCAGTCGTTCCTGCGAATGCTGGAGAGTTTTCTCGGCGAGGACGTTTTCCGCAACGGCGTCCAGGGATACATCGCCACGCATAAATATTCGAACACAACCACTGCTGATTTGTGGAATGCGCTCTCGGATGCTTCGAAAAAAACTGTAGGTGACACTGCGGCCGGTTGGACGGGGCAGCCGGGTTTTCCCATCGTGAAAGTCAAACGCGAGGCAGACGGAAAGGTCCGGCTTACTCAGGAACGTTTCACCGTTAATTTTGAAGATGCCTCGCCACTACTCTGGAAAATTCCGCTGACGTATTCGCTCGTCGGCGAAGCGCCGGCGACTCTGTTGATGACCGATAAGACTGCGGCGATGGAAAACATTCCCGCTGATCACGCACTCAAGCTGAACGTAAACGGCACTGGAAATTATCGCGTCGCATATGATGAGCCGTCGTGGAATTTACTCCTCAAAAATTTGCCGAAGCTGAGCATCGAAGATCGGGTCAATCTTTTGAGCGATGCATGGGCGCTTGTGCAAGCCGGTCGCGCGCCGGGCTCGCTCTATTTTGGATTGGTTGAGAAATTGCCCGCTTCTACGGATCTCGCCGAGCGCGAACAGATCATTCATGTGTTGAATTTCATTAACGGATTGCTGGCTGGCAGTCCGGCAAGCGAAAGATTCCAGCAATATGCTCGATCGCTGTTGCGCCCCACATTTGAGACGCTTGGCTGGGAAGCGAAAGCAGACGAACCGCCCGGCGCCGCAAGCCTGCGCGCGAGCTTGATCAGCGCGCTCGGAGATCTGAATGATCGGCAAATCATCGCTGACTGTCATGAGCGCTTCGAGAAATACCTCGCTGATCCAGCATCGCTTGCACCCGACCTCCGCGCGCCAGTTCTGGCAGTGATGGGTCGCTATGCTGACGAAAAGACGTGGAACAAGCTGCACGAGCTGGGCCTGAAAACCACGAGTATTGAGGAGAAACAGAATTACTACAATGCGCTCGCTTCCGCGACCGATCCGAAGTTGGCGAAGAAGACGCTTGCGATTGCGCTCACGGACGAGCTGCCGACGAGCCGCGCCATCTTCCTGGTTTCACGAGTCGCCCGCGACAGCGGTCACCCCGATACTGCGTGGGAATTTGCCAAGGCCAACACGAAATCGTTGCTTGCTAAAGTCGATGCCGCTGGCACGAACCGGTACGTGCCTGGTCTGTTCACATTTTTCTCCGATGACTTGCGCGCGGATGAACTAAAGAGTTACGCGAAAATAAATCTTCCGCGGGCGAGCGCGCCTGAAGTGGCCAAGGCGGTCGACGAAATTCAATTTCGCGCCGAATTCAAAAAACGGCTCCTCTCGCAATTGCCTGACGTCATCCACAGCGGGGCCAGCAAATAACTGATCTCAGGCCTGCTGCCGTTCCGGAGTTGGCGGTGAAATGGCAGCGTCGCGGCGCGCGGCCTCCTCTGATTCAAGCGCAAGGTTCTTTGCCGCGCGCCAACCAGCCTGCGCCTGAGCAAAAATGAAGAACGCGAGTATGCCTAACCAGATCGATTGCGACGTGATGGCCCACAACGCAAATAGAATCGCTCCGCCAAACCCGATGATGCTTGCCGCTTTCAAACTACGAATAGGTCCAAATTTTAGCCAAAGCAGTCCGCGCACGATTTGACCGCCATCAAGCGGGTAAACGGGGAGCAAATTAAAAAACAACAATGCCCCGTTCATCAAGAAAACGGTCACGACGAAATTATAGAAATCCGGATGAAGAGTTCTCATGTGGACGCGAGCGACAGCGAGCGCGGGAAAGGTAAGCAGCGGAAACAGGATCACGTTGACGAGCGGTCCCGCGGCGATACTCCAAAGGTATGCGCCAGGGCGAGGCGGCGGTTTCACAAACGCGATTCCGCCAAGCGGCCAAAGCACAATCGTGTCAGCCTGGCCACCGGTTTGGCGGCAAGCCAAGGCGTGCCCAAATTCATGCATCAACACGATCACGAACAGCGCGAGATATTCCAATACTGCCCAGATTGGATTGTGATAGCGGTGCGCAAATCGGGTGATTTCGAGAGCGGCGACGATGAACCACGCAAAATGTAGATAAACCCGTATCCCTGCCACGCGGAAGATTGGAAACGCGCCTTTCACTGCCGGGGAAGCTCTGAGTAAGCTCGGCTACGAGGTGGATTCCGTTTGCTCGTTTTGCGGCGCGATCCACAAGCGCATCGGAATCATCGAAGAATCGACGAAGCCATGCTTCCGGAAAAACGCCTGCGCCACATTTTCGGGGCGATCGGTCAACAGCGTGATCCGGAAAAAATTTTTCTTCTTCGCGAAATCGATCGCGTGTTCGAGGAGCTTGTTGCCGTAGCCCTGACCTTGATACTGGGTGTGCACCACCAAGTCCTCCAAAAGAATGACGAACCCGCCTTCGGCGGTGCTAATAGTAAACAGCAAATTGATCATGCCCACGATTGCGCCGTTGCGACGTAACACAAAAACGCGTCCCCGGCTGGGCTGTTCAAAAATGAGCCGCAACCCGCGAAGCTGTTTGTCCTTATCTGGACGGAAGTCGCTCTCCTGAGCAAACAATTCCCCGAGCATTTCTGACAGCTCGTCCAGATCGGCTTCGGTTGCCGGCTCGATCACAACATTTTCTTGTTCGCCCATTGATTCCGGCTTGTTATTCCAAAAATGCGCTCAGTTGGCAACTTTGTAAATCGTGGTCGTTGCCTGACCACGAATGGAGACAACCGCGCGTTCGCCGTGGCGTTGACATTGATGAGCCTGCCCCTAGTGTAACCGCTCTCCGATCGGGCCAACCGTTTAGGTTATGAAACGCACCTATCAGCCATCCAAGCGAACGCGCAAACGCCAGCACGGTTTCCGCGCCCGGATGCGGACTAGGGGCGGTCTGGCCACCCTCGCGCGTCGGCGCCAACGCGGCCGCAAACGCCTGCTTCCGAAAGGCGTTGACAGACACTACGCGCGGCACACGCAAGCTTGATTTTTTTGGCCTGCGCGGAAATGTCTGCGCTTCGAAAGTCCCGACACGTCGGGATTGCCACACTCGGAGAGATTCGCGAAACGCACGCGTCTTTCACGAATTTTGGCGCAAACATTGTGCTTCCGGCAGAGAACTGTTGAATCCAAAGCGGAGGCAGACTGCATCTCAATGAAAACAAAGAAGGATCATTATGATGCAGGATTTCAGGTTTGCTTTCCGGCAGCTCCTCAAGACGCCGGCATTCACCACGGTGGCGGTATTGACGCTCGCGTTGGCGATCGGCGTTAACTCGGCCATTTTCGCGCTGATCAATGGGGTGGTGCTGAAGCCGGTGGTGCCGGTCCGGCCTGCCGAAGTCGTGAATGTGTTCACGGCCCGACAGAATGCGAGCCACGATTTTCGCCAGTTCTCCTACAACGAATACCGCGAGCTGCGCGAGAACGGCGGAGACGTGTTTGTCGATGTTGCCGCGATCGAGTTTGCCGTCGCTGGCATTGGGCGCGATCACGAAATGCGGCGCAGCTTCGCCTTTCTGACATCGGAGAATTATTTTCCGATGATGGGAGTCCAGCCGTTTCGCGGCCGGTTTTATACCGCCGAGGAATGTAAACCGAACGCCAATACGGCTGTGGTCGTGACAAGCTACGGTTTTTGGAAACGCAACGGTGGCCGCAGCGATTTTGTCGGTAGCACGCTTCACATCAATGGGCAGCCTTACACCGTTATCGGGATCGCGCCGGAGGGATTCAGCGGTGCGAACGCCTTGGTCGCGCCGGATATCTGGGTGCCGCTCGGCATCCGTTCTCAGCTCGGTTCGGCCTTCGGCGATTCCGAAACGACGCACGACCTGTTGAGCCCAAAGAATTACGCCTTCAATCTTACAGCGCGGCTGCGACCGGGCCTCACGGTCGACGCGGCCAAAGCGCGTTTGCCGGTGTTGGCGCAACGATTGAATGCGATCCAACCCGAGGGCACCGAAGGTGGCCGAGAGTTGCAAATTCAAACGCCGTCGCGATTCAGTCTGAGCACGCAACCGGAAGACGACGGCCCGATCACGCTGATCGCGACATTACTCATGGCCATGGCCGGCGCGGTCTTGCTCATCGCCTGTTTAAATCTCGCGAACATGCTGCTCGCGCGCGGCACATCGCGCTCGAAGGAAATCGCGGTCCGTCTGGCTGTTGGCGCATCGCGCTGGCAGATCGTCAGACAGCTATTATGCGAAGGATTTCTGCTTGCCGTTTGCGGCGGCGTGATCGGCCTGATTCTCAGTGCTTGGTGCAACGATCTTCTACTCCAACAGCTGCAGAGTCTGCTGGCGTCCGTGAATTTTTCTTTCGTCGTAAAATTGCGGCCGGACGCGGCGGTGCTCGCAATTACATTCTTCTTTTGCCTCATAGCCACAATGCTCTTCAGCCTGGGACCGGCGTTAAAGGCCACAAAGGCCGATCTCGTTAAAGACCTGAAAGAGCAAGTCGGCGAGCCGGCGCGCATCGGTCGCTTGAGTCGTTTCTTCGCGCCGCGTCACATTTCTGTGATGGCGCAAATCGCGCTCTCCCTGATGTTGCTTTTCGCCGCGGGATTATTTTTCCGTGGTGCGCTCAAAGCAGCCGGACTCAATCCGGGGTTTATCGCGGCTGGCGATCTCATCAGTGAGTTCGATTTCACTTTGATCAAGAAAACGCCGGCCGATTCGCGTCGCTTAATCTTCGACATGGTGCAACGCGTACGAGAGTTGCCTGGCGTACGGGCCTCGGCCATCGGCACGATGCTGCCGTATTCCGATTTCACCAGCGCACGTCGCATTCTGCGCACAAAAGACACGATGCCTAATGATCCCAAGGCGCCGGATCCAAGCGTCAATTCACTCTACACCGCGATCACGCCCGGCTATTGCGAAGCGCTCGGCATAAAACTCCTACGGGGCCGCGATTTCACTCAGGACGAATGCAAAAACAAGGACGCGCGCCGGGTAGCAATCATCGACGAAGAAATGGCGAAAAAGCTTTTCCCGAACGAGGACCCGATCGGTCAACATATTCGCTATACGCAACCGCCGAAGGACGGTGCGCCTAACGACATGGAAATCATCGGCGTCGTAAGCAAGCACCGGCATAGTGTTGACAATGATTCCCTCGTTTGCCGTTTATTCGTGCCGTTGGCGCAGGGATACAGCGGCCAGACGTATCTGCATGTGCGTCTTAGCACGCAGGATCCACGTGTCGTCGTCGCGTTGATACCGACGCTGCGACAAACACTGCGCCAGATCGATCCCGATCTGCCGCTGTTGCAGATCACGCCCTTTGCGGATCTCATGGAGCGGTCGCCCAACCTTTGGATCATCAAACTTGGCGCAACTCTTTTCGGCGCTTTTGGCGCAATCGCCCTCGCGTTAGCTGTCGTCGGTGTTTATGGCGTGAAAGCTTATGCGGTCGCGTGCCGGACCCGCGAAATCGGAATCCGCATGGCATTGGGTGCACATCGCCGCGATGTATTCGCCCTGATTATGCGACAGGGCGTGTTGCAAACGGCTCTTGCCGTCGGCGCCGGTCTCCTCCTTTCACTTGGTGCAGGACGGGTCTTGGCCAAAATTTTGTATCAAGTGAGTCCGACCGATCCATTGGCGCTCCTCAGCGCAACTTTCATGCTCGCCGGTGCGGCGCTGCTTGCTTGTTTCTTTCCGGCCAACCGAGCCACCCGCGTAAATCCGATGACGGCGCTGCGGACCGAATAGAGCAAAGGAAATCTGACGCACGCTTGCCGCGGACTTCTCGCAGTGGGTGGTAACCTTGATGCATGTCGCTGCTGACCGAAAATCTGCTACAATCCACAATCTGAAATCCTCGCGCACCGTTAGCTCAATTGGCAGAGCAAGTGACCCTTAACGACGGTGGTTCCTAGGGTAATAAGTAAGCGCTACCGAATACGCTACGGAATTTTTGACTGCAGGGAAAACCAGCGCATCGAGTCAAGACTCTTTACAGATCGGTCGAAATGTTAAGAGTGAACAGAAATCCACCAACGTCATAGAGAACCACATCAAGTCGGTGCCAACCGCCGAAATGTAAAGAGTCCTCGGCCTCGACCAAATCTTTGAGCGAAAGGTTCTCTTTGCGTGTTTGAGCAGAGTGCGCAGCAAGGTCACTTAGCCGTAACACGCAAACTGGCCACATCGAAATTCGCCAACTGGGCATTGTGCGTTTGCCACATCCGCAGTTTAGGAACGGGCAAATTCAACTAAGGAGGCAATAAACATCATGAAAGCAAAACAGATAATTATCAGCATTCTGGCAGTTCAATTCGTGTTCCCATTGATGGGGACGTTCGCTCAGCAAGCAGCGAACTCGGGCTCTATTGAAGTGATCACGACTTTTGATTATCCCGGGACCGGCAATTTGACCTTGCCGCAAAAGATTAACGAAAGAGGCGACGTCGTTGGCGAATACATCGATTCGAACGGGGTGGCGCGAGCGTTTGTCCGGTTTAGCGATGGTAGCTTTAGCGATCCGATCGTCGACCCTAACGATACCGTCGGTTTTACCGAAGGACGCGGCATCAATAACTCACGCACAGTGGCCGGTGATTACGTGATCAGCGATGGCACGCTTCACTCGTTCTTCCTGTCAGGCGGCACCTTCACAGAGTACGATGTCCCAAGCACGGTCCAAACCAATCTGCTTTCGATAAACGATGTCACCGACTTTACCGGCGGGTTTGATCCTGACGGCAGCGGTATCTTTCAGGGGTTCGTCAGTGTCGACGGAACCTTAACGTCGTTTAGCGTCCCGGGAGCTGCCGGGACCTTTGCTTACGAGATCAATAATTCAGAAGAGTTGACGGTGGGATACTATATAGATGGAGTAATCCTTCACGGCTACTATCGGGATGCCGATGGGGTGCTGCACTTCCCGATCGATCCTTCGGGCTCTGTTACCACAGTCCTGTTTGGACTTAACGATAGGAATTGGGTGGTGGGCAGATACGCGGACAGCGGAGGCGCGACTCATGGACTCTTCTTTATCCCACCAAATCAGTTTGCCACTTTCGATTATCCCGGGTCGAGCTTTACATCGCTAAATGGAATCAATGACAAGGGAGTTATCTGTGGTCGTTACGTCGATGCTTCCGGCATTGCTCACGGATTCCTGGCTCGCGTCAGAGGCACACCGCCGACACAGCAAATGGGCCCGGAAATGAAGGCAAACGATTCCCGGTCGCTGGCCACTCCACTCAATCCGTCGCTAGCGGCGTGGGGAGGCGCAACGCCGGCGCGCTGAGGATGATTAGTTAACCGTCTTGTGAACCTCCCGGCGGGATTCGCCGGGAGGTTGGTCACGCCTGAAACAATGGCGTTTTAACCGGGTAGGTTTGGGATAATCGCGAAGACGAGGCTCCACCGCTCGTATCCGTATCCCACCGAGGACTAGCTTGCCAGAGTGCCAATCGATTTTACTATGCGATGACGCTCTAACCCGAAATAACTTTTGGATGTTTCCCACGATATCTTGCCGCGGTTTATCCCTTTTTCGTTAGGCCGTTTTTCTGCCCATGGACAGCGGATCACAGCTGGCCCGGGAAAGGGACATATGAACTTTTCTGGGCTTGGTCCGATTGGCTTCGCAGTGCTGCTTGTTTTGTTCGCCGGAGCCGGCTGCAATCGGTCCAAACGAGCGTCGTCAGAGTCGAGCACGCCGTCGACACCGCGGGGGGTTCGCGCGAGCATCACTACGCACGCACCAGATGCATTCTACGATCCGCCGGCCAACCTGCCGCGCCAGCCTGGTGCGTTACTGCGGAGCGAACCGCTCAAGGACGTGATACTGCCAGCAGGCGTGCGAGGCTGGCGCATCCTTTATGCAACCACCGTGGACGACAACACGCCGGCGACGGCGGTCGCGATAGTGTTCGCGCCCACCGATTCTTCCGCCAGCCCGCGGCCTGTCATCGCATGGGAGCATGCTACGACGGGCCTGCTGCAGAAATGCATGCCGTCCCTTCTGTCGGCGTCGACCAAGGGCATCCCCGAGCGCAACCGGATCGTGATGGCTGGCTGGGTCGTGGTCGCGACGGATTACTCCTTCTCAGAGAAGGATGGCCCGCATCCCTACCTGATCGGTGAAGGCGAAGCGCGTGCGGCGCTCGATTCGGTCCGTGCTGCGCGGCAGATATCCGAGCTTACGATCGACCAACGCATGGTAGTGTGGGGTTACTCGCAGGGCGGGCACGCAGCGCTTTGGACCGGCATCGTCGGGCCGCGCTATGCGCCCGACCTAGACGTCCGCGGTGTCGCGGCAATCGCACCGGCCGCCGACATTAAGAATATTCTCGCTATGAACGTCGAGATGGACAAGCGGTTTGGACCGTATCTAGCGCGGTCGTACAGCCGCTTCTACCCTGACATCAAATTTGACCAAGCGGTCCGCCCCGAGGCGCTCG
>Ga0126375_10000431_pt1 | contig 11338 bp, 12 predicted proteins | sample PanSoiMetPlot_14_FD_109577 | JGI IMG/M metagenome (GOLD analysis project Ga0126375, IMG submission 109577) | Tropical forest soil microbial communities from Panama - MetaG Plot_14 | ecosystem: Environmental > Terrestrial > Soil > Tropical forest | place: Panama | collected 2016-02-17 | reverse complement strand
GGCCGATCCGCAGCTCGTCGCCGAGTCGCTCGACTTCGCCCGCCGGGCTGCGCTGCCGCGCACGGGCAGCGTGGCGCAGCCTGCGCCGGTGGCCCTGGGCCGGAAGACTCCGGCGGCCGGCGCGGCCGCCTCGGGCGCCGTGCTCGCCAAGGCCGAATGAGCGAAGCGCCGGTCGCTTCCCCCGACCTGGCCATCGAGACGCACGGCCTGACGCGCCGCTTCGGCGCGCAGCTGGCGGTGGACTCCATCGACCTGCGCGTGCCGCGGGGAAGCTTCTACGGCTTTTTGGGCGAGAACGGCGCGGGAAAGAGCACCACCATCTCGATGTTGACCGGCCTGCTTGCGCCCACCGCCGGCCGCATGCGCGTCCTGGGCCGCGAGCTGTCGGGCGACGCGCCGGAGATCAAGCGGCGGCTCGGCGTGGTGCCGGACGGCATGCTGCTCTTCGACCGGCTCACCGGGCGCGAGCACCTGGTGTTCGTGGCGCGCCTGTTCGGCCTCTCCCGCGCCGAGGCCGCCCGCCGCGCCGACGAGCTGCTCGCCGCCATGGAGCTCGCGCAGGACGCGCGCAAGCTGATCGCCGACTACAGCTTCGGGATGAAGAAGAAGCTGGGGCTCGCCGCCGCCCTCATCCACGGTCCCGAGCTCCTCTTCCTCGACGAGCCGTTCGAGGGGGTGGACGCGGTCGCCAAGCAGTCGCTCACCGCTCTCTTGTCGGGCCTGGTGCGCCGGGGGAGGCTCACGGTCTTCTTGACCTCGCACGTGCTGGAGGTGGTGGAGCGCCTCTGCACGCATCTGGGAGTCATCCACCGGGGACGGCTCGTCGCCCAGGGGACCGTTCCGGAGGTGATGGGCGATGCGCCCTCCCTCTCCGACGCGTTCGTGCGGCTGGTGGGCGAAGGGCGGGTCGGGCCGCAAGCGCTGAGCTTCTTGCCGTGATCGGCCGGCAGGCCCTGGCTCTGGTCTGGCTGCGCGCGACGCTGTGGCGACGGCGCCTCTTCCAGGAGCGCCAGTGGGGGCGCCTGGCCGTCTCCCTCCTGGCGATGGGAATGGGCGCGCTGCTGAGCGGGTCCATGGCGGTGCTCCTCGTCGACTACGGCAGGCACCTGCGCCAGCTGCCCCAGCTGGTTGCCGAGCAGGGAGGAGCACTCGCGCTGTTCGCCACCTGGCTCGCCACGGCGCTCTTGGCGCGGGTCTGGTTCGCCTTCCTTCCCCGGGGGCAGATGCCCTTCCTCGATCCGCACCGGTTCCTCGTGTTCGCCATTCCCGCGCGCCTCATCTCGGCCCTCAATTTCGCCGCGCAGCTCTTCGATCCCGCATGGCTCTTCTTCTGGCCAATCCTGGTCGCCATCGCGATCGCCCTGGGACGGCTCCCCGGGATGCCGGGCCCGCTGGCGCTGATCTGCGCCGAGGCGCTGAGCGTGTGGGCGGTGGCGGGCGTCCTCCACCTGGCCGCAGCGTTCGCGGGGGCGCTCGACGCGCGGGTCCAGCTCCGGCGCGCATTCTCCGTCATCCTCGCTTTGCTGGCCGCCGCGGGCGTCCAGCTGGCGGCGCGCCCCGATCGGCCGGGGCTCCCCTCGGCCTTCGCCGCTGGACACTGGAGGGCGGTCGAGCTGACTCCGCCCGGCTGGGCGGCGGACTTCGTGCGCGAGCTGGCGGCGGGGCGCGTGGCAGGCGCGCTCGCGCCCGCGGCGCTGCTCGTGCTGCTCGGAGCGGCGTGCGGCGCCCTGGCCCACAAGCTCTCGCTGCGCGAGGCGCTCCGCCCGGCCGAGTCGGGCGCGGCGCGATCGCCCGGAAGGCGCGTCCCGGGCTGGCGCCTGCCGCTTCTTCCGGAACCCGTGTCGGCCGTCCTGGAGAAGGAAGCGAAGACCGTGCTGCGCATCGGATGGCTGCAGATCGTCCTGGTCCCGATCGGCTTCTTGCTCCTGCGCTTCGTCTTCCTCGATCCGCGCGGAGGCTCCTTCGTCGGGCGCAGCCCGCTTCTGTTCGCGGCCGTCTACTCCCATCTGGGAGTCCTGGAGCTGGCCACGAACCTCTTCGGCCGCGACCTGGACGCGGCGCGCGCCTGGTTCTTGTGGCCGGTAGGACCGCGCACCCTGGTCGCCGCGAAGAACGTGGTCTGCTATGCGCTCTCGCTCTGCATCTTCGCGGGGCTGGCCGTGGTCGCCCGCGTCACCGACCACGTCACCGCGCGGCAGGTGGCGATCGGCTTCTGCGCGCACCTCGCCACCTTCCCCATCCTCGCCATCCTGGGCAACGTCGCGAGCATCTTCTGGCCGGTGCCGGTCCGCGGCATGCGCCTGCGGCGAGTCCGCGGCACGGGACCGGTCGGGGCGCGGCTCGGCGCGCTCCTGGCGCTCGGCGCGGCGGCGTGGGCGCCGTGGCTCGTGTCCCGGATTTCGGGGCTCCCGCTCGGCGTCGCGTACCTGGCCGAGGCGGCGGCGATGGCCATCGCTTACGGCGGCGTTCTAGGCGCCTCCGCCCGGCTGCTCGAGGCGCGGCGCGAGCCGCTGCTCGCGGCGCTCGCGCGAGATGAGTGATCGCTCAGCGCTTGTCGGTCGGCAAAGGCGTGTCGTCGGGAAGGGGCTCGTCGCTTCCGGGGATGTAGTGGGGATTCTTCCGCAGGATCCCGGGACCGCCGTCCCAGCCGAAGAGCGCGAGCACGGTGTGGTAGACGCCGACCAGCGCCATGTAGAGAGCGGCCGCCGCCATCACGCCGAAGCACGCGAGAAGGCCGATCATCCACCCGCGCGCGCTCTCCGCCGGACCGCCGGAGACGCGGGCATGGACGAACCCCAAAAGGCACGTCAGCACGGCGACCGTGAGCACCAGCGCTCCCGTGCGCAGAAGCTTGGGCATGCTCAGACCTCGAAGCTCGCGCCGCAGGAGCAAGACCTTCGCGCCCGGGGATTCGAGAAGCGGAAGGACCGCGCGTCGGCGAGGTCGATGACGGTGCCGTCCAGGAACGGCGCGCTGGAGGGGTCCACGGCAAGTCGCACGCCTCGGGATTCGGCGAGCTCGTCCTGCGGCGACGGCTCGGGCACGAAGTAGAGGTCGTAGGTCAATCCGTTGCAGCCGCCGGCGACCACGGCGATGCGCAGGAGCCAGCCCTGCACTTCGGCCTCGCGGGCGCGGGAGCGCACCGCATCCGCCGCCCGCTCGGTGAGCGTCAGCTGCATCCCGCCTGTGTACTCCCAGCCCTCGCCGCGCGCCAACGCGCTTTTTCCGCCGCTCACCTGGGGGGGGACACCATGTCCTCATGGTGTCCCCCTGGAGGCTGCAGCCGAGCAGGCGCCTTCAGCCCTGGAAAGCGGGAAGAGGGCCCCGACCCGGTCCGTTGTAGCGGCTGTCGCTCCCTTCCCCGGCCGTGGAGCGACCCGGCGTGGGTCCAGCACCTACCCCGGCCACCGGGAAGGATGCATGTTGCGACGCCTCATCTTCGCCGCTGCCATCTGCCTCGCCTCGTTCCAGGCCCGCGCTTCGATCGTGTGGCGCGGCGACTTCGAAACCGACGACTTGAGCCAATGGGACAAGGTCGACGGTCTCACCAGCCGCCTCACCGTCGTGAAGTCCCCGCTGCGCCAGGGAAGCTACGCGTTGCGCGTGGAGCTGCGCAGCGGCGATGTCGCGAGCAACGGAAATCGCAACGAGCTGGTGCGGACGGTGCCCGAGACGGAAGGCATGGATCGGTATTACGCGTGGAGCACGATGTTCGACGCGTCCTACCCGATCGCGAACACCTGGCAGGTCTTCACGCAATGGCACCACAGCGGATGCTGCGGCTCTCCTCCGCTGGAGTTCGACGTCGACGGCCAGACCCTTTCGCTCTCCCGGAACCCGCCCGACAACACCGGCACGGTCGCGATCTGGAGCACCCCTCTGGTCCGCGGCGCCTGGCACGACTTCGTGTTGCACGTGATCTGGTCGTCCAGCGCCGACAAGGGCTTCATCGAGCTCTGGTACGACGGGCAGAAGGTGATCGAGGGCAAGTCGGTCCAGACCCTGTTCCCGAACATGGTGAACTACCTGAAGCAGGGGCTGTACCGCGATTCATCCATCGCGGCGACCGGCGTCGTCTACCACGACGGCATGACCATGGGGACTACGCTCGCCGACGTGGCGCCGCAGCTCGTGCCTCCTCCTCCGGATGCCGGCACGGGTCCGGACGCGGGAGCGGAGCCGACGCCTGGGCAGCCGGCCAGCGTGCCAGCGGCCCGCGCCGGGATCGGCTTTCCCAACCAAGGCTGCACCTCGGCCGGTTCCATCACCGGTATCGTGATCGCTGCGTTCGCCTTGCTCCGCCCTAAAGGCCGCGGCGGTCGCGCAGGTCGATCAGCTCCTGCACGGTGATGGAGAGGAACGCCTGGACGCAGGCCGGGTCGAACTGGCTGCCCGAGCAGCGGGAAATCTCTGCGCGAGCCTCCTGGTAGCCGACTCCGCGCCGGTAGGGCCGGTCGGAGGTCATCGCGTCCAGCGTGTCGGCGATGGCGAAGATGCGGGCCCCGAGCGGGATCTCGGTCCCCTTCAGGCGCCGGGGATATCCGCCGCCGTCCCAGCGCTCCTGGTGCGAGAGCACGATCTCGGCGGCCTGGCTCAAGAATCCGATCGACTGCAGGATCTGGTGGCCGATCTCGGGATGCTTGCGCATCTCGATCCACTCGGCCGGCGTGAGCGGCCCCGCCTTGAGCAGGATGCTGTCGGGCACGCCGATCTTGCCGATGTCGTGCAGGAGCGCGCCCCGGCCGATCTGGTCCAGCTCGTCGCCCGAGACGCTCATCTTCTCGCCGATGGCCAGGGTGTACCGGACCACGCGTTGCGAATGGTCGCTGGTCTCGTGCTCGCGGGCATCCAGCGCGGCAACCAGCGCCGAGAGAGTGCTGTTGTAGGCGTCGGCGGTCTGGCGGAGGGCGTCGGTCAGCTCGGCGGTCTTCTCGCGCACCCTGCGGGCCAGGCCCTGGTGGTAGCGGTTCCGCGCCAGCGCCAGCTTGCGGCGGCTCTGCGCACGCTCGATGGCGCGGACCAGGTCGGTCACCCGGGGAGGCTTGAGCAGGTAGTCGGCGGCGCCCCGCTTGAGGCACTCGACGGCGTTCTCCGTGTCGCCGTAGCCGGTGAGCATCACCACCGCGGCGTGCGGATGGCGCTGCAGCACCTGGTCGAGCAGCCAGATGCCGTCGTGCCCCGGCATCTTCAGGTCGGAAAGGATGGTGGGAACGTCCCCGGAGGCGCGCAGGAGCTCCAGGGCCTGGTCGGCGGAGCCGGCGGCGCGGACGGTGTAGCCCTCCTCGCGGAGCACGGTGGAGATGACGTGCCGGACGGATGGGTCGTCGTCCACCACCAGGATGGTCGACGGCTCGTCTGCGGAGAGCTGCTCCGGATCGTCGGCTGCCGGGCGCTCGGGCGCCCGAGCGGGCGGCTGCTCGTACGCCTGCGCGGCGAACGGAACCTGCAAACGCAACTTCTCACGCAGATCGAGCATTAGCGGATCGGTCCCCGCCCCCCGCTGGGGCCAGCTTCCTCAATTCCGACGAGCTTCGTCAAATTCCACGAGTGGGTGAAAAGAACCAAATTTTCTTCCCCGGGCATACCGTGCCCTACGGGTTTGATTGACAAGGCGCGCCATGCGGCCCACAACGGACGGGACACCATGTTCCGATGGTGTCCCCCAATGGCCTCCCCTGGAGGTGCCCCATGGCCGAGTCTCTCTCCGAACCCCTGCCCAGACGTCCATCGGACACCCAGCGGCCACTCCAGGGATCGGTGACGTCCCACGGGACCCTGGCGGTGTACGAGCCCGGCAGCGGGCGGCTGGTCGGCGAGGTCCGCGTCAGCACGCCGGCGCAGGTGCGCGAGGCGACCGCCGCCGCGCGGGCGGCGCAGAAGGGGTGGGCCGCCAAGTCGATCAAGGAGCGCGGGCGGGTCCTGAGCCGGTTCGAGCAGCTCGTGCTCGACCGGGCCGACGGGATTGCCGACCTGCTGGTTCGCGAGAACGGCAAGACCCGCAACGAGGCGCTGTTCATGGAGGTGCTCCCGGTCGCCGATCTCACCTATTGGTTCGCGCGCAAGGCCGAGCGGCTGCTGCGGGACGAGCGGATCCCGCTCCACATGTTCCCGCACAAGAAGTCGTATCTCAGGTTCTATCCGCGCGGTGTGATCGGGATCATCTCCCCGTGGAATTACCCGCTTTCGATCCCGGCCGGCGACGTGGTGATGGCGCTCATGGCCGGAAACGGCGTGGTGCTGAAGCCGAGCGAATTCACCCCGCTCGTCGCGGAGCGGCTGCGGGCGCTGCTCGAAGAGGCGGGCGTCCCGCGCGGCCTGGTCCAGGTGGTGCACGGGAAGGGAGACGTCGGCGCGGAGCTGATCAAGAGCGGCGTGAACATGGTCGTGTTCACGGGCTCGGTCGCCACCGGCCGCAAGGTGAACGTCGCCGCCGCCGAGCAGATGATTCCCTGCGTGCTCGAGTTGGGCGGCAAGGATCCCGCCATCGTGCTGCCCGATGCCGACCTCGACGCAACTGCCCTGAAGGTCGCCTGGGGGGCGTTCGCCAACTCGGGACAGACGTGCGCCTCCGTGGAGCGCGTCTACGTGCACGAGAGCATCGCGCCGCAGCTGACCGAGAAGCTGGTGAAGATCGCCCAGGGCCTGCGCCAGGGGGAGCCGAACAGCTACGACGTCGACGTGGGAGCGATGACCACACAGATGCAGGTGGACATCGTGAAGCGCCACCTGGACGACGCCCGCGCCAAGGGAGCGAAGGTGCTGGCGGGCGGCGAGGTGAAGGTCTACCCGGACGGCGGACGGTTCGTGCAGCCGACGGTCCTGACGAACGTGACGCACGAGATGGCGCTCATGCGCGACGAGACGTTCGGGCCCCTGCTGCCCATCATGACCTTCCGCACCGACGAGGAAGCCGTTCGCCTCGCGAACGACTCGCCGTACGGCTTGTCGGCCTATGTGTTCACGCGCGACAAGGCGAAGGCGACCGGATCGCCAACGAGCTCCTCGCCGGGACGGTGATGCACAACGACACGCTCTACACGCACGCCGCGCCGGAAACTCCCTGGGGCGGAGTCAAGGCGAGCGGACTGGGACGCGTCCACGGCAAGCACGGCCTGCGCGAGCTGTGCGAAGTGCGCCACGTGAACCTGGAGCGGCTCAACTTCCCCGCGTTCTGGTTCTATCCCTACAGCGCCAAGGCGTACCGCCTGGGCCGCCGCGTCTACGGAACGTTGATCGGGACGTCCCTGGGAGCGCGGGTGAAGGCGCTCCTCGGCAAGTAGAGTGGACGAGGTCGGTTTCATCGGGCTGGGGCGCATGGGCCGCCCCATGGCGGCGAACCTCGTCGCCGCCGGCTTCAAGGTGCGGGTCTGGAACCGCACCAAGGGGAAGGCGCCGGCGGGAGCCACCGAGGTTTCCTCTCCGCGCGAGGCTGCCGAAGGCAGCGCGATCGTGGCGAGCATGGTGGCGGACGACGCCGCGCTCGAGCAGCTGACGTTCGGCGAGGATGGGCTCATGGCAGGCCTCGGGCAGGGAGGGATCCATTGCTCGATGAGCACCATCTCGGTGCCGCTCTCGCGCCGGCTGCGCGAGGCGCACCGCGCTTCGGGGCAGCGGTACGTCTCGGCGCCGGTGTTCGGGCGGCCGGAGGCGGCCCAGAAGAAGCAGCTGTGGATCGTCTGCGGCGGCGAGCCGGCGGATCTCGGCGACTGCCAGGAGCTCTTCGCGGCCGTGGGTCGAGGCGCCTTTCCGGCGGGCGATGCCCCGCAGGCGAACGTGGTGAAGCTGATCGGCAACTTCCTCATCGCGGCGACGATCGAGTCCGCCGGGGAGGCGACCGCGCTGGCGGAGAAGGCGGGGCTCGATCCGCGCAAGGTGATGGAGTTCTTCTCCACCACGATGTTCGCGTCGACCGCGTTCACCGGGTACGCCTCGCGCGTCGCCGCCACCGAGTTCGAGCCGGCCGGATTCGCCATGCCGCTGGCGCTCAAGGATCTGACGCTCGCGCTGCAGGCCGCCCACGACGCGCGCGCGCCCCTGCCGTTCGCCTCGCTCGTCCGCGACCGCATCCTCGCCGCGCTCGCCCGGGGCCGCGACGCCTGGGACTGGTCGGGCCTGGCCAGCGTGGCGCGCGAGGAGGCCGGCCTCCCGCCCCGCCGGTCCTGATCGCTTGCGCTTGACCCGCGCGCGACGCGCCGCTACATGCGGCAGCCTCGTGCGCGCGCACCGGAACGCCGAGAGCGTGCTGTTCGGTGCCCTCGGCGTGCTGGGCTTCTCCGGCACGCTGCCGGCGACTCGCGCCGCGATCGGCGAGCTCGGGCCGGTCATGATGGGCTTGGGCCGCGCGCTCGTCTCGGCCTCGCTGGCGGCGCTGGTCCTGTGGGCCACCGGCGCCCGGCGTCCCCGGCGGGAGCAGCTCGTTCCTCTCGCGGTCGCCTCCTCGGGAGTGGTGATCGGATTCCCCCTCTTCGCCGCCATCGCCCTGCGCACGGTGCCGGCGGTGCACGCCTCGATCGTGGTGGGGCTGATTCCCATCGTGACCTCGATCGCCGCCGTCGTCCGCCACGGGGAGCGCCCCCGGCCGCTCTTCTGGGTCGCCTCGGCCTTGGGCGTCCTGGCGGTGGTCGTCTTCGCCGCGGCCGAAGGCGCCGGCCGGCCCCAGCTCGCCGATCTCTGGCTGCTCCTCGCGATGATCTCCGCCGGCATCGGGTACGCCGAGGGCGGAAGGCTGGCCCGCGACATGGGCGGCTGGCGCGTGATCTGCTGGGCGCTCCTCCTCGCAGCGCCGGTCCTGGCGGTGCCGGTCGGGATCGACGTGGCGCACCGCGACCTGCACGTCTCCGCGCGCGCGTGGACGGGATTCGCGTACGTGAGCCTCGTCAGCATGTTCCTCGCCTTCTTCGCCTGGTACGAGAGCCTCGCGCTGGGCGGCATCGCCGCGGGCGGACAGATGCTGCTCCTGCAGCCTCTCTTGAGCGCGCTGTGGGCCGCGCTGCTCCTGGGCGAGTCCATCGCGCCCCGGGCCTGGGCAGCGGTCCTCCTGGTCCTCGCCAGCGTGGCCCTGTCCCGCTGGTCGCAGGCGCACCCGCGCGCGCCTTGACAGCCCGCGACCCGGGCGCTACTTCCAGCCGCCTTTTCGCGACCGGAGGACGGAAGTGGCCCAGTACGACGTGGCGATCATCGGAGCAGGACCCGGCGGTTACGTCGCCTCCATCCGCGCGGGGCAGCTGGGTCTCAAGACCGTCTGCATCGAGAGGGATCCCCGCCTGGGAGGCACCTGCACGCTGCGCGGGTGCATCCCCACCAAGGCCATCCTGCACACCGCCGAGCTGTTCGAGAATGCGAAGGAGTCCGCGGAGCAGGGCGTCGTGGTCCAAGGGGTCCAGCTCGACATGGCCTCGGTGCGCAAGCACAAGGAGTCGGTCGTCACCAAGAGCTCCAAGGGAGTCGAGTTCCTCTTCCGCAAGAACAAGGTCGACCGCGTCCACGGTCACGCCCGGCTCGCCGGACCGGGGCGCATCGCGGTCTCCGGCGGGTCCTCGGGAGATCAGATCGTCGAGGCGAAGCACGTCATCCTCGCCTCGGGATCGGCGCCCAGGCTGCTTCCCGGACTCAAGGTGGACGGCCAGCGGATCGTCACCAGCGACGAGCTGCTCGAGAACACCGCCGTTCCAGAGCGGCTCATCGTCCTCGGCGCCGGCGCGGTGGGAGTCGAGTTCGCCAGCGTCTACGAGCGATTCGGCAGCCAGGTGACCATCGTCGAGCTGCTCCCGCACCTGCTTCCCCTGGAGGACGAGGACATCTCCACCGAGTTCGAGAAGTCGATGCGGCGGCGCAAGGTGAAGTTCCTCACCTCCGCCAAGGTGGAGACCGTCGAGGTCAAGGGCGACGTGGTCCGGTGCATGGTCACCACGCAGAAGGGGACCGAGGTGCTCGAGGCCGAGATGTTCCTCTGCGCGGTCGGCAGGAGGCCCGTGACCGAGAACCTCGATCTGGAGAAGTTCCCCAAGGTGCGCGTTGAGCGCGGGTTCGTGGTCGTCGATCCGCACACGCTGCTCACCGGCGAGCCGTGGCTCTCCGCCATCGGCGACGCGGTCGCCTTGCCCGGGCGGCCCCATCCGCAGCTCGCGCACCTCGCGTTCGTCGAAGGCGAGTTCGTGGCCGACCGGCTGGCCGGGCACCGTCCCAAGCCCGTCGACTACGATCGGGTGCCGGGCGCGACCTACTCGGAGCCCGAGGTCGCCTCGGTCGGTCTCACCGAGAAGGCCGCGCGCGAGCGCGGCTACCAGGTGAAGACCGGCGTGTTCCCCATGTCCGCCAACGGCAAGGCGCGCATCCTCGGCGCGGCCGAGGGCATGGTGAAGGTGGTCGCGGAGGAGAAATATGACGAGGTGCTCGGCGTCCACATCGTGGGTCCTCGGGCGACGGAGATGATCGCGGAGGCGTGCTCGCTCTTGCGGCTGGAGACGACCAGCGAGGAGATGGCGCGCGTCATCCGGCCTCATCCCACGCTGACCGAGGCGATGACGGAGGCCGCCATGGCCGTGAGGGGCAAGCCCCTGCACATCTAGGAGGCGAGCGGGCGGTTGCCCAGTTCTTACGGTAACTTGCAGCGCTCGGGAAACCGGGGCAGGCTCGGGGTCACTTCGGTCCAGGAATGCACCGTTTGTCCCTGTGTTTTCCTGACGGAACCCGGAGGGCCCGATGTACACGCCAACCGACTCCGAGGCCCGAGAGTGGCGCCGTTGCTCGCTGCTCGGACTGGCCGTGCTGCTGGTCTCCTTGACGGGTGAAGTGATCGTGAGCGCGCACGAGGAGCGCGCCGAAACGCGCAAGAGCACCCATTGGAGCTGCTCGGTGCGGGCGCCGACGCGGTCCTGGAGCTTTCTCAACTTCCTCTTCGAGCCCTTCTTCCAGTAAGAGGCCTTGAGGCTCGCGCTTCCCGGTCGTTTCGGTTATGTACGCCCGCTCATGGCGGGCCTGGTCCAGATTGGAGCTTTGAGCGGCGCGGGCTGCGCCCCCACCGTGCGACAGCCCAAGCCGGACTGGCTCAAGGTCCGCATGCCGGGCGGCGGCCGCTATGAGTACGTCAAGCGCACGCTGCGCGAGCTGAACCTGCACACGGTTTGCGAGGAGGCGAGCTGCCCCAACGTCGGCGAGTGCTGGGGCGGCGGGACGGCCACCGTGATGCTGATGGGCGACGTCTGCACCCGCGGCTGCCGCTTCTGCGACGTCGCCTCGGGGCCGCCGGCTCCCCTGGATCCGCTGGAGCCGCGCCACCTGGCCGAGGCGGTGGGCCGGCTGGGGCTCGACTACCTGGTGGTCACCAGCGTGAACCGCG
>Ga0126375_10000430_pt1 | contig 11343 bp, 9 predicted proteins | sample PanSoiMetPlot_14_FD_109577 | JGI IMG/M metagenome (GOLD analysis project Ga0126375, IMG submission 109577) | Tropical forest soil microbial communities from Panama - MetaG Plot_14 | ecosystem: Environmental > Terrestrial > Soil > Tropical forest | place: Panama | collected 2016-02-17 | reverse complement strand
TCGACTTATCGCTCGTATCTACCATGCGCGCATGGCCCTGTTCATCGATGTGGGTGAGTCCGGACATTTGTTTTCGGCACTCGAACTCTCTTACGTTGGCTGGCCAGGGTTGAGAACCGCATTTACAATCAAGGTGTTTCCACCCATCAATACTTCATCCGAAACCAATTCAGTTGACCAGCGTTCCGAGCGTTTTTGTTCCGACGTTAGTTTCGCCAACAATCGGATCAAAGCCACAACGGGCCAGTAGAGCCATGAGTTTGCTTTTGGTTTATCGCGATAGAGACTGACAATTTCAAAACAATTCTTTTCTAGGATATGACGCAGCTCAGAGTACGCGATTGGATTTACATGCGCCGCGATTTCCACTCGGTCACCATATTCGCCGCGCAGGCGATCGGTAGCAGCGCGGCTGATTGGTTTGAAGTGCGATGTGTATCCATAAAACAGCCACTTCAGACGTTCTTCGACGTTCAGGATGTTAGGCACGCTCACAATCAAATGGCCGCCCGGTTTCAGCACCCGCGCAAACTCACGCATTGCCTGTTGCGGATTCTCGATATGTTCCAGTCCTTCGAGACAAGTCACGTATTCAAATGACTGTTCACTGAATGGTAGCTCGGCATCGAGATTGCCTTTGTGAATATCAATGCCATCCAGACGAAAGATTTCCGGATAAAGATCACAACAGCGGACATCAAATCCGGCATCGATCAGACGCGCTGCTAACGCGCCTTCACCGGCGGGCACGTCGAGCAAAGCACCGCGGGGTTGTCGTTCAAGAATCGAAACGACGGTGTCATGAATTGCCTGATGGGCCAAAGGCGCAGGCGCCTTCGCCGGGCGCGCGTTCTTCTCGTGGACAACTGAAGATGTGGCGCTGGTAGCCATTGATTTTCGCCGAGCATAGCAGAATAATCAGCCCGCCGAAAATTCATATCATGCGACCCTTCAGACTCTATTTAGCGGCTGCCGGAAGTCTTCTGATAATGAGTATGTTCACTGCCCCCGCCGCGCAAGAACAGCGGAAGACAATTGAATGGGCGAATCATCGGAATATCAACACCGGAGAGACGTGGTCGAAGCAAATTGAAACGGTCGAGCTGGAACAGATTCTGATAGCGGGCAAGGTGGTTACTATTGGAGATCCGGTTCAGGCTAACCTCGACTGGCTCAAGGAAGTGACTTTTCGCGTGAAGAATATCTCAGCTGAGAATATTGGATTTATCCAAATCACGCTTGTGCTGCCCGAACTCACAGGTTCGCCCCAAATACCTTACCTCGCCCCATGCGGTAACCGAGAAAACCAAACTTGTCTCCGGCCGGGCGAAGAGGTTGAGCTGAGCCTCGCGAGCAAAGGTCAATTGTACGATTGGGTGAAGCAGCAGGTATCAAAAGAACGGGAATTATCGTCAATAAACCGGGCAGCAATCGACGCGGTGTATGTCTCGACGCCAAGCATCGGAGTAATCATGGCTGCCTGCCTCAAGACCTCAGACTCGAGAAATACCTGTCCCCACAAGAATCCGTGAGAGTGCGTCGTGCTACTTGGGAAGGCGCACAACTTTTACCACGGCCCCAGCTTTCGTCAGGCTGTTCTTCGCCGGCAAATTAATCAGCGCCGTTGCTCGCGCGAACGAGACAAAATCGGAAGAGCCGCCCCACTTCAAAGGTTCAGCTAATAAGACGCCTTTTTCGTCGGGGCGCAAGACCGCGGGAAGATAGCTTTCGCGGTCGACTGAACCTTTCAGATCGCGCGCTAGCACCGCGTGATCATGAACCAGAGTTGTCTGAGTTGCGCCTTGCATCGCGCGCAGTGCAGCACGGACAAAAAGATTGAAAGTTACCGAGACTGAAACCGGATTGCCAGGCAATCCAAACACGAGCGCGTCGTGGAGCCGCGCAAAAACTGTCGGCTTGCCGGGCCGCAAAGAAACCCGCTCGAAAAAAATCTCGGCCCCCAGTTCCTTCAAGGCTGCCTTGGTGAAATCATAAACGCCCATCGAAACGCCGCCTGAGGTAACCAAAACATCGCACTGTTCGGTGGCCCGGGAAATTTGCCGCTTTAGTTCCTCGGTATCATCACCCGCCAGCGGCAGGCGTTCAACCATTGCATTCGACATCTCGGCGTAAGCGGCGATCGTGTAGTTATTCGAATCGCGAATTTGATCCTGCGCAGGTCTTTGATCGACGTCGACAAGCTCGCTGCCGGTGGCCATCACCGTGACCCGTGGCCGGCATCCTGTTTTCACTTTTGCATAACCGAAGGATGCCAACGTTGCGATCATCTCAGCATTGATTTGTTCGCCCGCATTCAAGACGGTTTCGCCTGATTTGATCTCGCTGGCCTGCCTGACAATTGACCTGCCGAGTTCAACTGGCGCGAGCACTTCGACCTGGGAATCATTTTCACGCGTCAATTCAACCTGCTGAACGGCATCCGCTCCTGGCGGCACAGGCGCGCCAGTCATGATTCGCACGGCTTCGCCCGCCTTAATTTCGTGATGCCAACCTGCACCGGCTGCTGATTCGCCAACTATGCGCAGTCTTGCGGGGGCGATGGCGACGTCCGCCGCGCGCACGGCGTAGCCATCCATCTGGGCGCGGTCGAATGGAGGGAGATCGGTGTCGGCGACGATGTCTTCTGCCAGGATTCGCCCGCAGGCCGATGACAGCTCGACCTCTTCGACAGTCAGCCTTGGGCTTTGGGCCAAAACGATTTGAATTGCCTCAGCAATGGGAATCATGTCACGACGTTACTCGATTATCCGGCAATAAAATGATTTAGGAAAGCACCTAATGATCGCTAATTTGTCGCTAGACACTTGTCGTGATGTTTAGTTGACTGTCCGTAAGCGCAAACAAAACCTTGTAATTCAGGAAACCCTTGACGTATATAAGCGCGCAAAATTTCGGAGAAAAAACTGTGACGCGGCGGCCTACGAAGCCACGATTTGTGCTGCTATTCTCAACGCGGAAGAAAGTGGTAACAGGAGAGTATTTCTAACTGCTTGGCGGTGGGGCCTTTCGCAACGAGACCGAGTGGATTGCGGGCGCGATAAAACGTACTTTGGATCTCTACCGGAATGCCGATCTGGAGGTGGCGATCGTCGGCTACGCGTCGCCTAAGTCATTTGTTCAGGAGCTTGTTCGTTCACAAACTGAGTAAAGCGGCTAGTGCTGACCGCTTCGCAGCTGGCGAGACTGACGCAACGTTATTGAAGATAAATGGCGGAGCCGACGGGACTCGAACCCGCGACCTCCGACGTGACAGGCCGGCGTTCTAACCAACTGAACTACGACTCCGCATCTTAAATCTCAGATTTGAGATCTGAGATCTCAGAATGGTGGGCGCGGAGGGACTCGAACCCCCAACCTCTTCCTTGTAAGGGAAGCCGTCTACCATTGACATACGTGCCCGTTTCAAAAATCGGAACTACTTTGTCACGACGAAGTGTCATCGTAAGGAAAGCGTCCGAGGGTGTCAAGAAGCGACACGTAACAGTAGTTTCCGCCTTCGCGTGAAGAGATCCGGTTTTACGCCGTGGCGAAAAGCCGAAGGTACCGCAAGCGAAAAACCTGCCGGCTACCGGGGTCGCGGGACTTTAGTTTGCGACAACTTCCGATTATATTTATCGGAACCCAGACCCCCTTCGAACACAGTTTTATGCGTAAGAGCTCAACCAGGTTGGTATCGTCATTTCTCCCTTTTACGCCGGCATTGCTGGCCGTGGTTCTGTTTTCGGTGAGCGCGTCAAAATCGCAATCGCCAACAAATCAGCAGCAGCGTCCGCGTACGGTAGGCGAGAATCAAAACAAAAGCGCGCCTCCCGCCAACCAACAGACCAACGAAGAAGTCGGTGAAGGCGACGTTGTCCGCGTCGAAACGCAGCTGGTGACAGTGCCAGCTGTCGTCACGGACAAGACTGGTCATCCAATTTCGAGTTTGAAATTGGAAAATTTTGCTGTACTCGAAGACGGCAAACCACAGACTCTTACGAATTTTTCTACCACCGAAGCACCTTTCGAGATAGCCCTATTGCTTGACACTTCGGGCTCAACGCGCCAGGAGTTAGGACTGATTCGTGACGCGGCCAACGAGTTTCTCAATGCATTGAGAACAGGAGATCGGGTGGCGATTGTCGGCTTCAATAATTCACAAGGCCCGAACGGTCTGATGGCCACCGTGGATGTGCTTTCGCCATTGACCGATAAGCGGGTAATCCTGAGAAATGCAATCGCGACTTTGCACACGAGTAACGGAACACCGTTTTATGACGCGTTGGCTCGCGTGGCCGACGAGGTGTTTCGTAATCCGCCTGCTGATGAATTTCGCGGACGACGGGCAGTGGTGGCTCTCACTGATGGAGTCGATTCGAGCAGCAATTCCGATTTCGCGGAAGCTCGCACGAAAATGGCGCGAGCCGGCGTAGCTACTTACTTCATTCAAGTGAGCACCGAAGATTATGTCGAAGATCGTTTGCTGAAAGATTGTCAGGATGATGGCCGTCTGACCCTCTCGACAAAACAGTTAGAGCGATTTCGCCGATTGTTCATGCCCACGGCCCAAAAAGAAGACTACGAGGATTTTTGCCGCCTGGGACAATTCGAGCGAATGGACATCAGTCGCCGCTTATATAATCTCGCGAGGCAGGAGATGGCTGAACTGGCACGCGGCACGGGCGGAAAGAATTTCTCGGCTGAGACCTTGCAGGAAGCGCGCGGCGCATTCGCGCAGGTCGCCAACGAAATCGGCATGCTGTACAGCCTGGGCTACTATCCATCCAACAAAGCGCGCGACGGTCATTACCGTCAAATCAAAGTCGAGGTGCGTGGCGTAAAGGATGCAATGGTGCGCGCGCGCGAAGGTTACTATGCTCCGAAGCAATGATGAAGGAGATCCTGGACCAACCTATAAGCCATACAACGTATCGACCTATAGGTCTGATGGAAAAATCCTTTAACCGAGTCACTCTGATCGTCCTCGACGGCGCCGGCATCGGCGCCATGCCTGACGCGCCTGAATGGGGTGACGCAGGTTCTGATACGTTTGGACACATTTGCGAATCGCGTCAATTGAAGTTGCCGAATCTGCGGGGTCTGGGTTTGGGTAACATTCGGCCGCTTGCCGGTGTGCCGGCAATGGCAAGTCCGCGCGGTTGTTATGGTAAATGTGCGTTGAAATCAAACGGCAAAGACACCACGACCGGTCACTGGGAGATGGCCGGCATTATTCTCGAGCGAGCCTTTCCAACCTATCCAGAAGGCTTCCCGCAGACGGTCATTGACGAATTCGTCGCCAGGACAAAGGTGCCCGGGATTCTGGGAAACATTCCCGCCAGCGGCACCGAAATCATCAAAGACCTCGGCGAACAACATGTCCTGTCTGGCAAACCAATTGTCTACACCTCAGCTGACTCAGTCTTTCAGATCGCCGCGCACGAAGAAGTAATTCATCTCGATCGGCTTTATGAAATCTGCGAGATTGCCCGCGACATGTTGCGCGGCGAGCATGAAGTGGGTCGTGTGATCGCGCGTCCCTTTTTGGGCCGGCCGGGCTCGTTCTATCGAACTGAGAATCGCCACGACTATGCGGTGCCGCCGCCCCGCGAAAACCTGCTGCCACTTCTGAGCGAGGAAGGTCTGGACGTTGTGTCGATTGGCAAAATCGCCTCGATTTACGATTCAACCGGAGTGACTCAGAACCTCACCGCGAAGAACAATGAACAATCGATCGACCAAACGATTAAAGCTTTGAACCAGAAGACCCGCGGACTGATCTTTTCCAACCTGGTCGATTTCGACATGCTGTATGGCCATCGCCGCGACACCGAAGGTTACGCGCGGGCGCTGGAGCATTTCGATGCGCGCTGGCCTGAGATTGAAAGTGCAATGAGGCAGGACGATTTGCTGATGATTACCGCTGACCACGGAAACGATCCCACTTATCCCGGCACCGACCACACCAGAGAATACGCGCCGCTAATTGTTTTTGGAAAGATGGCTAAGAGTGCCGTCAACCTCGGCACCCGCAAGTCACTCTCAGACATCGGACGGACGATTGCGGAAAACTTTGGGCTGAATCTTCCCGCAGGCGACAGCTTCCTGAGTGAATTGCTCATCAAATAAACCAAATACACCGTGAAATTGTCCTTTAAGGTTCGATGCGCGTTGCTCGCGGGCATACTCGCGACTACAGGTATTGCTACAGGTCAAAATGGACAGAGCCGGCGTCCGCAGCGCACGAACCTGCCTGATTTGACGAACAACGTCAACGCGATGGCATTTTCACCGGACAGCCGTCTCCTGGCGATCGCGCGCGGCATCCGCGACGATAACCGCGTAGATCTTTGGGACACTGGATCAGGCACGCTGCAGAGAACGATCAGGGGGTTTGACGGACCGGTGTGGTCTGTCTCGTTCTCGCCGGATGGCCGCACACTCTTAACGGGAAGTAGCGGCGTCCATCAGGAGAAAGTTTCCGCAAAAGCGTCCGCCCGCAACGGCAGAGGGTTTGCCGAATTGAAATGGTGGGATGTGGCAACCGGCGAATTCAAGCAGCGATATGAATTGCGCGATGAGGATTTGATCAGCGTGGCAGCCGTCTATTCACCGGATGGAAGATCGCTGGCGGCTATTGAGCATCGCGCCCAGATGATGTTTATGTTTGAGGGTCAGCAGACCGAGTCTATTTTTCCTTCGCCTTTTAGGCGAACACGGCCTTCGATCAAATACACGTCGAATATAAGACTACTTGACGCGCAGACCGGCGAAACGACCCTGAAATTAAAGGATGGTTTCAGCAGTAACGAGACGCCTCTCTTTGGAGGATCGATGCAAGCTGACATCGCCTCAATCACGATGACCGGCGGACGGCGGTCCGCAATTTTTTCTCCTGATGGGCAATTTGTTGCGGCCTGGAATGCCAGCGAAGTAAGACTCTGGAGCAGCACATCGGGCGAAGAAAAACTCAAGCTCAATAAGTTCGAAGGACGACTGAAGGCGGTTGCGTTTTCCCCGGATGGTCGCCTGCTGGCTACTGCGCTAACGAGACCATCTCGCAAGCACGATCAAATCGAACTTCACAGCGAAATCAGAGTTTGGGAAGTTGGCACCGGATCACCAAAGCAGGTGATTGCGCTAAGAACCCAAGCGGTCTACAGCATGACGTTTGCGCTCAACGGTCAACAGTTGCTGATCGGCGGTTTACAAAACAAAGAAGATCACTCGTATCCGAGTATGGAACTGATTGACCTTCAAACTGGAAGTGTCGGCTCAATCATCTCTCGCGACGAAGGAGTCATCAGTTCGATCAATCTGGCCCCCGACGGCGAGATGATGGCTTTTCAGACCGGCGCCTCGACCGTGAGGCTGCTCGACGTCGAGGGCTGGCGCGTCCGTTATACGTTCGACGTTGGCAACGAACCGAACAGCTCTGGCAGCGCGTCGTTACGGCGATACCTGGTGTCCGTGAAGAGCGTACCCGCAGTGGCCTTCGTGCCGGACAGCAATACCGTTGCGGGAGAAGTCGAAAGCGGAGGCATCAAGGTGTGGGATGCCAGAACCGGAGAAGTGAAAAAGAACTTTGCGCAGGACGCTGATACCGGCTCAATCGCGGAAGCGTCGGGAAACGGAGCGGTGATCGCCGAGATCAATTCCGATAAAACAGTGCGTGTCTGGAATGTCGCGAACGGCGCACAGGTGGAAATTAAATCCGGCAAAAGCGCAGTCACAGCTATTGGCCTGTCTGGTAACGGAAAAATATTGGCCATCGCGTATGCAAACGAAGTCGACCTTTTGAGTGTTAACGACCTCAAACCGCAGGAACTAATCGCGCCGATTCCTGGAAAGTTTACCTCGCTGTCTCTTTCTTCCGATGGAAAGTTACTGGCCGGAGTCGCTTCGGATGGGGAGCTTCGAGTTTGGAGAACTGAAGACGGCAAGCCTGAGAGACATTTTGCTGCCGGCTCGGGTATTTCGACTCTACGGTTCGCGCCTAACAACCAGGCCCTGGCGGCTGGCACGAAAGATGGACGCGTGAGTTTGTGGGATCTGCAAACCAGCTCTTTAAGATTCGAATCCAAAAAGCACGGCGCCATCGTGAATGCCATCGCTTTTTCTGGAGATGGAAAGTTAATGGCGACCGGCAGTGACGATCGCACGGCGATCATTTGGGAGTTAACGTCGGGCAAGCCTCATCGTACGCTGAAGGGACACGATTTTACGGTTACATCGCTCGCGTTTTCGCCCGGTAACGATCTGCTTGCAGTCGGGAGCGGAAATGCTTCGGTCGTCTTATGGGACGTGGCGACCGGAAAACTGAATCGTGTAATGAGATGATTCATTTTTAAAATGAAAAAAAGAACATGGATAACAGCAGATGAGTTAATGGCCGAATTGAACTCGGACCCGAAATATGTAGCAGAAAGGGCCCGGAAAGAAGAGGAGCTCGCAAACAAGGAGAGGGAATGGCGTCGAGCGGAAGCCCCCTTAATACAAGACCTGCGTGCGATCGGTGTCGTCGTGGCGTCTGCCTGGGACCTGGTGAATAAAGCCGGAAAATATCCGAAAGCGCTTCCGGTTCTCTTGCATCATTTACAGCGTCCGTATCCTGACCCCGTGCGTGAGGGGATCGCGCGTGCTCTGGGCGTACGTGAGGCGAAGTTCGGTTGGCAGGTACTGATACAACTGTATCAGATTGAACGTGAAGCGCGTGCGAAGGACGGCTTGGCGGCCGCACTCGCAGCCATTGCCGACGATGAGACCATTAGTGATGTGATTACGCTGGTCACGGATACGCGACACGGCCCGAGCCGACTGCTACTGTTGAGTGCTTTGGAGCGCTCGTCTGATCCAAGCGCGTACAAGACGCTCATAGACCTGCAAAATGATCCAGACTTGAAGAAAGAAATCGAGATCATTTTGCGGCGCCTGAATAAGAAAAGGAGGTCAGGTGAAGCAAAGAAGGGTTCGAGCGTTCCACTCCGTTCGGCAATGGGTGACCTGTCAGAAGCATCGATGAACTTCGATGCGGACATGGTCGGTCCGTTCCTTGAACAGCTGGCTAGGTTAGTTGGCGGCTTCGGCCCGGGGCAAATTGAGGAAGTCCTCGAAGTAGTGAATAAGCTCGATGTTGATGCCGAACGCCAGTTGCATTTCCGGGTGAGATATCGTGGAGAGGAAATGCTGCTGAATATTCAGATTTTCAAGGACGACATAGATGCGCTGGATCTGTACTTCTTCGGTCCAGCTTCGCTTATCGAGAAAATTAGAAATCTAATGAGTGACTTTTGCGAAGAGTCAGGAGTCTAGCAGCCGCCCAGGTATCAGAGCGAGTCAACGAACGTTTCTCGCGAAAACTTCTTCGATGATCGGCGTGACAACAGTTCCAGCGAGTGGCTGCAAATTAAACGCACAGGGGGCGTACGTGCCTCAAGCTTCCGGATTTTTCAAAACAGCAATGAACGGCAGATTGCGATAACGCTCGGCAAAGTCGAGGCCATAGCCGACCACGAACTTGTCCGGGATCTTGAAACCCAAATAATCGATCGGCACCTCCTTTTCGCGCCGTTCATACTTGTCGAGCAGTGCCGCCAATTTCACCGACGCCGCCCCGCGTGATTTCAAATTTGCGAGCAGATAGCTCAAAGTTAATCCGGTGTCGACAATATCCTCGACGACCAGGATGTGACGGCCCTCGATTGCCACGTCAAGATCCTTAAGAATGCGCACTTCGCCAGAGGTGCGCATCTCGGCGCCATAACTCGAAATCGCCATGAACTCCACGCCGAGCCGCGTATCTGAGACGCGCATCAAGTCACTTAAAAAAGTGCAGGCCCCCTTCAACACTCCGATTAAGAGCGGATTCAGTCCGGCGTAATCGCGCGCGATGTCAGCACCGATCTCTCTGATACGTTGCTGAATCTCTTCTGCAGAGATGAGCACCTCGAGGTTGGGATTGGTGAACTCAGACATGATTCTTGCTTCGGATGTGGCCACTGTTCATTTTTCCTTTCAAGTTTTAGAGTACAAGCTTTAGCTTGCCGTTGAAAGTTACCAACCAGGGTTGAACTCGCTACTGCATTGGGCGAATTTCTGATTGCGACTTCATCGATGCTGCGAGATACTATTGAAGCTCTCCGGATAGGTCAATCACCCACGATTGCAGAGCTTGTTATATTTTCAGTCAATTAACTTGAAATGATCATGGCGAAGAGATTTGTCCAGAGGGCTGCTGTTTACGCCACGCGATCTTCTGTCCTGCTCACCATATTTCTGGCGGGAGCAGTCTCGGTCATGGCGCAGCCGGCCGCGCCACCGCAGGGTTCACCGTCGCAGCCGCGGTCTTCGGAGGTTCGCAGGCGCGCCAGCGAAACACTGATCGACTCAGGCCTGGACGATGATCCTGTCGTCAGCAAAATGGTGGCCGTATATTCACCAAAGGTTCGAGAACTCGATGTGCTAATTGGGCGACTTCATGGTGAATTGAAAAAAGGTGGAACCGGCGCGGGGTCGATGGGCAATTTTGTGACCGATGGAATGCGCTGGCAAGCGACAACGAAAGTCGGCAAGACAATCGGGCTTGCCGTAATGAATGCCGGCGGATTGCGACGCAGCACCATTGGCGAAGGTGATCTGCGGGTGCGAGATATTTTTGAGCTGTTGCCTTTCGAAAATGCGTTGCTCACTGTTGATCTGACGGGAGAACAATTGAAGAGACTGCTGGAAACGGTGTTGACTGCGAACGAAGCTCAATCGGGCGCCCGCATCATCTATCGAACGACGGCAGACAAGAAGAACGAAGCTCAGAATATAAAGCTCCGCGAAACGACCGGCGACAACGAAATCGATCCAACCAGGACCTACACGATCGTGACCATCGACTATCTTTACAATGTCGGTGGTCCGAGATACTCGATTCTTCGTGAAGGAACCAACGTGAAGATGCTGGGTATTACCCTGCGCGAGGCGATCATCAATTATGTAAAGTCTGAAACAGCTGCGGGCCGCGATATCAAACCGAATCTGGACGGCCGCTTCTCGATGGACCAGGCAATCTCAACGACCGGGGAGGCGAAGCCAAAATGACTTCCCGTAGAGATTTTCTGGGCGTATCGTTTCTGGCGGCGCTGTCATTCTCGGTTCCGCGATCTCTGGCGCGAATAGGAACGCCAGATGCAATTTGGTCGCCGCTGCTTGAACCGGCGGCCGGCGAAACTTTAATCACCGTCCTGCACACTAACGACACGCACTCGCAGATTGATCCGATTCTCGACAATGACAAGACATGGGCCGGTAAAGGCGGCGTGGCGCGCCGGGCCACCCTGGTGAAACGAATTCGGA
>Ga0126375_10000429_pt1 | contig 11351 bp, 12 predicted proteins | sample PanSoiMetPlot_14_FD_109577 | JGI IMG/M metagenome (GOLD analysis project Ga0126375, IMG submission 109577) | Tropical forest soil microbial communities from Panama - MetaG Plot_14 | ecosystem: Environmental > Terrestrial > Soil > Tropical forest | place: Panama | collected 2016-02-17 | reverse complement strand
CTGTAGCCCAAGTGCTGGGACTGCAAGCTACAGGAGGAAACTTAAAGGAGGTGGGAATGTCAGTTATTTCGAGGATCGAAGGTAAGGGTATTTCAGTTCTTCGTCACTCGGAATGGTCAGCGAAGTATGAATCTATTTATCTGGAACGTCTTAAATCAAAGCCTGTTAGTCTTCCTGTTCGTTACGCTTTCTCTCATATTACTGTTACTCGTGACACTGGCGATCTTACTGGTAATTTTGCTGCGGACATGAGAACATTAGAACGTATTGGATATGAACGATTCAAGTCAGGAATCAGCTACAATTGGGTCATTGATGCCCAGACCGGGATGATTGGTGAAGGTCAATATCTCGGTGCTAAGGGAACTCATACCATCAATGACAAAAATGTACCTGGTTTTCCAAACAATTTAAATCTTTACGGACATGCTGTAGCTATGCTTGGTATGCCCGGTGCTGCTCCATCGTCTAAATTTATTAACTCATTCGCTACTATCCTATGGGCAGAATGGGAAGAGAGGGCAATGCTTAAGGGTTGTCCTATTTATCCTCATGCTAAGTTTGCTTATAAGGATTGCCCGACAGCGCCGGTAATTAAGATTCTACCGACGGTCCACAGTAAAGCTATGTCGATGGGAGATACACCGGTGCCCGATAATGCTATTACTCCTAATGCGCCCATTGTTGGTGCTCCTGCTGATCCTGATGGTTCCGGAGTAACTTGGCAAGAGTCAGGTTTAAGAGGGAATCACGCTTATTGGCACGGCCCTGTAGAGGGTTCTGAAACAGATAGGCGTTTGGATGCTTTAAGCGCGGCTGATCTTGCTATGAATAAAACGATCGAGTCGCTGACTGCGCGCATTGAGGCATTAGAAAACTCATAGTCCTATGACCGAGGGCAACGTCAGAAGCCTGAGGCCAGAACAAGAATTAGCAGAGTTCTTTAGTTCTATTTGGGGGAGAAATCAGGGGTTCGTTTATCTGCCCACGAAACATCCGGACCCTGAGATGCAGGGAAAACCAGGAGAATGGGAAACTAACTGGTTTCGCTGGCCCCAAGAACGCGAAGCGATCATAGAACATGTGACCGCGAACACTAGTAAGCGAGAAGTTTACTATGGCCCCGCGCTTTATAAGAATGCTAATGCTCCTGTAAAGGAAAACATTCTAGGAACACAAGTTCTCTGGACCGAATTTGATGGCAATGCACCAAGAGATAATGTTCTCGGGGACAAAATACCACAGCCAACGCTTCGCGTAAGATCATCTAATGAGGGACACGAACATTACTATTGGCATCTCGATCATCTTGAAACTGACGTCGAAACGATCGAGAAAATCAATATGTCAATCGCATATACATTACGCGCTGACACTAGTGCATGGGACGCCACCCAGATTCTACGACCAACATCCACCAAAAACCATAAGAGAGATAAAGTTGTTCGGACAATCACAACAAGCGCTACTGAATTTTCTCTAGATTTCTTTTCGAGGCTCGAAGTCCCAAAACAACTAGTAAAGGCAGAACAACAATTAGGCGAGATTCCTGAACCGATCTTTGTTCTTGGAGAATATAACTGGCCTAAAGAAGATTTAGACTTTTTCCGCAAGCGTAGTATGGAGACGGGTACTCGTTCGTCTGCATTGATGCGTCTTGCGTATTTATGTGCCGAAAAGAAATTATCTGATGAAGCTGCTTATTCGATCTTACGTAATGCAGATGATCGTTGGAAGAAATTTAGCGGACGCCGTGATCAAACTCGACGTCTACTTGATCTAGTTAATAAAGCTCGTCAGAAATATCCACTTGATGCAGGAGACATTACTGACAATGTCCTTGAATATTTTATGTGGGAAGATTTCGGAGAGATTGTTTATCATGTTGATTGGCTAATTCCAGGTATACTTCAACGTCAAGGTGTTCTAGTTCTTTCTGGTAAGCCGGGCATTGGTAAATCTCAGATAGCTATGAACATATTAAAAGCCTTAGCTACAGGGCGAAACATATTTAGTTGGAAAATAGATACACCTCGCAAAGTTATGTTCATATCTATGGAAATGACTGGTGGTGAGGTTCAATACTTCTGGCGAGAAATGAATAGCGTTCTCTCCGACGCAGAGAAAAAACTCATGCAGGAGAATTATGCGATCATTCCACGAGGCGAAGGTCTGTTCTTCGATGATAAAGTACACAAGAAGATCATTCAGAATACAATAGAAAAATTTAAGCCAGAAATAATCTGCTTTGATTCTTTCTCTAAAACAACCATGGGCAAATTAGAGGAAGAAAAAGTAAAGGCTATTACTCATTTCGCAGATCAGTTACGGAATTTATATGATACAACTATCCTCTTTATTCATCACAATCGGAAAGGTCAAATTGGAAATAAGAGTCCTAATGATCTAGATGATATGTATGGATCATATTGGCTAGGTGCAGCCGCAACTACTGCCGTAGGATTATTCCAGAAAGAAGGCGACGAGAAGATTCAAGTCACTTTCTGGAAAGTACGCTTAGCCGAAGCCCCAGAACCGATGTATATAATACGACAAAAGAAAGGACTACAGTTTGTAGAAGTTTCGCCTCTCGGTCTTATCGAAGGTGGTGAGACTAATGCCACTGGACCCGGTGTTCAAGATAAGAAACCAGAACCTTCTAGTAAACCATTCAATTCCGATTTCGGATAATCATGAATTCCAATCATTCATCGAACTGGCAAAATTACCATCAGTCAAAGTACTTCATGTTGACACGGAATCAACTTATACCCCAACACAGAACATTAAGGACGGAACAGGTTTTACCGTTGGTACATCAATTGACTACGAACTCGACTCTGATGGTCCCGCGTTCTCTTATTATTTTCCTTTCCGACATAAAGTCAAGAGTCTTGATCACACATATCTCGCTCAGATAAAAAACTTACTTGAAAAAGGCAAAAAGAAAATAGTTTGTCATAATGTCAAGCATGATATCCTAGCTCTACAATCTCTCGGTATCGACATTAGTGAGTGTGATTTTGAATGTACTATGCTCATGGCCCACCAAGCCAATGAAAATAAACTCAGCTATCGGCTTGATACTCTTGCTAAAGAATTAGGACTCCCAGGAAAAGCTCGTGATAAGATATTCGATCTTGCTGTTAAACTCGTCGGGTGGGATGGAATGCCTCCCAACGAATTGGGAGAGTATGCTTGTACTGACGCCTCACTATTACGTCCTTTACGTAAACATTGGCTACCCATCTATCAGCGAGAAGACGACAGTAACGGAGAATGTTGGGCAGTTGATAAGCAATTCATTCTATGTCTTAATGACATTGAAACCACCGGAGCAAAAGTTGACCTCGAATTAGCTGCCCGAGAATATGAACGTGGCACTGCACGAATGGCAGAAGTAGTAAAAGATATTGGTCTTAATCCGGGATCGAGAGATGAATTAGAAAAACTATTAATCGGAGAACTAGAACTTCCAGTCGTTAAACGTTCACCTAAAACAAATAAGCCTTCCTTTGATAAGAAGGCTATGGAACAATACGATCAGTTATTAGAAGAATCTCACTCCCCTGTAGCTCAGTTAGTATTGGAGTACCGTGGCTATCAGAAAGCTACATCTTCCTATTGGAAATCTTACCTTGAGCATGTATCGCCCGACGGACGATTACGGCCTAACTTTAACATGCATCGTACCGTCACTCATCGGCTATCATGTGATACTCCAAATCTCCAACAGATTCCCCGTATATCATCAAAGCCTTGGCATGGTAATGTCAAGCAGGGTATCATTCCGGAAGAAGGGTATGTCCTTATTGGATTCGACTATAAGCAGCTTGAACTAAGATTAGGTGCCGCTTATGGTAAAGAGCAGAGACTTATATCAATACTCAACGATCCCGAGCGTGACATTTTCAGTGAAATGTCACTCGATCTTAACATGCTTAGAGACGATACAAAGACACTCAACTATTCTTTACAATACGGTGCCGGTATACGGAGGGTCAGCACAGCGTTTGGAGTTCCGGCGAATACCGCCAAGTCAATCAGGGATAATTACTTTAATACTTATCCGGGACTCAGAGATGCTACTAACCTTGCTGCCAGGGTTTGTAAGAATAAGGGATACGTCAAAACTTGGGCCTCTCGCAGACGTCACTTTACTGATAAGTATCAAGAAGCTCATAAAGCATTTAATGCTGTAATTCAAGGTGGCGGATTTGAGATTGTCAAACGACAGATGGTTAAAATTAGAAAGGAGCTAGGACCTAATAATCTAGATTGCCGCATGATCCTGCAAGTCCACGATGAAGTTCTATTCGAGATTAAGAAAGAGAAGGTGGAGTACTATTGCCGGATTATCAAGAAAATCATGGAAGATGTTGTTCCGGATTTTGGTGTGCAATTTCATGTATCTGTAAAGCAATGGGGAACATGATGAACACTTACAATGAACGTCAAGTTAGTGAGGAATATGTCTTAGCATCTAGGTGGCGTGCTCAGGAGAATGATTTAATTGGAGGCTGGTCCGTAGTTCCAGAAGCTGATAAGCGCCTGATATCAGAGGGCGCTATTGAAATCGCAGACTTCCTTACTATGGGCGTAGCTCAACATATCGTGACTATCCACAATCAATCGCTACAGGCGGCATAAATGAGTATAGATTGGGACGCTATTAAAGCAGCCTATCAACTGATTGTTTCTAAAACTGTTAATAAAGTAGAAGGTAATTGCTGGAAAGTCTATCGAGTTGCAAACACAATAAGGATTGACATTGACGACTAACATTGACATTATCCATGTCAGAAAAACAATGGGTCGTGCTAAATGGAGTATTCCAGAACCTTTCGGTCCCAACGGTTGGCAAATGACAAGTCAATTTGCTGAGGATGAAGGTTCTATTATAGTTAGCTGTGCCCCTCATCCAGTGACAGAAGAGGAATGGATTCATGCATCCATTGCATTTGCTCACCGAATGCCCGCGTATGACGAGCTTGCCCTGCTCCATTACGCCGTTTGGAAAGGACGAGGATATTCTTATCAAGTATTCGCCCCCGACGTTAAGCATGTTAATATACATGCGAATGCACTTCATCTATGGGGTAAACTATCCGGTGCACCCTCACTTCCTGATTTCGGTTACCTAGGTTCAATATGATAAATTGTGCGTTGTGCCTATATGATCCCGGCATGGTTTCGGATGACGATGAAGAATCTATGAATTCAGCCTATGAAGCTATTACAATAACACAGGGATATGCTGTCTGTGAAGAACATCTAGCTTATATTGGTATTGACAGTACTCTGTATAGAGTTCTCAATGAAAAATGAATTACTGTGTCCTCACGGTATTCTATGGCAGTGGTGTAAAGATTGCAAATATCGCTCTCGTGAAGACGTTGAGGAGTTGGCTCTAAAGGAGGATATTGCAATAGTGGAGAACTTGTTAAATTGGCCGAGCCGACAACAATAGGCCATCCCTTCTATATGGCTTTTGATCCTGGACTTCATACGGGAATAGCCATATGGGATGACAAAGGTAAGTTTATTAAATGGCATACAACTCATTCAAATGAAGAACTTCATGCATATTTAGCCGAAGATGTTGAAGGTATCAAAGTAGTTATCTACGAAGATTACAGATTGTTTCGTCATAAGGCCCAGGAACAAGTAGGCTCTAAAATCCCCGCAGCCCAGGCTATCGGAATTATCGAGACTTTTGCTAGAATCTGGAAAGCTAAAATCATAAAGCAACCATCTAGTATCAAGTCTACAGCAGAGAAATGGACAGGTTTAGTTACTGCTGGCATGAGTCACGATAAGACCCACCCGATAGACGCCTTTAATCATGGTGAATACTACATGATTAAACTAGGGCTAAAAGAGATTAAGATCAGGGGGATCAATGAGGCCCGAGACGAAGCAAAGAAAATTAGACGAACTCGCCGCAGAACTACTGACTAACTCTTATGGACGAGAAGTTACCGTAGATGAAATCCGAGCTATTCGGGGAGCAGAAGAAACCCGAGAAAAGGAGAACGAGGCTACAGCCGTACTATTATTCGTAGAACAACCAAGAGCTTTCCAAAGCAAAGAGTGTGACAACTGTGGTCGGTTATTCCTCACGACCTACAAATTTGTCACACTCTGTTGCAATAAGTGCAGGATTACGTCTCTAGCTAAAATGGGTATTAAATGGAACCCCACACATACGGCAGACGAAAGATGGCACAGAGCACAAATCCCAATCCCCTATATCATTCCCCCTGATGCTCTAGAAGTATTAATTACGCTGGCTCAACTACAAAAGTCGAGGGAACAGACCAATACGCCTCTTCATCCTGTACCGGTTTCGGCGAATAATCATCTGCAATCGAGTAACGGTGTTCATAAATCCCTTGAGCCTGCGCTTCCTTGATTAAAGCATCTTGTAATGTAGGAGTGTATGCTAACATGTACTCACGTTCTTTAAACGTGAACCCGCCCCATACTCCTTGTTCACGATAGATTAAAGAATACTGTAAACATTCCCCAGCTACAGGGCAAGATTGACAAATCTTCTTGGCACGACGAGGATTTTGTTCAAAAATGATTGAGTTATTAGGTAATCTACATAATCCCTCCTGAGCCCAACTCCGTATACCTCGCATAGCTTCAGCATACACGATTCCGAAGGGGTTGTCAAGAGTTAAAATAAATGGATTTAGTAGCCCAGCCGCCTCATGATAGAATCAGCATATTGCCTAATCGATGGATAACTACCCTGTGACCTATCATAACGTCCGACTTTACCTACGGAACCAGGTCCTGCATACCAGGCAACGGCTGCTCCCCATGGTCCATAGCGGTTATAATATTGCCGGAGTTTATACTGAGCGATTGCTTCTTGGAGGGCGGGACTCCCCATAAATTGTGAGGAAGAGATATCTCTACCAAGAGCCTCGTAGTCCCATCCACTTCTTGTTCCTCCGAGATTACCCGGCATAATTTGATATTTGCCCATTGCGCCAGAAGATCGGTTTCGCGCACCATAATTACCTCCTGATTCCTGTCCTGAAATAGCTTTCAGGAATGCGCCGAAAGAACCACCTGGCATGTTACCTGAGTAATCTGGTCCTTGACCTTGTCCTACCGAAACTCCAATATTACGCCACTGTCCAGCCATTTGATTTTGTAGCGCCTGTAGCCCAGCCGCTTCTCGTTGTGATCTTCTATTAGCTTCATATTGGGTAGCTTGTTGTCCACCCTGTAAAATGTAAGCTGCTCGTTGACGATAATCAGAAGGATTAGGGCTCTGCCCTTTTAGAAGCTGTAATTGTGCACGAAATTGTTCTGCGCGCTTCTCACGCTCAGTTCGCTTATCCTCCGGGAGATACCGGTTACTAATGTATGCCATTAGACGAACCAACTTAATGGGTTAACAGGCCGGTTATTGACCCAGGTTTCAAAGTGTAAGTGTGGGCCAGTTGACCATCCTGTACTACCCACGCTCCCAATAGCCATTCCGGGGGTAATTCTTTGTCCAGGGTGAACCATGTATCCTGATTGATGGCCAAGCATAATAGATCGCCCACCACCAAGATCAATAATCGTCTGGTTCCCATAAATCTTATTCCATCCAGCGAACCTTACTACTCCGGCGGCAGGGGCATAGATAGTTGTTCCGGCAGGGGCAGCCCAATCAATTCCAGTATGTGGACCTTTGTGTCCTTTTCTGCTAACGCCATAAGGTGACGTAACTCGGAGGGACCCTTTAAGGGGATACATAGAAAGTCCGGAAAATCCGCTCGGTAACCCGTATTGACCATAAGCACCGGGCTGTCCAGGTCTCTGATAGTCCTGAGGCGGTATAGTAGCAGCAAAGTTAACCATCCTCGCTTGCTGATCTCTTAATTGCTGTAAGAAATCAGCTCTCACCTTTGCACGCTGAGTACGCATAGTTTGGTACTCAGTTTCCCGAGGACCTTCGGCGCCAATAAAAGCTAGCCGTCCGAAGTAGTCATTACTTAGCGGCATTCTGTCTCTGCTCCTGTAGCCGATCCGCTAAATCTCGCTGTGCTGTCTTAAGATACCTACCAGTATTAATAATTCCTGCGGCTGATAGCATATTCAATAGAGTACCAGGATTGAATGGCACCGTTTCATTCTTCTTTAAATCTCCACCTTCCAATAAACCAGTTCCAATTAAGCCATTGGTTGCTCTAGAGAATGGATAAATCGGTGGGATGTTCTTGTCTGCGTATTGACTCCAATCTTGAATCTTAATATCAGGATTCTGCATCTCGTGTTGCATCATAATTTCGATAGGAATCTTCATAAAAGGATTAAGCTGACCAGCCGCTCCCTTAAGTGGATTGTTAAAAACATCGTCCATCATGTCGGTAAACGGAATACCCGGATTTACAACCGTATACCCAGGTTCCTGAGGACTACGTTGGAACCATTTAGAGAACCAAGAATCAGGCGGACCGATTGGTCCAATAGTGCCGCCACTAAGGAAATCAGGAAATAGCTGATCTTCTGGCCACATATCTCCAACATTAGATTCAATTCCTTCTTGCTCCTGTATCCCGCTTACAACTCTCGGGAAAGCCATAGCCTTACCCGGCCTGACCATTAAGCCTTCGAGAATAAGTGGAATAGCCTTACGATTCCAAGAATAGAACGGCATCAGACGCCTGAATACTCGCTGCTCTGTTCTTGTTAAATCAAGGCCATCCGGGTGATATTTCCGAACTCGTCCAGCCGCCTGATGAATAATTTCCTCTACGTCTTTATACGATCCCTTATATGGATTCTCTAAGGCATGCATGAAGTGAGCCATTCTAACTGTGTGCTCACGACCCTCAGAAAGCCTTCTGGCAAATGTACCGACTCTACCACCCACAGGCTGAAAGAGTCTCTTACCTTTAGGATGTTTTTCTGCTAAATCTTCAAGCCAAGTAACAGAACCAGGCAGGTCTTCAATAACAGCAGAATGCGGGAAAATACCATTACGGAACCCTAATTGATATAAATGATCCCGAGAAATAGGAATCTTCTTGCCATTAAGATTAATAGTTACCGCAGTATAATTAGGATGAGGAACTCTTCCTTCGGCCATGCCCATCATTGCAGAAACAATATCAGCTTCCCGAGTTTCCCCTAGAAGCTCCTTCATTGGCTGGGCACCAGCTTTTTCCATATCAGAATAGCGACCACGCTGTGAAAGTAATACATTCATGCCGCGACGGAAGTAATCAGGATTATTCATCCCGTCCATCCATGCCAGCCAACTATCTCCAATAAAGTTACGAATGTGGTGAGACGGCATATAAATAGTTACTGACGATTTCCATGTACGAAGAGCTTTATCTGTAAACGAAATAAAGCCACCCTTAGGACCAATCGGTTTAGTAAATAAATCAATCCCATTAGCAAAACGACCCATCTCATCTACAATATCACTCGGGAAATACATCCCATCAATAGCTTCATGGAATCCCGAAATTGGAACATACCCTGCTTTAGCTGTTTTACTTCCCCAGATAGCTCCTAGCTGAGCAAAACTAGAATACTCAACCATAGCATTTTCAACAGCTTGTGTAAGGTTATAAACAAAGACTCTTAAATCTTGTTCATCCTTAGGAATATAACTTCTCCATGTATTAAGAATCTCATCCTGGGGAACTTCAACAGCTACTCCAATACCAGATTCCTTAGCACTAAGTTTACTCTTAAATTGGAACTTAATACCTACAATTCGCATATGTTTATTAATATGCTCGACATTCACACCAGCACGAGAAATAGCAGTATTACCTGCAAACTTATCAGCTAATCCAGATTCTCCAAAGAGATTACCAATGAGTTCCTGCATCTTAGCAGTCTCCCATTCATAACCTTCTAGCGGAGGAATAGGTGCTCGCGGATCAGAACGAACTCCATTCCAGAAAGTAAGTTGTTGCTCTTCTGGAATTCTGCTCCATAAATCCTTAAAGCCTTTTGCCCTGTAGACAGCACTAGCTCGACGGGCACCAACCTGCTTTAAAAGAACTGGTCTTAATTGTTTATAACCAAGAGCTGGATCAAACCAACTAAGTACACGGCCAAAGATTCCAGTCTCTCCTGCAAGAGAAGCTTTCTGTACGTCTTCACCTACTTGCTTAGCAATAGCTTCTGTGCTTTCATCTGCAAATGCCGCACCCTCAGTTCTAAGAGCCTCGGCAGTAGATTCTGCGGATGCTTCAATTCTTGGTGCCTGAGCTGCTATTTGTGATGCTTCATCTGAGTGTAATGCAGCCCTAGCTAATGCTTCCTTATGCTTCTCTACAACTTGAGCAGCAGGACTCATTATCCGTTGGGGCATAGTAATTTTAATAGTATCAATTAAATCATCAAAAGCACCCCTAGCTTCGGGTGCCGCTTCTGTAAACTGCTTCTTAGCATGTCCTGCAATATTCTCAATCGAAGCAGCTTTTCTAACATCAGAACCAGGACGAGCCAATGTAGCATTAATAAATCGAGCAGCCGTATCAGTAGTTTTCTTCATCTGAGTAGCTGTCTCGATAACCCGAGTAGCGTGTTCTTTTGCCATCATCGGGGTAAAATCAGTATCATGAAGTTTATCATAAACCTCAGGATGAGATTTAGCTAACCGGTTTAGAATTTTAGTATCCCCTGTAGCCGCCTTTAATAAGGTGGCAGGATGAAGTCGTTTTGCTCCGAATAGGGATTCTCGTGAAAGCTCAGGCCCGAGAGCGTCATATACGTCAGAAAGACGCAAATAAGGAGCGTTAAGACCCACACCGCCACGAGGACTAAATCGATCCGATTTCTTGAATCTTCCATGTTCTAATAATCTTTCTTCCGCATTCTGCAACATGTTATGGAACGAACTATAAATATCAGGAGAGTCACCTATATTCAACCTCTCAATTTCTCTAGCTAGATTAGCTGCGAGCTTCCCCTGAACATTCGCTCCATAATGCCCCATACGAGCAGGAGCACTTCTAATTTCTGTCAAAGCATTGTTAACTGCATGCTCCGTAAAAACCCTAGCTACAGGGCCTAAAGGACGAATAGTTTTAGCAGTCAATAGATCAACGGCAGCAGGATTTCCTTTAGCCGTCTGATCTACAATAGCCGCTGTTCCTTCTAAATCCCTGGCTTTTTGAACTTCTTGGGCAGCCTTAGGACTAAGAGTCTCAGGAAATTTAAATGCTGTAGGTAATTGCTGTGATTCTATTGCTTCTTTCTCCGGTGCTAGTGGCCGGAGCGCCCGACCCTCAGGGCTCAGAACCGCCCCTGGGACGCTCTGTGTGAGCCGCTGAGCCTCTTCCAGCCCTCGGGCAGCCGGTCCTACCTCCGAAACT
>Ga0126375_10000427_pt1 | contig 11355 bp, 12 predicted proteins | sample PanSoiMetPlot_14_FD_109577 | JGI IMG/M metagenome (GOLD analysis project Ga0126375, IMG submission 109577) | Tropical forest soil microbial communities from Panama - MetaG Plot_14 | ecosystem: Environmental > Terrestrial > Soil > Tropical forest | place: Panama | collected 2016-02-17 | reverse complement strand
CGTGAATCACGGGCGAGCCGTCGTCCCACTCTTCATGAGCCCAATCGCAAGGTTGGGCTCTTTTGTTAGCGAAACGAGTTTTTTCGCTCGCATCCGCGTAGCGGCTTAATGTTTATAGAACCTCTCGTGATTTTTGATTCCCAAGCTCTTTAGGAGCGAAATATTTCGCCCATAAATGGGCTTAGTTGGATTAACGCTTGGTATCTATAAACATTCGGTCCCTACGGGACGTCCGTCAACATTTTCTATTGACAGTTGCCTTCCAAGTTCTATTGCACTCCCGCCAGCGCCACTTCCAGTAACAAGACTTTCTTAATCCCTTTGTAAAACGGCTCGATCTCACAATTCTCCGTCAGCGCGTGTGAATCGCTGCACGGTCCCGAACCGGTCGAGATCGAAGAGACGCCGGCCAGTAGCGCTATGCTGGAGTTATTTGAACCCGAATTGGTGATTGGCGGATCGAATCCCATCGCGCGATGTACAGCCTCGGCCATACGCACCAGATACGATTCGCGATGATTGGGAATCGAGGCGGCAGGCGAGGTTGAGATCACATCGGTTTTCACGGTCATACCGGCGCGCACGGCCTCTTCATCCAGAATTGTCTTAATTTCTTTTTCAAGATCGGCGATCACTTCATTCGAAGTCGAGCGCAAATCCACCGTGAACCACGCATCCGAAGCCTTCGCGTTCACTACGTCTGAACCGCCCAGCATGCCAATGTTCAGATTCGAGGACGGATTGGTCGGAACTTTCAGCTGATAAATGCGATCGATGGCCCGCGCCACCGGTAAGGTCGCCGAATAAGGCGGTGTGCGCGAACGCGTGTGGCCGCCGGGGCCAATGAAGTGATGGCGATACCAGTTGATACCAATACCAGCGTAGGTGAAGCCTTCGTAGCCACCATCGAGCGCGATGTACTGATCGATCTTTCCCTTATTCTGATCAAGATAACCCTTGACCCCCTTGAACGTGGTCTCTTCTTCGACGGTGAATACAAACACGAGATCGCCTTTGGTTTTGATTCTCGCTTCGCTCAGCGCTCGGATGGTTGCCAGCAGCGCTTCGATGTTGCGCGTGTCGTCGCCGACACCGGGCGCGTAAACTTTGCCGTCACTAACCCTGGCCCTTATTTGCAAACCGGGTTGAAAAACTGTGTCCATGTGCGCGTCAAATACAATGACGGGCCCGCCGCCGATTCCCTTGCGCACCGCCACCAGGTTCCCCACCCCGTCATAATGAACGTCACTGAGGCGATAGCTGCGCAACAAACGCTCGATGTATTTGGCGCGCGCTTGTTCCTGGCCTGACGGCGCGTTGATTTCCGTGATGGCAATCCATTCGCGGAGAATGCTTTCGTGGTTTTTATCAATATATTCGTTCGCCGCGTTCACGTTTGCGCGGTTTGCAAGCGCCTTCACGTCATCGAGATATTCGGCGACCGTCTTAACCTGAGAATGAATTGTGGAATTAACGAAGAGGAAAAAAGTGAAAAGGGGAATCAATCGTCGCATGTGTTTCCGCCATAGGTCGAATATAATCCGAGCTTCGCAATTCTAAACGATCATCAACCACAGAGGACACAGAGAAGTCATTAACACAATCAACGAACCCAAAGCCGGTCCGCTCGGCATCTGGCTCGAGCGCGCCGTTGTGGCCGCGATGTTTTTGTTCGTCGTTGCCGCGCCAAATTCAATCGCCGCGACGCAGACGGCATGGATGCTGGGAATGCTTTTCTGGGTGCTGCGGTTTCTCGTCTGGCCGCGCCCACGGCTTCAACGCACCCCAATCGATTATCCACTCTTTGCGTTCTTCCTGCTCACCGCGCTCTCGTCGTTTCTTTCTTACGAGCCTTTGGTCTCAATCGGAAAGTTACGGGCCGCGTCTCTCTTTCTGATCGTTTACCTGTTCGCTGAAAACATTCGCTCACAGAAAACCCTCCGCACACTGACAGTAGTTCTGATTGCCGCGACCATGGTCAACGTCGTCTTCACTTTTGGGCAGTTAGCAGTGGGGCGAGGCGTGAAGGTTTATGGCGTGGCGCCAAACAGTCCGCTGGGAGCGGCGCGAATGGTTTCGCGTGCGAAAAACGATTCGGTCCCGATTATCAGCGGCGACACCATCGAACAGGTTGATGGCTATCCGGTGCGAAGTCTGGACGAACTCATCGCTGCGCTCGATCAATCACCGAACCGAGCGTCGGCGAAAGTTCAGATTTACCGCGTTGAGTGGATCGGCCAGCTTGAACTTCCTCGGGGCAGCTTGCTTCCCGGTACGACGACAGAAGAGCGGCTCGGCATTCAGCGGTGGAGCCTGGGTCGCGACCGGCGCGCCACCGGCTTTTACAATCACTGGACGACGTATGCAGAAAGCTTGCAACTCATCGGATCGTTAACACTCGGCTTGTTTGTGGCATTGCCTCGCAAGCGAAATCGAAACGGCTTACTGATAGGGCTGGCACTCGTGGGCATTTGTGGCGCCCTTCTGCTGTCCGTCACGCGCGCTTCGTGGCTGTCGTTTCTTTTCTCGGCTTTGCTGATTGCAGCGCTCGGCTTGCGACGTCGCGCACTGATTGTGATTGGCGTGTGCCTTATTCCGATAATTCTCGGCGGACTGTTCTTGCTGCAACAGAAACGGCAAGTTGGTTTCTTTGACAAGAAGGATGATTCGATCGCCTGGCGTCAGAAAATTTGGCGCGAGGGGTTTCAGTTGCTCACCAGCAGTCCGCGGCATCTGGTCGTCGGCATTGGAATGGATTCAATCAAGGCGCGATGGCGCGAATGGGGCTTGTTTGAAGGCGGCAAACTGCCGATGGGCCACATGCACTCGGATTATTTGCAAATCGCCCTGGAGCGCGGCGTGCCGGCGCTGATCGTCTGGCTCATCCTGATAGGGACTTACGGCTGGACACTTTGGCGGGCGCGCGGACAGGTGCCGCGCGAAAACTGGATTGAGAGAGGAATAGTTCTGGGCTCGCTGGGTGGATTGCTGGGATTCATGAACAGCGGCGTCGTCCACTACAACTGGGGCGATTCCGAAGTGGTGATGATTTTCTATTTGATTATGGGTTTGAGTTTGGTGGTGTTGAGGATCAGTGCCGGTCCAAATAACTTTCAGAGGCCTGAACTGAGCTCAAGACCTTTATAACTCTGCGCGCACCGATCAAAATCGGCGTCTACCGTTCACGGACAGCGAAATACGCACAACGCTTTCTAACCGGACACTTCTCGCACAGCGGCCGATTGGTCTTACACAGTTCCTTACCATGCTGGCGCAGGAGTACATGTGCACTAATCAGCCAATCATAGTCTTCAATCAATTGATCCTTTATCGCCGCCTGCACAACCCGATATGTGGCGGTGTAATTCTTTTTCTCCTCACCAAAGCCCAACCGGAGCAAAACCCGCAGTCCGTTTGAATCCAAACTCAACAATGGATGGGTTCGAGTAAATAACAGAATCTTTTCCGCGCCTGGCTCGCCAATGCCGGGAAATCTTCTGAGTGCCTGTTTAGCTTTTGCTAAAGGCAGCTTGAGAACTTCATCCAGGCTACCCCCGAATTCATTCATCGCAATCAGCGCAATTTCACGCAATCGACTGGCGCGACGTTCCGGTTGCATGCCGCCCAGCCGTGCCGCCGGCAAAAGGTCTTTGTTCGCGGCAGTCAGGATTTCATGCGGTTTCGTTCCAGCGTCTTTGCGCAAAAGCTTGAACGCTTCTTCGCGGCGGCTGTCGCTGACGAGGTACGCAATGTTCTCAAGTAGAATCAAGGCGAACGGATCAGTGGTCAGGGTGGGTCGCGCCGGCCCGTAATGAGTCGAAAGTTGGGAGACAATTTTCTTTAAATTGAGCCCGTTGGCAGCCGTCACGCGACTTCCCGAGGTACCTCGCTCATCAATGCCACAAAGTTGCCTTCAGAATCCTTAAAGTCAGCCAGCCAAAGATCATAGGTCGGCATGGGCGCCACCAGATGTGGCTTGACAATGAATTCGACGCCACGCGCTTTGAAGGTTTCGTAAACGCGCTCGATGTCATCAACCTTGTAGTAGATAATCGAGGACGGATGATCTAAATCGGGGCGATCCGCAATTCCCAACATGATGCGAATGCCACCACAATCAAAAAAGGCCATGTTCGGCGGCGCCTGAAACAGAAATGTCATGCCCAGGATGTCGCGATAGAACGCGATCGCGCGGTCGAGGTCCTTCACGTTAACGAAGATTTGCCCGATTTGATTCAACGTTGGGCCGATCGGGATTGGGCTGGTCACAGTTTCTCCTCTCAAACCGGGTCGCTCAATTCTGCGCTGCTCGGTGTCTTTGGATCTCTTTGTGTCTCGGTGGACACTTAAAATCACAGAGGCACAGACAAACGCCGACTGACACTCTCTCAAGGCTGGGGAGGCTTTCGTATAGCATGCCTACTGACGTATTATCAACACTCTTTTTGTTAATTATTTATGCGTAAGCTTCTTCGCGCATCTGCGCTGCTAATTCTGCTTTTCCTGGTTTCCGGCTTTACGGAATGTTACAAGCCGGTCACCAAAAACCAGTTGCCGCCGTACATCAAAACGGTCGCGGTTCCTGCATTTCAAAACAATGCCCTGCGCTTCAAGATCGAGCATCGTTTTACCGATGCAGTGATGAAAGAACTGGTTCATCGCGGCCATGGCTTGCGCGTGCAGAGCGAGCGCGAAGGCGCGGATGCGGTAATCGACGGCGTCGTCAAGACCTTCGGTTTCTCAGGGGTGTTGCTGGACGACAAAGGCCGTGCGCGAGTTTTTGAAGTTACAATCACGGCAGCCGTCACAGTTCGCGATCAGCACGAAAATCGAGTCCTTTACGACAATCAAAATTTTGTTTTCCGCGGTGAGTTCGAATTTGCCAACGATCCCAGGAATTTCTTTAACGAGGAAGACCCGGCCGTGATGCGCATGGCGCGCAGCTTTGCTGAATCGATCGTCTCAACTCTGGTGACTGGATTCGGCGTGAAGGAATGATTATGGAGTGCGCCGGCAGAGCGAAGCGGCGACGGCGCTTTTTCTGATAAGCAACCAATAATCCAAAAGCGGTGTCGCTCCCGATAAATCGGGATTGCCACCGCACTCCAAAAATGCCCGCTCGTACTCGCAAAGATCTCGAACAATCCCTGAAGCAAGGTCAAATCGAGCCTTTTTATTTTCTCTACGGTCCCGAAACTTATTTGCGCGATCAGGCAGTGCGAGAAATCGTGAATACTGCTATGCGCGGTACGCTGCTACGCGAGTTTAACGATTCCTCGTTCAATCTCTTCAGTGATGACGTGCGCGATGCAATCGCTGCGGCTGAGCAACTGCCGATGATGTCTGAACGTCGTGTGATTCGGCTGAGAAACTTTGGCAGGCTCCGCGAAGCTGATGAGGAAATTTTGCTGGCCTATATTGAGCGGCCGGTCGAGACTTCCGTAGTAATTTTTGCGGGCGACGATATCGACAAGCGAAAGAAATTGGGCAAAAAACTAATGTCGGCGCCCGGCGCTTTTGAATTCCAGCCGCTTAAGCCGAACGAACTGCCCTCGTGGATCAAGGCCCACCTCAAAGCGCTCAATGCGGACATAGAACCAAGAGCACTTAGCCAGCTCATCGAGCTGACGGGCAATAATCTTTCAGCGCTTACTAATGAATTGAAAAAGCTCGCAGCGGCGGCATTGCCTTCGGGCCGTATCACCTCCGATTTAGTCGAGCAGTTGGTCAGCCGCTCGCGCGAACATATGAATTGGGACTTGACCGATAATATCGTCTTGCGTAACCGCCGCGCCGCGCTCAAAGTTCTCAGAGATTTTCTCGATGATGGAGTAGAGCCGGTACTGTTGACCGGCGTGATTGCCGGTACCTTTCGGCGCATGGCGCTGGCGAAAGCACTACAGTCTCGAGGAGCGTCGCCCGGTGAGATTTTCAGCGAAGTCCGCGTTCCGTCATGGAAGCAGCGTGACTACCTGGCAATGCTGAACCGAATCGAACCGGTGACTATGGCTCGCATAATTCGGCGGATCGCCGAAACTGATCTGGCCATAAAGACTTCAAAGGCAACGCCGCGAATGCAAATGGAAATGCTTGTGTGCGAACTCATGATGTAGTGTTCGTCACCTCAGAAGCGTTGGCGGTTTGTCAGAACACTGGGCAATTCCAACACCTTCAAATCCGGCTCAACCCATTCGTCTTTTGCGCGTGCTGACTTCAACGTTTCTTCCGAATAATAATCAGCAATCAGGTTCTTGTTGCCGAATTCCTCAGCCACCCGGTTAGCCAATTCGAACAGAGTCGATCCAGAACTCGCCTTTAAAAGAAAGCCGCGCACCATCGAGAGCCAAAACAACGTGATCGTTTCGTGATAGCCCATCTTGCCATAAGCAGTGGCCAGCCGCTTGATTCCTTCACGCATCTTTTCGCGCGCTCCGTCGTAAGGAAGATGCTTTACGTACCAAAGGGCGACGGCCAGGTGCTGATAATGCCTGAATTCAGCAGGATGAATTTCGCAGGTCTCAAAAGCCCGCACCAACTCACGAATTTCGGAATCGTTTTTAAAGTACATGGGAATCTCCACGCAAAAAAGAAGTGAGGCGGACCGAACAAACGATCCGCCTCACTCTGAGAATCGGTTTGGGCCGCCGCTAACACCGGCGGCCAGGATTATTTCGCTGCCGCTTGATTAGCACGCGCCGTTAACCGTGACTTATGTCGCGCCGCGGCGTTGCGATGCAGGACGCCTTTCTGGACGGCCTTATCGATTTCCGAAACCGTCTGTGGCAACAGCGCAGTCACCTGATCAGCGTCGCCGACTTTCAAGGTACCCCGAAATTTCTTGATTGAAGTGCGCAATTTGCCGCGATTAGTACGATTTACCAAGCGACGTCGCTCACTTTGCCGCACTCGCTTTTCTGCTGACTTATGATTAGGCATTCAAATCTCCGTTACTTCTCAACAATAGCGCCCGCGAATTTCGCGAGCGCAAAGAAGGACTATAAGGATGGTCACGGGCAGTGTCAAGCAGCGACCCGATGTGTGTCGTTGGGTAATTTTGAAGCCTTGCCCTCATTTTTCCGATACAGGATTTTTCCCGCCCTGCTTTTTACAGTTTTTGCAGAGCCTGGAACCCTCAGGTGGTTTCTCAACCAGATGCATCATCGGAATGTCCAAAGTGCGAGATAGTTTTACAGGGTTGACGTGAAGTCCGGAAAGAGTTCGAGTGTCGGACTCCAGCCGGTGATGAAAGAGCAAACATGACGACTCAGGGACGCCCGCCTTGTTCTGTTTACTATTGTCTCACGTGCTAGTCGGTGATATAAGGTTCTACTATCGTCGCCCGTAGACAACTCTCGACTGGCAATTCATACTCGGCGTGTGGGAAGCCAGTTGAGTAAGGGGTGGCAAAGGCGTGGGAAATTCTTTGCCGCCCCTTTGATAAAGATCCTCTGGATCCAGGGAATGCACCACCTGTATTCAGGCTGAGTCGTGCCGAAATCCCGCAAAAAACCTATTCAATCTTTCAGCCGCACCGAACGAAGAATAGTCAAAAACGTGCCCTGATAATTCTTGTACTCATCTGTGGGGCTGACTGCGATGATGTAAAACAGCTGGCCACCGCGCAGCTGGGTAGTAACAATGTTTACCAGCTCGGCCCGGCCAGTAGCTTCATTTACATTGTCGAATGTAATTAATTGACCCTGACGACCATCGACGTCTATTCGTTCATAGCCGCCACGCGCGCGCAAGTTGCTGCCTTGCTTGAGGCTGTTAATGAATTCATCCGTCGCCTGCTGGGCATTGTGAGCGCGAGTTTCCACCACTCCGAGATTTACGGCGTGCGTGAAGACCGTCTGGCCGTTCGCAGATCCGTAAGCGCCACTCGGGGCGAACCATAATCCATTCTGTTGCTCGATTTCTTTCCAGTTGTCAGGAATGCTGACAGTGAAGAGTCCTTTGTCATATGGCTGGTAACGTGAAGAAGGACTTTCAACGCGTCCACTTGGCACATTCGTGTAATTGGTTTGATTTCCCGCGCCAGGATCCGGCGGCGCCTGATTTGGATATCGCTGGTTGTTGGCCAAAGTCTGCCCGCCGCTGTAACCGCCGGTAAGCCTTTGTTTGGCCGCAATCAACTCGCCGGAATCAGGAGTCGCTGCCGTGTTGATCTTTAGATACCCGGCTTCCTGATTTATTTTTGCGTAACGGTCTTTCGCACTTGGGTGATCGCTAAGAAAGCCACCACCACCGCCGCCCTGCGACTCGATCGTCTGAAACATGTTAGCGAGATCGCGCGGGTCATAACCGGCTTGGGCCATGATCCGAGCGCCGAGCAAGTCAGCTTCCGTTTCGTACTCGCGACTGAACTTTAACAAGTAGACGCCCATGCCTTGAGCGCCCATTTGCGCCGCGGTGCCGAGCGGCCCACCGAGAATCGAGCCGCCCATTCCGAGAACGCTGGAAAGCATGCTGTATTTCTGTGCTTTCGTTACCTGGGCGGTTCCATGCCGCAGCGCAACGTGGCTGATCTCATGAGCCATGACGCCGGCCATTTCACCTTCGGTTTTCGATGCCTTAATCATTCCGCTGTTGACGTACATCGGGCCACCAGGCAACGCGAATGCATTAATGTCGTTGGCATTGACCACTTTGAAAGAATAATGAAACTCGGGATGCTGAAATTCACCCGGAATCGCGGCGACCAGCCGCTCACCTACCCGCTCGACATAAGCACCAAGTTCCGGGTCACGCAACAACTGCATTTTCTGTTCGGCCTCGGCAGCGGCCTCACGACCCAACTTAACATCGTCTTCTGGTTTGAATTTGTTGCCATGAAGCTTGATTGGAGTTTGAGCAGAGGCTGTAAGCGGGAGTATTGCGATTGCAAGAACGAATTTTAGCGCCAGCCAACTCACTGGCTGTCTGATCCAGAGTTTCTTCATACCAACTCCTTAATAAGAGGGCTAAGGTTCTGTGACAGATGCTGCCGGCCACTCTAACTCTATTTGATGCAGGCGACTGGCGATTTCGTTGAGACTGAAAGGATGGATGAAATTATTTCCGCGGCCGAATCTTTTCGTCAAGCCATTTCCGCGGTTCATCCAGCGGCGCGATTACCAGCGGTTTACCCTTGAATACGCGAATCATCGCGAACAGGAAAAAAACGAAGGTAGCAAAGCGGAAAAGGCCCGCGCCCGTCATCCGTCCGGAAAAATCTCCAACCACGGCAAGTAACATGCTAATCGCAGTGACCCCCAATTGCAGAACCAGTCCCTGCGCCGCATGAAAGCGGGTTCTGGATTCCGTGCGCGGGACAATCAGCAGCTCAACCACACAGGCAACAATTCCCAGCCAGAACGGCAGATACGGAAGCATGACTGCCCAACGTTCCGGAATCCCGAGACCATTGACGATGTTTCGACCTGGCTGCTGAAGGAAAGGAGCTGGCGGCGCTTGGTAAATTCCCGGTGGTGGGCCCGGTGGCGGCTGATAAATTTCTGCCGCAGGCACACGAGGCGGTTGATAAGTTACTTCTGGTTTTGGCGGCGGCGGAACAAAAACCGACGGGTAAGAAGTGACCTTGTCGTTAATGTGTCGCGTAGGAGCTTCACTCTCTGAATACGCCTGGACTGAGTCGTCTTCAGGCCCTTCGATCTTCAGCGTTGGGCCACCGGCAACTTCTTCTGTTCGTGAACTCGGGCGTTTGTTTGCAAACGCATCCGTCGCCCGATCCGCGAATTCTTCTTCGAGCGGATTCGTATCGTACTTGCCGCGCTTCGCTACCATCGCGTTATCATTACGCGAGACTCGTGGCTACGGTTTCGCATCGTGGCGGTCGACGACCCGGAACTGTGCAGGCTGCCAATTGCCTTCTCTTTCAGCGATGCGAAAGGCTTTCAGGCAAGGCTCGCGATTTCCCAATCCAACAATAAGGTAAACCGCGCTCGGGTAGTAGGCAAGCCTGACGTCTGTGTCCGAAGGATAAGGATCAGTTGAACGCGGATGTGAATGATAAATGGCGAGTAATTGCTCGCCTCGCTCACGCATTTGGCGTTGCGCCGCAAAGAGATCTTCCGGCGCGGCTTCGTACGCGACTTTTGAATTCGGGGCGACGTTGCGCATGGGATAGACGGTTTGCGCACCACCGTTGTGGGTCCCGCCGACGAGGCCGCAGCATTCGTGAGGATCTGCTTCCCGCGCATGCGCGATGATTTGTTCCGCGTGGCCTTTTGTAATCGTTAACACGACGACGGTACTGGCGCGCAGGATCGGAGAAAAGCAAGAGCGCGCTATTTCGCGCGTTATTCGTCGACAATCTCCAGATGCAGCTCTTCCAGCTGCTTCGAATCGATTTCGCCAGGCGCATCAATCATCAGGTCCTGGGCGGAGGCGGTTTTAGGAAAAGCCATCACATCGCGGATATTGTCGGTCGGCACCAGTACCATCAGCGTTCGCTCAATTCCCGAGGCGATCCCACCATGCGGCGGCGTCCCATACGCCAGCGCGTCAAGAAAGAAACCAAACCGGGCGCGCGCACTTTCTTCTGACATGCCAAGAGCTTTGAACACCAGCGCCTGCACGTCGCGTCGATGAATTCTTATCGAACCACCCGCAACTTCAACACCGTTAATTACCGCGTCGTATGCTTTCGCTCGCAACTCACCAAACAGTTCGGGCCTGCCGTTAACGGCGCGCTCGAGCACGGCCACGTCCTCGTCCAGAGGCGACGTGAAAGGATGATGCATCGAATAATATCGCCCATCATCTTCGTGATACTCGAACATCGGGAATTCCGTAACCCAGAGCGGCGCGAATACGCCATCCGGAATTAACTTCTCGCGCTTTGCAACTTCGTTGCGCAACGCACCAAGGCTGGCGCTGACGATGTCCCGCTGGCCGGCAATAATGAGAACCGCGTCGCCTTTCTGCGCCCCCGCAATGCCTGCCAGATCTACGACCTTGTCGTTACCCAGTGCTTTCAAAAGCGACGACGAAAGTTCGTCGCCCAATTTGATCCAGGCCAGCGCGCCGGCGCCGTATCGCTTCGCAAATTCCTGCAGCTCGTCGAGCGTCTTACGCGACATTGATGCGCCACCACTAACCACGAGCCCTTTAATTTCGCCACCAGTTGTTAAGGCCGATGAGTAAGGCGCAAAGGCTGTGTCGGCAAGCGCCTCAGACAGATTCTGCAACTCCATTCCCCGAATGCGCAGATCAGGCTTGTCTGAGCCGTATCTTCGCATTACTTCTGCAAACGAGAACCGCGGAAAAGGAGTTTTCAGCTCGACGCCAATCAAACGAAAGATACGAACAAACAAGCCTTCGACCAGCTGATAGATCTGATCAGGCGTCGCG
>Ga0126375_10000426_pt1 | contig 11361 bp, 9 predicted proteins | sample PanSoiMetPlot_14_FD_109577 | JGI IMG/M metagenome (GOLD analysis project Ga0126375, IMG submission 109577) | Tropical forest soil microbial communities from Panama - MetaG Plot_14 | ecosystem: Environmental > Terrestrial > Soil > Tropical forest | place: Panama | collected 2016-02-17 | reverse complement strand
CGGCAACACAAGCAGCGCTGTCCAGATTCCCTGTGCCACCAGCGCTGCCGCGGGAACACGAAAGCGATTTGTCGTTGCAATTTTTTGGAAGAACAATCGATCGCGCGCCATCGCGTAATACACGCGCGCTCCGGCGAGAATCAGTCCGTTGTCACAACCGAACGTGGAAATCATGATCGCTGCCGCCATGCACATTGCCCCCGGATGACCGAAGATGTCGTTCATCATCGCCACAGCAACGCGATTCTGCGGCGCGTGTTGGATCGCCGGAAACGGGAGCACCGCCAGATAAGCAACGTTGGCCAGTAAATAAAGTACGACCACAACGCCGCAGCCTCCGACCAGTGCGCGCACCAGATTTTTTCCCGGTTCGCGCACTTCGCTACCGATAAACGTCACGTTTGTCCACGCGGTCTGGGCGAAAAGCGGGCCAACCATCGACCTTCCAAAAAGGAATGCGAAAGCAAATCCGCCTGTAATTGTGAGACCAGGCTGCGCGAGGTCTGGGTTCCAGCCGTTCCGCCACGAGTCCCACCAGGCCGAGCTGAGCGCGGCAGAATTGGCTTTCCAGCCTAACGACAAGCCGATCACCACCACGGCGGCCAACGCCGCTGTCTTTGCGAATGTAAATGTGTTCTGGACAATTTTGCCGACCTCGAGTCCGCGCGTGTTCGTCCACGTGAGTAGCGCGATCAACGCAATCGCGACCAGTTGTTCCATTGATAAACTGATCGCGTAACCGCCTAATGAGAGTGGTGCGACGACGTAACTATCGGGTGAAACAGCTTTGACAAAAACTCCGAGAAATTTCGCGAACGCAATCGCCACGGCAGCGATGGTTCCCGTTTGGATCACCAAAAACAACGTCCAGCCATACAAGAATCCGATCGGAGAACCGAACGCTTCTCTTAAAAAAACATAGACGCCGCCCGCGCGCGGCATCATCGTCGCTAACTCCGAACAACAAAGCGCGCCCGTGATCGTCAGCAAACCGGCGAGCCCCCAGGCGAGCAACAACCAACCCGGCGCGCCACTCAACCGGGATGATTCGGCCGAAGTGATAAAAATGCCGGAACCGATCATCGAACCGATCACAATCATGGTCGCGTCGATCGGCCCAAGTGCGCGGACGAGACTGGACGGCGGCTGGCGGTTGTCGGTCTTGTTGCTCATGAATGAATAACGAAGCACGATTGACGAATGACGAACGAAATCGAAAATGACGAAGCCCGAAGTGAGCATCGCCTGGGCCGAGGCGTTAATTCTGTCATTCGAGTTTAAGTCATTCTTTCGTCATTCGGCATTCGGATTTTGTCATTCGTTGCTGGGCGCGCTAATTGTGACGCCTTCACGTTCAAGTTGCCTTCGCAACTCACAGGCGAACTCCACTGCTCCAGGTGTATCGCCGTGAACACAAATTGTCTCGCCGCGCACATCGACATCCCGGCCTTCGACGGAGCGCACTTTCCCTTCGCGCAACATCCGCAACACGCGCTGAGCAGCTTCTTTTGGGTCGTGGAGCAATGCATCCGGTCGCGTGCGTGGAACCAGCCAGCCGTCATCCAAGTAATTACGATCGGCGAAAATCTCGCGCGCGATTTGCAAACCATGTGCCTCACCCACGCGGGCAAGTTCGCTCTTGTCCGGCGCGAACAGGATCAATTTTGGATCAACTGATTTGATCGCCCGCGCGATTGTATCGGCGAGTTTCGCATCGCGCACGGCCATGTTATACAGCGCGCCGTGCGGCTTGACGTGATTGGGGCGAACATCCAGTGCGGAGGCGATCGCTTGAAAAATTCCAAGTTGATAAGCCACCGCGTCGAACACTTCTTGGCCGGGTATCGTCAGTTCCTTGCGCCCGAAATTCTCGCGATCGAAGAAACTCGGATGCGCTCCGACAGCTACTCCATGCTTTTTCGCCGTGGAAATGGCAGCGTGCATCGTATCGGAATCGCCGGCGTGAAAACCGGTCGCGATGTTCGCCGAGCTAATCAGCTCGAACAGCTCGGCATCGTGACCTGAGCGTTCGCCGAGATCCGCGTTGAGATCGACAGATAATTTCATGAGTTTTGGAGGCTCAGGCCGACGCGGAAACGCGCTAAATCACGTTCGCGCTCGAACAAAAGCGAATGGGCATCCGCCAACGAGACTTCGGAAAAACGGACGTGATCGCCGGCGCGAAGTTGTGCTGCGATGCCAAGATCGACCGTGATCACGTGCGCTATTTTTGGATAGCCTCCAATGGTTTGGCAATCTCCCAAAAGCAAAATCGGCTTCCCGCTCAACGGAACTTGGATCGTGCCGGGCGCGACCGCTTCGGAAATAAGATCGGTTTTGTCCTCGCGCTGAAGTTCCGGGCCATCCAAACGCACGCCCATGCGGTCTGAATCTGGTGAAATGGTGAATGCTTCGCTCGTTAGGCGTTGAAGCGGTGAAGCGGTGAAGCGGTTCCAATCTACGCCACGAACGAAACGCAAACTCGGGTGGCGGCGTCCGGGGCTTGCCCAATCGTGGGGGGCTGTCCACGAGGAAATTCCTCCTGTAGCGGCGGTCTGCGATCGCCGAAACTCTCCCAATGAGAGCTGATCGTCATCACGCAACGTCCGGCCTGCAAGCCCGCCGAAACTGGCACGCAGATCAGTGGACCGACTACCAAGAAGAACCGGCACCTCGATTCCGCCCGAGATGGCGAGCCAGCATCGGCTGCCAATTTGAGCACGACCAAATTTCAATTCGTCACCACCTTGCACTTGCGCTACGTGTCCAGCCCGCAATGGTCGTGATCCAATCTGCACGTCGAATTCGCCACCGCACCAGGCTACAGTTCGCTCGTCCGCGAAGCGCAATTGCAAACCACCAACTGTAACTTCAAGTCCCGCGCTGCTTTCATCATTACCACCTAGCAGATTCGCTACGCGTAATGCGAACGGATCCAGAGCGCCGCTCGTCGAAACGCCAAACTGGCGAAATCCCGTGCGGCCCAGATCTTGTACCGATGTTAGAAATCCAGCGCGGGTTACAATGACATTCATCGCCTTGTCATCCTGAACCGAGTGAAGGATCTCAGGTTAATTTTTCGGCAGCGCTGAGTTAAAATCAGAGATGTTTGAGAGCCTAGCCTCATGCTTCGCATTTCGTTGCAGCGCTTCGCTCAACATGACAAGAGACCCCTTCAAACGTTCAACGCTTTAACTCTTTAACGACTCGAATTCCTCCAGCGTGATTGCGCGGAAGCGCACGCGATCGCCCGGACGCAGGAGCGTCGGCGGATTTTTCGTGGAATCAAAAAGCTTAACCGGCGTACGGCCGATCAGATTCCAGCCGCCTGGGGAGCGCAAGGGATAAATTCCTGTTTGTGCGCCGCCAATTCCGGCCGAGCCGGGAGAGATTTCTTTTCGCGGTGTGTCGCGACGCGGCGTCGCTAGCGTCTTCGGCAAGCCTGCCAGAAAGGGAAAACCAGGAACGAACCCAATGCAGGCCACCCGGTATTCGGTTGTGCTGTGAAGATCGATGATTTCGGGCTTGGAAAGTTTGGTATGTTCGGCCACGCGATCGAGGTCGAGGGCAAACTCGGGATCATAACAGACGGGAATTTCAACCGATCGCGGAGCAGTTGCCGCGCTCCGGCGGCGACGATGTCCGGAACTGGAAGTTACCGCGCTCCGAATTCTTGTCGCCAACCAATCGAACACCCCATCGGCTGTACCATTCGCTTTGAAAACAGCGAGGGGATCAAAGAAGACGGCGACGCTGGTGTAAGCTGGAGCGAGTTCAATGACGCCCGGAATTGCTGCGCCTTGAATCAGTTGAAATGCTCGGAGCACTTCGTCCAGTGCTTCTTCAGGTGCGTCCTCAAATTGTTCGCGCATGCGCACAATCAGCGCGGAATCTCCGAGGGGAATGATTTCCATTAGCTCGCGTTAGGAATCGCGCATCTACTCTGCGCGCTTCGCTTCGATCTCTATATTGATCGCCACCGTCTGGCTGATGCCGGAAATCGATTCAGCCGCTGGAGCAAACATCAAATTGAAGTCACGCCGCATAATCGGGTCGGTCACCACGGCCCAGCGTGTCCGAGCCGTTTCACTAATCGGAGTCAGCAGTTTCACATGAAGCGTGATCGGCTTCGTCACGCCGTGCATCGTAAGATCGCCGAGGATGTCGCCACTTTGAGGACCAGTGCGTTTTACGCTCCGGCTCTTGAACGTCATTTGCGGAAATTTTTTCACGTTGAAGAACTCCGCACTGCGCAGGTGGTCGTCGCGCTTTTTGATCCGCGTATCAATGCTGCGCACATCGATCTGCGCCGTCACCGATGAATTCTCCGGACGCTCGTGATCGACCTCAATCCGGCCGCTAAAAACGGTGAATTTGCCGTGTGTCGTGCCGAGAAATTGATGCACACTGAACCCGATCGTTGAGGCTGACGGATCGAACTTGTAGCTCTCGGTCGCTAATGCCGTGGTGTTGAGCCCCGCGATTACGAATACTGCGATAATCTTGCCATTTCTCATTTCGAAGTGTCTTTCGCCTTCGTCGCGAGCGTTTTCAAGAGTGGCGTACGGGAAAGCGGCAGTCGCCCGAACAAATTCCCCAGGGCAAACGCGGGATCCGCTCTCAACCGTGTTTCATCGTGCACGCCGGCGATACGCGCCAGCTCAGTTTCGAAATGCGCGACCGCGCGCGGCGATGGATCGTTTGCATCGAGGTAACCAAAAGCCCGGCGCAGTAACCCAAACAATTCCGGCTCACGGTGATCGCGCTCGGTGCAAATCTCAATCAACTCCACAAAATACGCGGCAGTCTGCATGCGCAGATAATTGCTGCGAATTCCGGCGAACGCATTTTTCAAGACGACTTCTGTCAGTGTATGCAGATCGGATTTGCGGCTTCGCACGATGGAAATTTCAGCCTCAAAAAATAAGTCCAGTTTTCCGCCAAACGCGCTTTTCGGGCGCCGTGCGCCTTTGGCCACCGTCTGAACGCAGCCAAACGATTCCGTGCACCACGACACGATCAAACTCGTGTCGCTGAACTTTCGTTTGCGCAGCAGGATGGCAGCGCTGGTTTCCACGTTTCATTGTTAGCGCGAATTTCTGCGCGTGCGAATTAGGCAGGCAATCCTTTCTGCGCTTGCTTGGTGGTTGTGCCCGACGTACCGCGCCTGAATCCGCTGCTGCGAAAGGTGATAAGACGTGGTCTCTTTTACGATATGAGACTCAAGCCTTTCATCCCGTTTTTCGTATTCGTTAGCTGCGCGTTCGCGCAAAAGACGGCGAAACATCCCTTCATGTTCGAAGACATGATGAAACTCAAACGCGTCGGCGCGCCTGTGCCGTCGCCGGATGGTAAATGGGTCGTGCTCGATTGCGAAGATGTGGATCTCAATGCGAACACAAAGATTTCGCATTTGTGGATCGTGCCAGCGAACGGCGGCAAATCGCGGCGATTGAATCCAACTCCGAATCACGAGGAGCGCCCGCGGTTTTCGCCTGACAGCAAACGACTCATCTGGACTTCGAAAGCGACTGATCCGACGCAAATCTGGATGTGCGACTTTGATCCCGGAAGCGGAGTACTCGTTGGTAAACCGCATCAGGTCACTGACATTTCAACCGGGGCCGATGGCGGGATCTGGTCGGCCGACGGGAAGAACATCGTGTTCGTGTCGGCGGTCTATCCGGATTGCAAGGATGACGCCTGCAACAAGCAGCGCGACGAAGAACTAAAGAAGAGCAAAGTGAAAGCGAAAATCTTTTCGCGATTGTTCTATCGGCATTGGAACGCGTTCACTGAATTCAAGCGCAGTCACCTGTTTGTAATCAGTTCTGAAGCAAATGCGTCGACAGACGCAACCGCCCGTTCGGCTTCGGACCTCACGCCGGGCGATCACGATGTGCCGCCGTTCTCATTAGGCGGGCAGGACATGTATGCGATTTCGCCCGACGGACAGGAGGTCGCGTACACGAGCAACATCGATAACGGCCAGTCCGGCTCCGGACTCGAAGCGACCAGCACGAACAACGAAATTTTCGTCGTGCCGATGAGCGGCGGCAACGCGAAGAAAATTTCCACCAGTCCCGGAGCCGACACGACGCCCCTTTATTCGCCGGACGGAAAATATCTCGCCTGGCGTTCGCAAGCACGCGCCGGCTTCGAAGCCGATAAATGGCGGCTCCTCGTGCAAGATCGTCAAACTGGGAAGATTGTGAATCTCACCGACGCTTGGAACCGGTCGGTTAGCCAATTTACCTGGGCGAAGGTTAACTACCCGACCGGCCTCTCTCGCTTGGAGATCTTTCTAACCGGTGAGTCTGACGGCGAAACTCCTGTTTGGCACGTGTCACCTGATCAACCAGACTCCTTAGCGTATTTCCTGCAGTCACCGATTCAGGAACGCCCCTCACCGGAATATTCCATTGGTGATCTTGTTTCTGATGGAAAGGATCTGTATTTCACCCGGAATACGGTCACTGCGCCAAATGAAATTTGGAAGCAGGTAATGCCGAATGGGGAAACAATTTTCAGCGACAAATACCATCCAGAACAGCTCACGCACATGAACGACGCGCTGTTGTCGCAGATCGACATGCAGCCATTGGAGTCGTTCAGGCTCAAAGGCGCGAATGACGATGAGGTACAGGGATTCATGGTCAAGCCGCCGGGATTTGATCCAAACAAGAAGTATCCATTGAAATTTTTGCTCCACGGCGGGCCGCAAGGGGCGTGGGGAAACGAGTGGACGTATCGCTGGAACGCGGAGCTGTTCGCGGCGACCGGAAATTACGTGGTGGTGATGATCAATTTTCACGGATCGACTGGTTATGGGCAGAAGTTTACCGATTCGATTAGCGGCGATTGGGGCGGCAAACCGTATGTCGATCTGATGAAGGGGCTCGATTACGTGGAGAAAACATATCCGTTCATCGACAAGAACAGCGAGGCAGCGCTGGGTGCGAGCTACGGCGGTTACATGGCGAACTGGATCCTCGGCCACACAAACCGCTTCAAATGTATCGTCTCGCACGACGGCGTGTTCAACACTGAATCAGCTTACGGCACGACCGAAGAACTTTGGTTTCCGGAATGGGAATTCAAAGGACCGCCGTGGAAAAATCACGAGCTGTACCGGAAATGGTCACCGCATTTGTTCGCCGACAAATTCAAAACGCCAACGCTCGTGATCCACGGCCAGAACGATTATCGGATCGATGTTTCGCAGGGCTTCGACCTTTTCACCACGCTGCAACGATTGAAGGTGCCGTCGAAGATGTTGTATTTCCCGGACGAAGGCCATTGGGTGCTCAAACCGCAGAACGCGCAGCTATGGTACAAGACGGTCAACAATTGGGTTGACCAGTGGTGCGGAAAACAAGCAATCTCCGCAACGAATTGAATTCGGACGGATGACCACACGCCGGTTACAACCCGTGTTTATTATCGGTCAGTACAAGTGCGGCACGACCTGGTTGCTACGCATCCTCAGCGCGCATCCCAACGTGATCGGGGTCGCGGAAATGGATGTGGTGAGGGCGGCCTGTGACTTTAAATGGGGAGCCGCGATGCTTGCTCCCACCGCCGAGCGCTTGAACCGGTTTTTCGATAAATCGAAGTGGTGCAACGCGCACAATGATGGCGCCTGGGCTTACACCGATGTCGTGGCCCGTTTTGAACGAGGCGAAACGATCCCTTCCCGGCCATGGCAAAGGAGTGAGCCGCGCAAATTCATGCATCTAAGCCCGGTGGCGGCGCGGGGGCTCTACGAAAAAATCGTAGCGGCAGGCAAAGCGGAAGACGCGATGGACGCTTTTCTCGAAGCAGTTTGCTCGGACGCTCAGGAGGAAACGCATGTCGTGTTGAAAGCAGCCGACCAAATCTCAAGGCTCGCCGCGCTAAACGCCTGGCAACCAGCGGCGAAGAAGATTCTGATCATCCGCGATGGACGTGATGCCGCGATTTCTGCGGCGCATTTTCGAGAATGGATGCGCGCAACCAAACCGACGCGTGAGTCGCCCGCGGTCATCGATTATTGGGAGTTGTTGCGCAGCTGGGCTGATCATGCGGACAAGGGGATTGCAGCAGCAGGCCGACGCCAGCTTTATCTCCTCCGCTACGAAGATTTGTCGGAGGACTTCGTCGCGACGATGCAACCATTGTTGCAGTGGCTTGGGCTAGCCGAATCGAAAGCGCTTCTGGAATCGATCGAGGCGAGGACATCGTTTGAAACGTTGACTGGGCGGGCGCGCGGCACGGAAGCAAAGGCGGTGATGCGCAAAGGTGCGGTGGGTGAATGGCGCGAAGCGTTGCACCCGGATGAACAGGAGCGCGCCTGGCGCATGGCGGGCGACCAACTGCGCGCTTTCGGTTACACGCGCAATGGCACGCGGCAGGGACTCCCCGATTTATCCAGGCTGGAAGAACAGCCCTACCGGTTCCAGAGAACGGTCGAGTTGGACGAGCAGGTGACTGCGCTCCGGACAGTGGTATGTCGGCTCGAAGCCGAACTATGGAAGAAAACACAGTGGCAACCACACTGGAAACGGCCGTTTCGATCGGCGATTCATGCTGCGCGCAGCTTGGGGAAGCATTTCGCCCGGTTCCTTGTGTCACTAATTCCCGTCGGTATTTCCATCTGGAGTGACGCGCTTTGTCTCACCGGTTTGCTGGACGCATAACAGTAGAACTGCGACAGACTGGAAGCCGGTTGTCCGAGTAAGGCAACGTGCTCGCTTCCAAAACCACGCGCGAGTAGCAGTGCGTTCGCTTGACTTTTTGCGCCGCTTGCGCATTTAGAACGCCGTCGAAATTCTATGCATCAGTCGTTGTTGGGCGTTCTCCGGGTAATCGTTTCACTTGGTCTCGTTTTAGTCGTCACCGGTTGCGGCGAAGATCCGCGCTTTTCTGCGAACACGCAGTATTTGGGCGGCGTTTACGGCGGTGAGCAGGGTGGTGGTGGCCCGCCGCGCGATACCGTCTCGTACTGGGACGGCGATCATGCCAGCGGTAGCCCGTCCATTAAAATCAGCCTCGGAGAACAGCGCGCCTATTTTTACAAGAGCGGCGTGCTCGTTGGAGTTTCGCAGTTGTCCACCGGCCGCGAGGGACTGAACACGCCCACCGGTAATTTTAAGATCACCCAAAAGGATAAGGACCATGTCTCAAGCCTGTTCGGAGATTATGTGGACTCGTCCGGTAAAGTCGTCGTTCAAAACGTCGACATAAAAAAGGATCCGAAACCGCCGGGCACACACTTCCAAGGCACGCCGATGCCGTACTTTATGCGCATCGTGTCGGGAACAGGATTGCACGCGGGTTATTTGCCCGGCTATCCGGCATCACACGGCTGCATCCGCATGCCTGAATTTATGGCGGAAAATTTCTTCAGATCCGTCTCAGTCGGAACGCCCGTCACGATTACAAACTAGGTTCTCGAGCGGTTCAGGGCGCCGATTTTCCGTTTTAGCGGGAACCCCCGCGGCAAGAGGTCAGCCATCTTAGCTGACATCCAGCGCAACCTCCTGTTGCGAACGCCGTTGTATCTATGCTTGCGGAAAATTCCTGCTCACGTCATTCTGGTAATTCCGCTAGAGGAATATGATCGTCATCGCGCAACCGAACGCCACCGAGGAACAGATCCAGCGGATCGTCACACGCATTCGGGAATTTGGGCTTGAGGCGCAAATCAGCCGAGGCGCATCGCGCGTGATCATCGGCGTGATCGGTCCGGAAGCGCTCCTTCGGGAAAAGCCGATTGCTGCCATGCCGGGCGTAGAAGCGATCGTGCCTGTGCTCAAGCCGTATAAACTTGCGGCGCGCGATTCGCGCGGCGCTTCCTCAGTCGCAATTGGCGACGTCCGTCTGGGCGAACACGAGGATGTTGTTCTGATTTGCGGGCCGTGCTCGGTTGAAAGCAAGGAACAGATTTTGTCCATCGCCACGATTGTGAAAGAATCGGGCGCAAGAATTTTGCGTGGCGGCGCGTTTAAGCCCCGCACGTCGCCTTATAGTTTTCAGGGGCTACGCGAGGAGGGCCTTCGTTTCCTCGCCGAAGCGCGCGCGACGACCGGACTGCCAGTCGTGACGGAAGTCATGGATCCGCGCGATCTCTCTATGATCGAAAAGTATGCGGACTGCCTTCAGGTCGGCACGCGCAACATGCACAACTTTTCGCTCTTGAAAGAAGTCGGCCGCAGCAGGCTTCCCGTGCTGCTGAAGCGCGGATTCAGCGCCACAATTTATGATTTGATCATGAGCGCGGAATACATCCTGAACGAGGGTAACCCCAACGTGGTCCTGTGCGAGCGCGGCATCCGCACGTTCGATAACGCTGCGCGTTACACGCTCGATTTGAGCGCCGTTCCGATTTTGAAATCGAAAACGCATTTGCCGATAATCGTCGATCCGACGCACGCGCTCGGCCTTCGCGAGTTTGTGCCGCAAATGTCTCTCGCCGCTGTCGCGGCCGGCGCGGACGCCCTCATGATCGAGGTGCACGACTCTCCGGAGCAGGCCAAGAGCGACGGAAACCAGGCGCTCACGCCTGAAATTTTCGCCGAGATTGTTCCGCGCCTGCGCGCGGTTGCCGCCGCGATCGGCCGCACGCTGTAGCTGCTTCGCTGCGCGAAGCGCGGGCTGCCATGTGTTTGCATCGCGCTAGGCCTCGCGTCTGACAGAGACGCGGCTACAACTTTGCGTGATTTGGCGTAAAGTTTGCGGTGGAAAAATCAGCGGAACTTTTGGACCGCGTGGCCGCGAGCGAACCAATCGCGCGCAAACTTGGCGCGATCCAGTCGGCGCAGTGGCCCATCCAATTTTCGCATGTGATCCAGCCTGCGCAGCCGTTTCTGGCGGCTGTGATCGACTATGCATTGCAGCGGCGTCCGCTCGATAAACGGCAAACTTCGGATTCCATGATTTGGATCCTCTGCCCCAGCGTTCATTCTCAGGAAGTTTTCTACGAAAGCTTGCTCAACTGGCAGCCGGATGCGCTTTTTCTACCGGAAGCCGAGCTGGCAGGCATCGAAAATGTTTTGCCTGATCCCGAGATCGCCGCGGAACGGCTGGCGTTATTGCTGCAAATCGAGCGGAACACCGGCCCGAGCATAATCGTGGCAACGCGCGCAGGTCTCGGTCAAGCTGCACCAAAGCCCGGCACGCTTGAATCCGCTGTTGTTCAGCTCCGATGCGGAGCAACCACGAAGATGGAAGAGCTTCTCGAACGACTCGCGGCCAGTGGTTACGAGCGCGTTTCACAAGTCACAACACGTGGACAGTTCGCCGTGCGTGGCGGGATCGTCGATTTGTATTCGTGGCAGGCGCCGTTGCCGTTTCGATTGGAATTTTTCGGCGACCAAATCG
>Ga0126375_10000425_pt1 | contig 11368 bp, 12 predicted proteins | sample PanSoiMetPlot_14_FD_109577 | JGI IMG/M metagenome (GOLD analysis project Ga0126375, IMG submission 109577) | Tropical forest soil microbial communities from Panama - MetaG Plot_14 | ecosystem: Environmental > Terrestrial > Soil > Tropical forest | place: Panama | collected 2016-02-17 | reverse complement strand
AATTCATTTGAGACCTCATTGTTTTGTTGGTTATAGTTTAATTAGTATTGTCAGTTAGTAATATCGGCTGATTGAATGTTTTTCAGTTATCGTTCGAAGTCATGATATATGCATCAGCTAAACCACTCTTGTTATCTGCAAATGTAACATATACGTTATTTCCCGACGCTGCAATATCCGCATCAACGGAAAGCCCATTGGTAGAGTTGCTCAAATTTATTTTATGCCCAAATGTTTTGCCGCTGTCATTTGATGATTTGAACATCACCTCATAATTTCCTGACTTGTTTCCCCACCATGCCACATACACATTATTTCCTGAAACGGCTATCGGAGCTTTTCCATCACTTCTGTCAATATGAGGCCATGAAAAACCAGAGACTAGTTGAGGAATTGAAACAATGGTAGATGCTCCAATGAAAAGAGTAAGAATAATCGCAACTGACTGACCTAATTTTTTAGAATTCATTTAACTCGTTTTATTAGATTTAACTAGTATAAAAGCAAATAGTTAAGAATTTCTTAGTAATAATTGTTAATTTAAGCACTTACATTTTTATAATATGAAACCCCAAATGTAACTGATGGTTTCGAATCCCACTTCCTGCCCTACAATTATGCGAATCTCAATAATTCATCGTCAGTAATTGAAATTGTCAAATACGCGGGTCTTTGTATCATATCAATTTTGATTCACAAACTACTGGATTGTAACCTATATCTCCGAAACTGTAAAACTTAGTCTTGCCAAATTAGAAATAATAAACACTTAGTATTTCTAAAAATCAAGCTTTACTAGGACTAAAGTGCTGGTTTAACGATATCCAAGATATGAAGTTGGAGGTGAAAAAATGAGTATTTTGTTGCACGTTCCAAGACCAGTCAAAAGATTAGTTGCAGAATCAAAGCATTTTGAGCCAAGTACCTCTTCTATATTACTAATATCATTAGCATTATTCCTTGCTTTTGTTTTGCTAACAAGCATAGGAGTATTATTCCCAAATACTACGAATCAATATAATACATGTAGAAATAAAATAGTAGGATACGAGCAGAGCGGATTTTATACTAATTCTGAACAGTTCAAACTAGCATTATCCTACTGTGGAACAAGTTAAGCAGATATTTTTTTTTACCTACCTAAAATTAAAAAAACTTAAATCGTTCCTTTGCTAAATCTCAAGTAACAATTATTGCTTCTTCCTTGTCTTGGAGTGTGATAGTTGTGTGACTTATCGCTGTCGGGGGCTTACGTTTGCAACTTACGATTCATGCCCCTGACGTTTTATTCAAACTATGACATGAACAAGTATACCTTACCAGGTTAAAGAAAATTATATTAAAAATTGGTGGAGCTTTAAGTGAATCTTTATGATTAAACCCAAGGTATAACTGATGGTTTCGAATCCCATTCCCAGCCTTTACTTGTAATTTGTAAATAATGAAGAACTATAATTTCGTTTATTGCTCATTGAAATGTAATGTCAGTCATAATCGGCTGTTCAGGATGGAGCTACTCTGATTCTTTTGAGAGGAGGCTGCACCACCAGACAATCAAACTCAAAAAGCTCCAATACTATTCTCAATTTTTTGATACTGCTGAAATGGATGCTACATTCTATGAAAAATTTTACATAATTATTAGAATAAATGAGTTTCACTATGACAATCACATCTATTGAAATAACAGGACAATGCGTTATTAATTAGAACAGCAAGCCACCAACGATAGTAATATTAAGGGCGGCTAATGGAGAAAAAGCAGATTTTATTCTGCTCCGAATTGTAGTTAAACGTCAAATTTGATTCACAATCCTTTCGCGGGAGTCATACTGATTTAGTTAGCTGTCATTATTAACGCTTAAATTTTCTGTCAAAAGAAACCAAACATGTTTCAAAGTAATTCGCTACCATAATCCATTAACACCACTGCTCCAGTTAACTGTAGCCATTTGTAAGCAGTAGATAAATCAAAGGTTACTTAATGAATAATAGTAGTGTATATCAATATTATGAATATTTTAATTCATGACAATCGTTTCATAATCATGTCTTGCATGGTGCTTCTAAGCATTGACTCTGTGTGAAAAATGTAGTATACATGAAGAATACCACACATGTTCGACCTGTCATCAACACTTATGTATTGAGTGTTTTAATTCAGTTCATTTTGGTATTAATGCTGCAAGAGTTAGTAAGTCAATAGTATATAACAAATGCGTTTTTTGTGGTGAAATATATGGAGTGAATGCCAAGGTTGAAGTTTGCGATAAATGTACAATCATACTCACTTGGGTATCTGCAAGGAATTATCTTGCTGCAGTAAATAGGGTTTCAGAGTTGATAAGGAAAAACCGGCTTGATTCAAAGCTTAAAAATGAAAATTATTGTAAGGAAAAGTTTGGAGTACACGCAACACAAGTTATCATGGATGCAGTAGATAATTCGAGAATGCAGTAACAATATACTATTTTTGTTCTTGATATACCCACTTAAAATTAAAAAAACTTAAATCGTCCCTTTGCTAGTTTTCAACTAACAATTATTGCTCCCCTTCCTATTTGTTTTTTGGTAACATTGGAATTGATAGATGAACTACAATAAAGAATAATAACAATGCTGACGGATTTAGATTAAGAATGGGGCCAAGTGGAAACTTTTATTGAAATCAGAACCAGTAGTTACGCCATTGAATATAGAAAAGCAAAAACTAGAGCGATTGTACCATGTATTGAAAACTCGTAAATTAACAGTAAAAGGAAGGTATAAGGCAATAAGGAAAGTTACTGGTGGCATATGCAGTGTTTGTGAAGGAATTCCTACCAAGATAGTAACTTATGAAGTGGGAGATTCAAAAACAGGTGTTCAATTAATTGAAAGATATTGCGATGAGTGTGTAAAAAAATGGGTCACATAAGAAATAGGAAATAACTTAGCATAAGAGTGGCCATTTTAGAGATAATCTAAGATAAATAACCGTCTTCGAATCAGGAACATGAGCATACTAGACAATAACTATCTTTCCTGTCTGGAATATAGCAAAATTCTTCTTGCAAGCATCTCATCAATAAAATGATATACTATTATATCAAAGAACTCCACGTTCCTTAAATGGAAAAATTATGTCAAATATGTAATAAAAATAAAATTGAGGCTTACCAGCTAGATTTTGAAGTATGCTTTGACTGTTGGATGAATCATACTATCCGTGAAATTTATTAAAGATATTCTCAAACTCTTAATTCTAGGAAAATTCTCAGAATTAATAGGTAAATATAATATGTATATAATTTGTATCTGAGAATGAGTAACGATTAAATAATTAGTAATATACTATAATGAGCGATGAAAGAAGCAAGATTGCTAAAAATACTTGTAGAGGAAAAATCCATAGTGAGGTTGTTGAAGACTATTGGAAATGGAAGAGGATATGCGACTAGAGAACTGCTTACCAAGTTGGGCGCGTACGGATATGGACATAAACAACTTCTTAAGGCACACAAGCGTGGACTAGTATCTCGAAAGAGTGCGAAAAATAGAGTGTACAACACATTGACTGAAGACGGAAAAAAACTTGTGAAACTAGCAAAAGAAATAGGTGTATAAGACCTCCTTTTTTCAAAGCTAGACCGTTAGGCAGGAAACTAGCACATACAGATTTTAGTCAGAAATTCGATTGTTAAATAAGACAGTTTCATCGCCAGAACATGGAGCTAAGTATCGGTTTTTTGTAGTTCTTTCCGTGTATTGATTATAGTTTCGACCTTAGTCATACGTTGGGGCAAGTACATAATTCCGTGGTCCAATTTTAGGTGACTCAAGAAAGCTATCCCATTATTTACATTATCTTTTACTATTAAGTTTCTTCCACATGCGCTGCACCGAATTATGTGCTCATCTTCACTTATCATTAAAAAGTATTAACAAAACAAGTCACATTTAAGCCTAGTACCTGTGTATTTTAAACTGAAAACAACAGAAAAACGGATTTTTTACCTTAAATATTAGGCCAGTGAGATATTTTTTTTGCTTTCTAGTATTCCTTAACTTTAGTAACGATGGGTCGTACACTGCTCTAAGACAGAAATTACGTCTTTAGCGACGTCCTGCCACGATTTATTTCTAGGATAATTCTGAACACGATTAACTATTGGTCGATATTCTCTGCCACAATTCGAAACCGCCAGCAACGCCTCGTCTGCAAATAATGATAATTTTCCCACTTCAACGAGCCTCACACAGGATGAATGCTGTCCAAACCTTTCCTCAAAAACGGGCAGCCTCCAAGCGATGATGGTCATTCCTGCGGCAAGGGCTTCTGTTACTGCCATACTGTAACCTTCAAACATGGAGGGAAAAATAAGGACCTTTGCCCTAGAATAAAGGTTATACTTATCATCTTCAGATACAATACCTTTGTGTTCTATTCCAATATGGTGTAATCGCAAAACATCGTTTGAAGAAGCCCGTCCTACTACAACAAATTTGGTACTGCGCATCTTTTCTTTTATAATATTCCAAATACTTTCTATTCCATAAAATTTTTCAAACCTTCCCACGCATAGAAAGTCTATATCTTTTGCTCCGCATGTGACCTTCGGTAAATTAGTGGAATTTGAACAGCCAACAATTGCTATCTTACTACTGTCTCGGATTTTAAGAACAGTTTTCAGTTCATGTGAGGAAGCAAGGCTCACGGTCATTATGTTATCGCTATTGTCCAACATTTTCCTAGTTAAGAAATCGAGCATTTGGCAATAAATCAATGTTAAGGTTCCACCGTCCTTGCGTTTAATAGACCTGGGTTCATAGTGATGAAATATTGTAATTATTTTGGAGGAAGGTCTGAAAAACCGCAACATAACCCACATTAATAGAGATGCCTCACCATAAGTATCCAAAATAGCAATATCAGGATTCATAAGACATCCTTTCAAAGCAGCATACAACCGAAATGGTCGAGAAAATAATCGTCGTCCTGCTTTTAGCGTGCAGCTAATTTTTTGGATACTTAATACTTCACTTTTTTCAATATAATCTGCCACTTTTCTGATCCAGACTGTTCCGCCTAGGGGTATGGTATTATTGGGGTAGCCAAAAACTAGAACAATTGGGAGTTTCCTACTAACCTTTTTGTAACCATTCCATAGTATCATCTAAAACACATGCGGCCATACGATAACATCGTTTAATTAATCTTAGATTCTACTAAATATTAACCTTTATAGAAATGTTGTAAACGATGCAACTTGATAATCGGTTCGGAAATCTCATCCAGATTATTCATTTAGTGCCTCAAAACAATAAAAAGTCGGGCTTGGGATAAATTAATACGGCATAATAGAGCAACAAATATGTTAGATAGAAAGTAATTTGTCGATTTAGATGCTTAGATTTCTTAAGGATGACAGGGTAAAAGCAATTGCTAAGAGGATAGATTATGATTATTTCAATTATTGTTCTACCTGCGAATTAAAATATCCAAAAGAAATTCTGCGTTGTAAAGATTGTAAACAAAAAATCAGGTTTAAACCGTGGCATCGTTCCAAAATATTGGATTCCAAAAGAATCTAAATTATCTATATATGATAATGCCCCAAGTGTAGCTGATGGTTTCGAATCCCACTTCCTGCCCTAGATATTTACAAATCTAATGAGCAATACCTTTTTATCAACATTTTATGGTTGTGTAGTATGTCTCCATATAGGTTCAAGTCAATTCAATGCAACCTCGAGAGTTCGTGCATTCATTGGGTGTTTAATGGATAGTGGTGTAGATTCGAATGAGTGGTAGTGCAGAATCGAAGTTGAATGCTGGGTATTATAGGCTTATGCTCTATGCAGCGTTGTTTGGTGCTTTTTCCTCGCTACTAACGGCTGGATACATTTCACTCTATAATCAGGGTGTCAAGTTCTTTGGGCAACCAAATTTTTTCTTGTTTAACATTAACTTTTGGCCACTGATACTGTTGGGTGTAGCGGGTGTGTTTATTGGTCTTGCTATCCAGTTCTTTGGGCAGCATGGGGGATTAGGAGTTGCACAGCGCCAATATGCCCAGACAGGACGGCTCAACTATCGCAGCCTACCAAGCTTACTTCTTCAAGCTTTTATAGCGTTATGGAGTGGTGCTGCAGTCGGGCCTGAGGGAGCACTTGTTTTTCTGACAGGTGGCATTGGAAGCTTTGTTTCCGAGAGACTCAAGCTCCAGAATGATGATGTACAAGTATTAGTCTACAGTGCCATCGCCGGAGGCTTTGGTGGTTTCTTTGGCTCGCCAATCATAGGTGCAGTAGGTGCATTCGAGTACATGTACATCAAGGAGCTTGATTTCAATCGCCACCTCATCCCAGGACTCATTGCAGCTTCTGTTGGTTATGGAGTCTATTTTGCAATACTGCATACATCCTACCTAGGCATATACAGCTTTCCCAACTTTGCGTCTCTTCGTTTTGTTGACCTAGGTTGGGCACTGCTAGTTGGTATCATCGCGGGGTTAATCGGCATCTTGTTCAAAGTCATATTCGGCATTATGAACAAGGCCTTTGGACGGCTTGATAAGCGTCCAGTTGCTCGTGCTATTATAGGCGGGGTAATAATCGGTCTAATAGGCTCGTTCCTCCCACTGACACTTTACTCAGGCCAAAACGAGTTATTACAAATTATTCATAACCCTGCTACATTTGGTATAGGAATACTACTGCTGATGATGCTCGTAAAGATGTTACTTACAAGCACGTCGTTTGCCTCAGGTTTTGAAGGAGGTCCTGTCTTTCCGTTACTATTCATAGGAGGTACACTAGGACTGGCACTATCAGAAATTCTAACGTTTATCCCACAGGGCGTAGGAGTAACTGCAGGGATGGCTGGTGTAGCGTGTGCTGCATTTCCTCTTCCATTAACTATAACTCTATTGCTGGGACTCTTGGGAGGACAAACTGACCTTTTGCCAGTGATTGCCATTGGAGCAGTAACAGGTTTCATAGTTTCCAAGGCATTCACTCCACTACTTCCAAAACAGGGCAAACAATCAGCTGGCAGTGGCAACGATAAATCATCACAGGCATCATAGACTAGGACTTGAGTTGAAAACTAATTGTACCATGATATAATTTGTCAAAAATGACCCCAAAATTTGAAACAATATACTTTTTACAAGTTTGGACACTATTTCATGTAATATTGCATAGATTAACCAATAAGATGGAAGATAGTGTAGAGTTTGAAAAGAAATCTTGAAAATCCTTATTACCTTGTTGCGTTATATTCATTTAACAATAAACCTCTTGTGCCTCATATGCCTTGGTTTGTTGGAAGGTTGTTCTGCACGTCGTTGGGGGTCACCATCCCCCAACATTATGTACTATCATTTTTCACGTTTTTTAAGTAGGGACTAAATTATGAATGGTGGGAAATTGGTTGGTTCTTGTTTATTCAATCTAAAATAGTGTTTATGTTTATATTCAAAATTGCAATCTGATTTTTTAATTAAGTATATCCACCGAAGCCAAGTTATTTTGTTTTCATTTATTACCGCTAAGCGGAACAATATTTTAATAGTAGATATGATGAAAAAAGTCGGAATGCTAAAAAGTGTCAGATTTCGTTCAATCACGCTGCTTTTAATATTAGTAACTATACTGCAATTGGCCTACCTGCATGAGGCCAATGCTCAGTACACAAGAGTTGATGACACAAGTAGCGGGAGAGGTATGATTACTTGTCCTACTGGCGAACACCATGAAGGAGCTATCTCTATCTCCTCAACTTCTTCACCGTCCATGAGTGGCTATTATGACATCGTTATTGATACTAATGGTAGTAGCGCATTAAAATCTGGTGTATTTGATTACGTCAGGATATATTCCTCAGGGGAATTTATTCTCAAAGGCAAAGAAACTCGAGATGATATCTGCGTTGGCTTGACTAGTGTAGGCTCTGTACGCGTCGAAATAACAGGACAATGTGTTTTTAGCCCAAGCGACCCGCCAACCATAGTAAAATTTAGAGCCGTAAACGGAGAAAAAGCAGATTTTACTTCTGCACCAACTTGCAGCTAGCATCAATTTTGGTTCCCAGAAGACCACGCCAAAACTTTATTTGATTTTTTGTGTTTTTGATTTTGATAATTTTAATAGGGTTCTAGCCTGTTCTATACCAGTAACAGGTAAATTTTTAGAATCTATGATTCCGATTTGCACTAATAGTGATGCTTGGTCCCAATAGATGTGTTCGTGTAATATCTTATTTCCTTCAAATTTCATAACAACTACATGCGGAAGCTGAACATATTTTCCAGTCGGAGGAATTCCTGGCAACATAGATTTTATTTCTCTATCGTGGGTGAAGCTTAAAATGAGCTCATCCACAACTTGGTCTTTACCAACAGTTCTTGAAATGTGAGTAATCTTTGTATCATCTGGCATTTTGCCAACAAAATCATTTTTATAAAAATTAAATACATTATCAAAACCAATCCCTCCTGTCAATACTGGTACGTGATGTACAATAGGCTCTTTTACCATGGTATTCATTGTTGCCTCTACGTCATAATCAATAAATTCATGTTTTACATGTTTATCAAAAATCTCTCCCAAGTTTTTACGTTTTTTTTGTTTACGCTTTATCATTATGCTAACTTCTCGTTGCGCTAACAACTTTTGACAAACTTACTAATTTTCTTTTCGCTAACCTTCAAGACCCCATGAGGTCCAAATATCTAATGATTCAGCTAGTCTATCATTGCTGCATAAAAATGAGCATATAACGATGTCCACTTTTTACATAATTTATACGGACGAAATGCCTAATTACGCGCGAGAATTTATTCAGGATATGTCCCGTGTTGATATTTTAACTCCGATTCACAAGGGCATTCGTTCAATGATTTACAAATTAGGGGCCGAAATTCAGACAGCTGACTTCACCGATGAAGATGCGACTAAGGCACTTGTCGCAAAAATAGAACACAATCTGTCCGTGGCCACGTCCAGATGTATACTATGCTTGCTTCATGAGCATGGTGGAAATGAGGACGACTTCTTTTTCCCAAAGGTTCGTGCTGTTGAGCAGGGAATGGTAGAAATGCTTATTCAGGAACATCGAGAAATCGGTCACAAATTGGTTGGGCTCTCGAAGATTTGCGCTGAACTGATTGCAACCAAGGACCCAAATCACAGGATTGAGATAGGAATGAAACTTAATCAGTCAGCGGATGAACTGTTTGCATATTACATGACACACATGAACAAAGAAGAGGTTACGATACTTCCAGCCACTTGGCAGCATCTTACTGATAAACAAATTCTCGAAATTCGCGCAATAGTCGAGGCAAGCATCCCGCCTGAGAGATATGCTGAATGGATGAGATGGGTATTACCGTCACTGAACGTGAATGAGCTCGTTGAAATGTTCTCTGGAATGAAGAAGGGCGCGCCTCCGCAAGTTCTTGAAAATATGATCCATATCGCCGACGCAGCAGTAGACAAAGAAAGATGGAAAATGGTCAAGACCAAAGTCGGGCTCTGAAATTGTTCCTACGATTAATTGCAGGTGAAGAGCGCTTCTGAGTATATTATGTTATGAAATAGAAACCTTGCCCGTATTAGAGTCATGGGATTCGCAATAAATTATCGAGTTGTTAACTAGTCAGTAATATAGAATTTGCCAGCATTTGAAATTTTTAAGTTGATAAAACCCCAAGCGTAACTGATGGTTTCGAATCCCACTCCCCGCGCTTATTTCAACACTATAAAAGATAATGAATGGAAAAGTCGTCAGAATCTTGTCAGAAATAATTTGTACGATATCGAAGAGAATAAGTCATTATCTTCAAGAAAAAACGGGATTCAGGTTTCAAAAAATTTAGATATATAAGAAATATTAAGTTAATTACAATGAGAGTTTCATCAAAAATCGTAAAAGCAATCAATGATCAAATCGCTTATGAAGCATCATCAACCCATGCTTATCTTGCTATTGGATCGTGGTGTGAAAGAACTGGATATGATGGAAGCGCAGCATTCTTTTTTGAACAAGCTAATGAGGAGCATTTACATATGCTAAAATTCATCCATTATCTTAATAATGCTGGAGCAGAAGCGATTATTCCTGCAACAGACAAGCCACTGGCTAAATTCGATAAACTAGAATCTACTTTCCAAGCCGGTCTGAGAAGTGAACAGACAGTTACAAAACTCATTAATAATTTAGTAGAGCTTGCTGAAAGAGAAAAAGATCGTGCTACGTACTCCTTCTTACAATGGTTTGTAAGCGAACAAATAGAAGAAGAAACATTATTTGAAACCATACTTCAAAAATTTGAGATAGTTGGAAGAGATAAGCTAGCCGTATATCAAATAGACCAATCACTGGCCTCAATTCGATCCGAGATTATGAGTAAAGATAGTCAACAACAACCCCCAGCAAATTAAAGCTGGGTTCCTTGTAGGCTAAATTTAAATCTCTTGATGAATAGATCTATTGAATCAGCGGTATGAAAAGAATAACTTCATTTTACATAAGAAGCCAATTGGTAAACTTGAAATTCATCTCTTACTCTTTGACATAAGTCACTAATGGTGACCGGTTTCTCAATAAACGAATCTATAATACCTTCTTTCATATATTGTTGAAAAATCGCATCGTTATCAACTTCATAAGCGCTAAGAAGTATAGTCCTAACGGTAGGATTAAGCTTTTTTACCTTCTTTAGTAGCTCCAGACCATTGAGATTCGGCATTCTGAGGTCACTAATGATGAGTGCGTAATTATCTTTATTATCGCTAAAATGTTCCAAAGCTATCACGGAGTCATTAAATGAAACAATTGCAACATCATCCATATTCCCACATAAAGCGTCTTGAAAAAGCTGAGTTACGTCTATCTCGTCATCTACGATACTAACAATTCTATTGCTAACAGGCGTCTAACCCCGCACCCCAACTTTCAACAAGGAGACCAATTCCCTGAATCGTAAAGTATCTACGGCATGGCATGCTATAAAGCCTATGTAAATCTCAACGACACTCTACTTCCTATATATGAGATATTTTACGAATTATGGACTAGAATATATCAAACCGACGCTTTTTATGAAGACTAAATGATACAAGTTAATTTTTATTAGGGAATCCGAAAAAAGCACATTTTTGTACCGTCGATTCTGATTTGCTGGATTCTAATTGACTTAATCAAAACAATTCGGAATATTCATTCCTATGAAGACCTATTAGCAAGGATTATTAAAAATAAATATTCTATTTAGAATAAAAAATGAGCGAAATTCGTATAAAATTAAGTTCAAAGGATAAAGAAAACATCAACAAATTGAAAGAAAAATATGGATTCAAAAAAACGGAGGACCTATTT
>Ga0126375_10000424_pt1 | contig 11370 bp, 8 predicted proteins | sample PanSoiMetPlot_14_FD_109577 | JGI IMG/M metagenome (GOLD analysis project Ga0126375, IMG submission 109577) | Tropical forest soil microbial communities from Panama - MetaG Plot_14 | ecosystem: Environmental > Terrestrial > Soil > Tropical forest | place: Panama | collected 2016-02-17 | reverse complement strand
GCAATTGACGCGCTGCGTAGCCGCAAGTACGTAACAGGACTAAGTCAACGGCTGGGCAATCTTGCCCGGCTACCTGCCTCAGACCTGCCGCTAATCTGGCTGCACTGCGTCTCAGTGGGAGAAGCTGAAGCCGCGCGCTCACTCGTTCGAGCCCTGCGCGAACGGTTTCCCTCTTACAGGCTGGCAGTTTCCACCACTACAGTTACCGGGCAGCTGACTGCTCAGCGGGTTTTTCAAAAAGAAGCAGTCGCAGTCTTCTATTTCCCCATCGACTGGTCTTGGACCGTTCGCCGAGTTCTTCGCACGTTGCAACCGTCGGCCGTGCTGCTGATGGAGACTGAACTTTGGCCGAATTTGCTCAGGAATTGCCGGCGCCAATCAATACCCGTCGCGGTCGTCAACGGCCGTATCTCCGCGAATTCTTTTCGTCGCTATCGCCTGGTCAGGTTCTTTATTTCGCGGATGCTGAACAATCTTTCGCTCGCAATCATGCAGTCCGACCAGGACGTTTCTCGGATCCGCGAACTCGGTATGGCGAGCGACCGCACGTTTTCATCCGGCAATTTGAAGTTTGATAGCGCAAACAGCTCCGGTCTTGATGGGGCACTGAGTTCAAGTATTCGCTCCCGTTTTGGTTTCACGGACAACGAATTTCTGATTGTCGCCGCCAGCACACACTGGCCCGAAGAGCAGGTTCTGATCGACGCGTTCAGACGGATGACGAGTTTAAATCCAGATAAACGCGTTCGATTATTGATTGCCCCGAGACATCCTGAACGGTTCTCCGAAGTCGCTGAACTACTTTCGGCATCGGGCTTCTCCTGGGCGCGCCGGTCGAGCGAGCCGAACGCCGCCGACGCCACCGCTAACCTCATCCTACTGGATTCAATTGGCGAATTGCGGGCCGTGTTCCCGTTTGCCGACATTGCCTTCATCGGCGGTAGCATTGCCTCGCATGGTGGACACAACATTCTTGAACCTGCGGTCGAGGGAGTTTGTGTGATCACTGGGCCGCACACGGATAATTTTGCGGCCATCATCAAAACCTTTCTGAGCGAGGGCGCGCTCATCCAGCTGCCGGAGGTAGCGATTTCAGAGGCCGCGAAACAACTTGCCCAAACTATCAAGGAGCTTCTGCAAGATGACTCTCGGCGGCGGGAGATTCGCCAACGGGCACTGGCTGTTTGCGAGCTTAATCGTGGAGCAACGACCCGTACGATGCAGATTCTCGCCAAATTGTTATCCTCGCGTTCATCCGTGAAAGAGTCCCTTCCCCTCTCCGCAATCCACGTCACCGCAGCCAAATGAATCGAGCCGCGACAGTTGCTTTGACGCCGGTCAGCCTTATCTATGACATCATCGTCAGAGCCCGAAATATCTTTTATCGCAGCGGATTCTTTCGTTCGCAAAAGGTAGGCGTTCCCGTCATCAGCATCGGCAACTTGACGTCGGGTGGCACTGGCAAGACACCTTTGGTGGAATGGACCGCTCGGGCACTGGCGTCACTCGGTGTCAGGGTTTGTGTGCTGACTCGCGGCTATGGCCGGAATAATCCGAACCAGCGGGTTATCGTTTCGGACGCAACCGAGTTGTTGGCACAAGTTGCAGAAACTGGCGATGAAGCGTTCATGCTCGCGGAAAGATTAAAGGGCGAAGCCACGGTAGTTTGTGACTCGGATCGAGTCTCGGCGGCGCATTGGGCAATTGAACACCTTGGCAGCGAGGTGTTGGTCCTGGATGATGCTTTTCAACACCGAAGAATCGCCCGCGATTTGAACATTCTCGCGGTTGACGCGACGAATCCCTGGGGTAACCGCCACTCTCTTCCGGCGGGAATCCTGCGTGAACCTATTCATGAATTATCTCGGGCAGACTGCGTGATCATCACTCGAGCAGATGCAGACAATTTTCCTCGTTTACAGCACGAGATTTCTAAGATTCATCCAAGTGTGCCGATTTTTCTCTCGCGAATGAAACAGACCGAACTGCGCAAACTCGGCACGAACTCATCGCTCCCCAATCCGCGTGAAATCAAAGCTTCGCCAGTTGCGGCGTTTTGTGGTATCGGCAATCCGGAATCCTTTTTCAATCTCCTTCGCACGTCAGGTTACACCTTAAATTACCAACAGATTTTTCGTGACCATCACAACTTTACGCAGGCGGATGTCGATCAATTTATCAGGGCAGCACAAAGTCACAGCGCACTAGCAGTTCTAACGACCGCGAAGGATGCGGTAAAGGCTCGTTCGTTAAATTTCTCGTTGCCCTGCTACGTGGCGGAAATCGAAATTGAATTTGACAACGAAGAGTTACTGCGGAAACTGATTCTAAGAACAATTGGAAGGGCCTAGCCTCAGTCTGGCGAAGGTGTTGATTTAGGCACGACTCGAACTGTAGGCGTGGCCTTGGGAGGAGGAGGTTCTTCCTCCTTCGGCGATGGCTTAGGCGTAGAGGACTCGCGTTGGTTCGTATTGCGATTGCTGTTTGAGCCAAATTCACCTGTGACCGCTGTCGATGGTATTTGGTCACCAACATTCGCGTTCGCATTTGGGCGGGGTGTCGGCGTCACAGATGGCTGCGACTGAATGTTACGCTCACTTTCACCTGTCGGCGTCCCTAATGGCTGCACTGGCTGACTATTGGGATCAGGCACCAGTCCCGGCTGGCCGAAGTTGGCATTCGTTGACTGAGGCTGCCCGCTCCCACGCGTCAGGAAGAACACGACCCCAAAAACTGCGACCAGCGCGATTGCTGCCGGCAGCAGAATGCGCCAGGGGTTTACGCCCGTTGGCGACTCAGCGTCGGCCTCTAGAGCTGGAGTACCGTGTCGACGTTGCACGACCGTAACTTCATCAAGAGGTTGCTTCGGCCTGACGACCGTCTCTTCATCGACGTCGTCAACAGGCGGGATGACAGCCGCGTTAGGCGTGGTAGCCGGCGCAGCGACCAGAACTGAATCCACCTCTGTTTGTGAAACCTCATTGAGCGCTCTTGATAGATCACCTGCGGACTGAAAGCGATCAACGGGCTGTTTGGCGAGGGCCCGCGTAACCACCGAACCAATCCCTGCCGGCAGGTCCGGCCGGGATTCAAAAATCGAAGGCGGTTCATCCTGCACCTGCTTCATCATGATTACGGTCGGCGACTCGCCACTAAAAGGCACGCGTCCCGCAAGCATTTCGTAAACAATAATGCCCAGGGAATACACATCAGAACGCGCATCGATCGGACCTGAATGTGAACACTGTTCCGGCGACATGTATTGTGGCGTGCCAATCACCAAATTTGCTGCCGTAATATCCATGTCGAGCGCGCCATCCGGCTGCTGAATCTTCGCAATGCCAAAGTCCAGCACTTTGGCCCACTCGCCGCCGTTTGTCTGCGAGAGCATGATGTTGTCGCTTTTCAGGTCCCTGTGAATAACACCTTGTTCGTGGGCCGCATCGAGGGCGCCTGACACCTGCCGAACAATTTCGACAGTCCGTGCAAGCGGTATCGCCCCTTCACTTTTGATAATTTCCTTCAGGGTTCGGCCGTCAAGGTACTCCATCACGAGGAACACGACGCCATTTTCAGATTCGCCAAAATCAGTAACGTTTACGGCGTGCGGGTGTGAGATTCGGGAAGCGGCTTTGGCTTCGCGAGAAAAGCGCGCTACTACCGCGTCATCCATAGCAAGCGAAGGCCGCAAAACCTTGATTGCGACACGCTTGTCCATGAGGATGTGCTTTCCGCGGTACACAGATCCCATGCCGCCGCTCTTGATCAGTTCCTCGATCAAATATTTTCCGGCGAGAGTTTCTCCGATCAGAGGATCGGCTGTAGTTTGAAGGACTTCGCCGTCAACCGGACACAGTGTGCTGGTGTTGGAGTATTCCTTGCCGCAGACGGGACAAACTTTCATCTCATTTCTTTTTCGTACGCTTTCTCGCAAGCGTAGCACAGAGAATTTCACGCATGCAAAGAAGATGCCAATAAGAAACGAGCGCGACAGTTATGCCGCGCTCGCTTCGGTTTTGCGAGTTGGATTTGGTGCTAAACCTTCACAAAAACAATCAGCAGGGCGAACAACACCAGTGACTCAATCAGGGCCAGGCCCAGAATCATCATGGTCTGAATTCGACCGGCGGCGCCCGGATTTCGCGCCGCACCCTCGCACGCCGCTGCGCCAATTTTCGATTGGCCTAATGCGCCACCGAACACGGCAATCGCAAAGCCAACGCCTGCGGCGATCGCTTTCAATCCGGCGCTGCTGCTCGCCGCAGCTTCATTGGCGGCAGCGGGCTGCGCCAAAACCGGCATTGCCGCAACCATTACGGTTGCCGCAGCCGATAACAGAAACAAACTGAACTTTCTCATCATCTTCTCCTAATTAATTGACGAGCCTGAACAGAACCGGCCGAATATGATTTCGCCCGCATCCGGTATCCACCGCCCCTCTTACAACGGCGCTCCTGCGATCCAGACTTTAATTAAAGAATAAATTGGCTGAATTCTCTCTCAGGTCGCGAGTTAGTTTGCGCTCAACGTGTGCAAGCGCGTTGCCCGCACCGCTCGAATTCGCATCTATAAAGCCTCAAGCCGCCGCCACCGCCGCTGCATGTTCGACATTTTCCGTTTCTGGGTGGCCATGCTCTTCATGCGGCGGGTGTGACACCTCGCTGATGTATAACTGCGACAATAAGACAAAAACGAACGTTTGAATAAAACAGACAAACAGACTGAGTGGCATCAAAAACACCGGCACAATCCAGTAAGTGATGCCGGGAACGAGATGGGCGATCGTTTCCAAAACCTTTTCATCCGCGAACATGTTGGCAAACAGACGAATGCCCAGCGTGAAAGGCCTGATCAAATTACTGATCGACTCAATAAAGAAAATCAGGGGAGCGATCCACCAGATCGGCCCGGCCAAATGCCCGAGGTGCTTGATTATTCCGTTCTCTTTTATCCCGATGTATTGGTAGTAAAGGAATGACGAAAGGCCCAAAGCAAATGTGACGCTGGTTGCCGCGGTAGGCGTCATAAACAGCGGGAAGAATCCCATCAAATTCGAAACCAGGATCAGCACCGCGAAAGTCATCACCACGGGGAAATACTGCAAGCCGTGCGGACCGACGATGTCTTCGAGCATTCCGCGCACTGCCAGGACGCCGGCTTCCAACGTTTGTTGACCACCGCCGGGTTCGTCTTCCGAAAGTTTCCCCTTCATTACCCAGATAATGAACACGCTGAGGATGCACGCGATTACAAACATAATCGTGTACCACGGTATCGCGTTCTCAGGTGTGTACGGCCCAAAGACTGCTTCCGGAGTGGAGCCAAACCTGGCCAGAAACTTTTTCCAAATGGGATACGTGTAGTTCATCTCGAACTTGTACGCGTATTCGCCAAAATACTGATTCACCAGCCGCACGATAATCGGCGCGTGGTGTGCAGCCTCTTCAGCCTGCTCAGCTTCTGCAAAGAGAAATAACATCAATAAGATTCCTCTCGATGAATAATCGCAAAGTAGAATTGTCTGAAAGCTTCGACGAATAATGCCGGCACAAAGGAACACAAGCCGCCAATGGTCGCCGCCAGAGATACGAGTCGCAATTCATAAGCCGTAAAGACGACAGCGCCGACTATGAGATAACGAAGTATGTAACTTGAAATCTTTACCCGTGGACGCTGTGTCGCATGATCTATGCTGAATATCGAGCTTACCGAGGTCCGCAGCCAGTGATAATTCAAAAGTGACAAGCCACCGCCCAAAATCAGTCCGAACGTCACACGCCACGGCGCAACGGCTGCGCTGATTATCGCCGCAGCCAGCACACTGATGATCATGACGCGAAAAAGCCGCAGTTCGAGCGCACCGTCAGCTTGTCCGGTCATTGCTTCGCCGCTCACACTATTAGCTACCTGGCTCATGAATTAAGCGAACGATTTTACATGCCGTAAAGCGAGTTGCCAACCGCGCGTGTTCCTCAACGTATTGAAGCGCAAACCGCGATCAAGTTTGGCGGCGGATTAACGCGGATCGGCGCGGAAGACTGACTAATTAAATCCGCGTCAACCTGCGTTCATCCGCGGCCAAAATTATCTTCGCGCCTATTTCAACTGTCTCGGAGGAGGCTGTTGAGGCTCATCCGATCGCTTGGTGCCCGTTTCAGATATCATCTCTTTGATGCTTCCCACACTTGAAAGCATGCTGGAAGTTTCCACCGGCATGAAGATGACCTTGGCATTGTTGCTCTTAGTCATGTCGCGCAAACTCTCGATGTAACGCGTGGTGATGAGGTACTGCGCAGGATTCCCGTGCTCCTCCATCGCCTGCGCAACCTGCGCGATGGCCTGAGCTTCGGCTTCGGCCTGCCGCAAACGCGCCTGTGCCAATCCTTCCGCCTGCAGAATGTTGGATTGCTTTTCGCCCTCTGATCGAGTTACCGCTGCCTGCTTTTCGCCCTCGGCCCGTGTAATTGCCGCTTGGCGTTCGCCCTCGGCCTGCAACACAAGTGCGCGCCGGTTGCGCTCTGCCGTCATTTGCTTTTCCATTGTGACGCGCACGTCCTCCGGCGGATTGATGTTCTTAACATCAACGCGGGTGACCTTGACGCCCCACTTGTCCGTCGCTTCATCCAAAATCAGCCGCAGCTTCGAATTGATTTGATCTCGTTGTGACAGAGTGTGATCGAGATCCATATCACCCATCACCGCGCGCATTCCCGTAATCGTTAACTGCACAATGCCGCCGATCAAATCATTCATTTCATAGACTGCCTTAACCGGATCCGTGATTTGCCAGTAAACCACCGAGTCCACGTGAATCGTCACGTTGTCGCGGGTAATCACTGGCTGTGGCGGCAAGTCAATGTACTGTTCGCGCAAATCAATGGACGCAAGGCCCCCGCGCATGTTGGTCCAATAAACGGCCCGCGGCTTGTCGATGAACGGCACAATGATGTTTAGACCGCTCGAAGCCACGCGACTAAAACGACCGAGACGTTCAATCAGCATTACGGTTGCCTGCGGCACGATCTTAATCGTCTTCGCAGCGATAATTAGCAGGACGACGCCAACGAAAAAGAGGAAAAAAATCAGGAGAAAAGGCGCGATTACCTCGGCCTGCAACAAAATGACTGGCGCGATTGGCATAACTCACCTCCGGCAAGTTCAAGTCAAATAAGCCAAAACTTTGAGGCGCAACTATAATCGAAAGCAAATCTGTTCGACAAACGTTTAAGCTGATTCAGTGCGAGGCAATGGCTTGTTCGATAATCGCCGCGGCTGCCAGCACTTTGTCATCTTCGAAAGGCCGACCCACAATTTGCACTCCAATCGGCAGTCCTTCAGCGGAATGCCCAACTGGAACCGAAACAGCCGGTAGTCCGAATACGTTGAAGGTCTGCGAATAACTAAAAGCTCGAAACACACTTATCGACTCACCACCTACCTTGACGCGCTCTGAACCATGTTCAAAAGCAGGAACCGCGCCAACCGGCGCGATCATTAGCGATGTCTTCTTCATCCAACGCAGTAGTTCCTCACGTCGGCGCTCGCGTTCGACTACGGCTCTAGCAAGTTTTTCGGCAGCCTTGATTCGAGCCTCGAAGCTAGTGTCCGGGGGCGGCTGCCGAAGTAACGAGGCGACCTGCGGGCCGGCCTTCTCCTGCTTCCCACGATAGAGTTCGCGAAACTGTGCACTCGCCGCCTGCGAAAACAGTTCAATCCACAAGCGCGAGCCTTCCGAGATCGCTGGGGGATGTGCTTCGCGAACGTGCAGACCGGCATCCTCTAAAATCTTCACCGCCGCCACAATCACTCTCGTTGTCTCTTCCGTTACAGGTGCTACATGATCGTCAAAGTAATAAGCGACGTCGACGCCCTTTAGCCGCTGCCGGGCTCGCTCGGCGAACTCATTGGCAGTGGTTTCCACGGGCGGCTCGTCAGCAATGACACCCAAAAGCAGCGCCAGGTCGATTACCTGGCGCGCCATCGGTCCAATGCAAGCCCCGAAAGAAAGCGGTCCGGTCGCCGCAGGCAAGTGTCCATCCATCGGCACGCGTCCGGTGGTGGGCTTGAGGCCGGCGATGCCGCAAAAATGAGCCGGGACGCGGATCGATCCGGATAAATCACTTCCAATACCGGCCGGCGAAAGATGCGCCGCGATGGCGGCGGCTTCACCGCCACTCGACCCTCCCGGCGTACGTTTCAGATCGTGCGGATTGTTTGTGCGGCCGAAGACTGGATTGTCAGTCTCGTACGGAATGGCCATCTCCGGCGTATTTGTCTTTCCAAGAACAATAGCACCGGCTTGAATCAATCGCGCTACGACCGGCGCATCATCAACAGGCTTATGCTGCTCGAGCAAGCGCGATCCGCTGGTCGAACGAATTCCCGCCGTTGCGATCGTATCCTTGATTGTCAACGGTACGCCGTGCAGCGGTCCCAGCGCGCCGCCTTCAATCACTTTGCGTTCAAGCTCTCGTGCGCGATCCAACGCATCCGGAGCGATCGTAACTATCGCGTTAAGTGCCGGATTGATTTGATCGATCCGATCGAGGTGGGTTTTAACGACTTCGACAGGCGAAACAGCTCGGGATCTAATTAGCCGCGACAGATCGTTTGCTGATTTTAGAAACAATCCTTCAGCCACGGAAATAGTTAATATAGGTATCTTGATTATTGCGATTAAGACGTCGTCAACTCAGTCAAGTCGACAACCTCACCCGTCATTACGGACCGTCTTGCGGCAAAAATAACTCTCATCGTAGCTACGAGTTCCGGGAACGGGATGGGCGACTTGCCGTTGCGAAATGCGTCGATAGTCTCGTTGACCTCGCCTCGCTGCCCTTTGTCCTGGTTGGCGGATTTTGAGCGAGTCGTCCTGGCGCCTCTCGCGATCTCGAGCGCTCGAAAATCATCGAGTATAGCTACGGCGCCACCACCATATACTTCCAAACGTTCTTTCCCAATTTTGCCATTGCCGACAGTGTTATAGCAGAGCGTGCCGACTGAACCTCCGTCGAATGAAATCACAATCGACAGGTTATCCTGGTTCACAAATTTTTGGCTGTTAAGCGATAGCGCGCTGGCAAAAACTCGCCTGGGCCGCTCGCCACAGATGAATTGCATCAAGTCTACAAAGTGAGACATCTCGCTGATCAACATGCCTCCTCCCTGTTCCGCCTCATGCAACCATGTTGACGTGGGAATAGGCCCACTATTAACGCGATAGATCATTTGTAATGGTTCCCGGGAGCTGAACGTTTCTTTTAACTTCGTCACCATCGGCGCAAATCGCCGGTTCAATCCCACCATCAAAGCCGTCGGTTGATTGGCATTCGCGCGCGAGTACGCATTTATGACCGCATCAAGTTGCTCCTCGCTGACGACCATTGGCTTCTCAACAAACACATGTTTGCCGGCCGCCAGGCCCTGCACCGTAAAATCGGCATGAGTACCGTGCCTGGTTCCGATAAACAACGCTTCGATGGCTGGATCGTCAAGCACCGGCTTAAAGTCCGTCGTGCAATAAGTGAAGCCAAACTTCTCGGCCTTCGATCTGGCGTTGAGTCCGGTCGCCGTTACCAGCCCCAGCAATTGCACGCTCGCATTCTTTTTCAGATGAGGAAGCAAGTGTACTGACGAATAGTTTCCCGCGCCGATGAATCCAATCCCCAGGCGATCCACGGATCTGGTCTGAACGGCAGACGCAACAGGTATCGTTGCCGGCTGCGATTTGTTGAGATCGTATTCGAGCACAATGCCGACATAGGATTCGTTTCCCTTTTCAATTACCTGGTAGGCTTCGGTAGCTTTGTTCAGTGGAAACCGATGGGTGGTAAGTGATTGAACATCGAGCTCCTTGCGGCCGATCAAATCCAGGACAGATTCAATGTTGCGACCCTCGGTCCAACGGACGTAATCATACGGATAATCGAGGCCGCCTTCTTCGTAGGATCGATCGTAGCGGCCCGGGCCATACGACATCGAAACTTTCAGCTCCAGCTCTTTCCGGTAATAGACGTCGCGGGGAATGTTCAACCCCACTGCACCGACAACGACGATCCGCCCTTTGCGTCGCGTCACTTCGCCGGCAAGTTCGACCGGTTGGTTGCTTGTCGTTGCGGCGGTGATCAGCGTTAGATCCGCTCCGCGCCCTCTACTGAAACGATCTACCGCGCGTTGCGCATCCCCATGCGGTAAGACGACGCCTTCATCCAAACCAAGTTGTAATCCTGTTTCGACCTTGTCCTTATTAAAATCGATTCCCAACACACGGCAGCCGCTGGCCTTCAGCAATTGGACGGCTATCAAACCGATCAAACCCAGGCCGCTTACAACCACAACTTCGCTCAACTCTGGCCTCGCCAGACGGACACCCTGCATTGCGATCGCTGCCACAGTTGAATACGCGGCTTCCTCGAAGGAAACACCTTCCGGCACCGGGGCCGCCAGATTTCGCGGGATAAAATTAATCTCTGCATGGCTTGCATATCCCGCTCCGGCAATGGCTACGCGGTCACCCACCTTTAAATCTGTCACGCCGGGGCTAACCTCTGTGACAACACCAGCGGCGCTGTAACCCAATGGCAGCGGTTTGTCCATCTTTGCCATCACGTTTTGAAATGTATTAAACACGCCCTGTGTGCGCGCCTTACTGATTACTTGCCGGACCAGGTCAGGTCTTTCCCTTGCTTTTCCAATCAGGCTCTTCCTGGCGAGTTCCATAACCATCTTTTCGGTTCCCGGACTAATAATCGACGTCGCAGTGCGAACTATCACGCCACCGGGCAATAAAACCGGGGCGGGCACTTCGATTAATTCCAGTTTTCCATTCCCGACATTTTGAACGACCTGTAGCATACGCTGCCAGTCTCCGAGTTAAATTCTGTTTGATAGATGATTAAAAAGAGGATTTGCGAACATCGTGCTGATTAAACGCACAGAGTATAGACTACTTGATCAATTTTATCTCGACTCGCGCTCTCGAAGATCGACTATCGTTCACGAGTCAGCGCGATCCATACCTTCCTTGACACTTTTAGAAGCGCACAATTAGACTCGCCTTCTTCAAGAATAATCCACGTTGCTAACTTGCGCCGCTTTTCACAGTAACTGCGCCAGTTACAACCTACTCATGAAAAAAGGACGTGAAATGGGAACAAGAAAGAAAATTACAGTTGTCGGAGCCGGCAACGTTGGCGCAACTGCGGCCCACTGGCTGGCGGCCAAAGAATTAGGTGATGTTGTCCTGGTAGATATCGTCGAAGGTGTGCCACAAGGTAAAGCCTTGGATCTGGCCGAGGCGGCTCCGATCGAAGGCTTTGACGTCCGACTCACGGGCAGCAATGGCTACGAGGAAACTGCAAATTCAGATGT
>Ga0126375_10000423_pt1 | contig 11370 bp, 9 predicted proteins | sample PanSoiMetPlot_14_FD_109577 | JGI IMG/M metagenome (GOLD analysis project Ga0126375, IMG submission 109577) | Tropical forest soil microbial communities from Panama - MetaG Plot_14 | ecosystem: Environmental > Terrestrial > Soil > Tropical forest | place: Panama | collected 2016-02-17 | reverse complement strand
GCCAATCGCCGCGCGACGGCGCACCCGACGGCGCCGAGCCCCGCAATGGCGACCCTGGTCTCGGTCATGATACTCGTCTCCAGCTGGCGCAAGGCTCCCCGAGCGCGCCCGTGCCTTCTCGCCAGCGTTTGTGTCAGCGCCGCACTTCGTAGCGTCGGTCACTAACGATAATCTTCTTGCCCCTCGGGCTCCATGGTGAGTTCGGCACGGACCGTGACATGCCCCCTTACATCGATGATGTTCTCATAGGCAATGTAATTGAAGCCGGAAACGAAGAGCTTGTACGTGCCTTTAGTAACCTCGAGCTTCGCCACCCCGGCTTCGTTGGTGAGCGCCCTGTAGGGATGCAGAAGGACGTGCGCGCCCTTTATGGGGGTCTGCTTTTCGCTGTCGAACGCCTCCACCGTCACTTCATGATCGGAAGGGCTGACGACCTTGACGGCGAAAGTGCATGAGCCGGCCGCATGAGGAACGCTCATGTCCGATGCGGGAGTCGCAACCTGCCACTGATAGTCTCCGGTCACGAACGGCGCTTGCGCTTCGACCTCGGCAAAATACAAAGCGCTGGTGCCTGCCCACACATCGTCGAGCAGGCTTGCGGCTCCAACTTGTGCACCTTCGTGGTCGAAGATACTCAACTGCCTACCGGTCAGCTTACATCCGGCTGAACATTTGATGCCCACCTTGAACCTGAAATGTTCGCCCGCCGCGATGGCGGACGGCAAGCCCCAGACATTCACGCTGGCCGCGTGAGCCGTAGCCATAAAGGAGAACTCAGACGAGGTCCCTTCGTGCAATACCCCGTCCTTCTCATGAGTGGCGAGCACGGCCCGGTAGACGTGCACGCCCTCTTTAAGAGGTGCTCGCAATACCAGAGCGCTCGCAATGTGTGTCTCGCCGTCAAACTCGGCGAGTTCGGCGCTGGCGAGCTCAGTGGCGTCCTGACTTCGAATCGAAACGCTCTGTCCCGTGAGATCGCACCCGTGAGAGCACCAAACGCGGCACGTCAGGCTCAACTCGGTGCCGGCATCAACCTCGCTCGGAGAGACCTCGACCGCACATGCGCGCGGACCGTGCGTCGTAACTGCCTTCGTCGCCATGGTGTCAGCACGATCCTCGAAACAATGAGCGAAAGGCCCATCAGCCCGCCGCGCCAACGCATGTTTGAATATATGCGCCTGCGCCGGTTCACGCCCGATACGCAACGCGAGTATGACCGTGCCGTCAAGAGGCCCCTGGCCGGAGCCGACGGAGCCGAGCGCCTTACTTGGCCCCTTAGCCGCGATACGGCCGCATGGTCGCATCGCGGTCAGCCCCTGGCCTGCGTCAGGTGGCCACGATTTTCGACCATCTCCCGTGATCATCGTTCGATCAGAAAATTTTAGTCGAAAAATAAGCCTTCTGTTGCCGCTCAATCAGGACGCGGGCGCCCAGTTAGGTCAAGATTTCACTGAATTGATCGGAGGAAGAGATGCGCAAAATTTGGTTTGGACTGGCTTTCGCCGCCATCGTGGCTCAACCGGCACCAGCGCAGGACGACCACAAGAACTTCCGGGACTGCGCGAAAGAGATCGGACTACGCCCTGACGATGCTTACACTCATAAATCATCATACGAGGCGGGCGGCCGTGTGCTACGCCGATGGTATCCCCACGGAGAAGTTCAACGAATCGCATTCTATGATTGCCTCAGCGGGAAAGCGAATCTCGCGCCCAAGCCATCCGCCCCGGGGGTGCGGCGCGCTTTACAGTGAATGATTTGAGCATCGGGACACGCGCCGAGGCTGCAGCCGTCAGCGCGATGGGCTGGCGGCATCGGCGATACGGGTCGTGGCAGATAGATGACTACCATCCGCTCATCAGCCACGACTTTCCGCAAACTTGATGATTACTCGAAAAAAACGCTTTGGCGCTCGGTTCAACCGTCTCACGTCGATCGTTCCTGCGCCGCATTCGTCCCAGCGATGTAACCGTGGACCGAGGCTCTGCCTATACCATGTTGCGCACCGCCACCACTTGCCTCGCCTCCAGCGTAGAGGCCGGGTATGACTTCGCCTTGGGTGTCCAGGACTTGAGCCTTCCCGCTGATCCGAAGACCGCCGTAGGAATCGAGTACCCGAATGCTGGCTGTTGCCGCATAGAAAGGCGGGGTGTCGATCCGGTGCAACACTGGCTTCTCGAAATCTTCATCCATGCCTTTGTCCGCGAACGCGTTGTATCTCGCCACCGTCTCTTCCAGGTGCTTCAGGGGCATTCTCTGATACGGATGTCCAGTGACCTTCTTGGCTAGCTCGGCAAGGGTATCGGCTTTGTGGAAGTACCCGTCGGGCGGGTCGGCGATGTAGGGGTAGCGAAGCTGCCAGCCTCCCCGCGCTGCCGCGGCGGAATCAAAGATTGCCCACACCGGTCCGGACGCATAATCGGGGGCCCGCGAACCCTCGTTCATTGCAAGCGCCGCGTCCGAGGCTGCCGACCTCTTATATTGTGCCTTGACCTGCGCGGCACTGGCGTTGCGCCAATCCAACGGTACGAACGGGGTGCGGGTGCCTTCGCTCCCCGGTGGATATTGTGCATCGCTGGAGACGTTCGCAATATCTCGCTCATTATAGAACCGCCGTCCCACCTGGTTCACGGCGATCGCATGTTCCCACCCAGCAGCCCCGATCGCGATGCCCTTGGCACGCGCGAACAGGAACGCGGGGTGTCCGGGGAAGATGCTGGCCACCGCATCGCGTGTGCCGAGCACGCTACTGATCGTGGGAGAAGCCAATGAGTGTTGGTAGTTTTGCATCATGCCGGCAAGGTTCGCGCCGATTTTCATGCCGGCGATAATCCCGCTGCCGTCCATGTTGAGAGGCCCGATCAGGGAGCTCGGCCCATACTCGATCGACGGCTCGACCATCCTCGGATCGATCATGGTCCGCAGGTGGACGTTGCCATGCATGCCGCCGGTGGCGACGATGACGGCCTTCCGCGCCCGGATGTAAATCGTGTCGCCGCGCTCATCGACGTTGCCATTTTGCCAGAAGCTTTCCAATCGCACACCGGTTTCGGGATGCATCCTCGGAGTGTAGCGGGCTTTGACTCCCAGTACCCTGCCTGAGAACGGCTGTTCTCGGATCAACTCATCCATATGACGGTTGAGCATGAACCGGACGCCCTTCTCCCTTGCGCTGAACTCAAGGGACCTTGCGATAGCAAAACCGCCCCAAACCCAGCCTGGTGCCCCAACCGTGTCTCCCGATCCCCCCGGAAAGGTCCGCATTGGATTGAACGGCGAATGTCGCTCCCCCGCAGGATCTCCTCTGTCCTGTGGTGATATCGTTCCGGCTTTTATGTCGGTCTTGTCGGCGAGCTTCATCATGGCTCTGGCGGCCCTGCCGCGAGACATTCCACCGCCCTGGTGGGTGCCGTCAATCCGCGCGAAGCGGACGTAATTGTCCATCATGAATTGTCTGGTCTTGGGCGCGTTGTCGGCCCAGGCACGATGAAGCTCGCGGTCGTTGTAGCGATATCTGGCGACGGCCGTGGCGTCGACGACCGACCAGTCGGTCATGTCCCTAAAGAGGCGCTCCGGATCATCTTCCAGATTTTCCGGCTTGATCCGAGGGGCAGTTAACCCCAACCCTTGTGGATCAGCCGCTGCCCGGTCCCTTTGCTGTATGGCGTCGCCGCCGCCAAGCGACGTCCAGCCGCCGCTGTGCACGAGCTTGCCGCCGACATCGAAGTTCTGCTCGATCACGAGCACGGACGCCCCGAGGTCGCGTGCCCTGACGGCGGCATGCAGGCCCACGCACCCCGACCCAAGGACAACCACATCCGCTTCATAGTTCCATTGAATGCCTTGAGGACTAGAGGAGGCTCCTTGCGCCGGCGCCCTGCCTGGCTCTGACAGAACGGCCGCACCGACCCCTGCGGCAGCTCCACGGGTGAAGAAATCTCGCCTGCTGAGAGCTTTCTGTTCCTGCGGCTTTGGTTCTTTCCGCCCGTTGTCGCGCTTCTTGGCCATTTTGGGTCCCTCCCTGGGGTCTGCTGCCGGCGTGCTCAAGATCGCCGGGGTCTACCTTTATGTGGAATTTTACATCAATCTTACGGCCCAGGAATGCCCCGCAAACTTTCGACAGCAGGCCCGTCTTGACCTGCCACCCCTGCTTGCCCGATGGTGCGCGCAATTGTGGAGGAAAATATGCGCAATTCGCTCAACCTCATCACTGCGGTCGCAATTGGCCTTGCGGGTCTGACGGCGGCATTGGCCCAGACCTACCCAAGCCGACCTATCACTATGATCATCCCGTTCGCGGCCGGCGGCCCCACTGACGTGCTGGGGCGCCTCGTCGGGCAGCGCATGGGAGAAGCGCTGGGGCAGCAGATCATCATAGAGAATGTCGGCGGGGCCGGCGGGATGACGGGGGGGCTGCGCGTCGCCCAGGCGGCGCCTGACGGCTACAACATAGTTCTTGGCACGGTGGGCACCCACGCCCAGAACCAGACCCTTTACAAGAGGCCGCTCTATAATGCGGCGAACGACTTCACCCCGGTGGCGCTGATCGCCGAGGTCCCGACGGTGCTGATCGTGCGCAAGGATCTGCCGGTTAGCAACCTCAAGGAATTCGTCGACTACACCAAGAAGAACCAGGATAAGATGAGCTACGGCTCGGCCGGTACCGGCTCAGCCACACATCTCGCTTGTGTCGTGATGGATGCTGTCATGGGCACCCACGTCACGCATGTTCCATATCGCGGCACCGGGCCAGCGATGGGCGACCTTCAAGCCGGGCGCATCGACTATCTTTGCGACATTGTTACCACCGCCAAGGCGCAGATCGATGGTGGCACCGTTAAGGCAATCGCTTTGATGAATAAGACGCGTTCGCCCGCGCTCCCCGACGTGCCGACCACCGTGGAGCAAGGCATGGCTAACGCCGAAGCCTATACGTGGAACGCGATCTTCCTGCCCAAGAACGCACCAGACGCAATCGTCAAGAAAGTGAATGATGCAGCGCTGCAGGCCATGCACACGCCGATGGTCAAGGAGCGCCTCGAAGGGCTTGGCGCTCAGATCGTTTCCGATGACCGCGCCACTCCGGCTTATCTCGGAAATTTCGTGAAAAGCGAAATCGAAAAATGGGCCGGGCCGATCAAGGCCAGCGGTGCGACCGCGGATTGAGCACCCTTTACGGGGAGGGTGGCGCGAAACGAGCAAAGCGTTGGCGCGCAAAGCCGCGGCCCTCCCCGAAGACGGGGAGAAGGAAGAGCTCACCATGTTCGAACATTTCATCCGCCGCGAGATTGCGACCAGCGGTGCCCGCATCGTTACGGTTTATGGCGGCAGCGGTCCGCCGGTCCTGTTGATGCACGGCAATCCGTTCACCCATGCGAGCTGGCACAAATTCGCCCCGCGGCTTGCCGAGGAATTCACGGTGGTGTGCACCGACCTACGCGGCTACGGTGATTCGGAAAAGCCGCCGGGCGGCGACGACCATGCGGGTTACTCATTCCGCGCCATGGCACAAGACCAGGTCGAGGTCATGGCGGCGCTAGGCTTCGATCGCTTCATGGCCGCCGGCCATGATCGCGGCGCGCGCGTGCTCCATCGCATGGCGCTCGATCATCCCGACAAGGTCGCGCGCGCCGCCATCCTGGACATCATCCCGCAGCACCATTTGTTCAACCATGTGACGCGGGAATGGGGCAAGGCCTCCTACCATTGGTTCTTCATGATCCAGCCGTTTGATCTGCCCGAGCGCTTGATGGGCGCGGACCCGGACTTTTTCATCTCTCGCAAACTCGCCAAGACCGAAAGAGGGCTGAGCTTTTTCGGCCACGAGGCTTTGGCCGAGTACATGCGCTGCTTCCGCAACCCAGCTACGATTCATGCCATGTGTGAGGACTATCGCGCGACTTTCGGGGTCGACTTTGACATGGACACGGTGGATTTCGCTACCGGACGCCGGATCGAGTGCCCGGTCCTGCTGCTATGGGGGGCGACCGGCGCCGTCGGACGGAACCACAAGCCCGCCGAGGTGTGGCGACACTACGCGACCGACGTGCGCGACGCCGTCGCGCTGCCGTGCGGCCACTATCTTTCAGAAGAGGCACCTGAGGAAACCTATCGCGCGCTGCGCGCTTTCTTTGCGGCAGGCTACTTGTAGCTCAAGCGCTCCCTGCGCGAAGGCACCGCGTTTGTCATGAACGATTGTGAACTGCTCAAAGGAGGCGCGGCGGCACGAATGTCGCACGCGAAAATATTCGACCGGGGTTGGCTAAGGTTTTCGCTAGTGCCGTGAAACTTCAACGCGGCCTGGACGCGGTTTCGAACGTCAAGCTTCTTCATGATGTTCGTCATGTGATGTTTTACGGTTCGCTCGGTGCATTTGAGGGTTCGCGCAATCTCTTTATTGGACATGCCTCGCGACACAAGCACCAACACACTCTCCTCAGGAGAATTTAGATCGCGCGCGCGATCGTCGACGATTGCTTCGATCCACTTGTCTTTTTTGATCAGCAAGCGTGCTGCGAGACTCGGCGCCACATAGGTTTCGCCGCGAACGATCGCCCGCACTATCTCAACCACCTCAAATCCGCTGCTGCCCTTCAGGACGTAACCCCGCGCACCCGCCCGCAACGCCGAAGCGACATCCTCTTCGTCTTCCGAAGCCGTCAGGGCGACGACCCGCACCCTTGGATAATCGCGGGAAATGCTCGCGGCCGCTACAACGCCGCCTCCCGGCAAATAGAGATCGAGCAGTATGACGTCCGGAGTACGTTCCCGTGCGATCGCCACGGCGTCGGTCGCTGTCGCTCCCTCCGCTATGACCTCCATTCCATCCGCGCCCCTGAGAACTCCCACTGTACCTTCGCGAAATATCGGATGGTCATCGATGACCGCGATGCGAATCGACCCGGCCGGCGCAGCGCCACCCGTCGCGTGAATGTGCATTGTGGTTCCCCTTGGACATTCCGGCTGTTCGACGCTTGGTCTAAATAACGCGACCCACTGCAGCCGCAGCCCGTGCCGGGCCGCGCGTTCTGCAGCTGCCCGGCGGGTACCAACACGCTCAGATGTTTTCGGTTCCAATGCAACTTGATGTGCTGACCAGACATGCCACCGACGCGCGGCATCCCGGCATCGCCATTGGTCAGGTCGCAGGTGCCTCCGACGTGACCTATGCCCGCTTCGTGAACTCGGGGCGCGGCGCGCGCAATCGTGCTATGAAGCGACCTGCGGTGGCATGGTAAGGAACGCTTGCATAACGTGGTTCGCCATGTGCCGGTTGTTGGAGTATCCGATGCTGTGGGCGACGTTGGGCAGGATCACGAACTGGCGGTCGCCATTGGGGAGTTGCCCGTAGAAGTCCAGCAGGTCTGCGTTGGTCGAGATGCCGTCATGGTCGCCGCGCAGCATCAACACCGGGCATAGCACCTTGGTGGGATCGACCAACGGCAGTTTCGAGGTCATGTCCAGGTATGTGCCTGTTGGCACCTGGTCACCATGTTGCAGCTCGACGTCGGCGAGCGTTTCTGCCACGGCGGGATCGTAGGCCGATGGCAGCCCGTCGCGGGTAAAGATCGAGCGGATCATAGCGCGGTCACGCAGGCGCGTGTTGTGCGTCTTGTAGTATTCAAGCTGTTTGGCCCGCTGCTGCAGCGTCGGTGCATTCTCGCCCTTATACGTGAAGGCGGCCAGCACTAGACGGTCGACGCGATCGGGCTGCGCCTGCGCAAAGGCAGCGGCCCGGATGCCTCCCGAAGAGGTGCCGTAGAAGTGGAACTTGTTCCGCCCGGTTTCTTTGCTGACGATCGGGGTGGCGGCCTTGAGGTCCTCGACGCCGCTTGCGATATCGGAATTCCCGGACGTGCGTGATGACTTGCCGTATCCCTCGTGGTCCATGGTCCAAACATCGTAGCCGAGCCGGGCATAAACGTTCATCATCGAGTACTCGCCCTTGCCCAGAACCGTAAGGTCGTAGCTCGACAGCGCCGCGTTGGACGATCCGTGTACCAGGAACAGCACCGGCTTCGCGGCCCCGCTGGACGCAGGCGCGCCAACCCGCTTGCGGTAAAGCTGTAGCAACACGTCGCCCTTCTTGGCGGTGTATTCGGCGGTCCAGAATTCGCCGCCGGTCTGGGCGGCGGCAGGCGTCTGGGCTTGGGCAGCAACACCCGACAGAAGGCTCGTGGCGAAGCCGGCGCCGGCTGCCAGGATCATGTCGCGGCGCGCGATTGAGGTGTTCGCAGTCATCGGTTCCTCCCCGGTTGGGCCGCCGTCCACGGCGTGCCGAATTTGAGCGGAGGGATTTTAGCAGATTGGGACGGGCGGGGGCAGCGGGGTGGCAAGGCGACAACCTGCCCGACTTCGAATGAGTGATCGAGGCCGACAACGTGAGGAGCGGAGCGAAGCTAACGTCGGATTTTGTTCCCCACCATTAATAAGCGTAAGCGCAGCGACGAAACGATCCGACCTTACACGTTGGTGTGGCATCAATGTGATGATGAGGGGCGCGCGCCCCCGCGGCAAGCGTGCTTGGCGCGCGATCAAAACCGATCTCGATTCAATTCGAAGAACAAGACTGGGAGATTCAATTCTTCCGAATAGTGCGCTAGCCAACTCTTGATGGTGCGATTCTGCTCGAATTTTTTGTCTCGTGAGCTGTTTGAAAAGATTTGCGTATTATCGACGCCGCCGCCCGGATTCTGCCCGACAATCCCAACATGTCCATGGACATTTCCGTTCGGCGGAGTCGGAGAGATGATAATCGCGCCAAGCTTAGCAGATGGAAGTCGGCTGTGGTGCCTTTGAAGGGTGGAAAACATGCCGCCGGTATCGAGCCCATTGCGCCCTTGTTCGTCCGTGCTGATTGGTTTGCCGAGCGCGCGGCGCACGACTTCGTTCACGGCCCACGCACAGGCGAGGTTTCCGTTTTCTGTTCCCGGCACGTGGCCGGTGTCATGCCCAACAAACGATTCTGCCGTTGTGAATACCCTGGCGCTCAGGTCGTCTCCTGGACCTGGTGCAGGACCAGCCGGACCGGTAGGAACGTCCGGTTCCTTCCGAATGGCTTTGTTGAGCTCCGCCGCGACAGCGGTCGAAATCTGAGCGTCGGCCTTGATTGGAAGGATGACTGTGTTGCTGCGGAGGAGTTCCGGCGGATTGTTAGCAACTTGCCGCATCAGCGTCTGACCACCCTCGTCTTGGCCGGTAAGGTTGACCACCCAATGAGTCGTTTGGTCGGACGTGGTCATGACGACAAGCATGCGGGTCACATCCAGGGGGAACTTCGTCGCATCAATCGCTGCCAGATCGACCCCGACCGCCGGCCCGGTCGCGGGAATCGGAATTGACACTTCTGCAGGAAGCGGAATCTCCAAAGTACAGTCACTGTCTGTGTCTAGGCCCAGCGCATCCGCCAAGCCGGGCGACAGATCCGCGATGCGCCCGGTTGCGATATTGGGCCCCCAATCCGCCGGGTGAGCGGCCACCGATTTGCCATTTGCAGACACTGTGACGACGTTTTGCCGCAAAAAATTCCGAGGAGTCACCGCGTAATCCCAACGGCATGCCAAATAATTGAAGGCCGGGTTGAGGCGCCTCGCCAGTCCGGTCGTCCCCGGAGGCGGGGCATCCAAAAAGAGGCCCCGAGGCGCCGTCCCAATGTCCGAGGGGTCATATAACGCCAGGCCCTCGCTCGGGCTCACGCCAGTATCATGGGGACCGCCAAATGTCGACATTTTGCCGCTTCTGGTTATGATACCTTGCGGAGCTGGATCTATAAACGTCGCCTCAACCGAAAAGGTGCCTTTGCCGTCATTGATGGCGGTTACTATGTTCGCACCGTCCTGCGCGAAATCTTTAATGATCTTTTTGAGGCTGCCTTCCGGAACTTCGTCAAGTGCTTGGATTTCTATCCGCATTTCATCGACCTCAATTAGTTCGTACTTACAATTTCCCTTGGTCTCTAAGCTCCCTTATGAGGCCCTGCCGTTGCGTGGCAAACTCCGATCCATTTAGGAAGCGGGTAAGATCCCGCGCCCTTATTCCCATTTTTGTCAAAAACGGTGTTATGGCTTGCACGCGCTCAGGCTTGCGCATTCCAGTTCCATCGGGATCGAGAAACTTTTCTAAAATAGTGGAAGAATCGTCTGGGCGGAACACGGCTCTCACCACCGGCGGTGCGGTCAGAGCTATTGAGCTGGCCGTTGGGTGGGCGGTTGATCTGACTTGCGAAACCGCATCCGGATTGGGGCCGGAATCAGATTTGGCCTGTTGCGCATTGGTTTCCGCATTCGCAACAGTCTTTGAAAGGCCAATGAGGGCGGAGGCTATAGTACCTGCCTGATAGTAGGCGTCTGCGTCGGATAGAGCCATCGGCAGCGTGTATTCGGTAATCGGGGTTACTGTTCTCTTATCGGGCTTGAGCATTTTGGCCTGAATTTCAGCGGCCCACGTCTTGCGATCAGCCCGCATTTGGGCTTGCAATGCTTGCATTGTGTTGCTGAGCAACTGTTTTTCATCGTAGGCCTTGTCGAGGCCAGTCACGCCGGTGGCAATGCCCGAAAGAAGCCTGCTCGTCTGAGCGACGGGAATCAGGGACGCCGTCGTGGTCAGACCGAGACTTGTTGCAGTAGCCAGCAGCCCTTCGGATTGCATTTCTCTAGTGAGGTTGGCCTCATAGTAATGATATTCCAAATCAGCCATATACATGCGAGCAGTTATGATCTGATTTCGAGTGCTCGCCTGAACTGCCGGTGACGAGCTGTAGAATCCAGACATTAACTGGCCATTGAGCTGCCTCATCGATTCGACGTCTTCAGCAATAGCAATGGCGCGCTGGGGCCCGGGCTCGTTCGAAACAATCGAACAATTTGCGGTAAATGGCAAAATGAGTAACAAATATAATCTAAATCGGAGCGCAGAGCGTCGCAATGATGAGTCGGCTTCCCCGGTTCCAACGCTTCTAATTTTTCCGCGCTCGCTAAATGAGAACATAAAAAACATCCCCGCGCGCAACGCAACTAAAACGCCGCGCACTGTTTCATCTCAACCAATTTATCGCCGCGTCAAATTACGCCAGCGACTATCATCGAGCTGCAATCACGTAAGTTGCGGCGCCCAACGCCGCCGAATCAAAGCTAATATAACGTCATATGCAATCGGAAGATTGTAAATAGGGCGGCCACGTTAGCCGCATATTTTTTCGATGTTGTCCAACGAGCGCAATTATTATTTTTCTGCCATATCGGTCGATATCGTCGAGCGAGCGATCGCTAACCAGTTTTCCAATTTGATATTCATGAAATTCGCCGGATATCGCGCTTTGTCTGCGCCGCTTGGTGGCGACAGGATACCGCGTTCATATCCTTTGACGCATTG
>Ga0126375_10000422_pt1 | contig 11371 bp, 6 predicted proteins | sample PanSoiMetPlot_14_FD_109577 | JGI IMG/M metagenome (GOLD analysis project Ga0126375, IMG submission 109577) | Tropical forest soil microbial communities from Panama - MetaG Plot_14 | ecosystem: Environmental > Terrestrial > Soil > Tropical forest | place: Panama | collected 2016-02-17 | reverse complement strand
AGGCGATCACCTGCTCCTGCTCAACAACGACATCAAGGCGTTAGATACTGATTGGCTTGATGAAATGCTCGCCCGCTTGGCGGAGCCCGATGTCGGTGCCGTCGGTGCGCTGCTGCTGTGGCCGAGCGGCATCGTGCAGCACGGCGGCGTGGTGCTCGGCCCCGGCTTTGCGGCCACCCACGCATTCAATGATCGGATGAGCGGAGATGCCGGCTATGGAGATTTGCTGCGCGTCTCGCATCAATGCAGCGCTGTGACGGCTGCATGCCTCCTCACCCGCCGTGCCGATTTTCTGTTCGTGGGCGGATTGGACGAGCTGCGGTTTCCGGTGAATTTCAACGACGTCGACTATTGTTTGAAGCTTCGTGCCGTCGGCAAGAGGATCGTGTTGACCCCGCACGCCAAGCTCCTGCACATTGAATCCGCAAGCCGCGGTAACGATAAGGCAGCCGACAAGCGCGCCCGCCTTGAACGCGAACTCATCAACTTGCGGACCAAATGGGGCGCCACCCTCGCCGACGAGTCCTATTACAACCCAATGCTTTCGCTCGATCCGATTGCGTTTTCGGCGCTCGCCTGGCCACCGCGCGAAATGGCGCCGCGCGCCGCCCGCCGCCCGCAGCCGGTGCTGGCTCCGGGCGGATTTTGAGCGAGAATCGCTGGTCGTACGCGATACTCGGCATTCTAATTGTCGCGAATAATATCGAATTGGATGTCTAATTGCGCGCAATTCCCAGGCATTCTTCCCGCCAACTTCCCGCCAATTCCCCAGCGTTTTTGTGTGCAAGTAGTGTGAGCACCTTATCGAGCATGTAAGACTCAGTTGGTATGAGGGCAGGGCCGATGAGCGCGATGCGCTGCAGATCGGCTTCAGGGCTGTCCTTCGCGCGGCGACGTCTCGGCGCAATCCGAATGTCGGGAAGGAAGGCCACGTGCGGAATGCGAGCGGCGGAGTCACGAAATGGCGACTTATGATCTCGACCGAACCGAACTCAATCATCTGATGACGCCGAACGTGGATCCGGCCGTCCGAAGCGCGGTGCTAGACTATGTTTTTAATGGGATGACTTCCGGAGCGAATGACCACGACCACGACCATAAGACTTCGCACGTCACCAAGGTCGAAGTCCAAACCAGCGACGGTACCGCTCCGCTCGATTCGCACGCGGTCGTCCTCAACCTGACCAGCGCGGACAATCTCGTCGTCACCGACAGCGCCTTGAAGGCAATCGTCGAAAACGTCTCGACGGACTCGACTCTATTCGTCGGCGGCACACATAGTGTCTTCGTGGCGACCGGCAATGGCAACGATTTGGTCGTCCTTTCGGACACCGGCAACGATGTCGTCATGACCGGAAAAGGCAATGACACCGTCTACGGTGGCTATGGCCACGACAGCATTTATGGTGGCAGCGGCGCTGATCTCCTGATCGCAGGCGGGGGGTCGCATCAACTGCTCGAAGGCGGCAAAGGCTCCGACGTGATCTACGGCGGCAGCGGTGCGTACGACAGCCTCGTCGGCGGCGATGGCGCCGATTCTCTGGTTGCCGGCACGGGCGCGCATCAATTGCTTGAGGGCAGCAAGGGCGCCGACGTTATGTATGGCGGCTCTGGCGCCAATGACAGCCTTTACGGCGGGGACGGCGCCGACACCATGACGGCCGGCACCGGCGCTCACCAGTTGCTCGAGGGCGGCAAGGGCAACGACGTTATGTACGGCGGCTCGGGCCTCTCGGACAGCCTCTATGGTGGTGACGGCAACGATTCTATCACGGCCGGCACCGGCGCCTACCAGCTCCTCGTCGGCGGCGACGGCAGCGACTCGCTCTACGGCGGCACCGGGATGTTCGATTCGATCCTCGGCGGTGGCGGCAACGATGCAATCCACGCCGGCAATGGCGCGCACCAGCTCGTCGATGGCGGCGGCGGCAACGACACCATCTGGGCCGGAACTGGCGGCGATCTGTTGTTCGGCGGCGCCGGCAACGACACCTTCCACATCCACAGCCATCACGGCAACGACACAGTCGATGGCGGCTCCGGTCACAATGTCATCGACTTCGACATGCGCCTCTCGACGGATGCAACGTTCCATACCGTCGGCGACGTTACGACCATCAGCTTCACGGACGGCCAGGTCGTCATGGCCACGCATATCCAGGATGTCGTGTTCACCGACACGGATCACAAGCTGCCTTAAGAAGCAGAAAGTGCCACCCCTGCGGAGCGCTTGCGGTTCGGGCGCTCCGCCGCGCGCTTCATGCCGAATCACGAGGCGCGCTTTTACACAATGCATTAAGGCGACGTTCGCCATCGTTCGACAAACGTCATCGCCGTTTCTGGTTATTTGCACTCTGCGGGAGAGAATGGCGCGGTGAACCGAAAACTGTCGTCACCGATACTCAACGAATTGCGGCCCCTGCTGCCAGCGTATCTTATGCTGTTCGGATTCAGCTTCTTCAGTCCGATCCTTTACCTGGCATCTCCGATCTTCATCGAGCAGATGTACGATCGCGTCATGTACAGCCGCAGCATCGACACGCTGTTCGTGCTCGCGGCTATCGCTACCTACCTAATCGTGATGTTTTGCATTCTGGAATGGGTGCGCAAGAAGGCGCTTGCACGGCTCGGCAACGCCATCGATGAACGCTTCAGCCGCATGCTGTTCGAAACCCTGCATCGCGCCGGTGGCGCTGCCCGCGTTGCGCGCTCTTCCAACATCCTTGCCGACTTCAACACGGTCCGCGATTTTCTCTCAGGCTACACCCTAACGGCGCTGTTCGATGCGCTGTGGGCGCCGCTGTTTGTCGTGGTGATGACGGTGGTGCATTGGATGTTCGGCGCCATTGCCTTGCTGCTGATCCTGTTCACGTCCGCCGTGACATTTATCAATCACCGCCTGACGAAGAAACACCTCCACAACTATCAGCATCTCGCCCTCAAAGCGCATGAGTTCAGCCAGGCGATCTCGCGAAACGTCGAGACCATCAGGGCCTTGGGCATGCTCCTGCCATTGCGCGACCGCTGGTACCGGCTCCACGCCGGGATGCTCGGCTGGCAGAGCGCGGCCTATGTGTGGTCGGACGTATTCACCTATGTGATCAAGTTCACGCGTTCATATCAGATGATCGCCGTCACGGCCGTCGGAACACTTCTTTACCTCAACAACGAAGTGACGCCCGCCAACACGTTCGTCGCCATGACATTGCTGATGCGAGGCCTTGGCCCGATCGATCAGGTGATATCGAACTGGAAGACCTATTCGGCTGCACTTGCGGCGCTCGAGCGTCTCGACGATGTGATGCGCGGTGCAGGCAAGCTGGCGCCGAAGCTATCGTTGCCCGCTTTGCGGGGGCCGTTGGTCGTGTCGCGGCTGTTTGCGTTCGCGCCGGGCAATGAACGCCCTGTGCTAAACGATGTGTCCTTTACGCTCGGCGAAGGCAGGACGATGGGCATCATCGGGCCGAGCGGTGCCGGCAAGTCGTGCCTTGCACGCGTGCTGGTCGGCATATGGCCGCCGCGCAGCGGCAGCTTGGCGATCGGCGACCACGACCTCTCGCATTGGAACGAAGACGAACTTGGCCGCCACATCGGCTACATGCCGCAGGACATCGAGCTCCTTCCCGGCTCGATTGCTGAAAACATCGCGAGATTCGATGCGGCCGCGGAAGCCGATCCCTCGAAGATCACCTCGGCGTCCGAACTCGCCGGCGTCCAGGACCTGATCAGGTCATTGCCGGACGGCTACAATACCAAGGTCGGTCTTGACGGACATGTAATGTCCGGCGGACAGCGCAGCCGGATCGCGCTTGCGCGCGCCGTCTATGGCGCGCCGACGTTCATCGTCCTTGATGAGCCGAACTCCAATCTCGATGCGCGCGCGGAGCAATCCTTCCTCGAGATGGTGCAGAAGCTGCGTGCGATGCGCACCAGCGTCGTGATCGTGACCCACAAGCTCACAACGCTGAGCTGCTGCGATGATGTGCTGGTCCTCAACGCCGGCACGGTGCAGGCCTTCGGGTCGCGCGAGCAGATTGTCAGCCGGATTCCGCGCCTCGCAGCGGCACCGTCCCTGACCGTGATTGAGGGAGCCGCGGAAGCGCGGCGTTCATAGACATGGAAACCGAGCCCGTCGCCCTGTTGACCGCACCGTCCGTCTCGACCGACTGGCCGAGAATGCTGCGCGTGGGCTTCTGCGTCATCGCCATCACTTTCGTCGGCCTCGGCGGTTGGTCGGCTTTCGCCTACATCGATTCAGCGATTGTTGCGGACGGGACGGTCGCGGTCGAAACGAGCCGCAAGACTCTCCAGCACCTCGAGGGCGGTATCGTCGCCGAGATCCTGACCCGTGACGGCAACCTGGTTCACGCAGGCGACGTTCTCATGCGCCTCGATCCGACGCGCAATAAGGCCGCGGATCGCACCTACCGCCAGGAGCTGGCGATTGCCCTCGCCTTGGAAGCGCGGCTGGTGGCGCAGCGCGACGCGCTGGAATCGGTTCAATTTCCGCAGGAGGTCCTTTCGCAAAAGGACGATACGCTGGTCGCCGCCGCAATGCGCGACAATGAGGGTCAATTCAGCAATCGCCGCGAATCGCTGCTGCGTCTTATCGATGTACTCGAAAAGCAGGTTGCCCAAGCCGAGCGCGAAGTCGAGCAAGGCTTCGTCGATCAAAAGACCGCTCAGGATCAGCTTGATTCGATCGACGTCGAGCTGCCCAATCTGCGCATGCTGCTGGCCAAGGGATTGGTCGCCATACCGCGTGTCACAGCTCTGGAACGTCAGCAGATGCAGACCAAGGGACAGTTTGATAGCGCCAAGATCAGCATTATCAAGGGAGGCGACAAGATCGCGGAATACCGCGCCCGCATCGATCAGGCGCGGCAGGATTATCGTCAGGAAGCCGCCAACACGATTCCGGATGTCCGCAAGACCATCACCGAGGCGCGCCAGCAGCTGATCATTGCGAGCGACGCCCTGCAACGGGTCGAGATCAAGGCCCCGGTGACCGGCACCGTGCAGCAAATGCGAATCTTCACCATCGGGGGGGTGCTCAAGCCGGGTGACCCGATCCTTGATCTTGTACCGCTGTCGGACACGCTTGTTGTGCGAGCCAGGGTGATGCCGGTCGACATCGATCGCATCGAGCCAGGCATGAATGTCGATGTGCGTGTGCCGCAGTTCATGAAATTCGTCATCAAGCCGATCGAGGGCGTGGTGCGCAGCATCTCCCACGACAGCGTCATCGACCCGACACCTGGATCACCCGGCCAAGCCTTGCCCTACTTCGCCGTCGAGGTGGCGGTCGATCGCGCCTCGATCGCGGAGGAGGTGCGTGACCGGCTGACGGCCGGCATGGTCGTCGATACCATCATTCGCACGCAGGAACGGACGGTGCTGTCATATCTGTCGGCGCCGCTGCGAAACCGTCTGGCAAAGTCGATGCGCGAGAGATAGCCCTAGGGGAATGCGCTGTCGCGCAGCAGCTCGATATCTGCGAGCGAGATGAGCTCGCCCTCATCGAGCGCAAGGTCAAGACATTCGATTGCAAGATCAGACGGCGGTGGCAACGAAGCGTGCACCCGTGCCTTTGCTTCGACCTGCGGCCGATATTTCTCTCGCAACAGTCGCTGCGACGATAGGCAAGCGGCTGCAATGTCGAGCGCCGTAAAACGGTGGCGCGACATCGCGGCGAATGCTTTCCGATCGCAATCCATGAAACGTGCACCATCGATGATGTAGAGTGGGGGCTCATCACTCATCTGGTTCGCCGCGACAAGCGGCACGAGCAGATTGGCAATCAGCAGCTGATCGAGCGCCGGGGCGAACCTCGCATTTGTTTCCTGCAGAAGGCCTGACAAGCGATGGATTTCCTGGATTAGCTCACTCGGCTCGCCATTGCGATCCGCAATCGGTATGCCGCCCGTCTCCGCGAGATTGCGGGAGGGCTCTTTCAGCAGCATGTCCAGGGGATTTGTCCTGCCTGCGCCGAAATCAAACGGCGCGCAACGCAACGCGATCGGCCGATAGCCGCCTTGCCATTTTCCTGCTGCGTCGAGCGGAGCGCGCTTCAAGTAGGCAGCGCTCAAGATCAGCCCCAGCGCGGGGAGTCCCCCATCAAAACGGACCGCCAACGGGAAATACAGGCTCGCGAGATGGAGCTCGGTGTAGCTCACCGGCAACCAGGGCGCGATTTCGCCCTCATTTACGGGCAGCACGAACCGCAGATGCGCCGCTTCACGCAGCGGTATAAGCTTGGCCATCAGCGGTCCCCGAGGGAGGTGGTTCGAGCAGCATGCGCGCTGTTGCGAGCAGAGCGCCGGCGCGAAACACGGAAATGCGATGCAACCCGAGGACGAGGGCGGCAGGTGCTCCCAGCTCCTCGAGAACTGGAGAGAGCTTGCCTGTTTCGAAGGTGTCCTGGCGAACGATGAAGAGATTGGGAACCTCAACCGTGCGGCCCGCTATATCGAACTTCAGTTGCCATGGCTCGAGCAGGTCGCTACTCGCCAAGACTTCACCGATGCGCCGCGTCGTGGTCAGATCACCTGCGAGGCCGTCGAGAATGCGGAACCGCAGAAGCGCGGCGCGCGAAAACTTACCGCCGACCGTGGTGATCGAGGCGCCCACATCTGTCGGCTGATCGGCGAAGACGTCGTCCAGCATTCGCCCGCCCTCGATCCCTTGAGGGTTCGTCGGCTCGAAGACAAACGGATAGGCCTGCAGGATCCGCGGCAGCAGTGCCCGCGCCACCGCGCGGGGTTGCGCCCGCTGATCGTCCAGGAGCGCCCGCACGACCACGAGATCGTACTCCCTGCCCCGCGCTCGCCACGCCAGCGGGAACCACGCCGCCAATTGGTAAGCCTCCGTGTGCACCACCGGCACCACCGCCTGGTCGCGGACCGCCGCGTAAGCGACCGGCGCATATATTCGCCGCCGCAACGCGTCCCGCTCGAGCGGAACGGGACACAGACCCCACATGCGCGGCACCGTGATGGCACTTCCGTCCTGCACCGGCCCCCCCTCCTCAATGTACCGCGTCGAAGCCGGCAAAGCCGGCCGCATGAAATTGATCTTCGATGGCGGATTGGTCGGCCTGTTTCATCAATGCTAGCGCCCAGAGGTCGCAGCGGACCGACCGCGTCAACACGGTTGCAAAATCCGCTTCGAGCAGCAAATGGCCGAGGCGTGCTGCCGTAAAGCCGGTCTTGTGCGCCATGTGACGATTTCCTGCCGCGATCGAAGCGGCATGGCCGAACAGCATGTCGAGCGGCGTGATGGGACCGATGGGAGACGTATAGGCAACGTGGTCGGTACCATGATCGAGCAGCATGGAGACCACCACTTCGAGATCGGGACACCGCATCAGCGCGAAGCCGTCGGGTTTGAGAATGCGGCGGAACTCAGAAAGCGCCAACAGCACTTCGTGGCAATGAAGATGTTCGAGGCTGTGCGATGACCACACCGCGTCGAAGCTGCCGGGACCAAAGAATGCACGCATGTTGGTGATCGAGGCGACGACGTCGGGTTGTGCCGCCGGGTTGATATCCAAGCGCACCTCGCGCCAGCCGTCATTCTTGAAGATCGTGTGCAGGCTGTGCGGGGTATGCGGTCCGGAGCCACCGTTGAGCACGCGTCTGCGTTCCCGGAGCGCAACGTCTTGCGTCTGGAGTGGTTCGGAGTGGTGAGCATTCATGAGAGCCGACGCGCCTTTCAAAGTATGTAGCAAGTTGTCGCAAATAATATCGACGTTACGCTCCGTCTCCTTAACGGTTTGTCATCTGCGCCTACATACCAACCCGTAACAAGTACACGATAAAATCAAATCATCGCGCCACGCCGGCGATGATCTTGCGAGAACCAAACCGTAGCAACGCATGTCTAATTTTCTCTCAAGCCTCGCGCAGGTGTCCGACGACAAGCGAAAGAGGACCAGGCCGCGCGCGCACGCAACGAAAACTACCGCCGATGATCCGGAGCCGGAGCCCCCGATCATCGCACCGCCTGATCAGAAATCGGACAATCTTCATAAATATCGAAAATATTTGCGCCTGCTCGGCCTCTTCGACCAGGACTATTATGTCACGGCGTATCCGGACGTCCCGCAAGCCGGCATCGATCCATTCGAGCACTTCTTTCTACACGGATACCTTGAAGGTCGTCAGCCGAACGCGATCTTCGATCCCGCTTGGTACCTTTCGACATATCCGGACGTGAAGGCCCTCAACGCCCAGCCCCTCCTGCACTACGTCCAAACCGGAGAACGCGAAGGAAAGCGTCCCAGCCCGTGCTTTGATCCGGTCTGGTATCGCGACAAGTACGGCGTTCCGGCAGATCAGAATGCTTTGTCGCACTACCTCAAGCATCGCATCGGGCCGTACAGCCCGATCCCGGAATTCGATGCCGACTATTATCTCAAAACCTATCAGGACGTGGCCGACGCCAAGGTTGATCCGTTCGAGCATTTCATGTTTCAAGGATTTCAAGAGGGGCGCAATCCTTCAGCGGAGTTCGACACGCGGTTCTATCTTCGCAGGTACCTTAGGGGCAGGGCGGAGGAGAATCCGCTGCTTCACTATCTCAAGAATCGCCAACATGGCGAGCTCTTCCCGCGTGCACCTGAAAATGAGGCGACGGTACCCGCCGAGATCAAGCGCTTCACCAAGCCAAGTGCACATTTCGAGGAGCACCGTCCGCTGCCGGCGAGCGCAAAGCTGCGCGCAAAGATCCTCGCGAATTATCTGACCCAGTTCCATGCCTTTTCGGACAATGACAAGTGGTGGGGAACGGGCTTCACCGAATGGACAAACATTGCGCGCGGTGTTCCGCGATTTAAGGATCACTATCAGCCTCGCATTCCACGCGACCTCGGCTTCTATTCGCTCGATGACGTCGACGTTATGCGCCGCCAGGCCGCACTCGCCAAGAGCGCGGGCGTATACGGCTTCGTGTTCTACTACTATTGGTTCAATCGAAAGCGGCTACTGGAGAAGCCGCTGGAGCAGTTTCTGAGCGCCCGCGACATTGACATGCCGTTCTGCCTGATGTGGGCGAATGAGAACTGGACTCGTCGGTGGGACGGCATGGACGGCGAGGTCCTGATATCGCAGGACTACCTCGGAGACGACGAAGAGGCGCTGCTCAAGGATTATGCGCGCCATTTTCGCGATTCCCGCTATATCCGCCTTCAGGGGCGACCGCTCCTCATGATCTACCGGCCACGGCTGATACCCGACACTGCGAATACCATTGCGCGCTGGCGCGCGTTGTTCGTCGAACGGTTTGACGAGAACCCCGTCATCATCATGAGCCAGAGTTTTGACGACCACGATCCGCGGCCGCATGGAATGGACGGGGCAATCGAATTCCCGCCGCACAAGATCACCAAGTATATCCCAAACGTGAGCGAGCAGGTCGAGTGCCTCGATGATTCATTTGGCGGGCACGTCTATCGATACGACGATGCCGTCAAGTATTCGCTCGATGAGGCTATCCCGGAGTTTCCACTGATCAAGACAGCCGTTCCGAGCTGGGACAATGATGCCCGGCGGCAGGGCACCGGGCTCGTCATTCAGGGATCGACACCGGCCAAATACGAGTCATGGCTCGCAGCGCTGGTGGCACGTGCGCAGACGCACCCTTTTTTCGGCGAACCGATCGTCGCCATCAACGCTTGGAATGAGTGGTGCGAAGGCGCCTATCTTGAGCCCGATCTCCACTTCGGCTCGGCCTATCTCAACGCGACTGGTCGCGCCGCAGCGGGCCTCACTGAGGATACGGCCCGCCCACGCGTGCTGTTGGTCGGCCACGACGCCTTTCCGAGCGGTGCCCAGCAGCTGTTGCTGCATATCGGCAGGACCTTGCGCAGCGCCCATGGCGTCGACATCGAGTTCCTGCTGCTCGCGGGGGGACAGCTCGAAAGCGAATACGCCGCCGTTGCCCCCGTGACCGTCCTCAAGGGGTCGTTGCGCGGAAAAATCGAGGAACTTGTGGAGCGCGGGTTCAAAACGGCGATCGTCAACACCACCGCCGCAGGCGAAGCTGCGGCCCATCTTTCCGAGCGCGGCGTCAACAGCATCCTTCTTGTGCACGAGTTGCCGCGGCTCTTGCGCGAGAAGCGCCTCGAAGAGAAGGGGCGCGTGGGCATCACCGCCGCGCACCATGTGGTATTCCCGGCAGCGTTTGTCCGCGATCAGGTGCTCGGTGCTTTGGATCTGCCCAACACAACCAAAGTCCTGGTCCGCCCCCAAGGCAGCTACAAGCGCATCACAGCGACACCGCAGGCGCGCACAGCGGTGCGCCAGGAGTTCGAGATCCCCGCGACGGCACCGGTGGTGCTCGGCGTCGGTTACGCCGACATGCGCAAGGGCTTCGACCTGTTTCTTCAGCTGTGGCGGATCGGCCAGCTTCAGGACGTGCCGCTGCATTGCATCTGGGTCGGTGGTATCGATCCGGCGCTTGCGCAATGGCTCGCCGGCGAGATCGACGCTGCCAAGGCGTCGGGCACTTTCCACATGACCGGTTACCGGTCCGATGTGAATGCGTTCTTTTCGGCCGCCGATGCCTATGCCTTAACGTCGCGCGAAGACCCTTTCCCGACCGTCGCGCTCGAGGCGATGGCGGCGGGCATCGCGGTGTTTGCGTTTGCAGAAACCGGAGGGATCCCGGAGCTGCTAAGCGAGGGTCGGCTCGGATACGTCGTGCCCTATTGCGACGTCCCGGCAATGGCGCAAAAGATCGAGACCGTGCTAGGCAGTGCTGCGTACAAGACAACGCGCGGCCGCGTCAAGGAAGCCTGCGAACGACGCTTCGCCTTCACGCCGTATGTGCGCGACCTCCTGCACCTTGCAGTGCCGAAGCTTCCTCGCGTGTCGGTTGTGGTTCCGAATTTCAACTATGCGCATTGCCTGCGCGATCGCCTCAACACAATTTTCGACCAGAACCATCCGGTCGAGGAAATCATCATTCTTGACGATGCGTCCACGGACGACAGCGTTGCCACCATCGAAGACATCGCCGAGGAGCGTGAACGCGACGTCACGCTGGTCATCAACGACGCGAACTCCGGTTCGGTCTTCGTCCAGTGGGCGAGAGGCGCTGAGATGGCCAAAGGAGAATTCGTCTGGATTGCCGAAGCGGACGATCTCGCCGACGCGCCGTTCCTGTCCCGCCTGATCGCTCTGATGCGGGCGGATCCTTGCGTGGCGCTCGGCTTTTGTGACTCGCGCTCGATCGACGCCGATGGCGCAGCGGTCTATGCGAGCTACAAGCCGTACTTCGCAACACTTGAGCCCAACGCGCTCACGCGAACCGAGATATTCGCGGGGCCGGAGTTCGTGGCCCGCTTTCTCTCGGTCAAGAACGTGATCCT
>Ga0126375_10000421_pt1 | contig 11376 bp, 12 predicted proteins | sample PanSoiMetPlot_14_FD_109577 | JGI IMG/M metagenome (GOLD analysis project Ga0126375, IMG submission 109577) | Tropical forest soil microbial communities from Panama - MetaG Plot_14 | ecosystem: Environmental > Terrestrial > Soil > Tropical forest | place: Panama | collected 2016-02-17 | reverse complement strand
GAAGGCCTCTTCCAACCCCGCGGGAGTGAAGAGAGCGAGGATGCGAAGCCGAAGCGAGCGGATCACAAACGCGTGCGGCTTGAATCTGGGGAGAAACACGCATTCCCCCTTTTCCATCTTGAAAGCTTCCTTTCCGATATACACGTCGAACTCTCCTTCCAGAACGTAGAAGAATTCGTCTTCGCGCGTGTGTTTATGCGGAGGTGGTTCAGTTCGGGGGGCCAACATTGCCTCCACTAAGAAGAAAGCTCCGTTGGTATCCTTCTTTTCCGCGAGGTTTGTCGTCAGATTCCCGTTCTCCCACTGGGATAAGCCCAGAGACGGAGCTCGTCTGAACGCTGTCAAATCCGGTCGGATGTCATTCATATTTCTGTCGCGGTGGGTTTCTCCGTTAAGTTTTTCCATTTTCCATTTGTGTTCCTTTCGTTTGTTTTACCAGGGAAGTGGTTGGCCAAGATGGAAGAAGCCGCCGTTGGGGCCGTTGTCGGGCAGCGTGGCGAGTTGCGCGCTGGTTTTTCCGCCCTCGCTTGGCTCCATGGGTGCGTTTGGGCCGCCCATCTCAGTTTTGACCCAGCCGGGATGCGCGGAGTTCACTTTGATTTTGTCTTCGCGCACTTCGTAAGCGAGATGCACCGTGAAAGCGTTTAGCGCGGCCTTCGACGCGTCATACGCAAAAGTCTTGAACGGGTAGATCGGCGAGTTGGGATCCGAATGAAGCGTGAGAGACCCCAGAATGCTGGAGACATTCACGATTCGGCCTGCCGGCGCTTTGCGTATGAGCGGCAACAGTTTTTGTGTGAGCGCAACCGGCGCGAAGAAATTCGTTTCAAACGTTTCGCGCAAGATTTCCGGCGACACCACGCTGACCGGGTTTGGCCCCGAACCATCTGGCGTAATTTGACTCTCCTTCAAAACTCCCGCGTTATTAACCAGAACATCCAGGCGACCGTACTTTTTCGCGAAGTAATCGTAAGCCTTCTGATGATCCAGCGATTTGGTAACATCAAAGGCCAGACTCTTCGCGGTTATCCCTTCGTCGCGGAGTTTCGCGGCTGCGGCCTCGCCTTTTTTCGAATCGCGTGAGCCGAGAACGACAACGATTCCTTGTTTGCCGAGGTCACGCGCGGTTTCCAAACCCAGGCCGCGATTCGCACCGGTAATGAATGCAACCTTTCCATTTAGTTTCATGTGTTTCCTTTCAGTTGTTGTGTTTGAGAAATCTCGTGGTGCCGAAAGATTGTTCTCGCTAGCCCGCCGTGCGCATTAATCCGAGCGATTGCAGGGTAGCCGGGTTGAGTGTCCCAGTGACGCTCAAGTTGTGATCTTGTTGATAACGCGCGAGGGCGGCCTGGGTTTCGTCTCCCTCGACTCCGTCTATCGCACCGCCATAGTAGCCAAGCTTCGCAAGCTGCGACTGAACTGCACTTACGGTCGCATTGCTTCCATACTGGTCCGAATCGAGATAGCCCGACTGGTCCTCGTAATCGTAGGGATAGTAGTCGTTGGAATCGTCGTAACCATACGGGTACCCGTAGTAGTCATACGGATAATAGCCGTAGTATGGCAGATAATCCCACGGGTAGAACCCGTACCAGAAGCCGTTGATAAAAACAAAGACGTGACCGTGGTTAAAATGCGCACGTCGTTTGTTCCAGTCGCGGTGCCAATTTGCATCGTGACGCGCAAACGCGCGATTCGTGTTGAATGATCCTCGATTTGTCGCTCTCGACATCCGCGGATCCGAAACTCGGTTCCGCGCTGCCATCGAGCCGGCGCGAGTCGGCTGACGAGTTATCGCTGTGCGGCTGCCGGCATAGGGGCTCACTGATCGGGTGACTGAGCCAGTAAACCGGTCTGGTCTGACGGCAGACGTGCGTGCCCCACCATAGTAGGAGAACTGCTGAGGCCCCCGACTCAATCCACCGAGACTTCGGCCGCTAAAGCGTGCGCCACCGGACAACGCCGGTGCCGCGCGAATACCACCGGGATTACCGCCAAAGTGATTGCCACCGAAGTGGCCACCGCCGGTAAAACCGCCTCCACCGCCGTGAGGTCCTGCCCACGTCGACTGACTAAGGCTAACAAGAGCCGTAGTTATTAAGCCAAATAATTTAATTGTTTTCATGACACAACCTCGGACCCGATCCCCTTCGCAGACATTGCGCGTCGGTGGGATTTTACGGTGTTACCGAAGAGTCGCTGCATGCTCTCTCTTTCGGGAGAGAACATGAGATGTGACCCATGCTCATCTCTCGATTTCGCTATGCTCGTGTAATCAGGCCGCCTGTTGCTCGTTTTTCGGCGAAGAGAAGCCGAGCAACTCAACAAGACGCAATTCGTAAGAGTCGCACGTCGGACAATCACCGTTGGCTTCAACCCATTCGGGATGCTCGACGCGTAACGCGTTGTGTATCTGCCGCTGAAGTTCAATGTAAGAGCGGATCTCATCCGTCCTTTCCGTCGGAGCGTTCGCGTTCATAAGCCGGAACATCGGCAAGTCTTCGGAGCGTCGCCATTTCGCGTAAGCAGGATTTTGCGTTCCTACTTTAGCGGCGATCCCTAATCTCTCTTTCGAGGGAGCGAATTATCCCGACGGAACATCCGCCAGCTGAAGCCTAGAGTGCGGCTAGAATCAGCCTCTACAGCTGAATGAGGCCGCGGCGTGTGGCGCTGGCGACGGCTTCGGTGCGGCTGACGACGTTCATCTTGGAGAAGATGGCTTTGACGTGGGACTTTACCGTGCCTTCGCTGATGAAAAGCGCCGAGCCAATTTCCTTGTTGCTTTTTCCCTGGGCCATCAACTTGAGCACGTCGATTTCACGCGCGCTTAGCGTTTCGCCGCTGACGCGTTCGGCCAGCTTTGCGGCCAGATGAACAGGAACACACGTTTCGCCAGCGTGCACGCGGCGGATGCTGTCCATCAAAGCCTCGCGAGGTACGTCTTTGAGCAGATAGCCTTTGGCGCCTGCCTGAATCGCACGATAGATCTCTTCATCGCCATCGAACGTTGTCAGCACAAGGATTCGCGCGTTCGCATCCTGCTCCCGGATTTGTTTGATGGTGCCGACCCCGTCGAGCTCAGGCATTCGCAGGTCGAGGAGCGTCACATCGGGGCGATGCTGTTTCCAAAGATCCACTGCCTCGCGACCGTTACTCGCTTCGCCAACAACTCTCATGTCTGCTTTACGTTGGATCAGCGAAACCAAACCTTCGCGCACAACGCTGTGATCGTCAGCAATCAGAACGCCGATACGCGATTTTTTCTGAGAAGTTTTGTTAGTATTCCGCGCTGCGCGGAGGGGACGCGGCTGCAAACCGTCTCGGCGACCTTTGCGTGCGGATTTTGTTTTCGCGTTCACGACAGCGATTGATCAATAAACGGCAACGTGATCAGGACGTCCGTGCCTTTGCCGCGCGCACTGGTGATCTTTAGTGTTCCGCCCATTTGTTCGACTCGTTCACGCATACCGGCCAAACCGAGTCCGTCATGCTGCTCTTTGACTTTGAATCCGTCCCCGTCGTCCCGAAGTTCCAGGCGAAGTTCTTTTGTGTTAAAGGTCAACCTCGTTTCAAAATTCTGCGGGCGGGCATATTTGAGTGCGTTAGTCAGCGCTTCTTGTCCGATGTGCAGAAGATTTTCCTGCCAAACCAACGGCAGATGGCGCATTTTCCCACGAAGATTAAAACTCGTGTGAAGCGCAGTTCCCGCAGTTGTGTTCTTAATGATTCCTTTTAACGCCTGCCAAAAATTCCCGCCTTGCAAAGCTTGCGGCCGCAACGCGTGAACGGATCGCCGCGCCTCATTCAAGCTTTGACGCGCCAACTCGCCGGCCCGCTGCAAATGTCGGTTCGCTTCCTTTCGACGACAACAAGCGATTGCATCCTCCACGGCCTCCAATTGCACGATCACGCCGGTGAACCCTTGCGCCAGTGTATCGTGAATGTCTCGTGCCATCCGATTTCGTTCTTCCAAAATGGCTGCCTCACGGCTTCGCTCGGCAAACTCATTCAGCTGAATCGCCAGCATCGCCTGATGTGCGAGCGCTTGCGCCAATTCAATCTCTTCCGGCCGATAAGGCCGCCGGTCGCCGTGACGAATCCCGATAAAGCCTTTCACTTGGCCGCCGACCAGCGTTGGAATTCTCAGGAATCTCTTCGTTCCCCCATGTTTCAAATATTCGCGAAGCTCCTCTGAAATGTCAGGGTCACCGTCGATATCTTCGCAACCTACGGGCGCTCCCGAGAAAAACATCTCACGTAGTCCCGGGTCCTTCTTCCACGATGAAGGATTTTTAATGAATGGATGCTCCGGATCGAGCTTGACAAAATTTGTCCCCTCGGCCCATGCGCGTAAGACGAGCGAATCATTCGAAGCGTCCAACAGCCAAAGAATCACGCTTTGTGCATTGAGGAGGCGACCGATCGTGCTCAGCATTTGTCCGAGGAACTTGTCTGGCGCCGGCGCAGTGGCGAGAACATCCAGGCTGTAGGTCAGTGCCTCGACCTGGCCGCGGGCTACTTGCTCTGAAGCACGCAGAGCTTCGGCAGCGCGATCGCGTTCAATCGCAACGCGTACGAGGTGCGTCGCTAACTCGATCAACTCGAGGTCTCGCGAGGTCGGTGTTCGCGGTTCGCGATAATACATGCAGAACGTTCCAAGGACTGTTCCTTTCGAAGAAAGAACCGGATTGGACCAGGAGGCGCGCAGCCCGTGTCGCAGTGCTGCGGCGCGATGCTCTGGCACGTTCCATAGCGGATCAGTCGCGATGTCGGAGACGATAACCGGTGATCCGCGATAGGCCGCGGTGCCACAAGAGCCAGCACACGGTCCAATTGGCAGACTTTCCATCTGCTGCGTCCATTCTTTGGGGAGACTCGGTCCTGCGATGGAATCCAGATGAACAGCATCGGGATTCAGCAACAAAACCGAAGCCAGCGTGCCGGTCCGCTGCTCTTCGATAAACAGACACAATGCATTTAGGATCTCTTTCAGCGGAACACCGGTCGCGATCATCTCGAGGACTCGTTTCTCTGCAGCCATCAAGGCCTCCGCTTTCTTCCGCTCGCTTACATCGCGCAAGATGGCTTGGAAATACCCGCCGCGTATGGCGGAGACGGAGACTTCCACGGGAACGTTTTCGCCGTTTTTACGCACGAATTTTCTCTCGAATCGTATCGTGCGTCCCGCCTTTAATTTTTCGAGCCTCTCTCGAAACAGGTGACGTTCCTCTGGCAGATACGTGTCGGTGACTGGCGTGCCGACCAACTGATTCTGGGGAATTCCGGCCAGCTCAGCGCCCGCGCGGTTGCCTAAAACACAGACACCCTTGGCATCAATGACGTAGATTGCGTCTGGTGAAATCTCGATCAGGTCCCGATATTTCTCTTCGCTCTTGCGCAATTTTTCCTCGGCCGATTTCCGCTCGGTCACATCGCGCAAGGTGCAAAGCGTGGACAAAAACTCTCCAGAGGGAGAGAGACGCGGAACCGATGCGCCATCGAAATGGATGATGCCGCCAGCTTTCGCTCTCCAGCGGACTTGATATTGTCGCGCTTTGCCTTCCAGCAGATCCGCGAGCATTCCACGAGCAAGCTCGCGGTCCTCAGGAAGAAGTAGCAGTTCAAAGATGTTCGCCCCGCGCAATTCTGATTCTGAATAGCCGCTCAGTTCAACACCACGCTGGTTAATGCAAAGGATGTTCCCGACGCGATCCACGGAAAGGATGACGTCATGAGATAATTTAAACAGGTATTTCGCTGCGCTTTCGCCTTCGTCGGACAGTGGACAAGACTCTTGCGGATTCCGGAATGGCTGCGTGCGTGGATCGAGCCTACTCCGGGATGGATTCAGCCGCGTCGAGCGGGATTTTGCGCGAGTGCGCATGGCGGAAGTCTAACAATTCAGCGCTTGTCGCGCCACTTTTGTTTCCTCCCTCGAAAGAGGTGTCAGCAGGTCTCCCTTGGGAAGCATCAAAAAATCTTCCAACAGCTTCGTGGTCGCCCGCCCGTGGGAGCCTACCTTTGCCCGAAAACAAATTAACAGGATGAACCCTAAACAATTCCAAACCAATTTTAAGCGTGGCTTGGCGAATATCTTTCGACGTTCCACGCGGCGTCACGACCCCTTGCTCGTGCTGAACATGGCTCTGTTTAATTTTACGGACGGATGGAACCGGGCTTTTTCGAGGGATCAATATGCACGGTTCTCTACGTGACGATTCGACGGAGGCGATGACCAACGCGCCGGCCACACAGTCGTTGATCAACGCCGCGCAACAGTTCGTTGTTGTAAAGGCGCCAATCGCGCGTGTGTATCAACAGTGGTCACGCATTGAGGACCTGCCCAAATTCATTACTTCACTTCGAGAGGTGCGAAGAATTGATGAGACGCATTTTTCTTATGTCTGGCATCCAAGCGGCGAAGACAAACAAGGGATCTTTCGCATCGTGCTTCAAATACCTGGCCGCCGAATCGCCTGGCGCACCAGCTCCAACGGCTTCATGTCAGGCGTCGTCTCTTTTGAGCCTCGATCTGAACAGGAAACCGAAGTGACCCTGAAGATCCGCTCGATCTTCGATCCGCCCAATCTGTCGGCCAGAGTCGAGGAGTATCTGTTCAATTTCAAACGCCTTGTGGAAAGCGGGGAGGGCAAGGCGTGAAAAGGTTCCCGACCGCGGAAGAGCTCGTAGCCAGCTACTGGCAGCGACTGGCGCGCTCGATCGAAAGACCATACACGAGTTCTGGCCGCATCTCTGCGAGGCGGCGGAACCGCAAACACGACCGAAGAGGCCTTGCACATCGAACTTCAAACGCAAATGTCCGCCGTAACCTCGCGCGAAGGCCTGGTTAGCAAAGGCGGATCAAGTAACACTCCACAGACCCATGGATAAGAACCTCGAAAAAGTAAAACTGCTGGCCCGCGATTTGCGGGAGGGCAAAGAATTTCCGCGAAGCCCCCGCGCTACGCTCGCCGGCTATGTCTTGGCGGCGCGCGCCGTGGACAAATGCCGAGCCGTACTATTGGACTGGCAAGGCGAATACCACTCCAATTGCCCGCTGGATCAACGTTGGCTGAATTTTGCCGAGATTGATTACGGTGATTTTCGGTCGCTGCTCGCCACCGGCGCAACAGACGACGAGATCGCGGCGTGGATTGAGCAACAGGCAAAAAAGCGTCCGCGCGCCGAGATCGTTGCCTGGAACAACAAGGAACGCGACCTGCGCCTAAGCGATCTCCCTCACGAGTTCCAGGAATACATGGAAAATTATATCCACCGTTACGTCCCGCGTAACCGCGTCGTCTATCACTGGTTCGACGTATACGATTTGGAAGAGCAACGAATCTGATAAAGCGCGCCGAAGGCGCTATCTCAGATGTGAGCCTGGGGCATCGCCCCGGGCCCCGAATTACCATTGAACAGCGCTGAAGGCGCGTTTCAATCGGCCAGATGGAGCAAAGCATCACGGTCGGTGAGTTGCGCTTTCAGCGCTGGGCTGATCGCGGGCACCAAACCCTGAGGCGTTGCCCCAAGCTAGGGCTGAACAGCCGCGCCTTTGCCGTGCCAAACACGCACGCACCTCGTGGTACTCTCATCACGCTAGTTTCTCCGCGGCTCGCAACCTAATGTTAATCTCAGACGTGAGCGTGCGGTGAACGGGACATTTAGCTGCAATCTCCATCAGTTTCGCGTGTTGTTCCGCACTCAAGGCGCCAGTCAGTTCCACTTCAACATCAATTCGGTCGAGCATGCCTTCTTTCGTTTGGCACTCCTCGCAATCTTTTGCGTGTATGCGTGAGTGCCAGAGTGAAACGGTGATGTTTTCGAGAGGCCATTCGTTTCGACGCGCGTAGAAGCCGACCGTCATTGAAGTGCAAACGCCAAGCGCCGCGAGCAAGTAATCATACGGATCCGGCCCGGCGTCGCCGCCTCCGACGCTCACGGGTTCATCCGCGATGAGGTGATGCTCGCCCGCAGTGATTTCCTGCTGAAAATTCTCAGCGCCGCCACGCACGACGATGTGAGGTGCCTCTTTCTCGGTTTGTGTCGCCATGACTTGGATCAGGGGCTCAGGATTCCTCTAAAGGCGTCGCGATATCTCCAGAGGAGGAAGACCAACAAGATCGAAATGACGGCGGCCAATGGCAGACCACTCGGGTCCAGCAAGATGTGAACTAGGTCAATGTTCACAATCACGGGCGCAAGCAAAACCAGGCCGAGAGGGACAAAGCGTCCGACGAGCAGGAGCAAGCCGCCGACGATTTGGAATATGGCAACGACGTGAAGGTAATGGCTCAGGAAAAGCGCCTTGGTGAAGTCTCCAGCCAACGTTGGCGGTGGCGGTGGCATCGGAATGAAATGCAAGAAGATGTTCGAACCGAAGACGACGAAAATGAGTCCGAGAAGAACACGTGCAATAATCGTTGCGACTTTCATTCGGGCACAGTGGCCTGATTGGCTAGAAATTCCAATCCTGAATTTTTGAAAACCCAACATCAAGCGAGTCGATCGAGCAACAATGGTATGAAGATGTATTTCACGTGGCGTAATCAGGGCGTGACGGCTGCCCAAGCCGTCGTTCCTTGTTCAAATTGCAGCTCGATCGAGAACTGATTTGAGCACGGTTTCGGCCTCGAAAACTTCGCGCGCAACGGCGCGAGCGGCGCGGGAATGTTTCGCATAATCACCGTTGATTCTTTTCACGGCATCGGCGATTTCGTTCACGGTTCGGAAGGATAAGAGTCCTTCTTTGCCGCCGTAATTTTTAGTGAAGCCCGTTTCCTGTGTGACGACTGGGCGGCCGGCAGCGAGATAACATGCGCTGCGATCGCTGAACCAGCCGGTGTTTAGTCGAACGTATTGATCCTTGGCGACGGTGAACTCGCCTTTGGAGCGTTGGATGTAATCGCGGTAGAGCCAGTAATCGACGCTCATCTGCAATGGCGAAGCCAGGCGCCAGCGATTGTGCTCAAACTTTCTGCGCGTTCTCGGCTCGTCGATATTGGTTGCCATCTCGAATGTTTCGTCAGCTTCTTTTGGCGCCGAGATGAATCGGAGAAATTCGCGTGACTTGCTCCACAGATATTTTTTCCCGCGCCACGCAATGTCTTTTAAACCGCTCGTGGACCAATTTGCTACAGTCGTGAACACTGCGATGCGGGAAGGGGAGCGTGTGTCTTTCCACAAATCGGTTACCACGGGTTGCCGCGTTGGCAGCCATTTAAATCCATGCAGCGGCACCGGAAAATCCTTTGTCCCGATGTTTTCGCCGAATGTGAAAAGTGCGCGATGCCGACGCAGATATTCGACTGTCGATTTAACGCCTTTGTCGATCTTAATTTGCTCTACGCCGGGGTCGCTCTCGATGTAAAGAATGCGATCGGAGACGAGCAGGTCCTCGTTGAATTCCTGCGCGCCGCAGACGTTCAGGATCGCGTCCGCATCGCGATAGAGTTGCCGAATTTTCTTCAGCGACATGCCGGCAGTTGGAGTGCCTGGCAAGTAGCGCGCGCAATACGCCCAGCGATTTTTAAACTCAAACTCATGCGCCAGACGGCGAAGAACTTTTGCTGCGTAATCGAACTCGTCTGTGACTTCGAATGTTTCCGGGTTGTAGGGCAGACGCGCTGAATCTTCGATGAAGAAAACGTCGTGTCCGAGCCGTTGCAGTCCGACGACGTAATGAATGTGTTGCCAGATCACGCCCGCGATCGGCATCGAGCCCATGAAGCCCATGACGACAATGCGCTTGCGTTTCATTTTCTAACCACGAAGGACACGAAAAGCACGAAGGATTACAACACGAAGCGGTTGATGCCGTTTTGCAGCTTCGTGACATTGAAATTAATGAGCAAGCCAAGCGGGACGTTGGCAAGTCGCATATATGTGAGGATCTGAGCTTGGTGGATTGGGAGGAGCGATTCAACGCTTTTGATCTCGACGATGAGCTCTCCACGCACAAGCAGGTCGATCCGATAGCCACAATCGAGCGTGACGTCTTTGTACCGGACAGGCAGTGGCACCTCCATTTGAAACGGGATGCTCGCGTGGGATAGCTCGTATGCCAGGCACTGACGGTAGGTTGATTCGAGCAGCCCCGGTCCGAGGTTGCGATGCACTTCGATCGCGCACCCGATCACGCTCCGCGATAATTCATCAAATTTCATCTTCGTGCTCTTTGTGATCTTCGTGGTGCGTAAACACCTTAACCACCACGGCCGGATTTCCGGCCACAACCACATTCGGTTCGACTGATTTCGTGACTACTGATCCTGCCGCGACAACTGAGTTTTCTCCAATGGTGACGCCTTTTAGAATCACGGCGTTCATGCCAATCCAAACGTTGTCGCAGATTCTAACTGGAGCGGTTTTCAATTTGGGCCGAGCCGGCCGGTCTTTGAAGTAGGGCGCTAACGCCTGCGCGTCGATCAAGCGTTGTGCCGGTTCAAGTGGATGAAAATCGGAATCAGCGATGCCGACGTTCCATGAAACAAGGCAATGTGATCCAATCTCAATCTTTTCCTCCGCCATGATCAGGGCGCCATTGAGCAGCGTGAAATCGCCGATCGTGCATTGCCCGTCATTACCGATAGCGAACGAGCAGCCGGCGTAACAGGAAACATGTTTACCGATGACGACGGCGCGCGGTTTTTTGCTCCGGAGCTTTCGAAAGATTTGCGCGCTCTCGCAGTAAAAGCCTTCGCCAAACTCGACGTTCGGCGGGACCGGCTCCGGCCACCAATCGCCTTCGATGTGCCGATTTTCTTTAACGTTGCTCATCGTATGGCTGTCATTGTGAGCAAAGCGAAGAAGCTCAGACTTGTTTCGTGAACGCACGCCAACGCAACAACCAGAGATGTTTTCGCTTCGCTCAACATGACATCAGTATCACGTTGGAAATTTTCCCGATGCATAAAGTTTCGCGTAGACGCCGCCGCGGGTTAGGAGCTCCGGGCCGCGGCCTTGTTCGATGATGCGTCCGTGATCAAGCACGATGATTTGGTCAAGATTGTGAATCGTTGCCAGCCGATGTGTGGCAATCAAAGTTGTGCGGCCGCGCATTAGTTCCTTGATGGTTTCCATAATGGCAGCCTCGGTCGCCGGGTCGAGCGCCGAAGTCGGTTCGTCCAGCAACAGGACCGGCGCGTTCTTCAGAAATGCTCGCGCGATTCCGATGCGCTGCCGTTGGCCGACGCTCAAATGTCCGCCCCGTTCACCGACGAGGCTGCCGTATCCCTGCGGCATTCGCCGAATAAACTCATCAGCCTGGGCGCGCCGCGCCGCTTCAATAATCTCTGCCTCAGTCGCATCGGGTCGGCCATAGGCGATGTTCTCGCGAACGGTGGTGGAGAAAAGTAGCGTGTCTTGGAGAACGAT
>Ga0126375_10000420_pt1 | contig 11387 bp, 25 predicted proteins | sample PanSoiMetPlot_14_FD_109577 | JGI IMG/M metagenome (GOLD analysis project Ga0126375, IMG submission 109577) | Tropical forest soil microbial communities from Panama - MetaG Plot_14 | ecosystem: Environmental > Terrestrial > Soil > Tropical forest | place: Panama | collected 2016-02-17 | reverse complement strand
TCTAGTCAGGTTCTAGACTTTCGGGAGCTACCCTAGCTGCACTTTTTAGTTATTAGAGGCAAGAACCTTTTATCGTAGCCCCGCCCACTCCTTCGGAGTGTGCAGTCGGGGGCTAAAGATCGTCACAACCCGTGGAGGCATCGTTTCTGCCACTGCGCTGCGCGCCACAGGTGGTTTGGACAAAGACTCGGGAATCAATTTCCAGCGTTTAAATTTTAATTCGCTTTAGGTTCTGGAGGTGGCCAATTATCCTCCATCGCAGTAATAACATCGGTTTCCTGTACTTGAGCATTGTGGTACCAAAAATTAAACCACGCTAGAAATTCAGTTACATTTCTTCCCCGAAATGGATTATTCTGGGAAATTAGCGCGGTATTTGCTGCTAATATTTGCCCAGTTGAATCTTCAAATTCAATCCAAGTTAAATACTGCGGATCACGCGCCCACACATCCCAATGTTTTCTTGACATAATTTACCCCCGATAAGGCCAATGAATTGTACCTAAAATATCCTCGCGCTGAGACATCGGAGTACCTTGTTCTTCGTCTAAGGAAAATATTCCATGTGGTGTACGCTTAAAGCCAATGTGACGCAATAAATTTTCTTCCCACGCAGGACCAGGATCAGGTATATTGCGGCTTGGTAAATCATTCATTCTTACATCATGTATATGGTCAGCAAAATCCATTGGACCACGAAATGTACCTGCGTAATATTGATGTAAAAGATCTTCTGTAACTTGCTGAAACTCTGGCATATTTGCAGGTGCGCCATAATAATCCCATGGCCTAGCCGCAATATTCCAGCCGGGTCCTCGTGCGCTAGGTATCCACCATTCAGCCACGATTAAATCCTCTGGTAACGCCCAAGCGCGCTAGTACCTTCATAATCTAATTCCGCAAATTCATCTTCGCTTGTTGCCATAACTTCATCCGAAGGTGAAGTAAAATATCTACCACCAAGCTCAAGAAGTTCGATAATATACGCAGTAGCATCTGCAACATCCACGAGCTTTCCTTTTGGAAAAGATAGTAACTGACCTTCAAGTTTAGATGTGCAAGTTGAGTTGTGATAAATATGGCCTTTTCTATAATATGGAGCAAGCGTTCCAATACGCTTAAGTTTCCCTTTTTCACCACCAGGATCACCTCCACGCGCCTTAAGCCAAATCAACTCTGCATTAAACTTCGGATCAAGCCCGAGCATATAATTTGTGAAAGGCTGTTTAATAAATTCCTCCAATCCAGTGACTTCAATTCCAATTTGGTGCGCGTTCAGCCGATATTTCATTTCAAAGGTCTCGGCGTAAAGTTCATCTGGGAACATCTTTTTACTAACCACGTCGCGTATGTAGATGGCGCCCGTAACGAAGTTAACGCCGATTCCCACAATGGCGGAGTCTGCCGCAGACATATTAACCGATTTAGCCGGATCAACAATTACATAATTCTCGAGATTTTTACCTTCAAGCTGTGCTTCGCTATAATGTTGGAAATATTCTTGGCGAAAGCCTTGATTTTCAGTTGCAATTGGTAAATTGCGAAACTCAGAATAAAATATATCCAGGGTACCGTTCTCTTTGTGAATTTCGTATTCGCGACGCAGTTCCTGAGTGGATATCAGCTCGGGTACGTTAGACACCAGTCCCTCGGCAGTGTCAGAACATATATCCAAGCGTTCAGATACCCACTCAGGTGAATTTAATAACTCCTCCATTAATGCGTCAGAATGCTTCAGCGTATCCAGATAGATAAACTTATAATTATTATCGTAGCGATTGATGCACTTTAGCAAATCGCTGTGAAACCACTCCTTTAGCTTGCGTCGATTCTCTGGATTCTCGAGCTCGTCGCGTTTTTCCAAGTCATCAATTATAATTAGTTGCGGCCTGGAATGTTTATATAACAAGCCGCGCACTTGTTGCCCAGAACCTCGTGGAAGTACCAACGTGTTACCAAACGCAACCCAGGCACGTTTAGAAAAGGTTTCGCTGAAGTCCGCGTCAGTATCGGCTGCAATAGCGATATCGCCAAAAATCTTTCGAATTTCAGGATTACTCCGCAACTCGCGTTTGATATTTTCTGTTTGCAGTTCGGCCACCGTCTCAGAATTGGATACATAAAGTATAAACTCATATTGGCGGAATAATATCGCTCGCATGACCATAGCTCGAGCGAAAGAAGTTTTACCCAGGCCTCGCGGAGCTGCAATTGCAACAAATCGCGCCGGCGAATCGAGGTGTTTAATCACGTCGTAATGCAGCGGTGAATATTTCGCTGAGAACGCGTCGGGCATAAATGTTTTAGCCATTACACCCAAGTTAGTGTAGCACAGCCCAAGTGTATCTTCTAAACTTATTTCCAGTGGCGCCGTGGCGGAAGCCATGAAATAACGTCTCCAGCGGTTAAAATTTGTTTGCGTGTTATTTTAGATCAATTATCGCTCGAACTGCAGCCTGCCAAGCTTGCTTTATATCATCGCGTACTTGATCCCACTGTGGAATTGGATTACCCTGGTAATTTTTCCAATTTTGGTGCTCAGCATAAACTTCATATGCAATTTGCGCTAAATTGGCAAGTTCAGTATTCTCCATATTTATTTCCTTTTCTAACACGCGTAAAATAGCCGACACCGCTACCACTTCACGTTTATTTAAGTACGAACGCTCCTCAGTTTTATATGTTATTCCATGTAATAATTCTAACATTTGTTGGCGTAAGCTAGCGCTATTTGCTCGGAGCATATTGCAACTCTTTGTTCCAGTGATTAAAATTTATTTCGCTGGCGGATCAACAATTACTCCACCAATATCTGTTACGCTCAGTGCTTTCATAGCCCACATCGCACTAACTTCTAGTTCAGTAAAAGCGAGAGATTTCTCTCTACACTCTGGAATAGCTTCATCAATAATCTTTCCAATAGCTTGATACGATTCTCTAATTCGAGTCATAACAGCTTGAACTTCTGGAGATGGCCTGTGATAAACAAACGCTTTCGATCTATCTGGTAAAACTCGCTCAACCATTAGATTATTCCTTTTCCGAGTGCGCGGTCGCGGAAGCGAAACTCGAATTAAGGTGTAACATTCCTCGCTTCGAGTGCGCGCTGTTTAATTGCTTCAATATCATCTTTATTCACCGTAGCATTAAGCGAGTGCACTTTAGTAATTTCTCCATACCCAGCTCGGCCCAAATGTTGTGCTGCATATTTTGCGCGCAACGCGACCGATGCGCCTGGTTCGCGACCTTCAATAATTCTTTCTAAGTATTCTAATGCTTTCGGTGCGAATTCTCGAATGCGTCTCCCTATATCTACTGTCTCTGCGTCCATAGCTGCGGTGAGTACCTCTACTTTCTCTTTGCCAATTGGCGAATTTCGCACGTTCGATACTGTCTGCGGCGTAATATCCAACTGTTCCGCTATTTCCACATTCGTCTTGCCCAGGCTCACTTGTTGCGTTATGTTCGCGTGTAACTGCCACAATTTTTTTATGTTGTACTTCCGAGCGTCCTTGAATCGTTTGTCCATTCAAATGTTCCCTTAGATATAATTCCCAAGTTTCCTTCGCTCGAATTGCGAGGAGCTTTTGCAAAATATTGCGCTCTGTAACCTGCTTTCTCCAACTCACTTTCATATGTGCTGGATTAATGCATAAATTGTTTCCGCAAAGTCGAGTTATATGTTTCTTTGGTGGAACTCCACCAATCAGATATTCCCATATGACTTTACGCGGATTGTAATGCTCATTTGCCCAACTAAATAATTCGTGCGGCCCTAACCAATCCCAACAATCATCTTCTCCTTTCTCAAATGAATTGAAGAATTTTACCCGTGCATATTTATTCGCTAATATACCTTTCATGCATGCCCCTCCTGCACGCATTGTCCCCTTCGCAATTTTGGCCGGGGCGACGATTGGCTCAATTCGCATTTCGAACTTCTTAGTTCGAACCTTATTGCGAAGCAGAGGCTAACTGAAGGGGTAGTTAGCTTTTCAATTTGGTTACGTGTTCCAAATTTATCTGCTTCGCTGTAGGTGGCAGCGCCCCGCTACATGCTCGGAGTATATCATATATACGCTTTCTTGTCTAGGGTATATTTTATTCCGGGAAATTTACACATTTTATCACATTTAATTTCATTGGACGGAGGGTGGAGATTGTTCTCCGATTTTCGCGCGCGAAAATCATCCCCATCGACTTTAATCCGGGCTAAACGCGCTTTGCTAATTTGCAAAATCCTGAGATCGTGCTATAATATAGTTACAGTTTAATAGGTTAGTCCACAACAGAAAGGGAGATCGCAGTCCGGCGCTTGCACCGCCTATGCACAACTAAATAGTTTCGGCAACACTAGGCCGCTTTGCGTCCAGTGTGCCAAGGTTAATCAATCCGGTTTTAACTCGCCGGCTTGAAAGGCCGGCACATTTTAGGAGCTAATCATGGCAAAGAGACCAGAGGCCGAAAAGTACACTGTGCAACATGCCGATTTCGCATTGACTGCGGATCAGTTATTCGCTGCAAAGGTACCTTGCAGAAAGTACCAATTTGAAGCGGATAACAAAACCCGCAAGAAGGATGCCAACGGTGATCCGGTTTACACTTTGTACTACGTGAACATCATTTTCAAGAACGCCGCAGACATGAAAATGCGCGCAATTGAGAAAGTGAAACACGCTATCGGCCAAGAAATCGCCAAGAACCCGGCAAAGTACGTCGACGGTGTAACCGTAGACAGCGCGGGTAGGCCGCCTAAAAGTGCTAAGGAGCAAGCAGACGAAATAATAGCCGCGGCTAAGGCGGCTACTACGCCCGACAGTAAAAAGGCAATGCGGGCGTTGTTACTCCAGCTTGCTAACGAACTAAAGTAACCCGGAAAGCGGGGGGCAAATAGCCCTCCGCACTTTCGCGCGTCAACCCAAATACATAGGCGATTAGCAATATGTCCAAGGACTTAATCGACCGAAATCTCCAGTATCATGCTGCCAAAAACGGTAGCGCATACTGTGACATCTGCGGTGCGGAGTTCGCCGCGGAGTGGACAACCTTCATTCACATGGAAGGGGCTGAGCAGGGTAATTACGCAGTGTGCAGCGTGTGCATTGCGGTGATTAAAAGGGCGATTGAATACCAGGCTAAATGAGGAGATAGGCAATGGAAAAGCCAGTCAAATTGTTCACCGCAAAGATCACCAATTTTAATAGGACAATTATAATGGTGAATAGGCCGGCGCCAGAAATATTTACCAGTCTGGTGTTAGATCACGGAGTCAATTTGATGACAACATTCGGAAGAAAGGTTCTGCGTTTGGATGTGGATGAATCTGCGGAGTTGTTAACCCAAACTACAGCGGTTGTTATCACTCGGACGAAGTAAACATTTAATGGGCGGGGATTAGGTTCCTCGCCCAAAAGGAAACTAAGATGCCTAACTATTTCACACTGACGCGGAAGAGTAATATCGAAGCTGGACCGGTTAACTTCGCCACAATCGATGAGGAAATTTGTGCGCATCTAGGTGTGGAAGTAGATAATGTTCATTGGTACGCTGGTTGGTACGATAACATTGGATTAATGCTCGCCATTGGGAAATCCTGGAATGAAATGCGCGAAATATTTAAGGATTCCGATGCGCTTTTACCAGTCATAGATTTCCTGGAAGCTAATTTCACAGCTAATGCGTGGTATCAATACGGTCGTTAAACCATTTAATGGGCGGAGGTTAATTCCTCCGCTCAAAAGGAAAATAAAATGGATTCTGCTGCCTTTACACCATGCGATATTTGTAAAAGAAAAGTTGTCTGGTGGCGACTTTTGCAAATAATTGTGGCAGATAAACATTATTCAGCATGTCCATCATGCTCAAACGAGATCGAAAGTTTAATTAATCGGCTAGCAATACGAAAGGACAAATAGAAGAATAAAACTAAATAGCTAATTTTAAAGGGCTGGGATTTACTTTCCAGCCCTTTTTTATTCGCTAAGAAGCGAATAGGTTTCTAATTAAAATTTAAACGCTGGAGATTAATCAGCGAGGAAAGATTTTTCTTGACACAAAAAGATAAAATGATATAATATTAATGTTAATGTTAAGGAACCATTGATTTTCCCTTCGTTCAAATTTTAAACACTGGAGATTAATTTCCAATTTAATTTCGCTTTTTCATTTGCATTTTGATTTCGCTGTCTTTCTTTCGATCTCTCTATGTATTTAAAAAAAAAAAAATAAAAAAACAAAAGAAAAAGGAAAATTAACCACCAAGACAAAATTTAATCACTGGAAAAGGAAAAGCAAATTGAGCACGCAAATACGCGCACCGCCGAAAGTAGCTTAACATTATCATTAATAAGTTAATTGTTTAACATGCGCTTGCACAGCGCGGCGCACACGCAAAAAGGTTAACTAAATGAGACTCCAACTCGAAGTAGAACTCACCGCCGAACAAGTAATCAGAACACTGCGCAAAATCAGCAGATTTTACTCGCTGGAAAAGTTTGCCGAAATACCTCTCGAGCAGTTAATGGCTAAAGCACTGGTAGAGTACAGCGAAGAACGTACTGGAACATTTATGCGAACAACTCCGGCAATAAATGCCGCAATACAATTCATTTTATCTGGAAGGAATAAATAATGCGCAGACGTAGAAAAGTTATGGCGGAAGGAATAAATGTTCAGACGTACGTAGATATAAGGCATTTAGCATTTGCAGTTAAAAAGTTTCATAAGCACGGGCAATATACAGCATTAGGAGGCATGAGTTCATTAGTCCGTGCTATAATTGAAGATTGGATAATGCAAGTTGGACCGTGTGATGTTGATACAATCGAGAACGCAATGGAAATATTAGGTATGGCGGACTTAGCTCCAGAAAGGATTAAGCAAGTTAGAGATGAAGCACCAAAAGAACTAATTACAAGTGTAGCAACTGCGGAAATAAAAGATAATTTATTAGAAGCAGTTGGAGAAGCCAGAGCTAAAGAACTTTTAGCTAAAATGGCAGAAGCCACCAAAATGCACATGAATAGATAAAGGAAAATTAAATGGAAAATAATTTCCAGTTACTCCAGGAAATACTTAGCAAATTAAACCTGCTTCAAGCCCACACAGGGTCGCTAGTTATAACTATGATTCAAATAAAGGAACAATTAGAGCGTATTGCCAACGCAATAGAAAAGGAAAATTAAAATGGAAGATTACCAGTTTATTCAATTGCTCGAACGAATGGATGAACGAAGCGCACAAATAAGCCAACTAATCGCGAACAACACAGCGCAATTAGCACAGGTTATTAATAACCAAACAACAGCGCTACATAGTATCACCCGATACGCGGATGTTTTTGCCCAATCGCTAACTGCTATTCAGCAGCGACAATTATTTGCTATGGAGGAACGCACCATTGCACTACAAGCAGCCGCGAAAAGTTTAGAAATTGCAGCACGTATATTACAAAGCTTCGAGGCGAAGCAATAAGTTTTATGCGCTTGCACAGCGCCCCGCGCACGAAAAGGAGTAAGCGTATACCGGCTAAAATTTACTCCCGTTGCTAAAATTAGTGCTCCGCTGCGCTCCGCGAGCGCAATCAATACGCAAACAAAATTTAACCACTGGAGAATAAAATTGGATAACGAAACCGCAATTAAACTGGCCCTCGAAATACGCGATCTCGCGTCGATTATTGAATTAATGTATAAAACGCAAAATGATATCCTACAACAGTACATCGTTGTTTCGAGTCAATTAAAGTTAATCGTCAGGAAATTCGAATCCGAAGTTAAGCCCATGCTTGAATCGGAGTGAAATTTTGTTCTTGACACATTTGTGTAAATATGTTACAATTTTAGAGTAAGAAGTGTTTTCTGGAATCGAATATAGAAAGGTCGAGCAAGCTCGATACGGAAAGGAGAAACATAATGGAATTGAGCGACCTTGAGAATTTATCCGCCAGCGAATTGAGGAAATTAATAACGCTTTATTCTCGACAAACCACACTAAAAAGGTATAAACATAAGTGCGCGGAACAAAGAAAGTGTAGCGCATGTGGAATTACACTCTGCTATGCCTGTTATAATTGGCATATCGCGCATACTCACGGCGAGCAACTGGCAGCATTTAATGCGAAATTAGATGAAGGAAGGTTAATGTTGCCAGAACGCCGCGAAGTTCGAGCTAAGAAGCTCGAAACTAAAATTAAAGTTAAAGTTCGAACTAAAGTTCGAGTTACAGTTCAATCGTCGCCCCGCTCGAAATTAGCGCAGAAAGGAGCATATAGCCTAGAAAAACTCGCTGAAGCAGCGAAAGCAGGCCACCTTTCGAAAGAATTTATCGCTCAACTAATCGAATCACTAAAGGATTAAATCAAATGCCAATTTGCAAAGTATGTGATGAACCGTTGGATATAGGTGGAGATACTTGGAGATCAGTAACTATAGTAATCGACGGAAATGAATTTCAGGTAATAGTTTGTAATTGGTGCGCGCAATTAATTAAAGAAACATTTGAGGGAAATTAATTAGTCCATAAAAATACCAAGGGGTCCCCCGTAATTTACTTCCTCCCTTGACATGGAAATGGCCAGTCCAGAAAGTCGCCGGGGCTTCCGCCCCGCTCCAATCGCTGTACTGGCCTGGAGGCAATGTCAAGGGTCGTAAATTACGAACCCCTAAGTATTTTTATTCCCGAGAAAAGTCATGCAAACAAATTTTAACCACTGGAAGGGAAATTACATGTCTAGATTACCTTACGATTTCGACGAAAGTGAATGGATGGAACGCTGCGATATGTTTCAGCGTCCAGGCGAAAGTTCAGCCCTTAGACGCGCAACAGCGTCTAATCCACGTAACCTACCTTGTCCAGATTGTGGAGAAGAAAACACACTTACGCCGGCAGATATTGCAGCAGGTTATTGCTGTGATTGGTGCGCGGATAGAAAAGAACGCGGCTATTAAACTATTTTAGCCAAGGCCCCGCGCTCGGAGAATATATGCCAGCAGGACGACCCAGAAATATTGACAAGCAAAAGCTGCTGCTCGAACTCGGGTACAATAAGGCGCTCGTCGAATTACTAACAATGGACATAGAAAGGGTGAGAAAGTTATACGAAGGCGTTAAAGCGTATCACGATGCATTAGTTGAAGTGGAGAAAGAACATGAAAGGCGACGAATTTTACGCGCTAGTTCGAAGCGGAGTAATAAAGCTCGAACCAAAAAGGAAAAAGAGAATGGCTAAGTCGAAGCGTACATACTTTACAGTTCATGGAAATAGTATATTTCCGTTCGATATGCTCCGTTACGATTCGTGTTGGCCAATTGACGATAATAGTGTGGTCAACATAAGCCTATGTAACCACGATTTAGAAAAGGATGAGGAGCCGCGTAACATCCGTATGTGTACAGAAGGACATGGTCCTACCGAAAATAGATGGCGCAGCTTTGGCTGGATAGTTAGCCACATAAGTGATCGGCAATATACTTAACAATTAGCGCCAAGGCCCGTCGCTCCGAATAACATCACGCTGAGGCGGGCCTTACGGAGATTCGAATGTTCAAAGCGCACATTAGATATAAAAAAGATGAATCCTGGGCGGCGCCGCTTAACTTCGAAGATTCTGCCGATGCCGCAGCGTTCTGTTTAAAAGCACACATGTTTGCGTATGAAGTTCGTGTAACAGACGAAAATAACTTTTGTATTGGTCGCGTAGTTGAAAATATACTTTATGTGCCAATGGAGAATGGTACATTTGGTCGGATGGATCTGCTAAAAGATGATTGGAGTAACATTACCGAAGAACAATTACGTACTGAACTTCAAGATCAAAGGGACACATAAATGGAATCTGATCCACATTACGACAGCATATATGAATGGTTAGCGAGGAAAGCATTGGAGGAAAAGTACGATATTAGCGAAGAGTATGACATTGAAGCTGCGATAGCTGCAGTGCTGAAATTATTGGATGATGAAGACGCTGTATTGGTGGCTTTGATTAACACATCGAGTGCGTATTGGCGTAAGCAAAGAGAGCAGCAAAACAAAATTTAAACGCTGGAAAGGAAATTACGAAATGATACTCCAGGAATTTCTCGAGTTACTTAAACAAACTACAGGCCAAGTTAATTGGTTTATTGAAGATGGAGAAATAATTAAAGGCGAATCGCCAAATGGAAATACGTACTGCCCAATTACCGCTGTTTGTTTCCAACAAACGAATAAGTATATCGAGATAGTTGACGCACCTGAAGCGGGAGAAATATTGGAGTTATCGAAGGAAGTAATGTGGAAAATTATCCACGCAACAGATTGGGATGCATTGTTGCATAGAAGGTTCGAGTTAGTCGAACTACGAAGCGCCATGATGCAGGCGGTAGGATTAACATTATAATTAGGAAAGGTCAACTCGAATGGAACACGAAACATTCTGGGGATATTTATTTACGAGTGTAAATGGCTGGCACCACCCGAAAGATTACATCGAATCAGCGCAAAAAGCCTACGAATATTGTTTCGCTAATCATGTGCGCTATCCTGAAATCCGCATAACTGACGTTGGTGATTTCATGGTAATGCGGGTAATTAACAGCGTCCTGTATATCCCTTGGCCAAATGAAAAATTTAAAGTAATTAACCTAACAACCGGAGTTGTTAGTGAAACATCCGCACCACCACTCGAAGTTCAACCGGAGTAAATTTACAATTTTATCGTAGCCCCGCGCTCCAAATTCATTTCGGATCAACGGGCTACGATTGAACTGCGGATTTAAATTTTAACCACTGGAGATTAATTAATGAATCTAGTCGACGCGTTAACTTCGGAAAATAGATCCACTATATGTAACGCTAATGTTAAACGCGAAGGTAAATCCTACCGTTGTCACCATCAATCCGCGTATATTATTCACGGCTCAACACAAACCGTACGCTTCTGCAAATTTCATGCAAGCGAACTTGCTAAAGAATTAGCAGAAGAGTTGTTCCATACTAAACTGGAACATTGGTACGAGAAAGCTGCGGATTTAAGTCGAGAAGAAAAATTTTAACCACTGGAGATTAATTATGCCAATGACCATGTGGGCTAATATCGTAGGCTACACGTGCCTTGATTGCGGCAAGTGGGCGACACATTTTTACGCGGATATTCCGCTATGCTGCTCGTGCCATCAAGGCGAAGTTGACGCGTTCATGGAACGCCGTGCAATAGAAATTAACACCGCGTTTCAGAAAAATGGTGGCGTTTACGTCGAGGAGTTCGAGGATGAGTACGGAAGTAATAGTTAAAGAATTGCCGCTCTGCGATATATGCTACGAGCAAGGCAAAGTAACTACTGCTAGGTATGATTCGCGTATACCCGGGCAAACTGCTTGGGCTTTTATGTGCGAAGAACATTAC